>WNFJ01335930.1_pt1 | contig 12112 bp, 11 predicted proteins | sample 5400461 | NCBI WGS metagenome assembly WNFJ01 (sample SAMN13153349, study PRJNA577476) | soil metagenome | isolation source: 115 cm saprolite on Douglas fir-dominated hillslope | place: USA:California | collected 2013-09-17
GCGTTGACCGGCACGATTTTCCAGGTGAACTCGCCTCAAGACAACGCGATCACCGTGCCTCAGGATGACGGCAGAATGCGCTTCTGGCGGAACACCAGCATCGCGACTCTCGGGCCAGGTCAGGTTGCCACTCTTGTGCCCAGTACGCTTGGCTACGAGTCGGATGAGGACGTTGACAATGGGTTTAGGCCTGCGGGTCTCATACACCTGTCTACCACTACCGTGGCTGTGACAAATTATCTCTACTTCACTCCATCCCCGCCCCCAGGTCACTACTACTTTGCGAGTGGCACTGAAACGCACCACTTGACCCTGTACCGGGCTCCCAGCGGAGCTCTGGTTTTCGGCGCGGGCACGATACAGTGGTCCTATGGCGTGGAGTCCGATCATGCTGGGTGGACTCGCTCCCCTGCAGATCCCAATATGCGGCAGGCTACCGTGAATCTTCTCGCCGACATGGGAGCGCAGCCCGCAACACTCCTAGGGGGCCTCGTACCAGCGACAGCCTCAACGGATATCCTTCCACCCACTTCAGCGATTACCTCGCCTTTGCCGGGAACCAGCGTAGCTACAAGTTCCCCAATTACTATTTCGGGTAACGCGGTGGACGTGGGCGGTGGCGTGGTGGGAGGAATTGAGATTTCTGTCGATGGGGGAACAACCTGGCACCCCGCAATGGGTCGGGAGAACTGGAGTTATATCGCCACATTTACCAACGCCGGAACTGTCAACGTCCGGAGTCGAGCGGTTGATGACAGTGGCAACCTGGAGGTTCCGGGCCCGGGCATTATTCTTACGGTGACTTCGTCAACGCCTCCGCCGGCCACTCCCACCGGACTCACGGCCACGGCCGGAAATGCTCAGGTAAGCCTTGCGTGGAATGCTTCCAGCGGTGCCGCGAGCTATAACCTCTACCGCTCGGTGAATGGCGCTATAACCTCTACCGCTCGGTGAATGGCGGAGCTTATACCCTGCTCAACACCAATCCAATCACCACCACCAGCTATACGGATAGCAGCCTCACCAACGGTACGCCGTACTGTTATGAGGCAACCGCAGTGAATTCCTCCGGCGAGAGTGCCAAGTCCAGTCCGGCCTGTGCTACACCCCAACCGCCACCGCCGCCACCCGCGATTTCTGTGATCCAGAAAGCCACCTTCAGCCGTCAGCCTACTTCCGGCGGGACGGTCACGTTGACACTGCCTCAAGCGACAGGTGCAGGGCATGCGATTATTGTAGGTCTGAGCTTCTGGCCGCTGGATATCAGCAGTGTGACAGACGGTTCCGGAGATATCTTCACGCGCGGCCTGGGGACTTCGATCTACCACGATGTCCCGAGCTACGCCATGTACAGCAACTTTTATTACGCCAAGTCCACCGCCGGGGGAGCCACCTCAGTGACTTTGAACTTCAGCGGCGGCAGCACCTATCTGCTGGTGGCCGTGGCGGAGGTGGCGGGACTCGATCCCTCGGCACCGCTGGATCAATCCGGCTACCACGAATCACTCACGGCCACCACCGCGTGGTCGTCAGCCACAGTCACCACCACGGCCGCCAATGAATATCTGTTTTCCTGGGCTTTCACGGACTCCTCTAATCCAACGTGCGGGAGTCCTGCAGCTGGATGGGTGATTGAGAGTCAGACTCAGGACTGGACGTCGGTGTGTTTGGTGGATCGGGTCGTCTCGGCCATCGGATCGTATCAGGCCTCGGTCACCGCCAGCACAGCGCAGAATTATGCAATGGAGCTTGCCACATTCAAAGGCAACACCCCATCTGGCCCTCCCCCGACGCCTACCGGACTCACGGCCACGGCCGGAAATGCTCAGGTAAGCCTTGCGTGGAATGCTTCCAGCGGTGCCGCGAGCTATAACCTCTACCGCTCGGTGAATGGCGGAGCTTATACCCTGCTCAACACCAGTCCAATCACCACCACGAGCTATAGGGATAGCGGCCTCACCAACGGCACGCCGTACTGTTATGAGGCGACCGCCATGAATTCCTTCGGCGAGAGTGCCAAGTCCAGTCCAGTCTGTGCTACACCTCAGCCACCTCCTCCGCCGCCCACTCCCACCGGACTCACGGCCACGGCCGGAAATGCTCAGGTAAGCCTGGCGTGGAATGCTTCCAGCGGCGCCGCGAGCTACAACCTCTACCGCTCGGTGAATGGTGGAGCTTATAGCCAGCTCAACACCAGTCCAATCACCACCACGAGCTATACGGATAGCGGCCTCACCAATGGTACGCCGTACTGTTATGAGGCGACCGCGGTGAATTCCTCTGGCGAGAGTGCCAAGTCCAGTCCAGTCTGTGCTACACCCCAACCGCCACCGCCGCCACCCGCCATTTCTGTGATCCAGAAAGCCACCTTCAGCCGTCAGCCTACTTCCGGCGGGACGGTCACGTTGACACTGCCTCAAGCGACAAGTGCAGGGCATGCGATTATTGTAGGTCTGAGCTTCTGGCCGCTGGATATCAGCAGTGTGACAGACGGTTCCGGAGATACGTTCACGCGCGGCCTGGCAACTTCGATCTACCACAATGTCTCGGGCAGCGGCTTATATAACAACTTCTATTACGCCAAGTCTACTGCCGGGGGAACCACCTCGCTGACTTTGAACTTCAGCGGCGGCAGCACCTATCTGCTGGTGGCCGTGGCTGAGGTGGCGGGACTCGATCCCTCCGCACCGCTGGATCAATCCGGCTACCACGAATCACTCACGGCTACCGCCGCGTGGTCGTCAGCCGCAGTCACGACCACGGCAGCAAACGAATATTTGTTTTCCTGGGCTTACACGGACGCCTCTAATCCAACGTGCGGGAGTCCTGCAACTGGATGGGTGATTGAGAGTCAGACTCAGGACACAGGGGCGACGGTGTGTTTGCTGGACCGCGTCGTCTCGGCCACCGGATCGTATCAGGCATCAGTCACCGCCAGCACAGCGCAGAATTATGCAATGGAGATTGCCACATTTAAAGGTGCCCCGTAATCGATTTCCGCCGCTCAGTCCTGAAGCCAAGGCTATGCGTGGTGACCTCGGCCTGGAGTTGAACAGTCGCCGAACCCTGCGTGAAGTGAATGGAATCCTTGTCAAGGCAGGAGCCTGCAAGGTGCAGTTCCTGGAGAAGAGTGTGGGGATCGCGTCCCGCAAGGTCACGCTGTTTTTGGTTATTAGCCTCTTGCTTTGTATCCTGTCTGCTCTGGGCTATTGGAGATGGACCGGACAGCTACCCCGATTTCTGCTCGAGCTTCTGGTTGACCGCATCAGGGTCCCGCCGGGCTTCACGATTCAGCTGTATGCCACTCATGTCCCGAACGCCCGATCGATGGTGCTGGGTTCGCGGGGAACACTCTTTGTAGGCTCGCGCGGGGCCGGCAGGGTGTACGCCCTGGTCGATCATGATCACGGAAACAAAGCGAACGAGGTGATCATCATCGCTCGAGGTCTAAACATGCCTAATGGCGTGGCCTTCCGCAACGGCGCCCTCTACGTGGCCGAGGTAAACCGCGTCCTGCGCTACGACGACATCGAGGCCCGGCTGAACAATCCCCCTGCCCCGGTGGTTGTGAATACAGCCCTCCCCAGCGACTTAGGGCACGGCTGGAAGTTCATCCGTTTCGGCCCGGATGGTTGGCTCTATGTGCCGGTGGGCGCCCCGTGCAATGTGTGCGAGCGCGCCGACGATCACTATGCCACCATTATGCGCATGCATGCGGACGGGTCAGGGCTTGAGGTCTTCGCCCACGGCATCCGAAACACCGTGGGCTTCGACTGGGACCCGCAAACGCACGCGCTTTGGTTCACCGACAACGGTCGCGACCTGTTGGGTGACGACCTCCCGCCGGACGAGCTGAACTACGCACCAAGTGCAGGAATGCACTTCGGCTTCCCGTATTGCCACGGGAGAGACATCGCTGACCCGGAGTTCGGGTGGAAGCACGCTTGCCGGGAGTTTGTCCCTCCGGTTGTGGAGCTCGGGGCACACGTGGCCGCTCTGGGCATCCGCTTCTACACCGGGCAGATGTTTCCGCACACTTACCAGAACCAGGTCTTTATCGCCGAACACGGCTCATGGAATCGAAGCACGCCCGTCGGCTACCGCGTCACGCTGGTAGAGCTGGAGGACAATCGCACAGTGAAATATGAACCTTTTGCTACAGGCTGGCTGATTGGCAGGTTTAAGTGGGGACGCCCCGTCGATGTGCTAGTCATGCCGGACGGCGCTCTGCTGGTGTCCGACGATTTCGCCGGCGCGATATATCGAATCACATATCAGCGGTAGTGCCGGAATTCCGCGAGTTTTGACGCATGCCAGATTTGGTCCATCACGACAGAATTAGCTATGGGCCGGCTGAAGCCCGACAAATGGACGGACGGTCTCGGGATTCGTAGAGGGATCTCACCTGATTATGTTTCAAACCGCATCGCACTTATTACATCGGGTGACGGACAGACGCTGTCCTTCCTGCGGCTGCGTTGAAGTCCGCCGCTCGGCCAGAACGAACTCCTTCGAGGCCGCGCTGTTGCCCTTATTGCTGACTCGCCCCTTCCGATGCGAAAACTGCGGTAATCGCTTTTATGGCCTCGCGTTCCGAAGAAGAGCTCCGGCGCCCGACGATGCGAAGCCAATGTCGGACCTGCCACAGGATTATCCCGTTCTGGTCTACGGACGCGGGGAGGACGAAGAGCCTTTTCAGGAGGAGACAAACGCCCGTGTGTTGAGTCTCCGCGGCGGACTTATCACCCTAGCCACAAGAGTGGAGCCTGGCCAACACCTCGTTCTTATAAATCTGGCCACCGAGGAAGATCAGCCGTGCCGCGTAGCGTTCGTGGGCGAGCAACATCTCGGTCGAAACATAATTGGAATTCAATTTTGCCGGTTTGCCCAGGAATTCTGGCGCATTGACCGTCCCACACACCGGAAATCGAACGCCTCTACTGCAGAACCCTTCTGGGAGCAATGACTGTTCCCAGTTGTTCCCCACCCGTCGTTTCAGCCTCCGCCATTCCCCACCAGTGGTTGAGATTCTCTGCAAGCGTCCCGCTTCCAAAGTTTCGTGTGAACTGAACCCTTGAACTAAAACACCGGGAATGGACACGCTTTGCCGTGTGCTCTCTCATCAGATGGGATGCAGTCGAAAAATGGAGTGAACCCTTGAACTGACCATTAAGGTTGGGCACAGTTTCCGAGAAAAGAACCAGTGAAGAGACGTACGAAAAGATAAAGAAGGCTCACTTGACCTGATTGACGGGCTGGCCGGAGAGTTGAATGGCGCAAAGAGTTCCGGCAGGGCCATCGTGGGAGCCCAAGAACCAGCGGGCGTCAGTCGTTGCATCTCCTGCATGTGCAGAAACCTAGTTGGAATTTGGCCGCAAGCGCTGGGCGTGGTCTCCTAGCGAGCCGCGGAAGTCTGCATTCGCCTTTTCCTACAACCGCGGTTTACTGGCACGGAGTACTGTCGAGCAGGGTGCCAGAGCCGGTGATAATGGCTTGGTTCCCGGACACGATCAGAAAGAGTGGCGCCATCAGGTTCGCGCCTATCTTGGTCTTCATTGAGTGCGTCCCAATAGCCCCTGTCCCATTCGCGGCCTAGAAGCGAATTGCGCGGATACGGGTTGTCGTGGAGGTCGTTCCCTCGCCAGTAAGCTCTCTGCCCTTCATCTTTTTCGTCCATAGCCCTTGCGCTCCCTTCCCTCTAGGCGGCGAACTTGTTGCCGTCCGCAAGCCTGTGCAGCTCAGTGCTGGCAGCCCGGGTACCGATCGCCAGGACTATCAGGCCCGACAGCGTAAACAGCCACTGCATTTATAGCGACCCGCACCAGCCAAGTTGAAAACTGTGATTTGCCCTCGAAACTGTTGATGTTGCGGAAAGTCTGAAGCAGGAGGTTTTGCAGGTTGTCTTCAGCGTCTTCGCGCTTTTGCAGCATACGCAGAGAACACTTGTAGATTTGGCTGGAGTGCTTCCTAGCCAATTCGGTGAATGCATCCTCACTCCCGGATTGCGCTCCCGCGACCGAGATGTTTTCTGTAGTTTCCATCCCTATCGCCATTCGTTCTTGCGGCGAACACCTTTACCGCCACACGGCGTCGTCGGGAGGGCCTGCTGTCAGCTCTAAAGGGGGACACCCGAAAGGAAGGAAAGTAAGAAGGCCCTCCTCTCCTTCAAAATTGAGAATACAGACCCCCGAAAGACTCGCAATCCGGTAAACCCTGGCATTTTGCAGCCGAAAATTACTCTAAACCGCGACGATTGAAGCTGTGGACCACGATTCTACTTGTGAAGCCTTGCCATCAACGCTTTCAGAAATTGGCGGTCTTCATCACCCATCGCCAAGAATTTCAATCCTTACTCGGGTTAACGCTTCGAATAGAGCGCCGCCACGTCGGCGGCGCTTAATACACGGTTATGGAGACAATCGTCGGGGGCATTACTACAAGCACGACCGGGTACTCATACGCGCCCACGTCGGTACTGGGGCCTTGCGGGCGAGTAACCCCGTCAAAATCGAAAAGGACGGCGGAAAGATTAATCCCGGCATCAATTCCAGCGCCTCCTAACTGCGCATGAAAATCGTAGGGCGCCGTCGAAGCATTGACGAACAGTGGGTTCGCGCCGATCTGGTTTATGCCGATAGTGAAGCCGGTCGGGTCCGATATCATGGTGCTGACGCCATAGGCAAGGTTGTGGTCAAAGGCGGAGCCGGAGATTGTGGCGGCGTATCGAGTGATGGCCGAACTATTGGGTTTATAGAAGATGTTGTTGCGAACCGTGATGTTGGAGTTGGTGTTCCAAAACATGATCTGGCCAGCTTCCCCGTTCGCGTTTCCGAACGCGAACGTGTTGTTTGCCACCAGCCAGTTGCTATCTGAATCGAGAAACCTCGGTTCATGTTGTAGAAGATGTTGTTGATTATGGTCATGTTCTGGGCGTGAGAATAAATCCCATGGTCAAAGTGCAGAAGGGTCTGGCCGTCCGTGCGGCCTATGTCGTGGAAAAGATTGCCGTCGAATATAAAGTTATATTCCGTATTGTTAAGGTAAATTCCATCCTGGCCGATTTGGTCGGTCTGAGTATGGTTGGCGATGTTCTTGATTTCGTTCCAGCGGATCGTGATATCGTGGGCGCTGTCGTTGCTGTGGATGTGGGCGCTGTCGTTGCTGTGGATGCCCTCGTGGCAGCCCCGCTGAATGACAAAACCCTGGATGACGATGAACGCGGCATTGCCGAGATTAAAATAGGCATACGCGCCGTCACAAGTCGTACCGGTCGCCGTGTTCATGCTGTCTAGAACCGCCTTTCCACGGTTTTGGGCCTTGAACGTGATGGGGTTGCCTGCCGCGCCGGAGTAATTCAACGTCACGACATAATTGGGAGAGATTTGGCCTTCGTTGTCGTAGGTGCCATCCATCACGATAACGGTGTCTCCCGGATTCGTGGCAGCCGCCGCACCTTTGGAAAGGTGGCGGAAAGGGGCACTTGCAGTTCCAGGATTGGAATCACTGCCATTGGTCGCGACATAATACGTCGCGGCGCTCGCACACTGACCAAACAACATCAAAACACCTGTTAGAACAAGCAGACGCCAGGAGCGAACTGGCTTATTCGCTAATCTGAATTTCACGGTCAAAACCTCGCGCGCGTCAGCCCGAAGCCTGCTTTGCGAATTTTGTGTGCGGGCCGCGGTCTCAACCAGTAGACTGATCATAGACGAACTCTCTCCAAACCATCGCCTCACGGGATCACCGCCTGCATTTCGTTGGAATAAGTGCTCTCCGTACCGCCGGAATCCACTGCAGTTGCCACGTAAAAATAGGTTGTGCCGTTCTGCACACTCGAATCTGTATAAGTCAGGCCGCTTACGAGTGAAGAATTCAACTTAATGTACCCGGTGCTGCTCACCGTGCTGCGATAGACGTTATACCCCGACACTGTCGAGGTACCTGCCTGCAAGGTCAGCGCCACCGAATGTTGTACCGGTGCAACGCCCGTTCCCGATAAAGACACCGATGCGGGCGACCCGTTCGCGTTGCTTACGATCGAGATGCTGCCGTTTACGCTCCCGGCCGCGGTCGGGCTGAACAAAGCAGTAAGGGTGAGGGTCTGTAATGGAGACAGCGTGACGGGTGCGCCTCCACCGGTGATCGAGTAGCCCGTTCCGGTCACACTGATCTGCGAGATCGTTACGTTGGAATTGCCAGTGTTGGTAATGGTGACGTTTTGCGGGGCGGAAGACGTGCTTGTCGTGATGCTGCCAAAGCTCAGACTCGTCGGGCTGATGTTGAGATTCAACGTGGCGGCGATTCCTGTACCACTGAGAACCACCGAAGTGGGCGAGGTGGGTGCGTTACTTACAATTGAGATGTTGCCGGCCGATGCGCCAACTGAGGTCGGCAGGAAAGCCACCGTGATTGTGGTCTGTTGCCCTGGGTTTACGTTCAAGGGCAACGAAAATCCACTGACGGTGAACGCAGCGCCAGATTGAGCCACTTGGCTAATGCTTAACGTGCTCGTACCGGTGTTCGTGATTATCAACACCTGGGATAAGGAGCTCCCGACCAGTGTGTTTCCAAAATTGATAGAAGCAGGATTCACCTGAATACCAGGCGCGGGAGCCGGATTCACGGTCAAGGTTGCCGCATTGCTGGTCACACTGCCTGCCGTGTTGGTCACCACCACCGTGAACTGTGCGCCGTTATCCGCACTGGTCGTCGCGGGCGTGGTATAGCTTGAGGATGTTGCCCCGGAGATAGCCGTTCCGTTCTTTCTCCATTGATGACTTAGAGGGACGGTACCTGTGGCGGCCACGCTGAAGGAGGGTGTCTGACCTGCCGTGACGGTCTGGCTGGCTGGCTGCGTCGTGATTGAAGGAGCTACTGGAGCCGCATTGACCGTGACGGTGGCCGCGCTGCTGGTCACACTTCCGGCGGTGTTGCTGACTTTCACAGTAAACTGCGCCCCGTTGTCAGAACTGGTTGTAGCCGGAGTGGTGTAGCTGGACGAAGTCGCCCCAGAAATAGCTGTCCCGTTCCTGTTCCACTGAAAGCTCAGCGGGGCGGTGCCTGTGGCGGCCGCGCTGAAGGAGGCCGTCTGGCCTGCCGTGACCGTCTGGCTTGTCGGCTGCATAGTGATCGCAGGGCTGCCGCCCGACGTCTTGAACGAATGGCCGCTGCTGCGCGCATTGTTACTCGTCGAGTCCGTTGACCGGACTTGATAATAATAGACGGTTCCGGGAGCCAGGCCGGAAAGGACTACCTGGTGGCTCATGACCATCGCTGGATCGACTGGCGTAGTAGACCCGTAGGAGGTGCTGGTTCCATAGTCAACCGCTGAGTCGGCGAGGACGTTCGTCGTCCAATCGACCTGGCAACTGGAAGTCGTGGCAGACCCGACGAGTACGTTGGTAATTCCCAGTGTGGCTGGGGGCGGATTCCCATTGTTTCCGGCAACCAGGCCTGAACAACCGACAAAATCGAAACTGGCAAGTAGCAAAGCGAATAAAAAGACGCCTGAGCGATGATGCACGATCCCGTCCTCCAGATTTCTGTTTTCTTGCCCCAGGCGCCTGGCGTGTTCGAGCGGGAGGGAGGAAGCTGGCCCGAGAGCATCAACCAAAGTACTAGACGTACTATGACTTCTAATCCAAAGGAAGTGTGAGTCGCCCCTCGCCAGATAGCAACTGGTCAGAGGGTCAAAAATTGGACAAGGCCTTGGTTGCCCACGGGGCCAGTAATTGGGGAATTTGTCCTGACTCGCCCCTTCCGATGCGAAAACTGCGGTAATCGCTTTTGCGGTCTGGCGTTTCGACGAAGAGTTCCGACCCCCCACTATGCGAAGCCAATGTCGGACCTGCCACAGGATTTACCGGTTCTGGTCTACGGACGCGGGAAGGACGAAGAGCCTTTTCGGGAAGAGACAAATGTCCATCTGTTGAATCTTCGTGGCGGACTTATCACCCTAGCCACAAGCGTGGAGCCTGGGCAACAACTCATTCTGATGAATGTGGTCACTGAGGAAGATCAGCGATGCCGCGTAGCGTTCGTAGGTGAGCAACATCTCGGTCGGAGCATGATCGGAATTCAATTTAACTGACTTACTCAGAAATTCTGGCAAATTGACGACCCCACGCGTCAAGAATTCTACGCTTCCGCCGCAGGAGCATTCTGGGAACGATGACTGTTCTCGGTTTCCTCACCCCCACTCTCAGCACCCCGCAATTCCCCACTCCTGCTTGAGATTCTCCGCGAGCGCGTCCCGCTGCTAAAGTTCGTTTCAACGCAAACCTTGAACCTAGACACTGAGGAAGGGCACGACTTGCCGTTGTGCCCATCGAAAACTGTCTCACTGCAGGGGTGCAGTCGGAAAAACTGGGAACAAATTGGGAGCAGATTGGGAACAAACTACCGAAGAACAGGGGTGAAATAGGTAGAGCAACACGTACGTAAGTCATTGAGAAGCAAAGACGCGCCTATTCAAAGTTGGGCTCATAACCCGGAGGTCGTCAGTTCAAATCTGACCTCTGCGACCATCGGGCAGATTCTCCGGAGCGGCCGAACAAAGTTGCCGAGCGTTCCCGCGATACACATCGCGATATCCTCCCTTGAGGACCCACGGATACGTTCCGTCGATTCCTTGGGAAACAGTCTTGCCAGAAATCGATCAAACGCGACTTGCCTGCGCAGGCGCTGCAGGTCCGTCCTTTCTTCTAGCGCCCGTGTCTGCAGTCTGGTCTCTAGCGCCGTCCGAAATGCTCCAGCCGTTTTGTATTGTTTTACTTCGTCCATCAGCGGTGTTGCCCAACAAGCTCTCGAACTGAGTCTCGGAGTTTATCGTGTGGCAGCGAGTCGATCTGTTTCCTGCTGACCAGCCCACGCCGCATCGCTTCGTCGATGGCTTGCCGGATTAGACTTGGGTCTACCTGGCCCGCCTGGAGGAGATCCAGAATCGTACGAAGCGGGCGTGTGACCCGCACACGCTGCATCTCCTGAAGGTCGCTTTCGTCAAGATCCGCTCGGCGAAGGAGCAGAATTTCCGGGATTCGGCTGTTGCGGCGAAAATGCTTGGGGACTGTCATGTGCAGCTTTGAGGGCATGATATCGGAGAGCTCGTGAAGACTGAGCGCTGTGTCGTGACTATATGTGCCTTCCGGAATTTCTTGACGATTGTGCGACCACAGATACCAGAGCATCAGATCAGGGCGCTCCGCCGTGGGAAAATCGAAATCGGCCAGCCGATAAATACCACGATGCTCCCGGATCCAGTTTCCGACTTTCACGTGGTAGGCATGGGTCTTTTCGGCGAATCCTGCTCGCGTGGCTTGCTTGGTGGTGAAGAACCCCTGTTGAGATTGCGCTACTTCGTAGAGCCGTCTTGCGGCTTCTTTGTATGGTCCGGCCATAGCACAATCCCCTTACTTTCTTGGGGAATTATGCATCATGCCCTGGCCAATCCTGCCGTGCTAACCTCATGAAAACCTAGGAGATCCACTATGTCGCCACCCTTTGCTCAGTCGCTCTGTGCATGATCCGCGCAAGGTGTACACTCATTGGCAAGGTCGTGCGGTGCTTCTCTCCTAGTCTGTTGCAAGCCGGGCGCTGGTCCCGAAGCAGGAGAAAGGCTGGGTTGGGGCCCGAACACACAAGGAATTAAAGAGAACAAAGTTAGCGTCCACGCGCAGGCTTCTCGTGTTGTTTTGCGGCGTGTAATTCCTTGCGGAACACTTTAGCCGCCCAGTCCGGTATCGTCTGTTCGGTCTTACTCAATTTGCCACCGATGAAGTGCGCCACTACGCGGAAGCCGCGGCGATGAGCTGTGTTGTCGTACACGAGCAATTCATCGGCATGTTTGGGGACTTCGGAGAGGTTCTTCCTTGACTCCCGATAGGAGTCAAGCACGCTGGACACAGGCACGGCTTGTCCGCCTCGACTCATGCGCACCAACACTCGCCCCACGTTTAAATTCGCATCTTCCGTAGAAATAAAAAGAACCTTCGTCGAATACCCTGCTGCTTTAGCCTGGTCGAGTAGCTGCGTGTCCACACGAATGTCTTCGACCGCAAAAGAACGACGCTCCTCAAGAAATGGTTGTTGCTGGTGTCTCAGCGCGGGAACA
>WNFJ01394123.1_pt2 | contig 12110 bp, 18 predicted proteins | sample 5400461 | NCBI WGS metagenome assembly WNFJ01 (sample SAMN13153349, study PRJNA577476) | soil metagenome | isolation source: 115 cm saprolite on Douglas fir-dominated hillslope | place: USA:California | collected 2013-09-17
GTTGGTCCCCACGTTGCCCTTGAGAGCTGTAGCGTCTGCGATAGACACGCGCGGCTCGACCGGCACGCTCGAGTTGAATCGCACCGAACCGAAGAGTGCGGGTGCAGCGCCTTCACAGTGCTGCTCGAAGTCGATGGCGAGGGTCAGCACTGTCCCATTGGAGGCGAAGGTTATGTTCGATACGAGGAAACGTCCGGTAATAGTGTTGCAACCTCGGCCATCACCGTTGACATCTATTCCTGGCCTCGTCGGCGAGTGAAAGGCAAACCGCTGCGCCCCTTCGTATTCTTCTTGTGTTAGGGTTTGCCCATTCTGTGGTCCGAACTCCAAGCTCCAAAAGGAGCTGTAATTCGCGGTGTGGAAGGACACATCGACCCCGTCATTGTAAACCGTATTGACGGTGAATGTGCCATCCCCCGGCGTGAAAGTTTGCGTGATGCCGCCGCCAATATAGTCGCCGGGCTGGCTGTTCAGCGTAATGAAAGTAGCCGTCGATCCTGTGGCATTGGATGCTAAAGCCAACGTTGCAACAAGTATTGCAGCGATCAGCATAGTGCGAAGTTTCATCACGAAATTTTCCCCACAATCTCGTCTTCCATTCCACGCCAGAGTTGTCAAAGTTGTCTCTCTCGAAGGGACTAGACCAAAACATGGGCGCTGGAACCATACCATAACGCTCTCGATACCTTGTCAAATTAATTTATGTTAACTCCCGCAGGAATTCAACCTTTCGTTAATCTCTTTTGCGCGCACAGCCTATCAATTTGCGTTTTGTGGATACCGGGTGGTTCTACAGGACCGAGCGAACCTGAGTATCTAACCGGGCGGCCAGCGGAATGGGCGGCCGCCGAGCAGATGCAAATGCAGATGGAAAACAGACTGGCCTGCGCCGCTGCCGTTGTTTAAGACCGTGCGGTAACCTGCGAGAAGATTATGTTCGCGGGCGAGCTGCGCGGCGACCAGTTGGAGCCTGCCAAGGATGGCTTGATCTTCGGGCGCGGCATCCGTCAGCGATTCGAAGTGTTTGCGCGGACAAATCAAGATATGCGTTGGCGCCTGCGGGCTGATGTCTTCGAAAGCAATGAGGTCGGGATCTTCATAGACGATCTTCGAAGGAATCTTTTTCGCGGCGATCTTGCAGAACAAACAGTCGGCACTCATCGGACTCCTCCCGCAGGCGTGCCTTCGTCCAGCCGGGTGACGAATGGCGTGAAACCCTCTCGGTTACGCAGTTGCTCGCCGAACTGGTGCGCAGCGTCTTCGCCGGAAATTCTTCCAACGCGCACGCGATAAAACACGCCGTCGGGAGAATCATATTCTTGAATAAAGATGGGTGAGTAGGAGACGCTGAGGCGATCGCGGAGACGTTCAGCGTTGGCGCGCTCCCGGAATGCACCCACTTGTACAGTGAAGAATCCGGAGGTGGGATCGATGCCCGGAGAAAGTATTTCCACACGGACGGGCACCACGCCAGGACCAACCGAATCCACCTCTCGCGCGGCGGCAAGTGAGAGATCAATGATGCGATTGTCGACAAAAGGTCCGCGGTCCGTGATTCGCACAACTGTAGACTTGCCGTTGTTCATGTTGGTGACCCGAACCATCGTTTCGAAGGGAAGCGTGCGGTGCGCCGCCGTGAGCTTGTACATGTCGTAGATCTCGCCGTTCGAAGCGCGCCGCCCGTGAAACGGCACTCCGTACCATGAGGCGTTTCCACTCTCTGTGTAGCCGGCAGGCGCAATTGCCTGCTGGTTTCGTTTCGCACTGGGAGCCGCTGGCGGAGTCGCAGGAGTCTCAGGTACGTCCGTGGAGCGTTTCGCCCTGTTTGCCGTCCCCGCGGGCGTTTCTGTGGGCTGCGCGGGAGGAGGCTGGCGGCGGCCAGCGGTGGGCCGGCGCGCGCCGCAGCCGGAAAGCATCAGGAGAAAAAGGAAGTTAAGGACATAAAGGAGGTTAAGGAGGGCGGGGCGACCTGAGCAAGTCCGGGCGAAAATCACGAGTCTGCCCAATTCATGTTTGCGAGTCTTTCGAAGGCGGAGAGGAACGCGCGGCATTGCGTGCTTCGATCCACGCTGCCGCTTCGGTGAGTTTTTCGGACACCTCGCGCAAAAACTGCGCGGTGCGCTTTTCCGTTTCCGGCGCGACCTCCTCCTTTACAAAACTTTTCACACGCGCGAGTTCTTCGTCCACTCGCTTGCCAAAGTCTTCAAAGTTTTTCATGTTTTTAATCCGTGCGAATTCTTCGTCGATACGCTTGCCGAACTCTTCGAATTTGTCCATAGGAGCCAGTTCCTTGCAAAAATCCTCGCGCAGAGAAGAAGCGCGGCGACTTGGGTATTATAGGAACGCCGTTTGCGGGTCGCAAGGAGGAGAATTGGCGCTTCCCTACCGGTGGCAATGGCGCGTGGAAAAATGGAAAAAGGCACTGCGCGGGTTTTTCGGCGGCGACCAGCAGCCGCGGCCAAAAATTTGCCCGGCGTGCGGAGCCCTGGTGGGAATCAGCGCCACGCGCTGCCACGAATGTGGCGCGAGCACGCGATTCTCTCTAGCAGCACTGAGCAAGAAATTCTCGGGACTCTTCGGCGAGCAGGAAACTCCCGTCACCTCGGCAATGCTGGTGGCCAACATCCTAATGTTGGGCGTGAGCTTGGTGTTGACAATGCAAGCGGGTGAAGCTGGTGGCTTGCACACTTTATTCGGGATGAGCTCGGAAGCGTCTTACCGGTTGGGAGCCAGTCATCCATACGCTATTTTCTTTAAGCATGAGTGGTGGCGGCTGGTCACAGCGATGTTTCTGCACGGCGGACTGATTCACATCGGGTTTAACATGATGACTCTGATGCAATTCGGTCCGGCGTTGGAGGAGCTCTATGGGTCTGGAAAATACCTGTTTCTCTATGTGGTTACGGGAGCGCTAGGCTTTTTGGCCAGCGCGCTGACGGGGCACTTTTCCATCGGTGCCAGTGGTGCGTTGTTAGGGCTGATCGGGGCGATGCTGGCGGTGACCACCAAACGCGGCGGCTCGTTCATGCGCGAATTGCGTTCCCGGTTAATCACTTCGGTGGCGATTCTGTTCCTAATCGGATTTTGGGGCGGTCTCGGCATCGACAATTCGGCGCACATTGGTGGTTTTGCCGTTGGATTTGTCATCGGCAAGATTTATGACGACCGTCAGCCGATGAACTCACGCGAAAGACAGACGGCCTACGCCTTGGGCTGGATTGCGGGCCTTGTTGTTGTAGCAAGTTTTGTATTGATGCTGCTTCATTTTCACGACCCGCTGCCTGGACGATAGCCGTTTCTAACACGCAGCAAGAAAAAGTGCGATACTGTGTTCATCCAAAGAGACATCGCTCATGGACCCACACTCGATCGTCGTCGTCAGCCTGCACACGCCCAAGGAAAAAGTCTGGGGCGTGTTGCTGGCCATTAACCCTTCCGGAATCACGCTGCGTGGCATCGATTTGAATTCCTTCGATCACTTCATCCGGCAGATCAATGAGCCGGACGGCGAACGCATGGGCCTGCCCACCGTCTTCTTTCCCATGAACCGCGTCGAGCGCATCTGTCTCGACGAACCCTCCGGCTCTATCCCCTCGATGAACGAGCTGTTCGCGCGTAAGGTGGGGCGTTCGCTGACCGACTACCTCGCGCAATTCGCCTGAATTGCGTTATCCTAAATCACAATGAAAGGCCGCATCTGGACGGTCCCCAATCAAATTACGTTTCTGCGCCTCGGCTTTTTGCCGTTCTTTCTAATTCTTATTGCGTACGGCCATTATCGCTCGGCGCTGCTGGTTCTGGTCATCGCCGGCCTTTCCGATGGGATTGACGGTCTACTCGCGCGCAGTCTGAATCAGCGATCGGCCCTGGGCGCATATCTGGATCCCATCGCCGACAAACTTCTGCTTTCTTCTTCTTTCGTCATCCTGGCGTTCAAGAAGCAACTTGCCTGGTGGCTCACCATCCTCGTTCTGAGCCGGGACGTGCTGATCCTGATTGTCGCGGTAGTAATTCTGCTAGTCTCCGGGTACCGGCCGTTTCCGCCCAGCATCTATGGGAAACTCACCACGGCATCCGAGATCATCCTCGTGTTTCTTGTTGTTTTCAGCGCCGCATATCCCAATTACCCGCTACACGGTCTAAACCACGTCCTTATTTATGCGGTTACGGTTTTGAGTATTGTCTCTGGATTTCACTATTCGTTTACCACCACTCGACACCTCAGCACTTCCACGCCCGTTGCGAAGTGAAATGGAGATCGTACGAACAGTCGGCTACTTTTTGGCGGCCTCGTAAGCGCGCCCTAGCCAGCCCAGGGCAGTCCGCGTGGCAGAGGCCTCGTCCAGCTCAAAGAAAAACCATCCTGCACCGGGCATTCTCGAAACCGTGTCAATCCTGGGTTCTTTTTTGACAGACTCGAGGATGGCAGGCGTCACGGAAGCGAATTTGATCATGATGGACGTTGGCGATTTCATGGCGCGTGATCGGGGGAGCGCTGCAAAGATCGCGCCGTCTCGATAAAGACCCTGGTATCCGAACATGGGGCGCTTTGAGACACCGGGCCAGTCCGAGATTTCCTTTTCGAGCATAGCGGAAAGTTCCTTCATCTCATCGTCGATGGGGAACCACTTTGGCATCTTCGGGCGCTTGGATTTCGTCTTGGCAGCTCTCTTTTTGGGTTTCATGTGGCGCACCTCTGCTTGCAGCAATCGAATTCTACGTGGGCATAGGTTTGGGGCCGCCGGGAGGAAGAAGGAGTTTCGGCTCGGTGAGGGACTGGACCTGTTCGAGAGTGGTGTCAGAGGCGAGTTCGCGGAGGAGAAGGCCCCCTGGAGTCACATCAATGACAGCGAGTTCGGTGACGATGTGATCGACGACTTCGACGCCTGTCAGCGGCAACGTGCACTTTTTCAGGATTTTTGGTTTGTTGTCGCGGGTGGCGTGCTCCATGGCGATAAACACGCGCTTGGCGCCGGCAACGAGGTCCATGGCGCCGCCCATGCCTTTGAGCATTTTGCCGGGGATGGCCCAGTTTGCGAGCGTCCCCTTCTCATCGACTTGAAGCGCCCCGAGAACGGTTAGATCGACGTGGCCGCCACGGATCATAGCGAAGGAATCGGCGGAAGAAAAATAAGACGTACCGGGAAGTTCGGTGACGGTTTCCTTGCCTGCATTAATGAGGTCGGGATCGACTTCGGATTCGAGCGGATAAGGGCCAACGCCGAGCATGCCGTTTTCAGATTGCAGGACGACGTCCATGCCTTCTGGGATGTAGTTGGCGACTAGCGTGGGCATGCCAATGCCGAGATTGACGTAGTAGCCATCGCGCAGTTCGAGCGCAATTCGCCGGGCGATGCGTTCGCGCTTTTGTTCTTCGGTCAGCGCCATAATTAGTTTACAGTCGACAGTTTACAGCCAAGGCAGAAGCAAAATCACAAGTCTAAAAGACCCGCCACTACACTTCATCGGAACTTTTTCTCGAAGCGCGGCAAGGTTGCGGCCAGCACTTGGCCGACGATGGCGAGGCTCTTGGAATCGATTTTGTCAAGCGTGTCCTGTGGTGTGTGCCAGTAAGGAACCGAAAAGTCGATGAGGTCGCAGCCGGCGACGCCACGGCGGATGAAAGAGAAATGGTCGTCGCCGGTGATGGGATAGCCTTCGTTGACGAAGTTGTTTTTGTATCCGAGTTGAGCGGCGGTGTCCCAGATGAAATCCGTGAGCCAGCGCGTTGAGCCGGTGTCGCGCGTGATTCTGACGTTCGCCGGGCCAATCATGTCGGCGAGAACCATGGCTTTGACGCGCTTCAGTTCACCGGAAAGCGCCATCTGAGCGGCCATTTCGCGACTGCCGAAAGTGTTGTTGCTATTATCCTTCTTCCATTGAATGCTGGCGCCATCGGTCCAGTTGCCCTGCGCTTCTTCGCCATCGAAGAAAATGATCCACACATTGAGCAAATTTTGTCGTGCGCAGAACAAGCGTGCCAGCTCGAGCATGGTTCCGGTGCCCGAACCGCCGTCGTCCGCGCCCACGAAGTCTGGAATGCGAACTGTATCGTAATGCGTGGTGTAGAGAATGATGCCGGAGCTGGTGCCGGGAAGTTTGACGACGATGTTTTTCATCGCCAGATCGCCGAGCACGGTCGAAGCGTGAAAGTCGTGCTCTTCGACAGGACAGCCGCAGCTTTTCAGTTGGCCGATAATGTAGGCTTGAGCACGATGGATTCCATCAGACGCAGGCGGCCTTGGCCCGATGTCTACCAGGCGGCGGACATGCTCGAAAGCACGAGCACCATCGAATGTGACCGGTGAGTCGGGGACAAGGCCGAAGGCCAATGTTGGCAGCAAGACTGCTAAAGCGAGTGCCACGAATATCCAGTGCGCTTTGCGTTCAACTCTCTGTTCGACATGCACTGTCAGATCCTCGTCCCGTGCGTTCAAACCTTACGGAGTGTGCGGCGCTCGATGCGCTTTTCGTACTTTTGCCCGTGGAAAATGGCGTCCACGAAAATTCCGGGCGTATGAACTTGATTGGGGTCGAGCTGGCCCAGTTCGGCGAGTTCTTCAACTTCGGCGATGACATAGTCGGCGGCAGTGGCCATCATGGGATTAAAGTTGCGCGCCGTCTTGCGGTAGATAAGATTGCCCCAGCGGTCGCCTTTCCACGCTTTGATGAACGCAAAATCGCCGCGAATGGCGCGTTCCATGACATACTGACGGCCGTCGAATTCGCGGGTTTCCTTGCCTTCGGCAACCATGGTGCCGTATCCCGTCGGTGTGTAGAAGGCAGGAATGCCGGCGCCACCGGCGCGGAGGCGTTCGCTGAGCGTGCCTTGGGGATTCAGTTCCACTTGCAATTCTCCGCTGAGTACAAGCTGCTCGAACAATTTGTTTTCGCCGACGTACGTGGAAATCATTTTCTTGACCTGGCGCTGCTGGAGCAGCACACCGATACCGAAATCGTCAACGCCGGCGTTGTTGCTGACAATGGTCAGGTCTTTCGTGCCTTTGCGGCGAATGGCCGCGATGAGGTTTTCCGGAATGCCGCAGAGGCCGAAGCCGCCCATTAGGATGATGGCGCCATCGTGGATTTTCTCGATGGCCGCGTCGGCTGAGACCATGCGCTTGTCCATGCGGGGCTCCGAAGTGCAAGGGGGAGTTTACTTCATCCGACAGCGAAGCCGGAAGGGAGCCCTTGTCCGGACCGAGGGGACTGGTGGAAGCGAGATCGTTTAGTGTTGAGCCCCGAGGAACGTGGAAAGAAGTTGTTGCTAGCGCCGGGTGCTTGTGGTGGTGATCAAAGTTTTCATGCTTCCATCCCCGGCATCCATGGCGGCAACCAAACTGTGGGAAGTCGGAGTGATGTGAATGAACGAATCGTGCCATTTGGTTATCTTGCCGTCGATCACCTCTTCGTAGTCATTCACAAAGGTATCGCCTTCCCAGTGGGCGGTGCCTCGCAATTTGCAGGGGGTCTTCGAGTCGTTGAAGCACACAAAGAAGCGGTAGATATTTGCCGGCTTGTCCCACCAAATCACGTAAAGACCTTCCAGCTTCCCCGCGGAACCATTGGAGTGAAATTCCGCCAATAGACTCGTGCCGTCCGCAACTAGCTGGACGTGCGAGTGACCATGACGCGAGCCTCCATTCGGAAAGAACTCACTTTTCTCCATACTCTCCGCGGTATTCCAATCGCCCACCAGCGCCTTCGCCAGTCTGGCCATTTCCGGGTTGGCGGCGCTTTCCGTCGGCTGGGTTGACTTCCCGCTTTGTTGTGCCCAAGCGAAAGACGGAATTAGAACAAACAGCAGCAAACAAAAGAACAAACGTGAACGCTTCATAGATCCTCCATGAGATACAGATCAGATTTTCTAGAGTGGTGCAGCAGGCGCGACCTGTTTCCAAGGAGTCAAGGAAAATTGCTATTTCTTGGGCCGGGATTCCGGCGGAACCAACCCGTTTGCCCGGTAGTACGCGACCAGAAGACCGTAGTGCTCAGCAGAATGTTCGGTCACCCCCAGCCAGGGCTCCACGCTCTTTGTGAACGCGTCGTCCGGCAGATTTTTCAGAGTAGCGTTCGCGTCCGCGATAGACTTTTCCAGAAGCGCGACGACAGTGGCCTTCGTTTTGTAGTCCTTCGGGTCGAGCTCATCCCAATTGACATTTTCGCCGCGCCCGGCTTTGGCGGCGTAGACATTGCCGGACGCGATGTGCACGATCACCGCGCCGAAGGAACGCATTTCCGGTTTCAGCCGGTAATCGTATTTATCCTCAGGGAAGTCCTTGGCCATCTCCAGGACCCGGTGGTTAATCGAAGCGAAATGGCCCCGTACGGATTGCGCGGTTGATCGCGGAGGGCTCTGGGCCAGAGCTAAAGAAGACCCCACCGCAAGGACCGTCAAGAACAGACCTGCTGGATGGCGAGCGTTCATCGCACACCTCCCCTCCCTAATGACGCCGAAAGGCAAAATGGGTCAGCGGAGTAAGGTCCGCTCGTTGTTACCCAGCAATCCGTGCTAAAAACTCGGAGGCGACAACGCGGTTGTCCATCATGGTGGCCAACCGGGAAAGACGGCTCTCTATGATCAACCACAATTTACTAGACAATAGGAAGCGCACTCGAAACGCCTTGCTCCGCCACGCGATTGCGATTTGCCTCGCACTGCTGGCGTGGTGTCCCCCTGGCCGCGCGCAGGCCGGCAATCCGGCTGCCGCATCGGCAGAAGACGTCAAGCAATTGCGGGAAGTTGTGCAGAGCTTGTTGATCCGCGTCGCGGAACTGGAAAACCAGCTCAAACAAAGGCCGTCTGCTTCCACCGATGGAGTGCAGCGAACTCCCGTAGACCCCGCCAGCTCCCCGGCCGCCGTGGTTGCAGCAGCGCCAGTGCCAGCAGCGCCTGCTCAGATTGATTCTCCCGCAGAACAAAAAGAACATCTCATCGCCGGCGACCGCGGGATTCTGGACTACCTGCACGGTGCAACGCTGAATTTCACTCTCGATGAATACTATGCATATAACTTCAACCGCCCCGTGGGACGAGTGAACGCGCTGCGTGCGTACGATGTTCTCAGCAACAACATCAGCCTGAACCAAGCCGACTTGGTTTTCGAACGTACTCCCGATACCGCGCGCCCGTTTGGAGTACGCATCGACTTTCAATTCGGCCAAGCCACGGACACTTTGCAAGGAAATCCCTTGAACGAACCCCGGCCGCAGATTTATCGAAACATTTTTCAGGCTTACGGTACGTATGTTGCTCCGCTCGGCAAAGGGCTGACCCTCGACGTCGGCAAGTGGGGAAGCTCCATCGGAATCGAGGGAACTACACCAAAGACCAGATCAACTATTCCCGAGCCTACTGGTTCGATTTCCTGCCGTTCTATCACATGGGCTTGCGCGCCGGCTACAAACTCAATGATCGGCTGACACTGAACTATTGGCTCGTGAACGGCACGAACCAGGCCGAAGCCACCAACGGATTCAAGGACGAGCTGTTCGGCTTCACGGCCACGCCACGCAAGACGTATGTGAATTACTACCTTGGCCAGGAGCATCCCGACCGCCTCCCTGTAACGACAGCCGGGCCGATACCCGTGCAGCCGGGGCTGACGTTCACGGCGATTCGGCCGGCTCCGGACGGCAAGCTGCACATTTTTGACAGCTACGTCAGTTGGCAAGCTCTGCCGAAGGTGACGTTGGCCCTGGAAGGCGACTACGTGATCCAGCGCCAATGGAGCACGGCGTCTCCAGGGCATTCTTCGGCGCCTTCGCACACGATCGGTGGCGCCGCCTACGCACGCTATCAATTCACGCCGAAGATTTTCGTGGGCGGCCGCGCGGAATATCTTTCCGACCGCGGCGGACTCTTCAGCGGGATCACGCAAGCGCTCAAGGAAACTACGGCTACCTTCGATTACAAATTTGCCGAGGGATTCCTGATGCGCTATGAATGGCGCCGGGACTTCTCGAACCAGCCGTCCTTTTTCACCTCCCGGGACGGTGTGCTGAGCAAGGCACAGCAGACTGCCACCGTTGGGGTGATCTGGTGGGTCGGGAGGAAGGAAGGCGCCTGGTAGACAAGTTCCACGATTTCAGAGGGTCGTAAGAAATTGAGAACGCCGGGAGCACACGTGCCGGCAGTTAATCTCAGAAGTTGGGATCGATGTTGTGTTGCGCACAGCGGAGCCGTGCTTCAAGGGTTGTCACAAAGGGGTTTTTGCTTACTTGGACCAGGCGGGAGGCCCCGGTGCTCTCTTTGTGAATGATGGGAGAGCCGCCCGGGATGATCGCTTCTTTGGGTACACGGTAGAGGTCACCCGACCCACGCTCAACGTAGGCTCCGGGTTCGTTGAGTTCTTCCCAGCTAACTTCTGCCAGGGTGAATCGCTGGTGCGGTTCAACTGATTTTGTCTCATGTTTTCCATTACCAATCTTCTTTCCAGGGGACTGAGGTCGTGTGCTCCCGGCCGATTGTACGACCGAGCTTCCTTGGTTACTGCCGTGCGCCGAGGGTGTCAAGGCTTTAAATGTAAAAATAAAAGTTTTTTCGATTCTGTCCCGAATGAGATTGACCGCCATACGACCTGGAACTAATATAATTAGTTTTGCCTGGTGGAGCCCCTCAAAGAAAAACTTCATTGAATTGTCCGAAAGAAAGCAACACAGCAAAAAACCCAGTCCAGCTGCGAATCCGCGGACGAGGCGCTCGCGGAAACTGCCAGGAAGGCGGTCCGGGCAACTACTTTTTCGGCAGAGGTTCCCAGAGCTCAATGCGGTTGCCGTCCAGGTCCATGATCCAACCAAATCTTCCGTAGTCGTATTCCTCGACCTTCGGGTCGACCCAGACGCCTTCATCACGCAAAGCCTTCAGCGTCGCCCGGAGATCGTCCACGACGTAGTTCACCATTGCGGCTGCTTTGCTCTCGCCAAAATATGTCGTTGTCGAAGGAAAAATGCACCACGCCGTGAAATTGCCTTTGGAAGGGCTGTCTGCCTGAGTCCAGGGGAACATGGTCCCAGCATCGCCCTCACTAACAATGCCGAGATGCTGGGCATACCAGGCGCGGAGGGCCCCTGGATTTTCGGATTTGAAAAAAATTCCGCCGATGCCACGAACACGTGCCATGGGCCGTATGCTACGCGACCCTTTCCATTGAATCAATGAGTGAGAAGGCGTCGCGCCGAAGGTCGGCCGCGTGGGTTTCGCGATTGGACGAACTACTCGGATGTAGGCTATTGTCCCACTTTGACTAATATCGGGAGGGGAGTCGATGAGCCATTCATGGATTTGGATCGCTCTTTTGGCGCCGATCTTGGGACTGATGGGAATAAGTCCGCAAGCAAGCCCGAAAGTCGAGGGCAGCCCCAATGCACCAACATACACGCAGGATGGCAAGTTGAAGTTCCCGGGGAATTACCGGGAATGGGTGTATCTGACGTCGGGCATTGACATGAGTTACGGGCCGCCGTCGGATATGGGGCACTCGATGTTTGACAACGTGTTCGTGAATCCGGAGGCGTACAAAGGTTTCATGGAGACCGGGAAGTGGCCGGACAAAACCGTGCTGGTGCTGGAAGCGCGGATGGCAGGGAGCAAAGGCTCGATCAACAAGAACGGGCATTTTCAAACAGGGGAAGTGATGGGCCGTGAGGCGCACGTAAAGGATGAAGCGCGGTTTCCTGGCAAATGGGCGTTTTTCGATTCCGAGGATGGAGTAACGGGGAAGCTGCTGCCGAAAGAAATGGATTGCTATTCTTGCCATCAACAACATGCCGCGGTGGATACGACCTTCGTCCAGTTTTATCCCACGTTGCTGGAGATCGCAAAGACAAAGAGTACGCTTAGCCCGCTGTATGTGAAGGAGGAAAGCGGGAAGGCCGCGGAGAACAAAGAGGGGAATAAGGAATATAAGCCGTAAAGGAATGGCAAAGAGAAGCTGCGGTACAGGGCGAAACTTCGCGGAGATGAGGCGCCACAGGCTTCGCCCCTACAAAGAACGGAGGAGTTTGTAGAGTTCGTTGGCGGCATCGAAGTCCGCTTCGAGTTCGCGTGAAGTGAGTTTTTCACGAAGGTCGTCGAGTCGGCGCGCGAAAAGATCGAGCGCGGCGGAGAG
>WNFJ01612265.1_pt1 | contig 12110 bp, 14 predicted proteins | sample 5400461 | NCBI WGS metagenome assembly WNFJ01 (sample SAMN13153349, study PRJNA577476) | soil metagenome | isolation source: 115 cm saprolite on Douglas fir-dominated hillslope | place: USA:California | collected 2013-09-17
GATGGTCGCCGAGCGCTGTCATGATGTGAACACCGACTGAGAATTGGTTGTTAATCCTCGACATATTGTCATAATACATGTAACAGTTTACGGCAAGGACAAAATTTAGGGGGTGATCCCCTTGGTCTTGCTGATGAAGCGACCACCGAAGGGGACACAAGCCGCTGTTCACTGACTTCACTTCAGGCGAAGGACATAAACGAGGAGGCCGAGGGTTCGAATCCCTTTCGTCCACCAAACCCGTCCCAGAATCAGTGGATTATCTGAGAGCACGTGAGAGCAGTCCGATCGAATAGCGGACACCGATAGCCCTTGCCCTCAGAGGCAGTTTAAGAGTTGTTTCGACGCCGTGGGTATCGAGTCTCAGCGGACGGGCGCAATTTCGAGCCGGTCCCCAACCTGAGTTCCCGATCGATGAATGGTGTGCGCGGGCAGCTCCAGCACGCTCGAGGCCTTTAACGAGACCTTGGAGATGCGAAACGGTCGAACATGTTCCTCGATGTGCACGACTTCCTTCTCTTTGCCAAGGAAAATTAAGTCTATCGGGAATAGCATCCCGATGGTATGCACACCGCTGGACGGCACGATCCAAAGACCTCGACCCAGCTGCGCCCACCGCTTCGTCTTTCCCAGCAGGCCGATCAGCCGAGGCAGATAGCTGTTGGCAATGGCTGCTTCCGTCGCCAAGAACGTTTGGCGCGTCTTGTTATACACGTATAGAGGACGATCGTGACCGTTGTGGGACATTGCGCTGCACACCTCTTCCAGTCTCTTTTAGAGACGACCCTTTCGTCTTATTACACAGAATACTATTCAACGCTCTTGCGTTTGCGGCGATAAACGATGATCAACAGAACCACGACCGCCAGTGCACCTGCCACGACTCGAATCAACGTTACGTTATCCATTTCATTCTCCTTTTTTTTACCATTCCGCCCCACGTCTTCCGTGGGGTCGTGAAAACTGCGATCACTTCTGCAGAGCCGGCATCAACTGCCGCAGCAGCGTAATCACAGCGGGGCCCAAGATTACCACCATCAAAGCCGGGAAAATAAAGAAGACAAGCGGAGGAACCATCTTTACCGTTGTCTTTGCGCTGGCCTCTTCGGCGCGCTGCCTCCGTTTTATGCGCAAGTCATCCGAGTAGACACGGAGAGATTGAGCAACGCTGGTGCCAAAACGGTCTGTCTGGATCAGCATGGCTACGAGAGACTTGATATCCTCGAGACCCGTGCGCCTGGCGAGCTCGCGCAAGGCGTCGATGCGGCCTTTCCCGATGCGCATCTCCAGATTGACCAGTTGCAGCTCGTCACTCAGCTCGCGGTGAGTCACTCGCATCTCTTGGGCCACCTTCATAAGCGCCTGGTCCAAGCCGAGTCCCGCTTCCACGCAGATCACTAGCAAGTCCAGACAGTCGGGAAGAGCGCGGCGCAGCCGATGCTGGCGAGCCTGAACTCTCCAGACCAGCCAACCCTCGGGAATGAGGTAACCAACAATCGCTGCAAGTGCGGGAAACGTGTACGGGTTCACACGATAAAATCCCGTCGTAAAAACGAGGATAACAAGCACGACGGGTATGATTAACTTTAGCCCGCGAATTGCCAGCACAGCCTGTGGGCTGCGATAACCCGCCCGAACCATCAATAACTCTCCACGGGGCGTCATCGCAGGATTCCCGGGCATCAGCTTGCCAAGGCCGGCGAGAGTGTCGCGAACGCGTTCTTTCTGGCGTTCTGCAAAGCGAGCTTCGTCCACGGGTGCCGACGCATTCGCCAAGCGAGAAAGACGTTGGCCGATTCCCAGTTCCTTCGGCGCTAAAGCGTAGAAAAGCGCCGCCAGAATCCCAACGGTGCCCAGAAAAGTCGCCGCGGTAATGCTCCAAGCCATCTCGCTGCCTCCGTTGCTACACTTCGATGTGAATGATCTTCCACAGAAGCGCTGAACCGATTAACTGCATGATCGCCGCAGTTGCCAGAATCACGGGACCCTTGGGATCCTCAAACAGCACGCGTATGTAGGCGGGGTTCATTACGCTCAACACACACAGCATGAAAATAGGCAGGGCGATAAGGATTCCGGCAGTCAATCGGCCTTGAGCCGTACGAACTCTAACTTCGCGGTAAATACGAAAGCGATCACGAACCACTCGGGCCAGTCCATCAAGGATTTCGGCAAGATTGCCGCCAGTCTCCTTTTGGACGAGCAGTGCGGTGACGAAAAAACGGACGTCAATAATGGGAACCCGCTCGCACAGGTTGAGGAGCGCGTCGCGAACCGGAATACCGAAATTCTGCTCTTCAAACGTGGCCCGGAATTCGCCACCAATCGGCTCGGCGGACTCTTTGGCGATCATCTCCAGACCCGTTGTGAAAGCGTGACCCGCGCGCACAGCACGCCCCAACAAGTCCAGGGCTTCCGGAAAATGTTCCTCAAATTGCCGCAGGCGCCGCCGGCGCTTCCAGACAATAAAGGCGAACGGAACGCCCGTCAGAGCCAGCCCAAAGGCCAATTGAATCCAAAATTGCAGAAAAAATCGTCCGGAAATCAAGTAAGCGCCCATTCCCATAACCGCGCTCACCAGAACCAGCTTCCCAGCCTTCATGGTTAGTCCTGCTTGAGAGATGTACTCTTGAAGCCGGACGGACCACGACCATTGCATCATCAGCCGGTGAAGCACCGGAACACTGCTTAACATCTCATCCCGCACCAACTTCAACCCAAGAGACACGTCTCCGCGGCGCTCCGCCTTTCGCACGGACTCCATTCGCCGGCGGACTACGTCCTGGCCGCTGTCCGCACTCGCGATCATCCACACGGCTAGCAGAAGTATCGTAACCGTCAAAAAAGTGAGGATAAAAATCAAAATCCCCATAATTGATCCCCAGTCAACAAATGGAACAGAATCGCCATAACTACATCCCTAATGGAGCAGCGGACCTTCAAACATTGCGCTCGGAAGTTGTATGCCGGTCACCAGCAGCTTCTCCGCGAATTTCGGCCGGACACCCGTGGCCATGTACTCGCCAATCACTTCGCCATTCTCGCGAATTCCGCGCTTCCGAAAGACGAAGATGTCCTGCATGGTGACGACTTCCCCCTCCATCCCGGTAATCTCAGAAAGATTAACCACCTTGCGCGTACCGTCGCTTAGGCGGCTTACTTGGACGACCACGTCGATAGCTGAGGAAATCTGCCTGCGGATGGCGCTCTCCGGAATGTTCAAATTCGCCATGGCCACCATGGTTTCCAAACGCCCCAGAGCATCGCGAGGAGTGTTCGCGTGGATGGTCGTCAAGGAGCCATCATGACCGGTGTTCATCGCCTGCAACATATCGAGTGCTTCCTCGCTGCGCACCTCACCGACGATGATGCGGTCTGGGCGCATGCGCAGAGAGTTGATGACCAACTGCCGCTGTTGAATCGCGCCCTTGCCCTCGATATTGGGGGGACGAGTTTCCAAACGAACAACGTGTTCCTGATGAAGTTGTAGTTCCGCCGCGTCTTCGATGGTCACAATGCGTTCCCGGTTGGAAATGAATGACGAAAGGACGTTCAGGAAGGTCGTCTTGCCGGCGCCGGTACCGCCGGAAATGAGAACGTTCAGGCGCGCTTTCACGCATCCCCGCATCAAGTCCAACATGGGTGCAGTCAGACTGTTGTTGTTAAGCAAATCGTCTGCGGTCAGAGGATCACGGCCGAACCTACGAATTGAAAGGCACGGACCATCGACGGCCAGAGGAGGAATGATGGCATTCACACGCGAGCCATCCGCGAGGCGTGCATCAACCATGGGCGAGGACTCGTCAACCCTTCGGCCGATCGCGGAGACGATGCGATCGATGATCCCCATCAAATGGACGTCATCGCGAAACTGAATCGAGGTCGCTTCTAGCATGCCTCTGCGCTCGACGTACACACGTTTGTAGGTGTTGACGAGAATGTCCGAAACAGTAGGATCGGCGAGAAGAGGTTCGAGGGGGCCCAGGCCGAAGACTTCGTCGAGCACTTCCTGGGCAAGCCGCTCCCTCTCTTGCAAGTTCATCGGGGTGGACTCCCCGACCACCAGGGCTTCCAGAATCTGGCTCACCTCGCGACGAACATCCTCTCTGTTGATGTCGCTGAGGCGGTCAAGATTCAGTTTTTGAATTAACTTGCGGTGAATCGCGGCTTTTACTACGCCGAAATCCGTACGCGCGCCAGAGGTGCTGATAGGTAGCATCTTCTAATTCACCTTTTCACCGGAAATGAGAAGAGTCCACTCAGGGAACTTTTCTTGGCCACTGCGTTTCCGTCGATTCCGGCCAATTGACAAGCGATTTGACGATAGCGGTTGCTGAGTACATTGTTGTGATTCTGTTGAATCGGCATGCCCAGGTTTGCCGCTTCGCTGGCCTTCCGGAAATCATTTGGCAAACATGCGAAAACAGGGCGACTAATATTCTTCTGAATGCTCTTCAGCGCTTCGTCATCGCCCTTGTGCCACCGGTTGATAAGGACGAGAGCCCGATCCGGGGGAATCCCGAACCCCTTCAGGGCAAGCAGGCGTCTCTCCAAGGTCCATAGCGCCGGCACGTTTGTCTCGGCAACCAACAGGATCATACGCGCCGAGTGCAACATCTGGCTCCATTCGGACGAAAATTGAGATCCGATGTCCACCAGCACAATGTCAAAAGCGCTTTGCGCAACGTTGACTATCCGTTCGAGTGGCGGGACCGCGATGCTTTGCCATTCTTCCGGCTGCATGGCCCCGGCGAGAATCTCCAATTTCGTTTTGTGGCGCGTCAATAGTCCTGAAAAAAAATGACTATCGAGCCGGTCCAGGTTTTCCATGGCGTCGCGAACGCCGAATTTCGTGTGCAGATCCAACAGGAGGTGCACGTTGCCTAGCGGGCGCGCGAAATCCAGCAGGACGACACGTTTATGGGTGTAGGAAGCGAGTTGCACGCCAAGGTTAACTGCCACCGTTGTCGTCCCAACCCCTCCCTTGGAGCCCATCACGACAATCACTTTTTCGAGCGTTGAGCGGTCCTTCGTCTCCGACTCTTGCATGAACCGCGACAGCATCTCCTTTAGCCCTTCCGGTGTGACTGGTTTAGCCAGGAAATCCTGCACCCCGCTGCGCATGGCTTCCAACATGAGTTGATGGCTCGGCACCGGTGAGGACGAACAGGCAACCAACTTTACCGACGGGGAGATTCGCCGGAGTTGTGTGCCAAAGCTAAAATAGTTTTCCGGATCGCGTGACAGGTCCAGAAACACGACGTCTGGCACTGATTCCCCAGCCTCCGTATGCTTTTCTCCCGGAATCAACCATTGCCTGATGGATTTGACACAACCCGTTTGCTGCAAGCTCGCTGCCAGTTGCGCTGAACTTGCTGTATCGCCGCTCGCTATCCCCACTGTTAGCATTGGCCGCTCTTCCCGAACCCTTTCGTCCCGTGTTCCAACAAGTGACTCCCGTCTCTGCCTGCAACTCTTATTTTGGCGCGGCTGGTTTAGCTGGTGCAGGGGAAACGGGCTCCAAGAAAGGCGCCTGGAACTCCGGACCGCGAGGTGCTTTGTCTGCCGCCATAGGTTGGACGACCCGGGGAGTCACAACAATCAAAAGCTCGTTTCTGCTCTTGTTCAGCGTACGGCTCTGGAACAGCTTCCCGAGAATCGGAATGTCCCCGATGCCGGGGATTTTCTGAAACTGCTCTGTTACGCGGTTGTCTACCAGGCCCGCAATGGCGAAGCTTTGTCCATCGCTCAAATCCATTTCCGATTCAACGCGACGTGTTGACAACGCCGGAATAACAAAACCTTGTAACGTAAGGGCTTGGGAGAAATCCAGGGAGCTGACCTCTGGCTTAACCTTCAAATGGATTAGTCCGTCAGCTGTCAACGTGGGAGTGAAATTCAAACGCACACCGAATTCCTTGAATTGAATGGTGATTCCGGCGAATCCGCCGCCTGAGCTTTGCAGGATCGGGAAAGGAAATTCTCCTCCGGCCAGGAAACTCGCTTCTTTGCCGGATTCGGTTAACACATTTGGCTCAGCCAGGATCTGCAAGAGATCTTTTGCCTGTAGCGCTTTGATTACGGCTCCCAGGTGAATATTGGGATTGAACAGGAAGATGTTCAGGACGTCACTGATCGTTTGTTCGGTGGTAAATTGTTCGCTGGTAACCGGTTGTGGACCTTTGACCGGAAAAATGTCTGTAATCTTTGGACTAGATATGCCCCCAAACTGGCCGGTGGTGATATTACCGATGGTCTTTCCGGCCCCGGTTGAGAGTATATTGATACCCAGTTGGCTCAGCGCAGTCCGGTCGATTTCGGCGAAGCGCACTTGCAATAGGATTTGCGTTGCCGGAACCACCGGAACTTGCATCAAACTCGTGACTTTAGGCGTGGCGCTCTTGACCACTTCAAGGATTTTGTCAGCCACGGCGGCGGACGACACTCGCCCCGATAACATAACAACGTCCCTGGATGTTTCCACCTGCACGGGCTCAGACGGGAAAACCTCATGGATCTTCTGGCTCAACCCCAGAACATCGATGTCCACGGAGACTTCGAACGCCTGGCTCTGGTCTGACTCATCCCACAACAGGAGCGAAACTCCACCAGGCGTCTTTCCGTTCACCAGAACTTGGGTTGGGCTCACCACGATGGCTTCGGCAATACTCGGATCGGCCAGGGATACTCTCTTGATGCGCGTCGGTGAGGAAATAACAATCGACCGCCCAACCAACAAATGCAGCGTCTGTGGCGCCTCGGATTCTTCCGGTCGAACGCCTTGGGTCATCGGCGCGGCGGGCGTTACTCCTTGCGATGGAGGGACGGATGCCTGCGAAGCTGCGGGCTGTTCTTGTCCGGCGATTGCCGCCGGTCCAACAGACAGGGCCACCAAAGCAGCGAATACCAGATACTGAAATTGCCGGGCGCCAAATTCGAACATTGATTTTTCCTGTGATCCGATCATGGAGTTGGGAAGCTCTTGTTCTCGCGTTTACCACCCGAAATAACTTCAATGACGTACATCGGGGGCGGCAGGACTGGGGATTTCCCGGGTCCTATGCGCTTTGGGGCTGGTGCCGGGCCTCCAAACAGAACGGCCTCCAGCACCGCAGGCGGATCGACTTTTTTCGAGTCGATGGTGTTCCGCAAGGCCAGTTGGATCTTTCCTTCGGTACTGGCCATCGCTAACTTCCCGGCATCGGAAGGCGAAACGAGCAACGTAATCACCGGAACAGTCTGCGGTTTGCCTTCCCGATCCACTTCAACCTTTTGACCGGCCGCCAAAACACGGACATTTTCCAGGATCGTGCGCGTGATGTTTTCATCGCCGCCGCGGCTCGTGCCCGGAAGCTTTCCAGTCACCAGAACGTCAACCATGGTCCCGGGAATGACGAAACCTGCTACGCCCACGACTTCATTCACGGCCACGGAAAGCGCGCGCATCCCGTCCGGAATAGTCGCCGGCAGTCCTGCGCCCGCTTCTTTGGGCGCTAACTTGTTTTCAAGAATGAGTTCATTGGCGGCAACCGCGGTAATCAGGGCCCTATTCACGCAATCTTCGATGCGCGTAAACATCCCGATAACCGGCTCGTCCGCGGGCCAGGAAATCAGCCGGAGGTTGTTGGCATCGACGCGCGTGCCAAGCTGGATAGGCACGGACGCCACCACGATGTGTTGCATCGTGACGGCTTTAACATTGATCGCCTTTTGGAATTGGCGATAGACGTAGGTGCTGAACACCAGGCCAAGTAAGACGGCCACTGCCAATCCGGCGATCATTCGATTCTGGTTCATGACTTCGATCTCCCCGCGTCAGTGACCGCGAAAACCGTCTCTCTCATGGACCTCACAGCGCCCACCGCGCGGCGCAGAAACAAACCAGCGTGGACACGGCTACTGCCACGCCAAATGGCACCTTCAAAAGCGCGGGATTATCCAATGAAATCTTTGGGTTTGCTCGCAGTCCAAACACAAAAAAACCACGGACAAGCACCCACATATTGCGAACCGTTTCAACCACCCGATGCGCTCGGAACATAGCAACCATCGCCAGCAAACCCGAAACCAGGAGGCTGCCACCGAAGACGAACAAGAACATCAGTGGACCTAGAAAAGCGCCCACCGCACCCATCAGTTTCCAATCCCCTGCGCCTAGTCCTCGCAACAGGACAAGCGGCAGCAGGAGGCCCAGCGCCAGACCGGCTCCTTCAAGAGAGGCCTTTGCTCCGGGCCAACCTGCTACCACGGTGTGAATTGTGATGCCCAGCAGGAGAGCCGGAACGGTGAGCCAGTTGGGGATCTTGCGCGTGCGAAAATCTACCCAGCCGGCGAGTACCGTGACCCCAAGCGCGAATATCCAGATTGTCTGCTGTGCGTTCATTTATGAATTGAAGTTCCGTACGTTGTAAAACTGATAGTAGCTATGGTCCTCGGTACTCGTGGGCACAGCCGTCTCACAGAGCGAACACTCGGGGAGCAAACCTCCGCTCCACGAACGGTGACTCACGTTCCCAAGTTAGCGGCTGCGTTGCTAAACGTATTATTGATGGCCGTCGCGAGACCGCCGATCGAGCCGATCGCCGCCAGGGAGAGCAGGACCAACAGCAATGCGTATTCTGTAAGGTCCTGGCCTTCTTCTTCCTTCCACAACCTTGTAAGAAGTTTCATTTCCGCTCCTCCGAGGAATTTATTTTGCTTACTACTCGCGTTCTTGCAACTTCGACAGGTTTAGGCCGCTCGAAAAATGGACCGCCTCGTAGCGGCCTTGGACCCGTCAAGTGTTTAGCTCGAACCCGACCCGAAATCAGCCCCTTAGGTGCCCAGATTAGCGGCTGCGTTCGAGAAAGTCTTATTGATTGCTGTCGCGAGACCACCGATCGAGCCGATTGCCGCCAGGGAGAGCAGGACCAACAGCAATGCGTATTCTGTAAGGTCCTGGCCTTCCTCTTCCTTCCAAAGCCGCATCAAAAGGTTCTTCATGAATTCCCTCTCTAGTGAAATGAGGCAAGCGGCTTAAAAACGGCCACCCGCTCTTCTCCATACCATAAGCACCCACGCCGCCATCCGGTTCATCCGCGTCTTATTTGTTAAATGCCTCTAGACATTGAACTTGCGAGGCATCCCAACAAGTCTCGACTCGCCCGTGGCAGCGATATACCCAGAAAGCGTTACTGTTTGTTGACACCCGCCTAGTCCAGGTTGTCTGATTTGGTGACGCCCTTACTGAAGGGGCCAGCGTCCCCACCCGCTCCGCGTGTAAATGGCGGGCAGCTACTGCCGACCCGCGAGCCGCTAGACCTTGCTCAAATATCAAAAGCGTAGAAACTTCCACCCTGAGTCGTAGTATTGACTCCCAGGAAATGCCTCGGTTCGCTGGCGGAGAACGTCCGGAATGCATGTGGTACCAATCGTGCTGCCACCTAGAACATGGGGAAGACTCGCCCACTAGCTGTTCTTTTCCTCGCGGCCGTCCCGTTAAGCGTCATTCACATCACCCATTTTTTCGTGATCCTACCGGATGCGCTAGCCGGATATGTCGACTTTCGGCATCTCTATGCGGCGGGTTACATGGCCCGTTCCGGTCACAGCGCCGAGCTTTATGATTATGAGGCCACCCGGGCATTCCAGAATCAGCTGGTGAGCAAGGCTGGCGGAGGCCTTGCGCTTCCCTTCAATCATCTTGCCTACGAGGCCCTTTTTTTCGCTCCGTTGTCTCTATTGAAATACCCAACCGCATACCTAACATTTGTTGCTTTAAACTTGGGCCTCCTCGCGCTCTGCTTTCACCTGCTCAAGCCGCATTTCGGAGACCTCTCGCAGTTGCCCCAATGGCTCCCGCTCGCGTTGCCGCTAGGTTTTCTTCCCTCGGTTTTCGCCATAGGCGAGGGACAAGACTCAATCATCATGCTCGCACTCGCGGTCGTCACCTTTGCCCTGCTTGAGCGCGACCGCGAGATTCTGGCCGGTGCGGTTCTTGCGTTGACGCTATTTAAATTCCAGTTTTCGATACCGATTCTTGTTTTGTACGTCTGCTGGAGACGCTGGGGCTTTGTGAGGGGATTTGCGATTTCCGGCACCGCGATTCTGGCTTTGTCGATGGCTATGGTCGGACCGGCTGGCGTCACCGCATACGCGCACGAGTTGGTTTCAATGAGCGCGCATCTCTCCGCCGGTGGCCAGCTGCGATACGGAATCCACCCGGACCTAATGATGAATCTCCGCGGGTTTATGTCTATGGCCCCGCATGACCACCTATCGCAGGTGGCAACGCAGGTTATCGTCGCCGCACTTTCCATCGCCGTGCTCATTTGGGCTTCTACCAAGCGCCCGTCTTTTCCGCTCGCCGTAGCCGTTGGGGTCCTGGTTAGCTATCACTGCTTTATGTATGACGCCATCCTGTTGTTTATTCCGTTGGCTGCTCTCGTTGCCATGGAATCTGCTGGCACAGTCAGCGTCGCTTGCGCAGTCCTCGCAGCCCCTACCATTCTTCTTTACGCAGAGCACCGATTCTATTTGATGGTGCTGCCATTGGTCGCTCTGATCGCCCTACTTGCAAAGTCCGGATCCGCAGAGCGCTACCGCCCCGGTACCCGAGCCAAAGACGATCCCCTTCCCGCCCCTCTCCGCCCACGGCCAGAAGATGCTATTTGTTAGGGTGCCGTCCTTTTGCTCTTGATGAGGCCGACGCGTGAGGACGCTCATCTGGGGAGCCCGTACGATGTGGTGATTTTGGTCGACGCTCCGATTACCGCCCGCGCTTTTCGCCCCAAATGACGACATTCCACGCTAGCCAGCGAACCAGTGGAATGCGGGTAAGGACCCTGTCTAGGTATCTGAGCGGCCGCCACCAACGCAGGCTTTCCGGCGTTTCACGCAGAATTCTTTTCCAGTAGCGGTCGGCGTTGGGGTGTACGCGGTCAATCAGGTAATATTTTGCGAAGAGGAGGAGCGTGGCAATCCAGAATTCCCGGTGCTGGACACGATGGAAATACTTCCGCGCCAGCCTGGTGTCGTCCGTGGTCAGCGGCGATTCATCCGGCGTGCGTACTCCGGTGGCCATTCTCCGGTAAAGGTTAATCACCGGATTGTAGGCAAGCGGGTCGTATGAAAAGAACATCCCTCCGGGTTTCAACGCACGGCTCATCTGCTCGAACAGCAAGGCGCGATCCTGGACATGGTGAATCGTATTCGCCACATAAACGATGTCGTAGGCTTCGCTGGGCAAATTGAGATTTTCGGCGCCTGAAACAATGCCTTGCAGCTCCACCCCATGTCGTTTGCCGAGACGCAGCGCTGTCTCAACCATTTGCGGAGAAATGTCGACGACGGTCACGCGCGCGCCTTGCAGTGCAAAGTACACCGAAGACTCTCCCAGGCCCGCTCCGATGTCCAGAAGGCTTTTTCCGGACAAAGGTCCCATGAGGTGCAGGATAAACTGGTTTTCGAGGGCCGTAGGAGCCTCGAAACACTCACGAACGAGGACATCCTCGACGCGCGTGCTTTTCGCCCAGGCATCATGGAATGCCGCTTCTCGATGTTGAATTATGGTTTCGCTCGGCATGTAGCTATCATCCGTGAGCAAGTATCAGCCCTTCGCTGCGGACGCAACCGCTTGCTGTCGCGATGCAGCCGCCACATTTCTCGTTTCAAAACCCATTCTTTCCCGAACGATGTACAGCGGACGGCGCTTCGATTCTCCGTAGATACGCCCCACATACTCGCCGATGAGTCCCATGCAGATGAGCTGAACGCCGCCGATAAACAGTTCTGCGATCATGGCGCTCGACCACCCTCTGACCAGACCCACGACCCCAAAAAACCGCTCGAGTAAAACGACGATGATTCCAAATATGGCCAGACCGGAAGCGGCAAATCCTGTCCAGGTAGCCAGGCGAAGAGGCAATGTCGAAAAAGAGAAGATTCCGTCGAGCGCGAACCTAACCATCTTGAATAACGAAAACTTGGTGACACCCGCCAGCCGCGGCGCGCGCCGGTACTCCACTGCAGTCTGAGAAAATCCCAGCCAGCTCACCATCCCGCGCACAAACCGGTCGCGCTCCGGCATCGAAAGCAGCGCGTCCACAACCCGTCGGTCCATCAGGCGAAAG
>WNFJ01076162.1_pt2 | contig 12106 bp, 10 predicted proteins | sample 5400461 | NCBI WGS metagenome assembly WNFJ01 (sample SAMN13153349, study PRJNA577476) | soil metagenome | isolation source: 115 cm saprolite on Douglas fir-dominated hillslope | place: USA:California | collected 2013-09-17
GTGTAGTCGCCGGCCGGAAGACCCAGGGTGAAAGGGGTCGGGGCGCCCGGAACCTCGGCCGCCAGGCCATCAGGCCCGCGCAGGATGTACTGTGCTCTGGGGTCGGAGGGAAGGTTGAGACGCGCCTCTGCCCGACGCAAGTCCGAAAGCACGACGTCCCCCCGGCCGGACATCCGCAGCGCGTACGTCGGATGCTGAGGACCGGCCACCGTGCCGAACGTTCCCGAGACGGTCCGCTGTGAGGCGTAGCGAAATGCCTCGGCCAAAGTCACCCGTCCGTCGCCGTCGAAGTCGCCCGCTCCCCGGAGCGCGACCTCGAGATGGTGGGAGAAGAAGCTTCCCCCCAGCGCCGCGGATTCTTGGGCCGCCTCGCCCGCGGCGGTCGAAGCGACGAATGCGACGCCCTCGACCGCTTCCTCTCCCGGCAGTGGAAAGCTGACCGAAGGCGCGGCGCGTACCCCCTTGACCTGGGTGAAGGCGCCGGCGTCGCAGGCATCCACGATGGCCACCTTCACCTCGGCGATCGAGCGCATCACTAAGGAACGCAACTCCGCGTAGGGCAGCTGCTCGTCGCGAAGCTCGAGACCGACCGGATCGGCGTGCCCGGAAAAATAGACAACCAGCACCGCGCGCTTACCAGCCTCGCGAGACCGCGCCACCTTGGCCTCGGTCCGGTCAAAGGCCTCGCGCACCTCTTTTACCGAGGAGCCGCGAAGCAGGGTGACATTCTCCTGGGTGACCTCGCCAAGCTCGATCAGCGTCTTCGCGAAGTGCTCCGCGTCTTGTTCCGCGAACCACAGCTTGGGTCGGCCGACCGATCCCTGGTCGCTCCCGATCACGATCGCAAAGCGATCCGCAGCCTGCGCCGTGCCGTGAAGGAGGAGCGCACAGGCAAGCATTGCCCTCAATGTCACGTCTGGCTTCAGCAGGGACCCTCCGCGAACGACGGACGCAATCTAGCCGATCTTCGACTCTTCCCCCCCAAGGCGCGCCGGAAAGGACAAATTCATAGGCCAGCCGCCGTATTCACCGCTGGTTGGGGGCGGGCTTGTCCATGGGCTGCTCGGGCGTGCTCTTCTCCAGAAGCAGGGTGGTCTGAAGCGTTCCGGGCGGGAGCCCACCGATTGCCCGCTGTCCTCTCACCGAAGTCTCCCCGGGGGGAATCGTGGAACGCGCCGCTTGGGAGATCTCATCAAAGCGCAGGGTGCGTGGACCACAAATCGCGAATAGGCGCTCCGGCCCCGATTTCCCGTCCAGAAGCGCGCCCCCGGCCAGCTCCAAGACACCCGAGACCGTGGCCCCAGCGGTGCCGGCCTGGGGGAAGACGCGCGAAACCTCGCCAGAGCCGTCCACGGAGATGATCCAAAGCCAGCAGGCGCGATCGGTGCGGAACTTGAAGCGCAGCTTCGCATCCGGAGCAACTGTCGCCCCATCCGATAGTGCCCTGGCCGTGCCGGTGTCGTTGGTAAAGGTGGATAGCTCGACCGGGCCCCCTTTGACCCCGAGGTAGTCGGCTTGCGGTTGAAGATTGCGAGCGATCAAGAGAACCGAGGCGGCCAGACCTGCTGCCGGAGCAAGCCAGAGCACCGGCCGAACCCAGGCCCAGGGTCTTCTCCCGCGCCTCGCCAGGACCGCATCAATCGTGGCCGGGTACACCGACTGTTTGAACTCGTTTCCCTCCTCTTCCATCCGCGCCAGACGCGCCTGACAGCGCTCACACTGCTGAATATGCACGGTCGAGGGAGCCTGGCCGCGGGCGAGAAGATAAGCCTCGAGCGCGTAATCAGAGGGGCAGGGCGCAGTCATGGTTCGCTCCGATGAATGAACTTCCTCGCGTTGGTCAAAAACCTGGTCAGCTTTCTCGAGACCGTTTTCGACGAAAGCCCGAGCGCGCCGGCAATCTCGGCCTGCTCCATCCCATCGACGAACACCCCGACGGCGATGGCCTGGGTCTTCAAGTCGAAGCGCGAAAGAATCTGCTGCGTGAGCTGGCGCTCGGGGTAACTGTCGGTGGAGACATGGGGGGCGAAAGCCAGGTCGAGGTGCTTCTTCTGCCGCCTCGCCGCGTCGCGCATCACGTTCAAGCAGTGGTGGGTGGCCGTCTGGTAGAGGGTCGGCAGCAGCGCCTCATCGGCGCGAAAGTGGTGGGGGCTTTTGAGAATCTTCAAGAACACCTCCTGGGTGGCGTCCTGGGCCGCTGCTCGCGATTTGAGAATGCGCAGGCAGCGCCGGTAGATGGTCGGCCCAACCCGCCGGCAAAGCTGCGCAACCTGTTGCTGATCTGGGGTCACGTTCTTCCGGGTTGACCGTGTTTTCTAAAGACGTGACCCCCGAAGCTTGACCGATCGGACTTTTTTCCCACGGCCGCAGAAAGCGAAGACGAGGGGAAGTACTTGCGGCGCGTCCATGGCGCGACCGCTTTTCATCGCTTCCCCGTCGTCTCTCACCCCGTTTTGGCGACCACCGCCGCGGGCTGCGCCGGTTCCGCGGTGGGCGCTTGCTGGTACCAGTCGACCACGTTGTAGCGGCTGGCGACCCACGCGAGTCCGGCCGCGGCGAGATACCCGAATCCGGCGTAATAGAAGAACAGCGCGGTGCCCTTGAAGAAAGCGAGCGCCGAGGCGAGCGCCACCGCCAGATTCGCGGCGGCGATGGTGAGCTTCCAGAAGCTCTGGATGACGCTCTTCATCGTCAGCGGCGCCTGGGTATACGCAAACTCGAGCCCGGCGATCGAGACGAGCACTTCCCCCACGGTGAGGACCGAGTAGGGCAGAATCTGCCAGAGGACGGACAGCTTCTCGCCGGCCGCGACCGGTATGTTGAGCAGCCGGGCGATCACGAAGGCGGTCGCCGCCAGCGCGACCCCGATGGGCATTCGGCGAAGGAGGGTCAGCTCCCAGCCAAGTCGTTTGAAGGCCGGATAGACGACCGCTGTGGTGAACGGGATGAGGAGCATCACCAGCGCCGGATTCACCAGCTGCATCTGCGAGGGCTCGAAGTTCCAGGATCCGATGCGAAGATTCATCGAGCGGGCCTGCACCACCCAGGTGGAGGCCTTCTGATCGAAGAGCATCCAGAAGAATGGGATGAAGGCGAAGATGGAGAGGATGCGAAACACCGCTTTGACTCCCTCCACCGCCTCCGCCGGGTGCTGGCTCCGGGCGGAATCGAGGAAGTGACCGGGTCCCCCGCGATGGCGCCAGGCACTGGCGACCACCGCGAGAAAGGAGTGCGGATTCCTTCCGGTCGGCGGAATCTTGACGTACTGGTGACGGCCGAGCCAGAAGACGAGGGTGGCGATCCCCATCAGGATCCCCGGAATCCCGAAAGCCACCGACGGTCCGAAGAGCCGCAGCGTCTTGGGAATGAGCAGCGAGGCGAAGAACGAGCCGAGGTTGATGCTCCAGTAGAAGACGGCGAACACCTTGTTGATGAGATGTTTGTTCTCCGCGGTGAACTGGTCTCCGACCATCGCTGAAACGCACGGAACGACCCCGCCCGACCCGAGAGCGATCAGGGCGAGACCGGTATAAAACCCGGTGCGAGACTCGGGAAAGAGGGCCAGACAAGCGTGCCCGACGCAATAGAGGAGCGAGATGTATAGGACCGTGCGGTACTTCCCCAGGAACCGATCGGCGAGGAAGCCTCCCAGAAGAGGCGTGAAGTAGACGCCGAAGACGAAGAGGTGGAACACCGCTTTGGCCATCGACTCGCGCTCCGCCTGGGCGGGGACCTGATTCTTCAGCAGCCAATCGATAAGGAAGACGGTGAGGATGTTTCGCATCCCATAGAAGCTGAAGCGTTCGCAGGCTTCGTTCCCGACGATGTAGCGAATCTGGGGCGGCAGTCTCGACTGCCGGGACGCCTTCGACACGGTCGGTCCTTCCTGCCGAGGTGGCCGAGCGGCGGACGATCTCCGAGAAGGCCGGAACCTGTCAATGACGCAGGTGAGAAGCTACCGCGCTGGCAAATGCCGCAGGTCCGCCACCTGGCCAGAGTCAAAGCGCCGCAGTGTTGGAGCAGGGCGCGCGCATCTGGGCTCGACCGATGGCCCATCGTCCGTGGCCCCGTTCCTGGCGGCGCCGTTCGAGGGGCAGGCCGGTTGAACACCGCATGGCGACGGCGCATCGAGCCCGATCCCTTGCGGCGCAACCAGCCCGAGGATGGGATCCTTGCCCGCAAGTTGGTCTTCGCCCATCGGTTCGGGGCACGGCATTCCACTCTCCATCATCGAGTGATAGAGCGAATCTAGCTCGCGCGATGGGGTAGGCGGTGCGAACGCCGACGAGTCGCTTGGATGGTGAGCGGCCCTGGGAAGCTGCAGAAACAGGAGTGTCGCGGTGAGTCCGCCGACGATGAGCCGAAACTCCGCTCCCCCCCGCCGCAGAATGAGTCTCACGCCTGCACTATTCGGCCCCATTGCTCACCCCCAAAACCGAACATTGGGCATCTGAAAATTCAAAGGCCATGAGCGCCGTGTGAAAAAAGCAAGCCCGGTGCCGTCCGCTCGATCGCCCTTCAGCTGGACCCCTCTAACACAACACAAACTTCCTTGTTGCTCCTCTTACCGACAATGCGCTTTTTGCGATGCCAAATCTCGGTTTCGATCGGTGTAGAAGGATTTCTCGGAGGAGAAGGCGATGAATCCGGTTCGTGGATGCTTTCGGGTAGTTGTTGCCGCGCCAATGATTCTGATCCTGGGATGTTCATTCGCCGCGGCGTCACCCAAGGAGGAGGCGGCCGGCGCCGCGAAGGGAGAAGCTCCGTCGAAGGGGAGCTCGACCGGGGGCGCCCGTGCACCGAACGATGCGGCGACGCCGCCCCGGGGCGCGACAGGAGTGGAGGCGCCCAAATTCTCGACCGATCCGTGCAAGACGGACAGGGACTGCGCGCCCGTCGCCGTGTGCCACCCGGACACGTGCGTCGCTGTCGAAAACGTCGGAACGATGTCGCCCGAGATGTTGTGCTCGATGGAGTGCCGCGAAGGCACTGTCGACTGCGCCTACAACCACTGCGGCTGCGCAGCCTCGCCTTCCGGGAAAAAGCTCTGCGCGCTGTTGCCAGGTCCCGGCAAGAAGCGCTGATCGAGTCGTACCCTGTCCGAAAGCGCTACAAAGGGCTGGAATTGCCCAAGTTCTTCCGCCGTCCGTCGGACGGGGTCCCTCTCCAGGCCGCTCTCCGGAGGCAAATCGGAGCGGGACCGCCGATCTTTGGTGCACCGCGTCGAACGAGAAGGGCTTGACGCCGTCAAAAGCGAAGCCCTAGCCTGCCGGCCCTGATGAGGGGGAGGGGGGGCCTTTTCCCACATCGGAGTGCAACGTAGTGGTGCGCAAATTCGAAGAGGTGCCTGCGACGTTGAGACGAATTCATCACAGCGGGATGACGTTGGAACAAAATCCCAGCGTCCGAATGCGCGTCGGGACGGTTTTCGACATCTGAATGCAACGTTGAGAAGAATTCCCAAGCTGGGAATTCTTCTCAACGCGATGGGCCTGATTCGTTCGATTTCACAACAGAGGAGGACTTCATGAGACGACGTTGCCAGCTCTTCGGTTTTCTTTTACTGATGTCCGTGGGCGCCTCGGTCCAGGCGCAGAGCCCATGCCCGCCCTTACTTCCCGGAAATCCGACTTGCTACTCCGGCCAAGACGAAAACCGCGCTTATTACCTGATGGCGGTTCCTGAGGCCTACAACGGCATGCTGGTGATGTGGAATCACGGTTACTCCCTCAGCGCGCGCGCGCCGCTGACTCAGTCGACCGACCTGGGCTACCCGGTCGTGCTCCTCGCCGAGGGCTTCGCCGTCGCTGCTTCGAGCTATCGGCCGGATGCGTTGGGCTTGGGAGGCTGGGCCGTGGCGGATGCCTCCATCGACACCGACAACCTGCGCGTTCGCTTCATCAACATGTTCGGACAGCCCAGCGCGACATACGTGGTCGGTGCCTCTGAAGGCGGGATCATCACCGCGGAGATCGCGGAGCAGTTCGGCGTGGCCGAGGACGGCTCATTGAATTACGACGGATCTCTGCCGATGTGCGGGCCCCTCGCCGGCGGCAGGCGAAATTACTATGGGGCCTTCGACCTCCGGGTCGTCTATCAGTACTACTGTCAAAATCTTCCCCGCCCGGATGAGCCCCAGTACCCGCTCTATCTCGGTCTTGCCCCGGACGACACGCTCACTCCGGACCAGCTCGCCTCGAAGGTCAACGAGTGCACCGGAATCCTGCTTGCGCCCGAGCAGCGAACGCCCGCTCAAGCGCAGAATCTGGCAAACATCCTGGGGGTCACGAAGATCCCGGAAAGCTTCCTCATCACCGACCTGAGCTACGCAACGTTTGCAATGCGCGAGCTCGTTCAGGTCCGGGCCGGCGGCCACAATCCGGTGACCAACCTCGGTGTCTTCTACACCGGTTCGACAGATGATGACGCCTTGAACGCGGGGGTTTACCGAGCGGGGTCCGACCCGGACGGGCTGGCTTACATCATCAGCGCGTACGATCCGACGGGAGCCGTGCCGATGCCGACGCTCACGATGCACACCACCGGCGATGGCTTGGTGATTGTCGAGAACGAGCGCGCCTACCTGGAGACGCTTCAAGCCGCCGGGACGGACGGCAACCTGTTCCAGACCATTTCAAGCCCGGTGAGCGATGGTCACTGCGCGTTCTCCCTCGCCGAGTTCGAAGGTGGGTTCCACTCACTGCTCGAATGGGTCCAAAGCGGAAATCGGCCGACCCAACAGAGGGTAGCCGACCTGTGCGAGCAATTTCGGCCCGTCGTGGGCGGGGTATGCAGCTTCAACCCGGGTTACGAAGTTCAGCCGTTCGAATCGCGGGTCCTGCCCCGCGATCCGTGACTGCACGGGGGACACCCCTGGGCTCCGCGGGCGACTGACCGCGCTACCTACTCCCCCGCGGCCGCTTGCGCCGGTGGTTTGCCATCCGGCCCTTCGCCGACGAAATCGCGCAGCCACTTTCGGGTCGTCTCGTACCAGAAGAGCGAGTTCTGCGCCTTGAGCACCCAGTGGTTCTCATTGGGAAAGTAGACGAGGGTGCTTTTCACCCCGCGGTTCTGCAGGATGTTGAAAAGCTCGAATCCCTCCGCATCGGGGACGCGGTAGTCGAGCCCGCCGTGGATCACGAGCGTGGGGGTGACAAAGCTCGCCGCCGAAAGGTTAGGGGACACTTTGCGGAAGCGGGCCTCGTCCTCCCAAAACTCTCCGAAGCGGCTCCTGCTCCCGCCATGGTCCGCGGCGTACTGGGTGTAGCGATCGGACACTCCCGCGTGGACGACCAGCGTCTTGAACGGGTGAGGTCGCCCCAGAAGGATGCTCGCCAGATAGCCCCCGTAGCTGCCACCGCCCGCCGCCATGCGCGCGGGGTCGATCCAACTCTGGCGAGCGAACCACTCCGCGGCCGCGATCGTGTCCCGGTACGGCTTGGTCACCCAATCGGGGTCGATGCTTGCGGCGAAGGCCTCGCCGAAGCCCGACGAGCCGTGGAAGTTGTGCCAGGCCACGACGTAGCCCCAGCCGGCAAAAACCTGGGTATTCCACCGCCAGGCGAAACCATCGGTGATGCCTGAGTGCGGACCGCCGTGGAGAAGGAAGTAGAGCGGGTATTTCTTCGTGCGGTCGAAGCCCGGTGGGTAACCGATCCACATCTGGATGGGTTTGCCGTCCGAGCCCGGGTAGGTGACGCTTTCGTGCCTTCCCAGCTCGACGCCGGCGAGCAACGCGTCGTTGAAAGTGGAGAGCTTCGATGCCTGGCCAGTGCCGGGATCGAGGCGCACCAGCGTCGGTGGCTCGGAGAAGCTCTCCCGCAAGGCAACCAGCGAACGCCCGCTGCGCGACATCGCCAGGCTGGCGAAGCTGGACTCCTTCGTCACCGGCGTCGCCTTTCCCGAGCCAGCGTCGATGCGATACACGCGTCGGGTGGCGGCATCGTCGATCGATCCAAGCAGCGATTTTCCGTCCGGCATCCAGCACAGGCCGGAGACCGACCGATCCCAGCCCTCGGTGACGACGCGGCTCGTTCCGGCGGCGCGGTCGTAGAGCGCAAGCCGCACGCGGTCGTAGTAGATGCGCGGAATGGAGCGGCGCTCGTAGGCGATGAAGCGGCCATCCGGCGAATAGAGCGGTCTTCCATCGCCCGCGGAGTTGCCGGCGGTGAGGTTGCGCGCGGGGCCTCCGTCTACGGCGATTGCGTAGACGTCGGTGTTCGGCTCCACCCCTGATCGATCGGTGTCCGCGGTGAAGGCGATCTCCTTTCCGTCGGGCGAGATGTCGTAGTCGTGGCGATCCGGGTCGGCGTTGTACGGACCGAAGGGAAGGGCAAGCCCGGCGCTGACGGTGATCGGCGTGGGTTCTCCACCGGCGACCGCGACCGTAAAGATGTAAGCGTGCCGCTCATCGAGCAGTCGGTCCCAATGGCGCGCCGGCGCTTTGGTCCAGACCCGGGCGGTCATCTTAGACTCTTTGCGCTCCTTGAATTGTTTGACCTGATCTTCCCAGCCCTTCCAGGCCGGAAAGGCCCAGCTGGCGAAAGCGACGCGCTTCGAGTCGGGAAACCACTTCGGAGCGAACGCGCCACCGGGGACCGAAGTGAGCCTCCGCGCTTCGCCCCCGTCCACGGCGATCACGTAGATCTGGCCCGTCTCGTCGTCGGCGCGCTTGCCGAGGAAGGCGATCCATGCGCCGTCCGGGCTCCAGATCGGGCTTGAGTCGGAACCTCCGGCGGTGAGTTGCCGCGCCGGGCCGCCCGCGGTTGGAACGAGCCAGAGGGCTGAGAGCGCCTTGTCCGTCTTGACGTCGGTGTTGGTGACGGAGAGCACCGCCCATTTGCCTTCAGGCGAGACGGATGGCGGTCCCAGTCGCGAAAGTTGCCACATCATCTCGGCGCTGAGCGCCTTCTTCTGCCCGGATGGCTCGGCACTCCGCGCGACCGCGGGGGCGAAAGCGATCGTTGCGAGCAACAGAATCAGACGACGCATGAAATCCTCCGGGGCGAAAGGGGCGCGCGAGCTTACGGTATTTCACAGTCCGGCGCCGCGCTTTCCAGCCCGGACGTTGCGCCCGGCGAACGGCCATGGTTTTTTGGGAAGCAGGATGCGCATGATGCGTGACCGATGGCTCTTCCGGATCTAGAAAGCACGATGCAGTTGATCCTGAACCTCTCCGGGGACGGGCTGGAGCATGCGTTGCTCGAAGCGGTTGAGACCGTTGCGCGCAACTTCCAAACCACCGTCGCCGAGCGGGCTCAGCTGTTGCCGAGCGGGCGTGACCGGGTGATCTACAGCCGGGTCGCCTGGGCCAAGACGCATCTTCAGAAGGCGGGACTGCTCGAAGCAAAAGGGCGGGGGCGTTTTCAGATCTCGGAGCGCGGCAAGGCGGTGATCGAAAGCCACCCGCCGCGAATAGATCTCCAGTTTCTCAAACAATTCCCCGAGTACCTGGCGTTCCAGTATCCCGCCTGAAGCTCGCGGGCACGTCCTGCTGCCCTGCGCGATTTGAAACGTCAGAGAAGCCGCATCTCCAGCGCCTTGAGCACGGCGCGGGTGCGGTCGCGCACGTAGAGCTTGGCCAGAATGCTCGACACATGGTTCTTCACCGTGCGCTCGGCGACGAAGAGCGCGCGGCCGATCTCGCGATTGCTGTAGCCGCCGGCCATCAGTCGCAAGACTTCGAGCTCGCGCTCGGTCAATGGCTCCTGAGGCGACGGCGGAGAACCATCGGGGCGTAAGGCGCTCAGCCCGCGCAGCACGCCGTCCGTCACCGTCGGCTGGATGAAGGTGCCACCGCCGGCGAGGCAACGCATCGCGCTCGCCAGCTGCTCGAAGGAGACATCCTTGAGGAGGTACCCCTTGGCCCCCGCGCGCACGCCTTCGATCAAAATGTCCGCATCGTCGAAAGTCGTCAGGATCAAGCAAGGCGGGAAGAAATCGGATTGGCCGAGCGCGCGCAGCACGCCGACGCCGTCCAGCTTCGGCATCCGGACGTCCAGCAGCACGACATCCGGACGCGCTTTGGGAATCACCAAAAGCGCCTCCTCGCCATCGCGCGCCTCGCCGACCACCTCCAGCTCAGTGTCTAGCTCGAGGACGCGGCGCAATCCCTCGCGCACCAAGGCCTCGTTCTCCACGATCACGACGCGGATCACGACGCCACAGGGTGCAGCGGCAGGGTTGCGCGCACCGCGAACCCCGCGCCGAGGCGCGTTTCGATCTGAAGTCGGCCGCCCGCGCGCTCAAGGCGCTCGCGCATGCCTCGCAGACCGTTCCCCGGGTGCACCTGGCTCACCCCTCGCCCATCGTCGCGGGCGGAAAGCTCGATCATCCCATCGGTTTCCACCAGGTCGATCCATAGATTTTCGGCGCTGCCGTGCCTCGCTGCATTGGTGAGAATCTCCTGGGTGCAGCGAAGGAGCGCCAGCGCCCCCTCGGCGTCATCGCGACAGATCGAGTCAGGGACGGTGAGGTGCACCCGCGGGCGCGGCATCTCCGAGGCGAGCGTGCGCAGCGCTTCGCTCAGGTCGATGCGCTCTGTCTCGCGGAGCTCTTCGACAACTTCGCGGACATCGCGCAGGGCAAGCTTCGCCAGAGACTGAGCCGCCTCGACCGGTTCGAGGGCCGGCGCTTTCGCCAGGCGGGCGGCGACCTCCAGGTTCAGACTGAGAGCGGTCAACCGGTGGCCGACCGTGTCGTGAAGCTCTCGCGCGATGCGAACGCGCTCGGCCAGGCGGCTGTTCTCTTCCGCCAGGCGACGGCTGGCCACATCGCGCGCGAGCACATCGGCGACGAAGAACGCCAGCAGCCCGAATCCCAGGTAGGGAGGCGCCAGAAGAAGCGCTGGACGCGGTGACCAATGAATCGCCACGGCGGCGGCGAGAAGCGCGGTTCCCCGTCCGTCGCGCCACCCGACCGCCGAGCTGAAGCGCCACCAGCACCAGGAGCCCGCCTTCGAAACCGTCGCAGAGCAGCGCCACCATCGCGATCACACACGCAGCCTGCAGCGCGAGCAGCGCGAGCGCGCGCCGGGTTGCCAGCGCCCGTCGAGAGGTAGACCACCAGAGCGCCGCAGCAAACAGGATCGAAACGGCGATCCAAGGAGCAAAGCGGCGCGGGTCCAGCCCCCCGTGAAACACCACCGGAGCGCAAACCATCGCCCAGGCAATGATGCCCCCGATCCGCAGAAGCCGTCGGAAGTCGTCGAACGTCGAAGGGGAGGGAAGCATGAGGACGAACATGCTTATACGCCCTGGACGCCGGCGGGAGATGGGCCGAAAGGACCAGATGAAAAAAGGGTCCTCCGGCCCATGTGGCGAGTGAGCTGCCTGCGTACGGTGGCCTCGCCTCATGGTGAGGATCTTGACCGTCTAATGAAAGGATTTCCATGAAGAAGATAATTTGTTGTATCGGCTTTTCCAGCCTGAGCGCGTACTCGTCTGCCTCGTCGCAGCCTCTTGTCGCATCCTCGGAGATCGGTGCCACGTCCGTGCCAGCCGCTTCCCAGGCGGCGCCGCTCGCCGCGCGTCCCGCTCCGGAGCCGCTCTTCGAGGCTCTCAAGGCGCGCGACGCCGAGCGGATTCAGAAATTGCTCGCCGCAGATCCCAGCCTCGCCAGCGCGCGCCGGGCCGACGGCGTCTCGGCGGTCCTGCTTGCGCTCTCCGCGCGGAACGGCGAGCTCTTCCTCCCTCCGAAAACCAACCCGCTTCTGCGCGCCATCCTCGCGCATCATCCCCAGCTGGACGGCTTCGAGGCCGCGGCGGTAGGGGATGTGAAGCGGGTGGCGGCTGAGATCCAGCGCGATCCGGGATTCGTCCGGGCGCTGCACGCACCCCCCATCGCGTGGACCGCTCTGCAATTCGCCGCTTTCGGCGGACAGCTGGAGACGGCGAAGCTGCTCTTGGAGCGCGGGGCCGACGTGCAGGCGATCGCTCAGACCAAGTTCAGGAACACCCCGCTGCAGATCGCTTTGCTGACCGGGCAGCTGGAGGTCGCGCGGCTGTTGCTTGCGAAAGGCGCGGACGTCAACGCGAAGCAAGCCGAGGGCTTCACCGCCCTGCACACGGCTGCGGAGCTCGGCAGTGAGCCGCTGATCCGGCTCTTG
>WNFJ01159311.1_pt1 | contig 12106 bp, 14 predicted proteins | sample 5400461 | NCBI WGS metagenome assembly WNFJ01 (sample SAMN13153349, study PRJNA577476) | soil metagenome | isolation source: 115 cm saprolite on Douglas fir-dominated hillslope | place: USA:California | collected 2013-09-17
GACTTTCCGCGCATGGTTCACGAATCCCAGATCGCATTGCAGGTATGCACGGCGGGCAATTTGCGTACGACCTTGCTGTTGGGCGACATGATTCGCCAAGCGGACCAGTTCGATCGCTTTCTGATCGCCACCGATACCCCCACCGGCAGCGGTATCATGCCGCTCGGCATGATGTACACCATCACGCACTTGGCGAGCCTCACCGACATGCCGATCGAATGGGCGATCGCGGCGGCGACCGGAAACAATGCCAAGGTCTACCGCTTGAACTCGGGTTTTCTGCGCGCCGGCTGCGACGCCGATGTATTGGTGCTCGATGCCTGTGTCGGCGGCTCAAAGTCGACGGCGCTCGATGCACTGCGAAACGGCGACATCGCGGCGGTGGGTGCCGTGGTTACCGATGGGGTGCCGCGCTTCGTCGGCCGCAGCCGCAACACACCGGCACCGATGAAACGGGTCCGGGTGTCGCAAAACCGCGTACCGCAAGATTTCGGGCTGGTTGCCCACTGAACGAAGGTAGGATGAGGATGAAGAAAGCCAATTTTCACGGCTATCACATACGCAAGATGGCTACCCTGGTGGAGGATACGCTGGCCAATGAGAGCGGCCAGCTCGCGGATGGCGAGATGCTGCGCAAGATGGTGTTGGCCGCGGTCGTGCAAAATCCCTATGCTGGGCAATTCAGCCGCAGCCTTGGCCGTCTAGTCAAGAATTCAGACAAGCTGGGCCAAGAATTCGGCCGCAGGCTGACTGAGCTGACCGGCGGAAGGAAGATTGTGAGTTACGGCAAAGCCTGCCTGGTGGGTATCGCGGGCGAATACGAGCACGGCAACGCGCTGCTCACCACGCGATTCGCGGATCCGGTGCGCGATGCAGTGGGGGGCGGCAAGGCCTGGGTTCCTTCAACCGGGAAGCGCGGTGGACCGGGGACGACAATCGATATTCCGTTGGCGCACAAAGATGCTCTGTATGTGCGCTCCCACTACGACACCATCACCGTGTCGCTTGCCGATGCGCCGGCGCCGGACGAAATCATAGTGCTGTTTGCCTTGGCCACTCGCGGCCGTCTCCATGCGCGGCTGGGTGGATTGCGCGCGAGTGACGTCAAAGGAAACGATGGCTTGCGCTAAAGCGCCCAAGCGCCCTCGAACCTAGCCTGACTTCGCGGATCGCTGTCCGTTACATAGTATCGCAATACTTTACGAACGTGAACTACAAGCTCATTCATGCTGATCTGTGTCAATCAAACGCCATGGGCCTACGTTAGTGTCGGCACCTCGATGACGGTCTCATCGTCTGCACCGGGCATCTGCTCAGTGATAGAGACGACGTCGTAACCGGCCAATCGCAGATCAACCACTACCGAAAAATCACAATTCTCATCTGCGACAAGGCGCACGAAGCGGACACTACCCGGCAACGCTCAGTACGACTTCTTCATGCGCAAGCGAGTCCGCAGCGTATCGTAGCGCTGCATGAACATCTTTCGACGTCAGGCTGGGATATGCCTGAAGAAGCGCCTTCTCGTCGGCGCCCTCAGCCATCTTGCGAACGATTAACTCCACAGGGATGCGCGTCCCGCGGATGACTGGTTTTCCCAGCATGATCTTGGGGTTGATTTCGACTCGGTCGTGAACAGTCATCGTCGTATTCTCCCAAGGCACTCACCGGGTTCAAACAACCGAGAAAACGGTATTTCTGGCTGACCCTAGTGTAGCATGCTTAACACCCTACTCCGGATTTTTGGTTTTATAAACAATGAGTTATATATACGCACCGAACCCACCATCGACTCCGCGATGGAAGAACTCGAGCCCCTTGCGCCGCCGCTATGGGCCAAGGTGCGCCTGGGTCGGCGGGAGCCGATCACGCTTCTACCACACGCCGGAGCCTACAAAGAGGCGCTGCTGACAACCCGCGTGTTCGTTGACCATTTGCGCTTATAAGCGCGACGCAGACAATTTGGTCAGCGTATGGCGTCAACTCGGAGGGGATCAACGTGCTGCTTTCGAGACCAAGTAGTGCGGGCGCGATCAACAGCGCCCTTCGCCACGGTTTCCGCGGAAACGCCCTTCTCATCGAAACCGGTAAAGCCCTCGGTCACGCTGTCGTACTCAACGGTAATGGTGAGTGCGTTCCCCGGATCGACATCGCTCAGCAGGCCGCGGACGTGGAGCTGCTCGCCTGTCCAGTTCAGCATCTTGCCAGCGATCTCCAACTCTCGCGAGGCCACGTGAAGCGGAATGCCGGCAATATAGGCTTCTGCGTAACCCGTGCGACGACCGCCCCGCTCCATGAGGTTCAAGCGCGACAGTTGCTTGCACGGCTCAACGCTGGCGAGGATCTCCCCGCCGCCTCGTCATAGGTCTCGCCCGTGCGCGCGGCTCCCGACAGATCCATGGTCGGCCGATCGCGCACAACATGCGCCGCTTCGAAGGAGCCCGGATGCGAGTCGCGCAGGCCGAGGCGTTCCGGCGGGTAATCGCGGCCAGCGCCGGCGGGATCGAAAGCGGCCTGCGTCGAAGCGGACGCGCCCTCGCCGGCGCGCACCGCGGCTTTCGCGGAGCCCGTCCATCCCGGAAGAGCGGCGCCACCGGCTGCCAGGGCCACGCCGTGCACGAAGTCGCGCCGGGAGATCGGGCAATTCATCCCCAGCGCATCGTCATCCCGCTTCATGGTGCCCTTTGCGCTTGGCGCTCAATGTCGCGCGGCGGGCTTCGGCTCGGCCCGGGGCGCAGTCGCGGCGTCCCCGCCAGGCATCGGAATCGACGCCGCGGCGTAGAAGCTCTCCGGCGGCCGCGACTGCAGGAATTGTGTCGCGATATTGCCGAGCGACTCGGTGGCGCGCCCGGCTGCGGCGTCGGGAGGGAAGGGCGCCACCTGCCGAAAGGCGGTCCACACCGCCGTGGGAGCCGCGCCGAACGTGCGGTCCGGGTGCTCGAGCTTGCGAACATCCATCCAGAACGCGGCATTCAAGAGATCCTGACCCAGGATGTCGCGCGATACGTCCATGGCCTGCTTGAGACGCATGAGCTTCCTACCCCCTTGTCGGCGGTGACGCCGTCCGGCGCCACCGGGTTGGCGAGCGGCTTCAGCTCCTGCCACAGCGCGTCGACGATTCCGCCGCCGCCGCCCCCGCCGATACCGCTGGCGCTGCCGCCGACTCCGTGCGCCTTGAGCACCTCGCCCGCGTCGGCGACGGTGAAGAACGTGTCGTCGAAACGGTGCATGCGCTGAACGACGGCGACCATCAGGTTCGACAGCGCGATCGGAAATTCCTCGACATCGTCGACCAGCGGATAGGGATCCCAGTCCGAATTCGAGAGCACAAACCCGTGTTTGCCGTGGGAGAACTTGCCGCCCTTCACGTAATATTTCATGAGTTGGGGGGTCGACAGCTCCCAGGAATCGGAGGGCGAGACGTCCGGACGGATGGTGGGGTTGTGGTCGGTCGAGTTCATCTGGATCAAGGTGTTGTCGCGCAATCGTGCCCAGGCCTGCCAGACTCCGCCGTCACGCCATACCGTGGCCCGCAGGCTCTCCGGGTCCTGAATGACCCGGTAGTCGCCGTTGAACACGTAGCTCCCTTTGAGCATGTCGAGCACGCGCAGCGCGGCGAAGTTGGACCAGGCGAAGGGACGGGTAGCCTGCACGGGCATGGTGAGGGGACCGATGCTGCCGTTCATGCCGTTCAGATCCATCGCCCAGATGAGGTCCTGCCACTCGATCAGGCGGCGCAAGTCATAGACCAGCAATCCCGCAAAGCCGGCGCTCAAGGCGCTGGTGGTGATGAGGTTGCTGTCGGCGCCATCGAACTTGATGGGCTTGAGGCCGGCCTTGGCGAGCGCCTCCGCGGCGCGCATGCGGGTCCCTTGGTAGTAGGCATAGCCGTGGCCGCGGAGCACCGCGCCGGTGGGCACGAAGTCGGCCTCGCCGATGGCGCCGCGCCAGCGTACCGCCGGCGTGACACCGTGATTCAGGAGGTCGGCTAGCCCCAACACGAAACCGGGGCTCGCGGCGAGATAGCGCATGTTGTTGAGGTCCACCGCCAGCATCGCGCGCCCGATCTCTTCGTCTGGAATGTCCGTGCCGAAGCCCAGAGACTCGGCCATGCCGGGGGAGGAATCATCGTACCGGCGAGCGATTTCCGCCTTGTACTCCTCGGAGTCCGGATCGCCTTTCAGCGATACGATCTCGCGACCCGACCCGGGCATCCGATTGAACAGATACACGGGTACCCCTTCAGCCTGGGCCTCGAGGATCAATCCGAAGGAATCCGCGGCCCCTTGACGGAGCTCGGCGCTGATCGCGACCTTCGCGCCGTGGCGGGCGATCTGAACGAGCTGGTCGATGCTGAGATCATGCCCCGTGAGGGTGATCGTCTTGTCCGCCATGGTGTGATCGATCGGCCGGTAGGCTTCCGCGGACCACGCCGGCCCCGCGCAAATGATCAGCGATGACAATATCCGGAGGGCACGTAGCGCACGAAGGCTCATTTTGATGTTCTCCCACGATTGGACGGCGCAAAGCGCGCACGGTGAGTCATGCTACAGCGCGGCTGACGACGAAAACCATGATTTTTCGGAGCCTTACATGAAGTCTTCACGGATGATCGCCCCGCGGGATCGCGGCCACGGCTGCTTGCGGTGTTCTGCGGATAACGGGATGCCGGCGGCCGCAAGATCGGCCGGGTAGAACTCGACACTCACAGAAATCAGTGGAGCGTGGAACGCAAGGAATGCTTTGATCATCGCACTAGGCCGCTCGCCGTTCTCGGGAGCTATCTTCGAGGGATTTGTCGCCTCCGAGATAGTCAAGCAACAGTCGAACCTGGGTCGCCGCCGTGAGCTTTACTTTTTCCGCGACCAGCGCGGACCGGAAGTCGATTTCATCGTACCCACTGGTGCGCAAGAACTCGTTCTGATCGAGGCCAAGGCGTCGCGGACCGTCCGCCCCGATGCCGCTTGGAGTGTGCTGAGTTTGGCGCAGAGCATCAGCAATCACCCAACTAGGTACATCGTAGTGCATGCAACGACAGCGGAAGACAAAGACGATGCCGTGCTGGCACTGGGTGCTCGAGCAATGAGCATCGCGGGACTGCTTCACGCGTTGCGCGGCGGCCGAAAGTAAGATCGTGACATGCCCCCAACCGCAGCATTTTTTTGTCACGCAATGAAAAGGACCAGTAATTATTGGTGGTGAGAGAGGGACTCGAACCCTCGACCTCGGCATTATGAGCGCAGAACTTGGAAGATAGTCTCAGTAGTTTCAATAACTTACCGCGTGGCGCCCGTTGCAATTGGCACCACCGAGCACAACGAAGCAGCACTGGGTCACGCAAAACTCACGCAAAATTCTATGATCGCGCTGGGCACAATGTTGCAGGTAATCGAGCACCGATGCAGACTCACGAAATGCAATTGAGCGTAGATCAGATCGTCGAAGAGACCAGCGATTGGCCCGAGGACGCAGTCGCCGATCTGGTCGATAGGATATTGCGCGCCAAATACGGTGAAGTCGATCCGTCAGTAGATAAGGCTTGGCAGGATGAGACCCGGCGCCGAATTGCAGATATGGAGAGCGGCAGAGTACAGGGAGTACCGCTCGAAGAGACGCTGGCAAAAGCGCGCAAAATCACCGGCCAGTGAAGGTCGTCCTACATCCACAGGCGGACGCTGAATTTCTCCTGGCGCAACACTAGGCCGCCGCTTCTACGATGAGATAACCAGCGTGTTCCGTCGGATCATCGAGCATCCTCTCCGCTATAAGCAATTCGACCCGCCGGCGCGCCGCCTGTTTGCCAACGGATTTCCGTACGCAGTGCCATAAGCGAGATGGCCTTGCCCGGCAAACGGCGGCGTACGGCACGCTCCGTTATGTGTTATGCGCGCTTGCACAATCTCAGAGCCTCCGTGTGATGGCAGATACGTAAGGAGGAAGGCGTTTCGGCCAGATTATTTCTCAAGATAGTAAGTGTACATTGAGTGCGAAGACCAACCGGCCGACACGGTCGACATTCCCCGGAACAAAGCGCGTTGATTGCGCACTGCACACCCGGGCCATGGGGGTCTTGACGTGTCGGTCTAAAGCCTTCATTTCACTAGAACTTATGATGCTCGCCTGGGATGAATACCCTTAGACTGGAGCACAAAATTAACATTCTTGTCTTAGGGTGCGCGCCATTCGCTGTAATAATGTCTCCTGATAGCTCGGTCGACTTGATACAAAAAAGGGGGATCAGCAATGTTTACGTCTCACTCAATTCGCCCCGCGGTCATCGCGATGGCTTGCGCCTTCGCAGTTGCCTACTCTGCTGCGGTGCTCGCCGAAGACATGGTGTCATTCGCCACTGGAGGCTACGCCAGCGGCCTTCGCAGCGAGAAGCTGATGCATAAGATGGATACCAACGGCGACGGCATGGTGTCGAAAGACGAATGGCTGGCCTTTCAGGAAAAGGCGTTTGCGATGCTCGACAAGGGCAAGACCGGCAAGGTCAATGCGAAAGAGTTCATCAGTACCGACGGCGGCGACATGGTGTCCATCGCCACCGGCGGCTACGCCCGCGGGCTTCGCACCAAGGCCATGATGCACAAGATCGATACCGATGGAGATGGCACCGTATCTCACGACGAGTACATCGCGTATCAAATCAAAGTATTCGACATGATGGATACGAGCACCACGCACAAGGGCATGCTCGGGAAGGAAGAAATCATGTTCGCGACGGGCGGCAATAATCGCCGTTGACCTCGCGCGGAATTCGCCGTCGGCTACGGCCGCCGGCGTCCGCCTATCGCTAAAAGCTGCGGATGCTCGCGTGCGGGCAGCTGGAATAAGTAAGTGGCCAGATCGTCGCGGCGGGGATCACCAGTGCGACCAAAACGCCCACGCGTGTACGCGATCGAGCCAGTTGTTGGATGACGTGCGAGGAACGAAGCGACTCGGTGATCTTCAACCCACAAGAGTTCCTAGTTCGTAGCTAGGTGGTCGGATTCCGATTAGAACCGAATACCAGCCTTTACAGGTGTCGCGTCACGTCCATCCGCTCATGAAGGATGCGAATGATCGCGATGCCGTAATCGGTGATGCGGAAATAAATCATATGCCGCTCGACATTGCGGTGGCGATACCCCTGACGAATGTGGTCACAGGCTGGAGCGGACTTCGGCGCTTCGGCCAACACCTGGAATGCCTCTGTCAACAAGTCGGTGTAACGCTCGGCCTGTTCAAGTCCCCACTCTTCGCGCGTGTATTTCCAAATGCCTTCCAGGTCGCGCGCGGCGGCGGGCGCATTACGCTAAAGTCCCCCTGGAATCCGTTTACGCTGTCGGTGCGATGGAATGGAGGACTTCCCACGCCGACGCGGAGGTGGCCGGCAAGTGCTGTTCCAGCGCTTTTATCGCCCGGACGATATGACGCGCGGCGCTTTTGGGGACAGCCGACGCAGCGTCTTCAATCGCACCAGGGTAGCGCTCCACGAGTGCTTCGATCAGCACCGCCGCTTGACGGAGATCCTTTTCCGGTTTACTGCTGGTCTTGTGCCTAAGCTGAGAAACGATGAGCTTGTGGATCGCGTACCGTTCCGGCACCGGTACGCGCACCATGACGCTACCGTAAGAACTGAGCACGGGAATTTCCTGAGACGCCGCCAAGAGGTACGCCAAGTGCGGCAGTCCTTGAGCATGTGCCTTTAGTTCTGGGACAGGCACGGTCGGATAATTGTCATCCGCCGAGGGTACAAGCAAGTCGACTCTAAAATTCGAACCGCCGCGCTCTTTGAACGACGTGCCGCGCTGGCGCCGATCGAGCGAGGGTATTTCGAAAAATTCGATGCCGGTTGCGCGCAGCATGTCGAGAAATCCTGGAACGCCCGGCAGTGCCAGGGCCTCCCGGCGAGCGATGTCCACATCTTCAGTGGCAAACGGTGTGGCTCGTACGCCGAGCGCATTCAGCAAAGCACCATAGGCATGCGAACCGACCAACAGCGCTCCGGCTCGAAACAGACCGCGGTTATGCAAGCTAGCCAGTGTGAAATAAGCTTTTCGATCAATGGTGGCGAAACCGGCGCGAGCGAGCAGCCTCACTCTCGCTATCGTCGCGTTGGCAGTCGCAATCATTTCGCGCATCGTGTTTATGCGGCTCTCGATCTCGGGATTGTCCACTTTTCCGAGGTACATTTCCTGACGTCGGTTCAGGGCATCGGAATAACGATGGACCCAAAAACGGGTGCCGGTTTCATTGGTACGCTCCGTTAGGGTTCCCGGTGTCCCCAGCAGGACTTCTAATTGCTCTGAAGCACTGCGTTCAAGTTCTGAGAAAAGCAGGGTGAGCGCTCTTTCGTGCGGTGTGGTCAAAACAATCATATCCCACAATATTATACTTTGTGGGATACGCGCGCCAGCGTCATATCCCACAAGATTACATTGTGTGGGATACGTGTTCAAACGGTTCGGCGTAATCCAAAGCGCGAAAAAGACGATTGCGTAAGTGGTTGATTATCGCCGTGTCCTTAGAAACTGCCGTCCTGCGGCGACAGCCGAGAAAGGCAGCAACGTCGAGCGCATCGAGGGAACCCGGCCCTCAGCACCAGAGCCATCAGGCGCATGACAGCCCATGCACTGGAGTTTGTAGTTGACCGATGGCTCGATGGCCACGGCCATCTCGATTCCTTTTGTGGACAATTCGGTTTGCGGGTCACATATATCATGAAATTAGAAAGAGATACTTTCGTATTTCTTAGATATAATGTCTGACAATGATCCCTAGAACTCATCTATTGAATCACCTCAAGAGCGCTCTCCGGCGCAACCCCGCCGTGTCCTTACTAGGACCCCGGCAATCGGGGAAAACCACCCTTGCCCGCGCATTGCTCACGCCCGACTCGGAAAACTATTTCGATTTGGAGCGCCCTACTAGTCTCCGTCGCCTCGAGGACGCGGAGACGTCTCTAGGTGAGCTCCGCGGACTGGTGGTCATAGACGAGGTACAGAGGCGACCGGAACTCTTTCCAATTCTCCGAGTATTGATCGATAGGCCGCGATCCCCTGCCAGATTCCTTTTGCTCGGTAGCGCGTCACCCGCGTTGCTGCGCCAATCGTCTGAGTCATTGGCCGGACGTATCGAAGTGATCGAGACGGCAGGTTTCTCCGTCGAGGAGGTCGGACTAAAACACAACGCTCGCCTTTGGCTGCGCGGCGGATTTCCACGATCGTTTACCGCAAGTTCCGAGCCGCGCAGCTTCACGTGGCGCGAGGAGTTCATACGTACCTTCCTCGAACAAGAGTTGCCGCAGCTAGGCATTCGCATTCCAAGTCCACAACTCCACCGCTTCTGGACCATGCTTGCTCACTACCACGGCCAGATCTGGAACGCTGCCGAGCCTGCGGCATCGCTCGGTCTGTCGCAGCCAACGGTGCGTAGTTATCTGGATTTGATGACGAGTGCGTACATGATCAGACAGTTGCAACCCTGGCATGAGAATCTATCGAAACGCCAAGTGAAGGCGCCGAAGATATACATTCGGGATTCCGGTCTGCTTCACTCACTTTTGGGATTGCGAACGAGGCGCGATTTGCTCTCGCACCCCAAATTGGGCGCGTCATGGGAGGGCTTCGTTATTGAGCAGCTGCTTCAGGCGGTTGAGCCGGATCAGGCGTATTTCTGGGCCACCCACCAGGGTGCGGAAATTGATCTTCTGATGCTGCGTGGATCTCGACGCGTGGGCGTTGAGATAAAGCGTGGCGACGCCCCATCTATAACACCGTCCATGCGCATAGCGCTCGATGACCTCCGGTTGAATAAGATATGGATAATTTACCCAGGTCAGCAGCGATATAACTTGAATGAAAGGGTAACGGCCATTCCTTTCGATGAGGCCATGGCCATGAAGCGCGTAGAGTTTCTTTGAAATGTGGTGGTGAGAGAGGGACTCGAACCCTCGACCTCGGCATTATGAGTGCAGACGCTGGAAGATAGTCTGAATCTTTTCAACCACTTACCGCGTGGCGCCCGTTGCATTTGGTAAATATTCGGTGAACCCGTAGCCGTCCGACGCGGGGACGCACGTAGCGCTGGACACCATTTTCCCGATGCGCTACCGTACGCTGCATGGACGGGTCGCCGATGAGGGAGTGCGAGCCGAGCGCGCAGCTCACTGAGGCGGCGCCTTTTGCGCGTGAGTTTGTCACGCTGTCGCGGCAGGAACATATCCGGCTGGTGTGGGAGGCACGGAACTGGAAGCGTTTGCATCACAGCGCGGCGCAGCGCTTGGCGGAGCAGCAAGAGGACCACCGCAGAGGGCCGCAGAGCCAGAGTGAAGCTGCCGAGGAGCGTGAGCAGGCCTTGAGGCGCGATCTTGAGTACGCCCGCGGTCGCATTCGAGACCTGGAGCAGCGGCTGTTTGGTGGTAAAAGCGAGCGGCAGTGGGTCGTCGACGGCCAACAGGCGCGCAGTGCTGTCTCGGTGCGCGGGCGCGGCCAGCAACGCGGTTCCCCGGGACACGGACGCAGGCCTCTGTGTGGGCTGCCGATTCACGAAGAGATCCTGCCGTTGGCGTCGGCGAACTGCCCGGCGTGCGGCGAGGCGCTCGAGGATTTTCCCGGCACCGAAGATAGCGAGGTGCTGGAGATCGAGGTGCAGGCGTACCGCCGGGTAATCCGGCGCAGGCGCTATCGTCCGGTGTGTCGGTGTGGGAAGCTCGCCGGCATTGTGACGGCCAGCGCACCGCGGCGCTTGATCGAGCGCGGCAAGTTCGGCATCTCGGTATGGGTCGATGCGTTGCTGGACAAGTTTTTGTACGGCCGCGCGAGTACTCGGTGGATCCAGGCGATGGCCGATCGGGGGCTGACGATCTCGGCTCAGCGGTGGATTGCAGGCGATCGCGCCGTTGTTCGCACCCCTGTATCAGGCGCTGCTGCCGAGGTTGCGCGAGGAGCCGCACTGGCATGCCGACGAGACGCGCTGGGAAGTGTTCGTCGAGCGCGAGGGCAAGGCGGGCCATCGCTGGTACTTGTGGGTATTTCAGTCCTGCTCGGTGGTGTACTACGCGCTCGACCCCTCCCGTTCCGCCACCGTACCGGCCGCGGTCCTCAAGGGCGTGGAGCACGGCGTCATCAGCTGCGATCGGCACTCGGCGTACAAGAAGTTCGCTCGCTTGCACCCGGGCATTGTGCTGTCATTTTGCTGGGCACATCAACGGCGCGACCTACTGAGGGTGGCCAACGAGCATCCGACGCTCACCGCCTGGGCGATGCAGTGGGTGGATCGGATCGGGCAGCTATTTGATCTGTACGAGCAGCGTTGTCGTGCCACACAGCGTAGCGCGGTGTATCGAACCGTGGATCGGCAACTGCGCTCGGCGCTGCGACGGATGGCGCGGGAACGCACGCGCGCACTGCGCGATCCACAGCTGGCCGAACCGGCCGTAAAGCTGCTGCAGAGCATGCAGCGGCATTGGCAAGGGCTGCGCGAGTTTGTCCGTCACCACCAAATCCCACCCGACAACAATGCGGCCGAGCGGGCGCTGCGCCCGGCGGCTATGGCTCCGGCAGCGAGTGGTCCGGGCAACTGGCAGCGACGATGTTCAGCCTGCTGATGACGATGAAGTTGTGGAAAATCAATCCGCGCACCTGGCTGAGTGACTATCTGCACGCCTGTGCCGCAGCGGGTAACCGCGCTCCTGCCGATCTACGTGACTATCTGCCGTGGACCATGGATGCGGTGCGCCTGGCGCGAATGCGCGCGCCGTACGACAATGCGCCTATCCTTCACCGCCCGATGGACACTTCGTGAGCGTGTATTGTGGACGGCGCTTCAGCGCCGACGAGTTGCTTAAGATCAAGAACCTGATCGACGATCACCCGACCCTCAAACGAACACCGCTGTCGCGACAGATCTGCGAGTTGCTCGGCTGGGTGCGACCGAACGGAGCGCTCAAGGACATGACCTGCCGGGTGGCACTGCTGCGCATGCAGGCCGAGGGGCTCATTACGCTGCCGACCTCACAGAATCCGAAGAACGGGCCCCGCCCGCCGGTGCCGCTCACCGCCGCCACCGATGCACAGCCGCCGCTGTCCCGCCCGGTGCACGAGTTGCCGCCGCTGACCGT
>WNFJ01179181.1_pt1 | contig 12106 bp, 12 predicted proteins | sample 5400461 | NCBI WGS metagenome assembly WNFJ01 (sample SAMN13153349, study PRJNA577476) | soil metagenome | isolation source: 115 cm saprolite on Douglas fir-dominated hillslope | place: USA:California | collected 2013-09-17
AGTGCAACTTGTGTGTTTTGCGGGAGAGACAGAAACTCTTAACCGCAAAGTTCGCGAAGCAAACCGCAAAGCTTTTTGCTCTTCTTTGCGTCCTTGGCGGCGCTTCTTAGCGAACTTTGCGGTTAAAGGCTTTCCGCTGGCTCTCCTCTCTTTCCTCGTTCCTCTTTGGGACTCAAGATCAGGGACTACCTCCTTCGTTAGGCTACATCCATTGCCGGATGCCTGTTCCTGTGCTAGTTTCGGCTCTGCCTCCGTATTCCAATGCGCTCGTTATTTCAGCCACGTCTGGTCGAGACCGTACCCATGGTGGAGCCGGTTCGAACCGAATTCCCCAAGATCGATGGAGCTGAGATGGCTGCGGTTTTTTACGGAAAACGAATTGCTGGAGACTTCTACGACGCTCTGCGTGTGAGCCCTGACCGGACGTTGTTTGGCATGCTCGACGTTGCTGGCCGGCGCGAGGACAACCGGGGCATTCTTTCCACCGCGCAGAAAATATTCCGCGATCTCGGAACCAGCCTGTTTGCGGAACCCGACAGCAATGAATCCGACGCCATGACCGAACTCTGCCTCCTGCTCAACCGCGGAATCATGGAGGCGGCTGGGGATGTTCGATCATGCCCCACTTTCCTTGGCTGCTACCACGAACAATTGGGCACCCTCTGCTACACGAACGCGGGACATACGCCGGGCCTGGTGCGCGACAGCAGCGGGACTACTGAACTCGGCCCAACCGGCCTGCCCCTGGGTTTGTTCTCGCACACCACCTGCGACGCTCCCACCATCGCGCTGGAGAAGGGCGCGGTTCTCCTGCTGGTTTCGCGGGGGGTGGTCGAGGGGAAAAGTAGGGGCGGAAAAACCGGACACCTGGAATTTGGCCTGGATCGAGTAAAAGAATCCCTGCAGAACAATCACTCGCATCACGCAGAAGAAATCTGCGCTTCCATTTTGAGAGCACTCGGCGAGTTTACTTCCGCGCCACCCGTCCACGACGATGTGACCGCCCTCGCCTTCGCGCGTGCAGTCTGATATCCGGCCGCAAATCCCCCACTCCTGTGGGTGCGTCCAACCATGGTATGACGGCCACAGCTTCGGTCACAATTAGGTTCAAAACGAGGTAAAATAGGCAAACGCCGAGCCCGCTTTCGCCCGCAAGCCCAGGCAGCGTGGCGGCCCTACTCCCTATGAAGAAACTGTGCCTAGTGCTCCTCACCCTGGCATATCTGCCTGCCCTCGCGGTGGGACAGGTGGTCGAAGAGATTATTGCCCGTGTCAACAATCAGATTGTCACGCGCTCGGAGTTCGTACGCAGCAAAGACCAGCTCAAAGATGAGGTCAAGCAGCAGGATGCTGCTAACGCCGACAAACTTTACGGCACGCGCGAAAAGGACATTCTTCGCGATTTAATCGATCAGCAACTTCTGCTCGAAAAGGGCAAGGACCTCGGCATTACCGGCGATACTGACCTCATCAAGCGCCTGGACCAGATGCGCAAGGACATGAAGCTGGAGTCCATGGAAGCGCTGGAGAAGGCGGCGACCGCACAGGGCATTTCTTACGAGGACTTCAAGCAAAATATGCGGAACCAGATCATTACTCAGAAGGTGATCGGCGAAGAAGTCGGCTCCCATCTCAGCATGACGAAGGAAGAAATACAGAAGTTCTACGAGGAGCACAAGGATGAGATGCAGCAGCCGGAAGCGATCCATCTGAGCGAGATTCTGATCGCGCCCAAGCTGCCCGCGGATACTGCAGCGCCCGCGAAATCCGGGGCGACGGACGGTAGTGCCGCTACTCTGGACAGCTCGAATGCCCAACAGCCAGCCGACCGGGCAGCCAAGCAGGCCCTCGAGGAAGCGGCGTTGGCGGCTGCCAAGGCCAAGGCGGACGACGTCCTCGATCAGATTCGCAAGGGTGCCAGCTTCGATGAGATCGCGAAGAAATACTCCGACGGCCCTTCCGCATCACAAGGCGGAGACCTGGGCGTTTTCAAGAGGGGCGCTTTGGCCAAGGAACTGGAAGACAAAACCTTCGCCATGAAGACCGGCGACGTGTCTGAAGTCATCCGGACCAAACAGGGTTACGTAATCCTGAAGGTCACTGAGCATCAGATGGCGGGCGTCCCTGAAATGAAGGACATTGCGCCCAAGATTCAGGACGCTCTTTACTATCAGAAGCTTCAGCCCTCTCTCCGCGCCTACCTTACCAAGCTGCGCGAGGATGCCTATATCAAAATCAATCCGGGATACTTGGACACCGGAGCTAGCCCCAACCAAACCGTGCCGATCGAAACCACAGCCGCGAAAGAGGCGGACGCTAAGAAGCTCAGTAATAAAAGAAAAAAGAAGCTCGGCGTATTGTGAGTTTGAAGCTGGCGCTGCAGAAAATGTAGGCGAATACCGCTATTGTTCCCGTCATCGATATTTGGTGGCTGCCTTCGCTTATACTCGTGGATTACACCTCATGAAGGATTTCTACATTTGCGACTGCGTGCGCTACGAGAACAAGATTGTTACGGCGAGTTTCGTTGTGGTGTCCAAGCAGATCAAACCCAAGAAAAGTGGCGAACCTTACCTGGCGCTCACACTTGGGGACCGCAGCGGCCATCTTGAGGCCAAAATGTGGGACAACGTCGAGGAGGTGCTCGATGCCTTTGAGCAGGACGATTTTCTTAAGATCAAAGGCCTGGTCAACAAGTATAAGAACCGCTTCCAGCTCACAATTCACAAGCTGCGTAAGCTGGGCGAATCAGAAATTGAATTCGACGATTACCTTCCAAAGACAACCAAGAACATTGACGAACTCTGGCAGGCGCTTTCGAACTTCGTCGCGTCTTTCCAGAATCCTCATTTGAAATCGTTGCTGCAGGCTTTCATGGCCGATCCCGAAATCGCCGGCGCCTACCGTAACGCTCCGGCCGCGAAGACTCTGCATCATGCCTACATCGGGGGCCTGCTCGACCACGTCGTATCCCTTGCGCGCTCCTGCGACCTGATCTGCAAGAACTATCCCCAGATCAACCGCGACCTTCTTCTTAGCGGCGCGTTTTTGCATGACATTGGCAAGATCCACGAGCTGACCTACAATCGCTCGTTCTCCTATTCCACCCGCGGCCAACTTCTTGGTCACATGGTCATTGAGCTGGAGATGTTGCATCAGAAGATCGCGGAAGTCCCCGGGTTTCCCGATCCGCTCAAGACGATGTTGGAACACCTCATCATCAGTCATCACGGTCAGTACGAGTTTGGCTCGCCCAAGCTACCGATGTTCCCCGAAGCCCTGATGCTGCACTATCTGGACGATCTCGACTCAAAGATGGAGGCCATGCGCGCCCATTTTGAGCGCGAAGCCGACCTCGAGAGTCCCTGGACAAGTTACAATCCTTCTCTCGGTCGTCCATTGCTGAACACCGAAAAATTCCTAGCGCCCAAGAAGTCTCCTCCGTCGGCGAATTCTTCATCCGCGGCGGAGAACGAACCCGAAGCAGAACCTGCTCGCACCGTCGCAGAAGAGCAAACTCCGACCTTGCCCGGGCCTTGAGCGAGGCGGTAACCTTTAGAGTACACGCAATCCGCTGAGCCGGGAGAACGTGTCTATGCCCAAGGCACAAACTCCGACAGAAGCAAGTGATCCTCAAGGTTGTCGTGCCTGTTTGCCGGATGTACCCGACTTGTATGGTCTGAAGGCTCGAAAGAGTTACTTGCCCTTCAGCCATGCTGAGCAACGGCTGAAAGTTTCCCGGAATTATTGGATTTGCAGCACGCGCCCGGACGGCAGGCCTCATTCCGTCCCCGTCTGGGGATTCTGGATGGACGGTGCTGTGTATTTCGGAACCGCGCGTTCCTCGCGTAAGGCATGCAACCTGGCGCGCAATAGCGCGGTCTCCATCCATCTGGAATCCGGCGATGATGTTGTGATCCTTGAGGGAAGGGCCGCCGAGGTCGACCTGACCGACGAGCCGACGTTCAAGAAGCTGGACGCTGCCTCTCGCGCGAAATATAAGATGCCCCTGATGACGGTGCCCGGTGAAAGCGTGGTTTACTGTGTGCGTCCGCACGTTGTGTTAGCTTGGACCGAGAAAGATTTCCCCAAGACCGCGACTCGCTGGAAGTTCGACACCGGCATATTGTGAATTCGAGAGCTCCCGAAGACCGTTGGACGATACACCTTCGATTACTCGTTCGGCTCAACTGCCATTGCCTGGCCTGTCTACTTCCGGTAAATTGACAACGATGGAGGTTCCTATGCGCTCCCGCTTGGCACTGCTTACATTGAGTTTTTGCCTGACCCTTGCTGTGCTCGGTTGCACCAGCAAACCTGCTGCAAACGACCCCAACCAGCCAGCCGATGCGAGCAACCCGGCTGATACTAACGCCGGCGCGGAGAAGGGCACCAAAGAACGCAGGGAAGCCAAAAAAAGGACGATCGTTGTGCCCGTGGGAACCAGCATCGCGGTCAGCCTGGGTTCGGCGCTCGGCTCCAAGCTGAGCCAAACGGGGCAGAGCTTCAACGGCACGGTCGCCAGGGATGTCATCGCCGACAACGTGGTTGTGATCCCGCGAGGTGCAACCGTGAGCGGCACGGTTACGGACGCGAAAGCATTGGGCAAATTCGCGGGCGGCGCGGTACTACAGCTTCGTCTCGAGTCCATCACCTTGAATGGTACTGACGTGCCCGTGCAGACTGCGGTCCGCACTTTCTCGGTCAAGGGCAAAGGTAAGCGCACGGCCGTGATGACAGGAGGCGGGGCTGCGCTGGGTGGAATCATCGGAGCTTTGGCTGGTGGAGGTAAAGGTGCCGCTATCGGAATGGCAGCCGGCGGAGGCGCTGGCGCGGGGGGATCTGCGTTCACCGGGAATAAAGAGGTCGTCCTGCCCGCCGAATCTGACGTCAGCTTCGAACTCACGCAGCCGCTTGACGTGAGGTAAAGTAGTACCTGATCCACGTTGCGTGCGATCACCCTCTGGTTAGGGGTGATCGCATTTCTCAAACCCTCTTAATCTTTCGCGGGACTCCGCTATACAAGATCGGCCATCGCGTCATGCTCGACTTCAGCCGCTTCGAGATTCTCACCTTCGATTGCTACGGCACGCTGATCAATTGGGAAGCTGGACTTCTTACCGCCCTGCACCGCGTCCTCTCAGCCCACGGCAAGAAGATTGATGACGCCGCGCTCCTGAAACTTTATGGAGACTTCGAACAACTCTGTGAACAAGGCGAATTCCATCCCTATCGCGAAGTTCTGGAATCCGTCGTTCGCCGGTTCGGTGCCCAACTCGGATTTAGCCCGACGGACGAGGAAGGCCGCTCGCTGGCCAACTCCCTGGCAAGCTGGAAACCCTGGCCCGACACCGTGGGAGCTCTACGTCGGCTGAAGAGCCGCTTTCGCCTGGCTATTCTTTCCAACGTGGACGACGATCTCTTCGCGGCAACACTTCCCCAACTGGGCGTGGGATTCGATGAGGTCATCACCGCGCAGCAGGCCCAGGCTTACAAACCTTCGTTGAAGATTTTCGAACTCGCAATGGCTCGGATCAAGGTTCCGGCGCATCGTGTGCTGCACGTGGGCCAAAGCATCTATCACGACGTAACTCCAGCCCAGGCAATCGTACCTCTGCGCGCCCCGGCGTGGGTGCAGTCAAAGCCGCACAGGGCAAGCCGGATCTCGAGGTCTCAAGCCTGGGGGAGCTAGCCGCGACGGCTACTGCACAACCCTAGAATTGGTGTAAAACAAGGGAGGAAAGTTACTCGGCGGGCTCCACGGCATCCCGCGGGAACTCTGCGATGAGATTTCCCGTTCGGGAAACAACCATCACTCCAAACTAGAAGTTCGCCGGAATTTTTACTACTCTCTCCTGGATCGCCCACATCACGAGCTCAGCCTTGTTGTGAATCCCCAGCTTGCGCATGAGGTTGAATTTGTGGGCGTCAACTGTCTTTGCGCTCACTCCAAGAACACTAGCGGCTGAGCGGACGGTTCTGCCTTGAGCCAGCAGTTTCAAGACTTCGCGCTCCCGAGCCGTCAGAACTCGTTTTGGGGCGGGCAACGGCCCGGATGGTTGCCAGCCGCCGTGATGTTTGGGGGATATTTCCCGAACGCACGAGTCCCCATTCCGAGCAGCATATCGCACCATGCTCACCAACTCTTCGGCCGAAGTTTGGCGGAATGTACGGCCTGATTCGCCCCGTCGCTCCTCAGTTGAAGAAACGTCCTCTTGCTTGTGCGCGCTTAAAAAAAGCACCTTGCTTAGTGGGGATTCCCTGAGGAACAAGCTTTCTGCATCGCGAGCCGACAAGCCCATGGTCGCTGGGTCTGCAATCACCACTTCTGGCTGATTCTTGCACACCCTCTGCAAAGCGTCGGCCGCATTCCCGGCTTCCGCCACCACTTCAAGGTCTGTCTCGCTATCGAGTAAGCTCCGGAGTCCTTGCCGCAAAAGGACGTGGTCGTGGACCAGGACACAACGAATCCTGCCATTGAAAAATGAGCTTTCACGCTGGGTCTGTGCGTGAGGGCACACAGTTCCTCCTTGTGGCGGCCAGAGTGAAATTTGCGATGCGGCGCAGACAGACCAAAGGTGAATCCCAGAGCGGTGAGGACCAGAACGTTAACGCCATTGTAACGCTTACCGCCGCCACAGTGTACGCGAAATAAGCCCCTCCACGCAATTTTTTGAGCGAATTGCTTCGCCGGTACATACGGTCCGCAATCCTCCTCATGCGTCGCATCAGGTACAATCGAAAATTTATGCTGCGCTATTTCACTGCGGGTGAGTCTCACGGTGAAGCTCTGGTCGCCTTCCTCTCCGGCCTACCTGCTGGGGTGAAGGTAGATCAGTCTTTTGTCGACCGCGAACTCTGGCGCCGCCAGCAAGGTTATGGCCGCGGCGGACGCATGAAGATCGAGCGCGATACGGCCCACATTCTTTCCGGAGTACGTCAGGGCATGACGATCGGCTCACCCATCGCCATTCAACTCGAAAACAAAGACTGGAAAAATTGGCAGGAAGCGCTGCCGGTTGGCGAAGGCGATCCGGCCAAGCACAAACGTGTCGCTTCGCCCCGGCCGGGGCATGCCGATCTGGCGGGAGCGTTGAAATACAACTTTTCCGAAGCCCGCTACGTCCTGGAGCGCGCCTCCGCCCGCGAGTCTGCCGCCCGCGTGGCGGTAGGAGCCCTAGCGAAACTCTTTCTGCGCGAACTCGGCATCGAGGTTCTCAGCCACGTCATCACGACCGGCAGCGTCACTCTGCAAAACGAAGTTGCCTGGGAAAAGATTATTTCACTGTATGCGCGGGAAGAAGTTCTGCTGAACTGCGCCGATCCTGAAGCTGAGCAACGCATGAAGGAAGAAGTCGACAAAGTCCTCAGAACTGGCGACTCCCTCGGCGGGGTCTTCGAGGTGGTCGCGCACAAGGTCCCGCCCGGCCTGGGAACCTACGCGCAATGGGATGAACGCCTCGACGCCCTTCTGGCGGCCGCTGTCATGTCGCTTCAAGCGGTCAAAGCGGTCGAGATCGGATCCGGCGTTGCAGCGGCCTTTTCGCCCGGTTCGGCTGTGCACGACGAAATCGGGTACAACAGCGATTCTGGGTTCACTGCCTTCTCACGAACTCGCAACAATGCCGGCGGCATTGAAGGCGGCGTTTCGAATGGCGAAGAAATTCGCATTCGGGGCTACCTGAAGCCGATTTCTACCTTGCGCCGGCCGCTGCGGTCGGTCGATTTCTCGACTCGCGAGCCGGTGAAGGCCGCGTACGAGCGCTCGGACGTTTGCGTTGTCCCGGCTGCCGGCGTGGCCGCCGAGTCCATGGTCGCTCTGACCCTCGCGCGCTGCGCACTGGATAAATTTGGCGGCGATTCCATGACCGAGACTCTGCGAAATTTTCAGGGCTACTGCCAGCAATTGAAAACTTTCTGATGATCTATCCCTCTGATGATCTATCCCATTGTGAAGTTCGGTAATCCGGTCCTCGACAAGCCCGCCGAAAAGGTGACGGTATTTGACGAAGAGTTGAAAAAACTCATCGACGACATGTTTGAGTCCATGTATGCAGCACATGGCGTCGGCCTTGCCGCGCCGCAGATCGGCATCTCGCGCCGCGTCGCGGTCGTGGACGTTACCTTCCAGGAAGACCCCAAGGCCAAGCTGGTCCTGGTGAATCCCGAGATCATTCATACCGAAGGCAAACACACGCAGAGCGAAGGCTGCCTGAGCATTCCGGACTTCCGCGAAAACGTAAAGCGGGCCCTGAAGGTCACCATTCGTGCCCAGGATGCGCATGGGAAAATTTTTGAAAAGGCCGGAGAAGAGTTGCTAGCCCGCGCCTTTCAGCACGAAACCGATCATCTGAACGGCAAGCTCTACATCAGCCACATCAGCGCATTAAAACGCGATCTCATCAAGCGCAAGATCCGCAAGCTGGTGAAAGCGGGAGAATGGTAGAAGATTGAGTAATTGTGTAATTTGGTAATCGAGCAATTGGCCTGCACTTCGGAGCACAGGGGTTAAATTGCCAATTCCCCGATTACACAATTACCCAATGCCTTTGAGTCTCGTATTCTGCGGTACGCCGCGCTTTGCCGTGTTCACTCTTGAAGCGCTCGTCGCGGCCGGATTTCCTGTTCAGCTCGTTGTCACCCAGCCTGACCGGCCCAAGGGCCGCGGTCTGGAAGTAATTTCCTCGCCGGTCAAACAGTCCGCGCTGCAATTGGGATTGCCGATCACGCAGCCCGATAAGATCAAGAACAACGACGAATTCCGCGCGCACCAGACCAGTCTCAAGCCGGACGTTATTGTGGTCGTCGGCTACGGCCGCATCATTCCGCAGTGGATGCTCGACTTGCCTCCGCTCGGTAACATCAACCTGCATGCATCAGTACTTCCGAAGTATCGCGGCGCCGCGCCGATTCAGTGGGCGATCGCGCAGGGCGAGAGTGTCACGGGTGTGACCACTATGCGTCTCGACGCCGGACTCGACACTGGCGACATCCTTCTGCAGCGCGGGATGCCAATCACTGATGACGACACTGCTGAGACGCTCGCTCCGCGGCTCGCGCAAGTCGGAGCCGATCTCATGGTCGAAACTTTGCGCGGCCTGCAGTCTGGCTCGATTGAACCGCGGCCGCAAGACAGCTCGCTAGCAACTCTTGCGCCGATTCTGAAGAAAAAGGACGGACTGCTGGATTTCTCGCGCCCTGCCTCCGAACTTCTCAACCGCATTCGCGGTTTTCAACCCTGGCCTGGTGCGTATACAAAGTTTCGCGGCAAGAACTTGCACATCTGGAAAGCCGCTCCGGCCAGCGAAACGTTACCCATCGCGGGACTTCACCTCGACGGTGATCGTCTCCTGATCGGCTGTGGCCACAATACTTCTTTCGAGCTCCTCGAGATTCAGCTCGAAGGCAAAAAGCGTTCGTCGGCCCGCGACTTCGTTCACGGTTATCGTCCGCAGTCGGGCGAAAAACTTGGAACCTGACGGCATTTTAGGCGCAGCATTTTGGGGCACGTCTTTTCCCGCGGCTGCGCTTCCGTCATACTGACAACTTGAAACCCCAGGCTCGAGGTTTGAAACCGGCGGTGACCGCCGCGCGCTCTACCGCGTTCGACATCTTGTTTCGCGTTGAGCATGAGTCCTCATACGCATCGGATCTTCTGCACTCTGCCGCCTATACACGGCTCTCAGCGCCGGATCATGCCTTGGCTACCGAGCTTGTGATGGGCGTTCTCCGCTGGCGTTCCCTGCTGGATGATGAGATCGCTAATGCTTCCTCGCAACCGTTGTCCAAACTTGACCTGGAGATTCTCATCGCGTTACGCCTCGCGCTCTACCAACTCCGCTGGCTGGATCGCATCCCCCACCGCGCGGCGATCCACGAAAGCGTCGAATTGGTCAAACGATCCCGAAAACGCTCCGCAGCTCCGTTTGTCAATGCGGTGCTGAGGAAGCTTGCAGCGAGTGGGCCCGTAACTCATATTCTTCCCGGTGCGGACACGCCCATCTCGGCCGAAACTCTGTCCCGCACCTATGCGCATCCGTTATGGCTCGTCCAGCGCTGGGCCAGCGAATATGGCCTCACGGCCGCCCACCGTATTTGTCAGCACGATCAATCGGTACCGGCCACGACTGTTCGGCTTCGCAACCCTGCGGCTGAAACAGCGCTCGTTGGTGAAGGCATCGAGGTCGCTCCCGGGGCCTTTCTGAAATCCGCACGCCGGGTGCAACGAGGTGATGTTACCCAGACCCTGGCTTTCCGCACCGGCCAGGTTGTAATTCAGGACGAGGCTTCGCAGCTGGTCGCAGCCCTGGTGGGTCAAGGCTCGCGCATTCTCGACTGCTGTTCGGCCCCAGGCGGCAAGACACTGGCCATGGCGGATCGCAATCCCGATGCCACGATTACCGCGGTTGAGCTTCATCCCCACCGCGCGCGCCTTCTTCAGAGGCTGCTCCGCTCGAATAAGGGTTCTGCTGAAGCTCGCGACGCACAAAAGATAAACATCGCAGTCGCGGATGCCCGTAATCTTCCATCGATCGTTCATTTCGACCGCATCCTTGCGGATGTTCCTTGCTCCGGCACCGGCACGCTGGCACGCAATCCGGAGATCAAGTGGCGACCCGCACTCTCAGACCTCGCCGACCTGCACGAACGCCAGTACGCGATACTCCGTTCCGCCCTGTCGCCGCTGGCGGACGCGTCATCTACTCGACTTGTTCTTTGGAAAGAGAAGAAAACGAAAACGTGGTCGAGCGATGTTTGGCCGAAGGCGATGGTTTCCGTTTGCTCGACTGCGGCGTTGAGCTGGAGCAACTCAGAACTGAAGGCGAATTGACCTGGGCTCAGCCGGACGTGCTCACACGCGGCCTCTACCTGCGCACTCTCCCTGGAATTCACCCTTGCGACGGATTCTTCGCCGCAATCCTGGAAAGACTTTGAGGCGCAAAACCTTCGGGGACATCCGGGAGCTTGTCTCGCAGGGCGATTCGGGACCCGTCAGACATGCGTTTGTTCAACGCAGAAAAAAGTCGCGGCTGAAGAGTTTGCCGAAGAAATCCGCTTCTGATCTTGCTTTGAAAGGGCGCGGCTTTAAGCCGTGCCGTAAGTGCCACAAAATCAATACCGGCTCCACAGTTTGGCTGAAAAACACTGATTTTGGGTGACGCAGCGTTTCAACGCTGCGATAAAGTCTTTCTCTTCCGTACAGGCTTTAGCCGCTGAGGTGGAAAAACACGGCCCAAGGCAGCAAACTGTTCAGCCGCTGAGGGCGCCCTCAGCCTGCAATGCCACTCTTTCAGCAAACTGTGAAGCCGCCTTTCACCGTACTTCGAAATTCACTGCCGTACCAGCCACAACCTTCTGTCCTGATACCGGCGTTTGCGAAACGATGATGCTCGCGGGCGATGCTTGAGGGGGCGTGGGGAGTGGAGCAACCGGCGTAGTCTCCTCCACAGGTGCCGAAGAAGGATTCGCCGGCGGAGCCGCCACATTTACTGTCCCAAGTTTGAATCCTGCGTCCTGCAGCGTGCGGCTCGCGCTGCCCAATGGCTGCCCAACAAAGTTGGGCATCACAAACGCTTGCGGATCCGCAGCGACCGTGACCAGCAGACTAATCTTCGGCGCCGCTACCTGGCTCGCGTTCGCCGGCGGACTCTGCGCCAGCACCTGATCCGTCGACGCGCCCGGCATCGGGATCTCAGCCGTAGAATCCACGTCCAGCCCCCGCCGCCGTATGTTCAATTCCGCCGCGCGTTGACTTTGCCCGGCGACATCCGGAATCGCGATCCGCGTTGGTCCCAGACTTTGCGCCACGCGCACCTGCCAGCCCCGCCTCACTTTCGTTCCTGGCAAAGGCAACTGCGACATGATTTTCCCCTCGGGGATCTGCGGACTGTAGTACTGTCGCTCAATCTCAATCTGCAGCCCCATACCCGCGACCGCCCGCTCCGCCTCCGCCGGCGCCAGCCCCACGAGCGCGGGTACCGCGACTTCCTGTCCGTGGATGGCAAATCGCATCGCCGTCAGCGCAGAGACAAGCGCCACCGTCACCAGCACCAGCGCCAAAATTGCGAAACGGAGGAAAGATTTCATAGCTGACGAGACAAATGTC
>WNFJ01575796.1_pt2 | contig 12106 bp, 18 predicted proteins | sample 5400461 | NCBI WGS metagenome assembly WNFJ01 (sample SAMN13153349, study PRJNA577476) | soil metagenome | isolation source: 115 cm saprolite on Douglas fir-dominated hillslope | place: USA:California | collected 2013-09-17
TGGCCCCAGGCTCAACAGCGGTTCTCTGGTGCGCACGGCCTCGGTCGTGAGCCAGGCCATCAGGAGCCGCGGTACCGAGCCGTAAGGCAATCCCACGTCGCGGCGGGCAAACATCGTGAGCGTGAACGCGCCATTGCGCCGCACGAACTCAGTCTCCTCGGAGGGCGCATGCGGCATGGTCGCTTGCGTGAGCGCCCGCGCCATGTAGCCGAGGGCACCGGCCGCCTTCGCCTCCTCCGCCTCGATCGCGAGCGATTCGGTGACGAGCTTATCGAGACTTTCCTTGTTCAAGGCCCCCCCTCTCCTACGTTCTATCCACAAGCTCACACGTAGACATGTGCGGTTGTCCACCTACATATCTGGTGTGTTTATCAAGCAATGGGCGGTTTGCCGTATTTCGTAAACAAATCGTTGAGCGCTTCGCGCAGCAACGCCTGCGTCGAGGTGTCCCGGTCGAGCCCCAGCTGCTTAAGCTGCCGCGACACGGCGGGATCGAAATGCGCAGCGACGGTTTTCTTGCCGACCCGGCTGGGCGTAGTCGTACGGATCGCCGTCACGGTTGCCGTTGCTGCCGCCGGCGCCGCCTCCCCACCGCGTGTGGCAGTTTGCAGGGCCGCGGCCAGATTCGCTCGTTTGTTCATGGTTTATCCCCTCAACTTCAAAGAATCACGTCTCCATCAGCCCCGCCGCCGCAGTGGTTTTAAGCGCTCTTCCTCACACTCTCAAGTGTGGACGCGTGGACACGTGTATGTGCCCACTTGTAGAGATCCGCAATTTCCTGCGCCGCCTTGCCGTCCGGCTCAAATTCCTGCGCCGCCTGGCCGGCGGTCAGCGAATGCACGTACGCGGCCCGCTGCGTGAGCCTGGTAGGCGCCACGCTCAATCCGTAGCTGCGCACCGCTTCCTCGGCCTCCTCGGCGAGCTTCCCTTGATGCGGTACGGCATTAAGGACCACCACGGCCTCTTTTTTGGCCAGCGCCGCGAGATCCCCGGAAGTGCCGATCGCCTTGAGGTCCAGAATCGCCGGCCGGCACGGGATCAGCACCAGGTCCGCCGCTCTCGCCGCGGCCAACGCGGAGGATTCCGAGTGCGGCGCGGTATCAATGATCACTAGCTCCGCGCCGTTGGACCGTGACGCCGCGATCACTTCATCGAGACGGCTCGCCTGAGCCGAGACCACGATTGGCGCTTCTTTGCTCGCCCGGATGTCATGCCAGGTCTTCGCGCTGGACTGGGGATCGAGGTCGACCAGCACCGTGGGCACATCCTGCAATTCAGCCGCGACCGCGAGATTCACGGCGAGCGTCGTTTTGCCGGCGCCCCCCTTCTGCGAGATCACCGCGATAATTTTCATATGGGCATCTCCACGTGTACACACATACACAGTCTTACACCATTACACGCCGACGCGTGAACATGTGACAGAATAACGGATGTACGATAGTGTATCCAGTGGGTACACTAAGTAATGCCGCTGAAAATCAAAGACGCTGGGTTACGCCTGCGGGTCGAACGCGAGCTCCGCGACGAATTTATCGAAACCTGCCGCGCGGAAGGCAAGGCGGGGGCTCAGGTATTGCGCGAGTACATGCGCGATTACGTCACTCGCAATCGAGCGGCGGCACAACAAGAATTGGATTTGATTGCGAAGAGGCGGACAGGGTAGGGGGGTTAGTACCCCGAAATAAATTACCGGCGCATGCAAAACAGAGGCACGGGCCGGGGGCTCACCGTCCAAACCCTAACACGACCATCCATTGCCATCTAGACCTATATGGGTATAATGTGAAAGTCAAACCGCCGCCGCCAAAGCCGCTGATCTGGATGGGTAGTAGCAAGAAAGACTTGCGCGCGCTGCCCGCCCCCGATGTCGTCGACGTTTTTGGCTATGCGCTGTATGTCGCCCAGACCGGCAAGCGGCATGACCACACGAAGGTTGCTGAAAGGATTCGGAGATGCGAGTGTTTTGGAGGTCATCGAATCGCAAGCAGGCAATGCGTACCGCGCTGGTGTATACCGTGCGCTTTGCCGGCGCTGTGGTCGTGTTGCACGTGTTCCAGAAAAAATCGAAGTCCGGGATCGAGACCCCGAAACCCGATATGGATCTGATCGAGACTCGCTTGAAGAAGGCTACCGAATTGATGAAAGAGAGCAAGCCATGAAAATCCGAACCGACAAGAGCGTTAGCCACCAACGTGGCACCACCAACGTGTACGCCGACCTCGGTTACAAATCTGCCGACGAAATGCTCGTCAAGGCGCAGCTCGTCACCACGATTGCGGAAATTTTGACCGAGCGCGGCTATACCCAGACGAAGGCGGCCGCGCTGCTAGGCATTCCGCAGCCTAAATTATCCAAGATGCTGCGCGGGCAATTCCGCGGCTTCTCCGAGCGCAAGTTGATGGACTGTTTGACGCTGCTTGGACGCGACATCGATATCGTTGTCCGTACGACGCCGAAGCGGAAAGGGCAGGGCGCGGTATCTGTCTCGTTTGCCTAGATGCGCCGCGCCCGCTCTTCCCTGGCCGTGAGCGATCCGGAGATCCTGGGCGGCGAGCCTGTGTTCCGCGGCACGCGGGTGCCGGTCCACCTGATCGCGACCCTGGTGGAGCAGGGCTCGACGGAGGTCGAAATCCTCAAGGCCTATCCGCGGCTGACGTCCGAGATGATCCGCCTGGCGCCGGCGTACGCTCAGGCATACCCACTGCGCGGGCGACCGCGTAAGCAACCATGGCGGGATCGTCCACCACTGCGACGTGCCTGCAAGCCGCTCAGCGGAATCATCAAGGTATCGTGAGGTTCTTGATCGATGAGTGTCTGAGCGTGCAATTGGTCGCCAAGCTGCGCTGGAAAAATGCGACACTTCACCCCTAGAGGTTGACACCATGACCACCGCGGAAAGAATTTTTGAGGAAGTTCGCGCGCTGCCTGAAACGCAGGCGCGCGAGGTGCTGGATTTTGTCAGCTTCCTGAAATCTCGGCAGACGACCGGTAAGTCTGCCCAGCGGGACATGAGCGCATTCGATCGTTTCGGCGCGGTATACGACGGGCGCTTCAACCGCGACGAGCTGTATGACCGCAAAGTCCTTCGCTGACTCCAACGTCGTTCTTTACACCATCGGCAAGGACGTTCGCAAAGCCGACATCGCGCGCGCACTCCTTGCCGAACACCAGGCGGTGAGTGTCCAGGTCGTCAACGAATGCGTCAGCGTCTGTCTGCGCAAGCTCTCGTTCACACGGGAGCAGGCTTACGCCTTCGCGCGCACGCTGATGGATCGAACCGAGGTCTTGTCGCTGGACGAGTCCACTGTCGATCAGGCCGCGGCGCTGGCAATCCGCTATCAGCTGTCGCACTGGGACGCGCTCATCGTGGCGGCGGCTTTGCTGGCCGGCTGTGACACCCTGTATAGCGAGGATTTGCAGCACGGCCAGGTATTCGATGATCGATTGACTGTGGTCAATCCTTTTCTGGCCGAGGTAAAGGCCTGATCGATCGCGAGCGAAGTTGGACGGCGGCCTACGGCACTAAATCATTGTGCGACACGCTCGAGAGAAAGTGATCTGACCGTTTATGCGTGACCAGACGAAAGGGGATGCGAGTTTTCCAACGCCGGGGCGAGGGGGTACATCGACTGGCTGGCAGCAGGTAAGGTTAGGCTAGGGGGCAAATGATGAGCGAATTTGATCCAGAAACCGTCATGCGCCGCGGTGGCGAGAAACTCGCCGCCCTCCGCGCCGCAATCCGCGAAGGACTGGACAGTGGTCCTGTAGAACCTTTCGACATGGAGGCTATCCTCGCGGAAGCACGCGCCGATCAGCGTCGCCGAAAGAACAGAGAATGATTCGAACTACGGTCATGAAGGACAGCTACAATTTTTCCAAAGGTAAACGTGGTAAGTGGTATCGGAAGGACGCCGTCATGCACTTGCCCGAGGTGATCGCCGACCTCAAACGCGAAGCGCGCGCCAGCGGCTTGACTGATCCAGAAATCGATGCCGAGTTCGAGGCCTGGCGGAACGAGCGAAAATCTAATCCTTCCAAAACCCCTTGAACCGCTCGGGACTGAGCTCGGTATACCGCACCGTGTGCGTGATGTTCCGGTGCCCCAGATACTGCTGAATCGAGCGGGTATCGTGTCCCTCATTGGCCAGCTTGTAGCCGGCCGAGTGGCGCAGCATGTGCGGATGGATGGGGAAGGGGAGCTTCGCGAGCTCGCCGGCGCGCGCGATCAACTTGCGCACCGTCGCCGGCGTCATGGGTCCGCCGCGCTCGGTCACGAACACATACGGCGAGTCCGGATAGTCGCGGCGCAGTTCGCGCAGCGCGCGCAGCTCGACGCCGCGGATCGGGTGCGTGGAGGGGAGGCCGTTCTTGAGCCGTGCAACGTGGACCAGGCCGGCCTTGAGGTCGATCTGATCCCAGCGCATCGTGACGAGCTCCGAGACTCGGAGCCCGTGCCGGTAGGCGAGGAGGAGGAGGGTGCGATCGCGCGCACCGTGGCGGCCGACCTTGCTCGAGGCCTGCAAGAGCTTCTCGACCTCCGCCGGCGTGAGATATTCCCGGGTGCGCCGATCAAGATTTTTGGTTCGGCGAGGAGGGGTGGAAGGGTAGGGGGCCGCTCGAGATCTCGGCTGTAATGCCTTCCTATTGCGTGCGCTCGAGCGAACTTTCCCATTTTGGAGTATTGGCGCGCGTTTCGATGCTGCGGGTTTCTTCGGGGCTTTGGCCATAGGCGCCAATATAACATTCCCAATAAGGGACATTTATGGGAATGTCTCAGACTCTATGTAGGTTCCTGAGAGGAATAGACGCTAAAAACCACATCTACTCCTATCGCGCCGGCTTGTTTGGAAAGTTCTTTGGGAACGACAAGGCCAACAAACTCACTGTTCGAGGAAATAGTTATCCATATGCTTACTACCCATTCACGGGACCACCAGGAGTTGACCGACAATTTGTCTACCACCTTGAGGCTACCCTCAAGCGTTTGCTCAATGCCAGACGATCCCTTCTCGGATGACGTATCTATAGTCCATATGCACTGATCTTTGCTTGGGAAGGCGCCGGACCCGATGAGTCTTTCGCGCAGATCAGTCGTGATCTCGCCAGACGAGACTACAATACGAACGTTCGAATCTATATCGAATGTTGACATATTCAGTTTTTTGGCAAGTATTCAAATATATTTCCGATTGAGTCCCCTATGCCGCCAGACGGAAGCTGCGGATAGACTTCACCGGTGGTTAGATCGACAACAACATCTGGGTTGCGAAGTGGCCCACTTCGGGGCAGTCCATTTTGTTTACACATCTCAATCGCCTTCCTAACGATTTTGCTTGACAGCGGCCGCCATCAAAATTCGCGACTTGGGTTTGTCGTTTGGTATCAGCAGATGTTTCTATTTCAATATGCCAACGAGAGCGCGTGCTCAGCGCCGAGCCGGAAGCTTCTTATCTTGCGCCAGTGTCTTCCGGCGCCATCGCCGCCAAACGACGCAGCTTCTCCAAGAACACATCCCATGGTTGATAAATGGGCTGATCTGCGATTGCGGCGGTCGTAACTTCGCCACCACGAACCCCGACCACGGACGTAGTCGTATGCGAATATTCGAAGCATCCCCCCTTTTCGGCAGACAAGAACAAGACAACCTCTCCCGACAACTTCGAGAGATCTGGATACTCCCTCATCGGAGGTGGAGAATTGCACAGCTGGATATCTCGGCCGCCGAAGGACGCGTCGCCCTTTAATACCTGCAATGATTTGAAGGATACCCATCCCGAGCCAGGCTTTGGCACTGAGCTGCCCTCCGTTTCAAGCCGGCCCAATACTATGACTGATGACTGCTGAACCAGCTCCGCAAGAGTCACAGCGGCTGGCTTCGCCACCAAAATGGGAGCGAGTAGCCTCGGCCCCGCGGCTCGCCACTGCTGACACGCCCCTGAACGTCCCCTTCGCCGATAAGGATCGGGCCAAAGCCTTGGGCGCCCACTGGCACGCGGATCAGAAACGCTGGGTCGTTCCCGCCGGCCACGACCTCACCCCTTTCGCTCCTTGGCTTGGGCTGAGCTCGTGACCAGCGCGCAAGCGTCTGGTCACGGGACGAAGGCCCTGCCGGTGCCGCTGACGCCGGCCGGGCTCACAACGTCCAGTTCTCTAACTTCAATCCCTCCTCAACGTGGTCAAAGGCTTTGTCCCGCGTCACCAGCACCGCGCCCTGAGCCACGGCCTGCGCCGCGATCATCATGTCCAAGGCGCTCAAGGTGACGCCGCGCCGCGCGCACGCGGCGCGCAGCTCCCCGTACACGGTCGCCACCTCCGCCGTCCACGGCAACACTTCCACCCGAATCAAGAACTCGTGGATGAGCGCACTCAACGCGGCCGGGTTGCCGCGTTTCGCGAGGCCGTAGATCAACTCTCCTTGCGTGACCGCGGAAACCGTCACGCTGCGCATCGGCAAGCTCACCAAACGCTCGCGCACGCGCGCTGGATTGCCCTTGATGACATCGCTCGCGATGTTGGTGTCGAGCAGGTACACGTCAAAACAACTCCCGCTCGGGCGCCGGCGCATCTTGCCGATCGTTCATGAAGTCAGCGGGCACTTGGGTGCGCGCCGCCAAGGCCAAAAAACCGTCCCAGCTCTCGGGCTTGCGCGACAGCACCACATCACCACTCACGGGATCGCGCCGAATAAACACCTCCTCCCCCTCGAAGCGATATTCCCGGGGGAGGCGCACCGCTTGGCTGCGACCCGTCACAAACAACTTGGCTGTATCGGTCATGCTGTAAATCCTCCAGATAGCTATCAAAATATATACCAACTAATGGTAGGTATCAAGATATCTATTTTTTCCCGCCCTTCGGGCCTGGCCGATCACCCTCGCGATCCTGGAGGACGCGCATCAATTCGGCATGCTGCGCCTGCAGCGCCTCCGACTGTCCCCGCAACTGCGCCGCCTCTTCTCGCGCCGCGGCCGCCGCCCCGCGCGCTTGGCTCAGCTCCGTCTCCACCCGCTTCAAGCGCTCCGCCTGCTCGAGCTGCAGGCTGGTCTGCGCTTCCGCGCGGGCCTTCACCGTCGCAAGCTCCGTGCTCGAAGTCTCCAGCCGACTGCGCATCGCCGCATGCTGCTTGCGCTCCGCCTCGAGCTCTGCGGTCACGCTCGCCGCCGCGGCCTGCGCCGCATTCAAGGCCGTCTTCAGGTCCTCCGCCCGCTTCTCGATCTCTTGCGCTCGCGCGCTGGCGGTATGCGCTTGATCGGTCAACGCCGTGACCTGCCGCGCACTGTCCACCCGCTCACGCTCGGCCGCCGCGGCGGCGGCCGAGGCCTTCCCCTCCACCTCCGCTAATTTCCCACGCAGCGCCTCGAGCTCCGCCCCCTGGGTCTCGAACGCCGAGGACAATTCCACCCGCAACTTCTCGGCCTCCGCCCGCTCCGCATCCCACGCCGCTTGCGCCACGTTCAACGATTCATTCGCCAACTCTTGGGCTTCCGTCCACAGCGCACTCAACGCCGCCTGATTCGCACTCGAGACCCGCTCCGGCACCGAGACCACCGCGGCCGAGGCCGAGACGATCTGCAGCCGGCGCCATTCCTTCATGATGGCCGAAGCATCGTTCATGTTGGTCTTCGAGAGCTTGCGCACGGCATCGACCGTGGGCAGGTCTTTGCGCCCCGATTGCTCGAACAGCGTCTGCGCCGCGTTCAAAATCCGTTCGCGAATCTCAGGATTGATGTCCATGCGGGTGTCTCCGAGGTAACCAAAATCGCAGTATAGCAGGAATAATACTATTATCAAGTAAGAATAATAATATTCCTACTATTCTCAGTCAAGCTTATTATTAAAACCCGGTTGTCGCCCCGGCCTCGATCGCGTCGCCCGGCCGAAAACGACCAAAATCACGATCCCGCCCCCCGAAAACACCGATTTTGGAGCTCGCCGCCGCGCCACAGGACGCACCACGGCGCCCCAGGAGCGGTTTTCTCTCAAAACAGCGTGCCACTAGCGCTGCACCCTCAAAATGCCGCTTCTTGGTGCTCTGCAGCGGCGCTACCGCCCTCCTCTCACCGCCAGGAAGGAAAAACGACCCCCGATGCTGCGCGTGCTGAGGTCGTGAACGACGTTGATGAGGTGGCGCAGGTCGCGGCCCAACCGGTCGAGTTTCCAAACGATCAGGGTGTCCCCCCGACGCAGGGCTTTCAAGGCGGCGTCTAGTCCCGGTCGCGCGTCGAGGCGGCCGGAGGCGTGGTCCTCGTAGAGCCGACGCGTGGCAACGCCGGCGGCCCGTAGGGCGTCGCGCTGTAGATCCGTGCTCTGCGATCCATCCGCCTTCGACACCCTCATATAGCCGATCTGCATCGTGTCACCTAAACGGTCGATTGCGTGACAGGTGCGAAATTGCCTGCCAGACACCTCGCATTTGTCACATATCCAATCCTATATTCTACGTCGCGCAGAGGGTTCCCGCAGATTATTTGTGTGACATCGGGTGAGGTGCATCGATGGCTGTCAGTTTTATCACTGCCGCGCAGCGTGCTCGCTATGGCCGTTACCCCGAGGTGGTGACGCCGGACGACTTGACCCGCTGTTTTCATCTCAGCGACGACGACCGCGTGCAGATCATGAGCTGTCGCGGCCATCATAATCGCTTAGGGTTTGCCCTGCAGCTGAGCACCGTGCGTTACCTCGGCACCTTTCTCGATGACCCGATCGCTGTGCCGTCCTCGGTGCTGCAGTCCCTGTCGCACCAATTGGCTATCCACACCCCGGATGGGCTGGAAAGCTATCGTAAGGGAGAGCAGCGCGAGGAGCACGTAACCAAGATCTGCAAACGCTACGGCTATGGCAACATCACCGAGCCGCGGGTGGGCTTTCGAATGACGCGCTGGCTGTACGGCGTGTGCTGGACCGGCACCGAACGGCCTGGCGCGCTGTTCGATCGTGCCGGCGCTTGGTTGTTGGCCCACAAAATTCTCTTGCCGGGCGTCACCACGCTGGAGCGCTTCGTCGTCAGTTTGCGCACTCGGGTTGAAGCCCGTCTATATCAGCTCTTGACGCGGGGGCTCACCGCGCAACAGAAAGACCAATTGCAACGGCTGTTGCGCGTGCCGGAAGGCGAGCGGGTTTCCTTGCTCGACCAGATTCGCTCGGGCCCGACGCGCATCAGTGGTCCGGCGATTCGCGCGGCGATCGATAGATTGAACGCCGTACGGGCGCTCGGTATCAGCATACCGATGAACGCACGCATTCCGTCGAGCCGGATCGCCTCCTTGGCGCGCTTTGCCAACCGCGCCAAGGCCCAGGCCATCAACCGCATGCCCGCGCCGCGGCGCCTCGCCACACTGGTGGCCTTCGTCCATTGCCTGGAAGCTACCGCGCAGGATGAAGTGCTCGAAGTGTTCGAGATGCTGATGCACGACGTGTTTGGCAAAGCGGTCACGGCCGATCAGAAGGCACGGTTGCGCACACTGAAGGATCTGGACGAATCGGCGGCCGCCTTGGCGGCGGCCTGTCGCCTGCTCCTGGACCCTGAGCTGCCGGACAAGAGCTTGCGCAAGAATGTGTTCGCCAAAATTCCACGAGTTGCACTGGAAAACGCGCTCGAGCGAGTCACTGCTTTGATCCGTCCGCGGGACGATGTTTATTACCAGGAACTCTCGGGGCACTATCGTTCGGTCCGGGGTTATCTACCCCATGTGCTCAACCACGTCTCCTTCGATGCGGCGCCGGCCGGGAGGTCGCTGCTCGCCGCTTGCGACTGGCTGCGCGATCAGCAGGACCGCAGCAAGCCGGCCAGCGATGCGCCCCGTGAAGTCATCGACAAGGCCTGGCAGCGTTACGTCGTGCAGAAAGACGGCGGCTTCAATCTTCGCGCCTACACCTTTTGCGTGCTCAGTCACCTGCAGACCGCCATTCACCGACGCGACGTGTTTACCCGCCCGAGCTGGCGATACGCCGATCCGCGAGCCAATCTGTTCTCCGATGCAGAGTGGGAAGCGACACGCCCGATCGTCTGCCGCACGCTGGGACTGCCGCCCGATCCGCAGCCGTTCCTCGACAGCATGGCGGTAGAGTTGGACAAAACCTATCGCGAGGTCGCGCGACGGCTGCCGGACAATCCGGACGTTCGATTTGAAAAGGTCAATGGCAAGGAAGCGCTAATCCTGACGCCGTTGGATGCGCTGGAGGAGCCAGCGTCACTGATCCAGCTGCGCAAGGTCGTGGCCGATCGTTTGCCGCGCGTGGAGTTGGCGGAGCTCGTACTGGAGGTGGCCTTACGGACCGGTTTCGCGGAAGCGTTTACGCATCTGACCGACCGGGCTGCGCGAACCACGGATTTTGTCTTGAGCCTGTGTGCCGCACTGCTCGCGGAGGCTTGCAACACCGGACCAGAACCGTTCATCCGGCACGACACGCCGGCGCTGCGCCGGGATCGGATCGCCTGGGTCAAACAGAACTACCTGCGCGACGAAACGATCACCGCCGGAAACGCCACCCTGGTGGCCGCACAAAATCGCATCGCCCTGGCGCATGCTTGGGGCGGCGGTGAAATCGCTTCTGCCGACGGCATGCGCTTCGTGGTACCCGTCCGCACCGTTTACTCAGGTCCCAATCCGAAGTACTTCGGTCGGCTGCGGGGCATGACCTGGTACAACCTGCTGTCGGACCAATTTACCGGATTGAACGCGATTCCGGTGCCCGGCACGATGCGCGACAGTCTCGTCTTGCTCGCCGTTGTGCTCGAACAGCAGACGGAAATGAAGCCCACACGGATCATGACCGACACCGGGGCGTATACCGATGTCATGTTCGGGCTTTTCCGACACCTGGGCTTTCGCTTCTGTCCGCGCCTGGCCGACATCGGTGGCACGCGCTTCTGGCGCATCGATCCGCGCGCCGACTACGGCAAGCTCAATGCTATTTCCCAGCACCAGCTGAAGCTGCAGCGTATCGCTCCCCACTGGGATGACATGCTCAGACTCAGCGGCTCACTCCTGCAGGGCCGAGTACCGGCCACCGGCATCATGCGTACCCTGCAAGTGGGTGACAACCCGACGCGATTGGCGCAGGCCATCGCTGAATTCGGGCGCATTGACAAAACCCTGCATTCGCTTCGCTACATCGACGACAAAGAGATGCGCCGGGGCACGCTCACGCAGCTCAATCGCACGGAAGGTCGCCACAGTGTCGCGCGCGTTGTTTTCTGCGGCAAACGGGGCGAACTGCGGCAACGCTACCGCGAGGGCCAAGAAGATCAACTCGGCGCGCTCGGGCTCGTCGTCAACATGATCGTGCTCTGGAATACGATTTATATGGAGGCAGTCCTGGAGCAACTCCGCAAGGAAGGCTATCCGATGAACGAAGAGGATAAGGCGCGCCTGTCACCCCTGATCCACGACCATATCAACACGCAGGGACGGCATTCGTTCACGATGCCAGAGGCGGTGGTCAAGGGGGAACTGCGACCGCTGCGCGACCCGACCGATGACCCGGACTAAAATCAATTAGAGAGCCAATATCAACCTTCGTGCCACAGGCCGCCATTTGAACCTTGCAGTTGTCCGCCATGACCCACGGCGGTCCGTCGCGAACGTCAGCTTGTCGGCGGCTCGAACACGTTCAGAAGATTCATATCGCTAAATATGTTGCTTAAGTATTAGAGCACGCTATACTTAATAAAATGCTTAACAAAGTGACGGCGCTCGATCAGACGTTTCAAGCTCTCGCGGATTCCACCCGCCGGGCGATTCTGGCTGAGTTGACTCGGGGGCCCAGTTCGGTCAGCAAACTGGCGCGGCCGTTGGCGATGTCCCTACCAGCCGTCATGCAGCATCTGGCGGTGCTCGAGAGCTCGGGGCTCGTGCGCTCGGTGAAAGTCGGCCGCGTCCGCACCTGTAGGATCGAGCCCAAGGCATTGAGCTTGGCCGAACAATGGATCAACCAGCGACGTGCGGAGTGGGAGCAACACTTCGACCAGCTCGGCGAGTATCTGAACACCCTCGTAAAGGGAGGAGGAAACCATGCCAAAGACAAGTAGTGGTTCGCCGCGCTCGGTGGTGCACGCGACGTTCTGCATCGAACGGACCTACCCGGCTTCTCCGGCGCAGGT
>WNFJ01115893.1_pt1 | contig 12104 bp, 13 predicted proteins | sample 5400461 | NCBI WGS metagenome assembly WNFJ01 (sample SAMN13153349, study PRJNA577476) | soil metagenome | isolation source: 115 cm saprolite on Douglas fir-dominated hillslope | place: USA:California | collected 2013-09-17
TCGCGAGGCCGTCTACATCTTGTGGTAAAGGTATTGACAGGGCTAAGCGGCGTTGTTAAGGTCAGCGGCGAATCGCGGTGATCAGTGGGGAGAAGTGGTGAACCAAGCTTCATGGAAACATACGTCGCACCCTACGTCCAAGTACGGCACGCCATACACCTCCTCTATGCCACCTCTCCCCGCAGCCGCGATGGCGAGGCCCCGGATCAAGCGGAGGCCTCGCTGAATGGCGGAGATGATCCGACCCCTCCGGAGCAGCCGGATAGAGACGCTCTCACACCCCCGGAGTGACGCCGCGGACGCCTGGCTGCGAGCCCATGCGCCCATCAACCACCGCTTCGACAAGCTCGGCAACCCGCTCCCGATGGAGCTCCACGGCTGCGGATGCGGGCTCTGTGCGCGCCAGCGCCGCGCCCAGCTTCAGCTGGGGTCCCCACGCCGAGGGCATGGGGGCCAGTGAGTGTTCACCGGAGCACATCGGGTCCGCGTGGACGACAAGGGACGGCTCGCCATTCCCGCCGGGTTTCGGAAGCAGCTGCGCGAGGGGAGCTACGTGTCGGTGAGCCAGGACAGCGCGCTGGCGATCTATCCGCCGGACCTGTGGGACGCGCTCGCCCAGGAGCTGCGCAGCCCCCTGCCGGGCCCGGACCAGCGAGCGCTGGCGAGAACGCTCTATTCGATGTCGGAGGCTTTCGAGCCGGACGGCCAGGGCCGGATCACGCTGGGAATGGAGCAGCGGCGGCTGACGGGCATCGAGAGTCCATCGACGGTGGTCGTGATCGGAATGGGATCGCGGGTCGAAATCTGGCCCGAGGCCCGATGGGACAGCTACAACGCCGACGCGCAAGGGCGCTTTACAGAATTCGCTGACAGGGTGATCTCAGGACGTTAAGCGGGCACCAACCTGCACTTTCACAAGAAGTAATAGAGCTGCTCAAGCCCCATCCGGGCGCGGTCGCGATCGACTGCACCGTGGGGCAGGCGGGCCACGCCCGCCAGATCCTGCAGAGGATAGAGCCAGGCGGCCGGCTGCTCGGGATCGATCGCGATCCCTCCGCCGTCGAGTCCGCGCGAACGTCGCTGGCCGTTCACGGTCCGGCGGCGGTCGTCGTCCACGGCCGCTTCAGCGAGCTGGAGACGCTGGCCCGCAACGCCGGATTCGTGCCGGCCGACATAGTCCTTTTCGACTTCGGTCTCTCCAGCGTCCAGCTCGACGCCCCCGAGCGCGGATTCAGCTTCCGCGGCGATGGGCCGCTGGACATGCGGATGGACACCGGCTCGGCGCTCGATGCCGCGCGGATCGTCAACGAGCTCGACGTTCGAGAGCTCGAGCGCATCCTGCGCGATTACGGCGAGGAGCGCTGGGCGCGCCGCATCGCACAGTTCATCGTGGCGCGCCGCCCGCTGCGCACCACAGGCGGCCATCCCGCGTAAGGCCTGGCCTCGCGACATCAACGTCGCGACCCGCACTTTCCAGGGCATCCGCATCGCCGTCAACGACGAGCTGAGCGAGATCGAGGCAGGACTGAAAGCAGCTCTTGGGATTCTCAAACCCGGTGGTCGTATGGCGACGATCAGCTTCCATTCATTGGAAGACCGCTTAGTGAAGTCATTCTTCATCGTCGAGTCAAAAGACTGCATCTGCCCACCCCAGCAGCCAGTCTGCCCCTGCGGCCACCGGGCAACCCTTCGCATCGTCACCCGCAAGCCTGTCCGCCCAGCCGAGGCGGAGGTGGCGGACAACCCCCGCGCCCGCTCGGCGCGGCTGCGGGTGGCGGAAAAGCTCTGACCCATCCGTTCCACCCCAAAGTCCTGGCGTCCGGTCACCCCGCCGGCCGCCAGGCGCCACTTTCAAAAGATGCCTCCCCGCTCGCGGGGAGGTCGGCTGCGCGAAGCGCAGCCGGGTGGGGGTGAATCACCAACCGTGAAGGAATCGATACAGCAACACATGAGGCACACGTCTTGACATCGACCCGAATACTCACCCGGCGCCGCCTCGGCACCACCGGAGTGCACCACGTGCCGGCACGCCGGCGACGGCGCACGCGCGGCTTCGTGCAGGTGGCGAGCTCGGTGGCCGCCGATCGGCTGCAGCTGAGCGCGTACGGGCACGCCTACCTGGTGTTCGGGGCCGCCCTGATCGCCGTCCTGTTCTACCTCGCGCTCGCCGCGCAGGTCACGCAGTCGTCATATGACATCACGCGGCTCCAGGACCAGCAGCGCCAGCTGATCGCGGAGCAGGACCAGCTCCGCTACCAGGAGGTCACGATGCACGCGCCCGCCCAGGTGCAGCAGCAGGCCGCCCAGACCGGAATGCAGCGGGCCGCGCCCTCAGGCTACGTTGCGGCGCAGCCGCTGACGATCGACCTGCAGGCTCCTGCGGGCGCGTCTGGCCCCGACGGCACGCCGCTGTGGGAGCGATACCTGGCCGCGCTGTTCAACAAAGTCGGTGGCACGCGCGACGTGCTCGCCGCGGGCCACTGACGGTGGGGGTCCTCCGCAAAAGGGCCCCAAGAGTCGAGCACGTCATGGGCGCGCGGCTGCGCATCCTGGCGCTGCTGACGATCGCGGTCGTGCTCGCCGGCGCGGTGTGGGGGCGGCTCGCCTACTGGCAGGTGCTCCGCCACGTGCAGCTTTCGGCGCAGGCCCAGGCGCAGTACCACGAGCTGGTTGAGCTGCCCGCGGTGCGAGGCGTCGTGTTCGACCGCAACATGACGCAGCTGGTCGTCAACACGACCGTGTATTCCGCGTTCGTCTCGCCCGACCAGGTGGCAGCCGCCGATCGTGAGCGCGTCGCGGGCGGCCTCTCCACCGTGCTCGGCATCGACGAGACGAAGATCCTGCACATCCTGGAGTCGGGGTCGAAGTTCGCCTACGTCCTGAGGCGATTCCCGAAGGCCAAGGCCGACCAGCTGCGCGCTCTCAAGTTGCCCGGGGTCGGTCTCGAGGAGGAGTCGCAGCGCTCGTACCTGCCGGGGATCGCGGCGGGCTCGACTCTCGCATCCAACCTGCTCGGATTCGTCGACTTCGGCGGCAATGGCCAGTACGGCATCGAGCAGTACTACCAGCAGGAGCTTGCGGGCACGCCCGGGTACATCTCGAGCTACCGCGACCTCGCGAACCGCGAGATCATCCTTGGCACCCACACGCACCAGGACCCGGTCAACGGCTCCGACCTGGTGCTCTCGCTCGACGCCAACGTCCAGTACGCGGCCGAGCAGGCGCTCGCCGACGGGGTGAGGAAGGCGAATGCGGAGAGCGGCAGCGTGCTGATCATGGACCCCACCACGGGCGGCATCGTCGCGTGGGCCGACTACCCGAGCTACGACGCCAACAACTTCAACCACACCGACCCCGCGCTTTTCAAAGACAACGTGTCCAGCTACCTGTACGAGCCCGGTTCCGTGATGAAGGTGGTCACCCTGTCGGGTGCCATCAACCAGGGTGCCATCACGCCCGACACGGTGATCAACGACCCTGGCTACGTCAACGTGGGCGGGTACCGCATCTACGACTGGGACCGCCGCAACCACGGCAGCATCAATTACACCTACGTGCTCGAGCACTCGCTCAACGTCGGCGCGATGAAGGCGATGCAGGCCGAAGGTCACGCGGCCTGCTACAGCTATCTCAAGGGTTTCGGGCTGACGCGAGCGAGCGGGATCGACGTCGCGGGCGAGACATTCGTGCCCTTGCCGGGGCAGGACCAGATGAGCGACAGCCAGTACGCCACCACCGCATTCGGCCAGGGCATCGGCGTCAACATGGTGCAGATGCTGTCGGCTGTCAATGTGATTGCGAACGGCGGGAAATATGCGCCGCCTCACGTGGTCGAGCGCATCGGCACGACCATCAATCCTCTCTTGTTGAAGCCTCAGCGGCAGGTCGTTACGGCGGCCACCGCGCAGGGGATGACGGTGATGATGGAGGGCGTCGTGCAGCACGGCTCCGGTTGGACCGCCCGCGTCAGGGGCTTCGAAACTGACGAGGCGGGGAAGACCGGCACCTCGCAGATCCCCGTCAACGGTCAGTACACGCTCAACGTCTGGGCCTCATATGTCGGCTTTCTCCCGGCCAAACACCCCAAGTTCACGATGCTGGTCGTGATGCGCAAGCCGCACTACCCCGGCAGCGAGTACGACTGGACCATGAATGACGGCTACCTGACCGCCGCCCCGGTCTGGCAGAAGATCGCCCAGGCCCTCGTCGTCGACTGGCGCATAACCCCCGGCTAGCAGATCCGGTTCCATATACAGACATGAGGCTGACTCTCCTCGAGGTGCTCGAGGCGACCGGCGGCGGCGAGATCGGCGGCACGCAGGTCGGCAACACGTTCTCGACCTACCACACCGATTCCCGCGAGGTTCAGCCCGGCGGCGTCTTCTTCGCGCTCCGCGGCGGCAAGATGGACGGGCACCGGTTCATCCCCGATGCATTGGCTCGGGGTGCGGCCGCGCTCGTGGTCGAGCGGCGGTCGGAGCTGGCTCACGGGGTCGTCGAGGTCATCGTGCCCAGCACCTGGAAAGCGCTCTACGCGCTGGCGAGCCACGTGCGCGATCGTGTGAACCCCCTCGTGATCGGCGTCACCGGCAGCAATGGCAAGACGTCGACCAAGGAGATGGTCGCCGCGATCCTCGAGCGCAACCACACCGTCCTGCGCACGACCGGCAACCTCAACACGGAAACAGGCGTGCCGTTGACGATGTTGAAGCTCGAGCCCGAGCACACCGCGCTCGTCGTGGAGATGGGCATGCAGCGCGCCGGCGACATCCGCCGGCTGGCCGAGCTGGCGCGACCCTCGGTGGGGATCATCACGAACATCGGCGTCGTGCACATGGAGTTCTTCGCGTCGCAGGAGCACCTGGCTCGCGGCAAGGGAGAGCTCGTCGCCGCCCTGCCGCGGGATGGCCTGGCTGTGCTGAACGCCGACGACCTCTTCTTCCCGACGCTGGCCGAGATGTCCTCGGCGCCGGTGAAGAGCTTCGGTTTCGAAGCCGGCGACCTTCGCGTCGAGAACTACATGGTCGGCGATGACGGCGGCTGCGCGTTCACGGTCGGAGATGTCGCGGTTCGCCTGGCGCTCGAGGGCCGGCATCAGGCGCGCAACGCCGTCGCGGCCATGGCCGCCGCCGAGTTCGCCGGAGTGGAGATGGCGGAAGCGGCGCGCGCGCTCAGGGAAGTCGCGGTCGCCCACCGCTTGCAGGAGCATCAGACCCCGAAAGGGGTGACGATCGTCGACGACTCTTACAACGCCAGCCCGGAGTCGATGCTGGCCGCCTTCGAAACTCTCGCCGAGCGCCCTCGGCAGGGCCGGCTGCTGGCCGTCCTGGGCGCGATGCGAGAGCTGGGTTCCGTCGCCGTGGAATCGCACAAGCGCGTCGGCCGCCGCGCCGCCGAGGTCTTCGACGCGGTCGCCGTCCTCGACAGCGACCTCGGGCGCGTGCTTGCCGACGCCTCGGGCGGCCACCTCGTGCCCGACCGCGAATCAGCTGTCATGTGGGTCAGGAACAACGCACGTCGCGGTGACCGCGTGCTCGTGAAGGCGTCGCACAGCGCCGGGCTGGACGAGGTCGTGAAAGAGCTCACGAAGTGATCCTCGACCTGCTCACGTTCGCCGCGTCGTTCCTGATCGCGTTCATCCTGTATCCGGTCACCATCGACATGCTGCGGAACGTGAAGTCGGGCCAGGTGATCCAGGCGGAGCTGCCCGAGAGCCACCAGAAGAAGGCCGGCACTCCCACCGGCGGCGGCATCCTGTTCGCCGGTCTCGGCATCGCCGGCGGTGTGGTCGCCGCGGTCAACGCGCATGCCGGTGCCTGGCCGGCGGTCGCCGGCCTCGTCGTCGGGGGGCTCATCGGTTTCGCGGACGACCAGCGCAAGCTGCGCGTGGGCTCGCTCGGAATCTCCGCGCGCCTGAAGCTTCCCATCCAGCTGCTCCTCGCGATCCCGGTGGCCGCGGTGGCGCTGTCGCAGGGCGGCGCGCATCAGTACCTGTTGCCGTCGACGCCCTGGCTCTTGTATCCGCTGGCGGTGGTGGCGATCGTCGCCACAGCCAACGCGGTCAACATCACCGACGGCATCGACGGGCTCGCGGGAGGACTGTCGGCGATCGCCCTCGCGGCCATGGTGCTGCTGCTGCCTGGCGCGCCCGCCGGTGAGAAGGCGGTGGCGATGACGCTGGCCGGAGCGCTCGTCGCTTTTCTCGTCTACAACCGCCACCCGGCACGGGTCTTCATGGGCGACACGGGCTCGCTCGCGGTTGGCTACGCGCTCGCCGCCATGGCGATCCAGCAGGGATTTCTGATCCTTCTCCCGCTTCTCGCCCTCGTGTTCGTGTTGGAGACGCTGTCTGTCATCATTCAGGTGGCTTATTTCAAGGCCAGCGGCGGACGTCGCGTTTTCAAGATGACCCCGATCCACTACACGTTCCACCACGAGGGTTGGTCTGAGAACCGCATCGCGCTCTCCTTCTGGGGCGCGGGGCTCGTCTCAGCGCTGGCTGCTGCCGGGGTGGCGCGGCTGATCGCGTGACGTCACTCGTGGTGGGTGCCGCGCGCAGTGGCGTCGCGCTCGCCAACTACCTCGTCGGGACCGGGGTTCGCGTCCGTCTCGTCGACAAAAAGAGCGAGGCCGAGCTCGGCGATGCGCTGACGCAGATCCCGCCAGGTGTGGAAACGGCACTCGGTGGCTACGACGATGCTGTCCTCGCCGGAGTCGACGTCGTCTATGCAAGCCCAGGAGTGCCATGGGACGCGCCTCTCCTCGACGACGCCCGCCGGCTGGGCATCGAGGTGTCCAGCGAGATCGACCTGTTCCTGCAGCGCTGCCCCGGCACCGTGGTCGGGATCACCGGTACCAACGGCAAGACCACGGTCACTGCGCTGACCGGCGTGGTGCTCGCGGCCGGCGACCGGCCCGTGCTCGTCGGCGGCAACATCGGCGACACGGTCCTCGACCGCCTCGACGAGGTGACTCCGCGCCACTGGGTCGTGCTCGAGCTGTCGAGCTTTCAGCTCGAGTCGGTGGAGAGGCCTCGCTTTCACGTCGGCGTGATCCTCAACATCACGCCCGACCACCTGGACCGCCATCGCACCTTCGAGCGCTACATCGACATCAAGGCGCGAGCGATCGAGTTCGCGGGCGCGGACGACTTCGCGGTCCTCAACGGACGTGACCGGGTGGTGCGCGGCCTGGCGGCTCGCACGAGGGGAAGCATCGTCTGGTTCGACGAGCACCGGCCGGTGCCGGCGATGCCGCTGCCCGGCCGGCACAACCTCGAGAACGCGCTGGCCGCGGCGGCCGTGGGCCGCATCGCCGGCCTCTCCGACGACGCCATCGACTCGGCGATCCGCTCGTTCAAGGGCGTCGAGCATCGCCTCGAGCTGGTCGGCGAGTGGGACGGCGTGCGCTGGTACAACGACTCCAAGGCCACGAACCCCGACGCCGGCCAGGTCGCGCTCAGCGCGTTCCCGGACGCGCCGGTGGTCCTGATCGCCGGCGGCTACGGGAGCGGTTTCGAGCTCGGCGCCTGGGCGGCCGACGTACGACGGCACGTCGACGCGGTTGTGCTCATGGGCGCCTCGGCTGACCTTCTCGCGAGCGAGCTCGCCGGCCATCCGAACGTCGTGCGCGCAAACAGCCTGGAGGAGGCCGTCGAAAAGGCGGCGGGCCTGGTGCGCCCCGGCGGCGTGGTGTTGTTGAGTCCGGCCTACAAGAGCTTCGACATGTTCAAGGACTTCGAGGATCGCGGGCGCCGGTTCAAAGGTCTCGTGCGCAAGAGGTTCGCGAATTGAGCGCCGCCACCCGAGGGCATCACCCCGACCGCCTGCTCATGTTCACGACCGTGATCCTTTGCGGCGCGGGCCTCGTGATGGTGACCAGCGCGAGCGTCGCGTTCGCCTACACGCAGCACCAATCGGCCTTCTACTATGCGCAGCGGCAGGCGGCCTGGATGCTGATCGGCTTCGCGGGCCTGTTTCTGCTCGGCCGCATCGACTACCGCCGCCTTCGCCCCCTTGCCCCGGCCGGTGCGGTCGCCGCCGCGCTCCTGATGCTGCTGGTCCTGGTGCCGCACCTCGGGGTGACGGTCAACGGCGCGCGCCGCTGGTTCGACGCCGGCCCGTTGGGCACGTTCCAGCCGTCCGAGCTCGGCAAGCTGGCCTTCGTCTTCTTCGTGGCCCATTGGGTCGACCGCAACGCCGCCCACCTCGGCGACATTCGCAAAGGGCTGGCGCCGTTTGCGGCCATGCTGGCCGGGGTGCTCGTGCTCTTGATGCTCGAGCGAGACCTCGGCACCTCGATCGTCATCGTGGGGATCTTTCTCAGCGCCTACTGGGCGGGTGGGGGACGGTTCCGGCACATGGTGCTGCTCGTCGGCGCCCTCGGCCTGGCCTTCGTCGCGGTCACAATCCTGGAGCCATATCGCTTTGCCCGCCTCACCAACTTCAGGAATCCATTTGCCGACCCGCTGGGCGCGGGCTTCCAGTCGACCCAGGCGATCTACGGGCTGGGGTCCGGCGGGCTTTTCGGGGTCGGCATCGGCCACTCTGTCGAGAAGTACGGCTGGCTGCCCGAGGCGCATACGGACTTCATCTTCGCCATCGTGGGCGAAGAGACAGGGCTCGTGGGCACCACGCTGGTGATGGCCGGCTTCCTGTTCTTCGCCATTCGCGGGTACCTGGCCGCGCTGCGCGCGCCCGACCGCTTCGGTGTTTGCCTGGCGGCGGGGATCACGACCTGGATCGCGTTCGAGGCCCTGATGAACATGGCCACGGTCACCAACACGCTGCCGATCGCGGGCGTGCCGCTACCTTTTTTCAGCTACGGCGGCACTGCGGTGGCGACCACCCTGGCGGCCGCCGGCGTGCTGCTGAGCGTGGCCCGTTATGGGTCCGGCACAGGTTTCGGACATACGAAGAGGAAAGATGAGGCTGTTGATAGCTGGCGGCGGGACCGGTGGGCACCTGTATCCGGCGCTCGCCGTCGCGCACGCGTTTCGCGCTGAAGAGCCTGATGGCGCGCTGTTGCTGGTCGGGCGCAAAGGCGGGCCTGAGGAGAGGCTCGTGCCGGAGGCGGGCTTCGATCTCGCCGTCGTCAGCGTGCGCGGGCTCGACCGAGACGCGCCCTGGAAGAACGTCGCGCTGCCCGCGATCGTCCCGATGGCGCTGCGCGACGGCCTGCGCATCGTCGACCGCTTCAAGCCGGACGTCGTGCTGGGCATGGGCGGCTACGTGATGGCGCCCGCGGTCGCGGCCGCGCGGATACGGAAGATCCCGTACGTCTTGCATGAGAAGGACGTGAGGCCGGGCCTCGCGACGCGCTTCTTCGCAGGCGGCGCGGCGGCGGTGTGTACGACGCTGCCCGGCACCGAGAAGCGCATCCAGAACAAGCGCGTCGAGATGACCGGAGTGCCTCTGCGCGAGGGCTTCAAGCAGCGCAAGCCGGCCGTCCCGCCTCGGCGCCTCCTGGTCACCGGCGGCAGCCAGGGCGCGCGTCACATCAACGAAGCGGTGTGGGGGGCGCTGGACGAGCTGCGCAAGCGCTTCGACGAAGTGGTTCACGTTGCCGGAGCGCAGGGAGCGGAGGGGGTCGCACAACACGCAGGGCCCGGATATGACGGCGTCACATTCACCGACGACATGCCCGCTCTCATGGGTGCGGCCGACCTGGTGGTGAGCCGCGCCGGTGTGGGGACGATTGCGGAGGTCGCCGCGATCGGCCTGCCCATGGTGCTCGTGCCGGGCACGTTCGGCGGCGGCCATCAGCTGGAGAACGCGAGGGCGATGGTCGAGGCGGGCGCGGCGGTGTCCATCCCCGATGCCGCGCTCACGCCCGCGGCGCTCGTCGCCGCGATCGATTCGCTGACAGTCGAGAAGTTGCGGGCGATGGCACAAGCCTCGTCGGCCGCGGGCCGGCGAGATGCCGCACAGCGTGTGCTGAGGGTTCTACATGAGGTGGCACATAAATAGATGAAGGTCCATCTGATGGGCGTCGGCGGCGCAGGCGTGTCGGCGCTGGCCCGCGTCTTCCTCGCGCGCGGCGACGAGGTCAGCGGATGCGACCTGCGCGAATCGGATACGACCGCGGCGCTCGAGGATGCCGGCGTTCGCATCGAGATCGGCCATGACCCCGAGCACGTCCTCTTCCAGGACCTGCTCGTCTACAGCGGCGCGATCAAGTCGTCGCCCGAGCTGGACGCGGCGAAGGCGATGGGCGTGAAGGTCGTGTCGCGCGCGGAGATGCTGGCCGAGCTCATCGCGGAATCGGACTCGATAGCGGTCGGCGGCAGCGCCGGCAAGACCACCGTCACGCATATGACCGGCCACATCCTCACCGAGGCCGGGTTCGACCCTACGGTGCTGGTGGGGGACGGCTCGAGCGCGCGCTCCGGCCGCTCACGATGGCTCGTCGCCGAGGTCGACGAATCCGACGGGAGCCTTGTCCTGCACCACCCGAAGCGCGCCATCGTCACCAACATCGAGTTCGACCACCCCGACCACTTCAAAGATGTCGAAGCCGTGCAGGACGTGTTCGCGCAGTTCGTGGCCGGGCTGCCGGCAGACGGCTTGGCCGTCCTCTGCGCGGACGACGAGCGAGCTCGGTCGCTGGGGACGCCGGCCAGGCGCGTCACCTACGGCTTCAGCCCGGACGCCGACTACCGCTGCGCGGAGGGCCGGCCGTTTGCCATCCATCACGAAGGGCGGGAGCTGGGCAGGGTCAACCTCCGCCAGCCCGGCCGGCACAACGTGCAGAACGCCACCGCCGCCGCAGCGATGGCGCTGGAGCTCGGTGTGAGCTTTGCGGACGTGGCGGGCGCGCTGGAGCGCTTCCCTGGCGCCCACCGGCGGCTCGAGTACCTCGGCGTCTTCCAGGGCGCCCCGGTCTATGACGACTACGCGCACCATCCGACCAAGGTGAGAGCCACGCTCCAGGCGGCGCGCGAGCTTCGAGGTCGAAGGCTGATCGTCGTGTTCCAGCCCCACCGGTACTCGCGGCTGGCAGCGCTGCTCAGGGACTTCTCGCATTCATTCACCAGTGCCGATCGCGTGCTCGTCGTCGACGTGTACAGCGCGGGTGAAGACAACCCGACGGGCATCCAGGCGCGCGACCTCGCGGATCTGCTCCCCAACGGCACGTACGTGGGCTCGTTCGAGAAGGCCCGCGAGGATCTCGAAGGATTGGTCGGTCCGAGCGATGTTCTGCTGTTGATGGGCGCGGGCGACATCAGAAAGCTGGGCGATGAGCTGGCGCAAAAGCACTAACCTCGCCTGGCTGCGCGACCTGCCTGGTGTGCGCCAGGGCGAGCCGCTGGCGACGCGCACCTCTTTCGGCATCGGCGGGCCGGCCGAGTTCTTCGCCGAGACGGCCAGGACCGAATCGATCGAGGTCGTCATCGAGGGCTGCCGCCTGCGCGGCATCCCGTACCTCCTGCTCGGCGCGGGCACCAACCTGCTCATCTCCGACGCCGGCGTCGAGGGGCTGGTCGTGCGCGTGGTCAACCGCGACTTCGAAGTCGAAGGGACTCGAATACGTGCCGGCGCCGGCCTCAAGATGATGCGACTCGCGAGGATCGCGGCCGATGCGGGCTTGCGCGGCTTCGAATTCGGCATCGGGGTGCCCGGCACCGTGGGCGGCGCGGTGTATCAAAACGCCGGCTGCTGGGGCAAGGAGCTTCGCGAGGTCCTGGTCGAAGCCCGCGGATTCCAGCCCGGCGCCGACCGGCGGACCTGGAGCGTGGAAGACCTCGCTTTTGGCTATCGCACATCGGCGCTGCGCGACGGCCCGCTGCACGGCGCGCTCGTGATCGACGCCACGATCAAGCTCGAGCGCGGCGACGGCGAGGAGGCCAGGCGCCTGATGGCCAGGCTGACCAACGAGCGGAACCAGACGCAGCCCATCAAAACCAAGAACTGCGGCAGCGTGTTCAAGAACCCGCCTGGTGACTCGGCGGGCCGGCTCATACAGGCCGCGGGCCTGAAGGGCGCACGGCGCGGGTCTGCGCGTATCTCGACGCTGCACGGAAACTTCATCGTCAACGAAGGGGGCGCGACGGCCGTGGACGTGGCGGCCCTCATCGAGCACGCGCGGGCAGAGGTCATGGGCCG
>WNFJ01246756.1_pt5 | contig 12103 bp, 5 predicted proteins | sample 5400461 | NCBI WGS metagenome assembly WNFJ01 (sample SAMN13153349, study PRJNA577476) | soil metagenome | isolation source: 115 cm saprolite on Douglas fir-dominated hillslope | place: USA:California | collected 2013-09-17
AAGATGGCGCTTATGGGGGTGTGACCGCCTGCCCCTGGACGGTGGCTAAGGGTCTTCCCACTCCGACGCCTTGTCCGGGCCTGTCGGGCGTGCCCGCGGAGAACCAGTACGATCGAGTACGGGACACGGTGCTGGCCACGGCTACGACTGCTCCATCGGCACATCCTGGTTGTGGTTCCACGTCGAATCCATGTCTCACCGAGAAGCAGGTACAGGTTGTGTGGATAAAAAACGCGAATCCTTCTCCTGCCTTGCATAGCCTGGGATCCCTCAGCGCCTCTACTGTTTGCGCCACCGACATTTTGCCCACTCCTACCGTCGAAGCCTGCAATTACGAATTGCAGCTGGGTCAAACCATTCGTGCCGCCAAGAGCCGGTATCCAAATCTGAAGCAAGTGTTTCTCTCGACCCGCATCTATGCCGGTTATGCTCTGGTTCCGCTCAATCCGGAGCCCTACGCGTATGAGTATGGCTTTTCCGCAAAATGGCTTATTCAGGCGCAAATCAACCAGATCAGGAACCCAACAACCGTCGACCCCGTAGCAGGAAATATGAGCTACAGCAACGGCCCCGCCGCGTGGACGGCCTGGGGTCCCTATCTCTGGGCAGACGGCGCTACGCCTCGGTTGGATGGGCTCTATTGGTGCGGGGGCCAACCCGGCAACCCTTGCAACGGAGTAGACGACTACCAGTCTGACTTTACACACCCCAACGCACAGTTCGGGACTCCGAAAGTTGTCGACAAGCTCATGACCTTCTTCTTGAACTCGAGCTACACGCCATGGTTCCGGCCTTAGAATTCACGGTGCCACATCTGTCGCCGAAAAGCGTGCTCTCGTCTGCGAACGTGAGTTGCAGTATTCTCGCGAATAAAGAAACTTTACTGCACTGTGGTTTCTGGCCTCCCTCTCGCTCTACGGAGCGAAAAAAGTAATTCCTTCCCCCAAAGCTGTCCTGTATGCTAAGCAGAACGCCCGCCCCCGGACTCGCGACAACCTGAGTCCCTTTAACTCCTGTCCTCACGAGGTCGATATGTTTTTGTTCGCCTTTCGCAAACTATTTGTGGCCTTACTTTTTTGTTGTCTCGTGGTCTTGAATGGGACGCAGCTTGCGGCTCAAACAGTTTCGGTTCAGCCCTCGTCTGGCCTGTTTGCGAATACGACTGTGGGCTTGAGCAGTGGCACTATCGATTTCGTGATTACGAACACAGGCTCTACTACACTGACGATCGACAGCATTACACTGGGCCCTTCGCAATTCCTTTTTGAATCCGGCTGGACACCTTACACCATGACGCCGGGGTTCCAGAGTCACTATGGCGTGAGATTCGCTCCGGATTCGGCCCAGTCTTTCCAAGGCTCACTGACGATCAACATCAGCGGGCTAACTCCGATTGTCATTCCTCTCAACGGCACCGGCCTGAGCACAAATGCAGTTGCCAGCGTCAGCGATTCAGTTCTAGCTTTTACCAGCCAGCCTCTGGGGGGCACCACTAATCACACGGTGATCGTCACCAACACGGGCACTACAAACATGACGGTGACGGGAGTGCAGTTGAACCCGCCGTTCGCTGCTAGCGGGTTTAAGTCTACCCTGCTTAGCCCTGGAGGTTCCGTCAATATTCCCGTCTCGTTCACTGGAACCGCGCTAGGATCCTTTAAGAGCCTTCTCTTGATTTCATATGACGTACTGCCACCGAGTGGCGTGAGCTTGTCGGGCACGGTCACGCAAGCTACTTCCCTGGAGGTAAGTACCTTCTTTACGCTGCCGGCAGTCACGCTTGGATCACAGTACATCGCCAACCTTCAGGCGGCTGGAGGTACTCCTCCTTATGCCTGGACCGTCACCAGCGGTGCCTTACCAGCAGGGCTTTCCCTTTCCTCCTCTGGCAGCATCACAGGAACGGTTTCGTCCTCGGCCCAAGCGAAAGGGTATGTCTTTACGGCTCAGGTCACCGATTCCAGTTTGCCCCCGGTGAACGCGAAGAGAGCTCTAACGTTGCCCGTGACCAGGCCGAACGGAGCAATGTGCAACAACATCACAACGAATATTGTGGGGACCGGTGTCCCCATTACCGCTCTGAATGATCTGGGTACAGGAACTTATTTGGGAGCCGAAGGAGGCCTTTATCCTAGCGGCAGCAATCTCCGCCCGGCGAGTTTTGATGCGGCGGGAGTCGCCATCTCCCAGAGTATTCAACCTCTGGATGGGAATGGCAATCCTAATCCCAATGGTAAGTACTCAATAATCTCGATAGGTGAGTCGAACACCGCGGAGACTTACGGTCAGTTCATAATTGACGCCAACGCTGACCCTTCAAAAGACACTCATTTGGTTGTGGTTCGTGGAGCCCAGCCGCGCGCTGGCGCGGCTAAGTTCGCCGATCCTAAGGATCCTGTGTGGAACCCTATTTTTCAGTTCTATCTGCCCCAGGCTGGAGTAACCGCAAATCAGGTGGTTGCCGCGTGGGTGGAGAGTGTGGATCGCATCTCGGGGCAACAGCTGCCTTTTCCTCAAGACATGACGACCCTGCAATCCGAATATGAAAGTATCGCTCGGAACCTGCACAGCAAGTTCCCGAATATCAAACTCGTGTACTACACCAGTAAGTTCTACGATGGCTACGGAACTGGGGTCAAGGACGCAATCTATCCCGAACCTTTCGGGTTCGAGTCAGGCTTTGCGGTCAAGTGGGCGATTCAAGACCAGATCAACGGAAACGCCAACCTCAACTGGGATCCGAACAAGGGACCTGTGATGGCGCCATGGATGTCGTTGGCTGCTTATGATTGGGCCAATGGGCTGCTGGCTCGCAGCGACGGTCTTACCTGGAGTTGTCAGGATGTGATGAGTGATGGCGTACACCCGTCGCCGCTGCATGGTACGGAAAAGGATGCCAATATTCTCCTCAACTTCTTCAAGACCGACGATACGACAACGCCTTGGTTTCTCGCTCCGTGAGAGTCGCGGGTAGACGTCATTGGTAAACGCTCGGCGCGAAGATGGTCGCGGCGAAGATGGTAGCTTCCGAACGTTCCCTGGGCGAAGACACCTACCGCGGAGCCAGGCCCGGGTTCATCTTGACAGTGTACTGCGTAGTAGTTAAACCTAATAGTTTGCAGCGGATAGAGTGATCGCCTTTTCCGTCCGCTGCTGCCCCTCCCCAAATAATTGCATTTTCAAACGGGCGCTCTTCTGCCCGACGATTCTTCCCCTTCCACCCGGAGATTCAAGAATGACTCTGCTGAATTCCACTGCACCAAGCGGCTACGGCCGAACTAACAGAACAAGGATTGCGGTATTTGTTTTCACATATTTTCTCCTTACCGCTTCAATTTGCTCGGCGCAAGCACCTGGTTCGGGCATCAAGATACCCGCTCAGCTGACAACTCCCGGAGATATTACCCAGATTCAGCACATCATCTTCATCGTTAAGGAGAATCGCACGTTCGACAATTACTTCGGCACTTATTCCGGTGCTGATGGTGCGACGACGGCCGTGATTTCTACGGGGCAGGTTATTCCCCTGGGCCATACGCCAGATCAGACGCCGCGAGACATTTCCGGACATGGCTGGTACGACGCAATAGCAGGTACCGACGATGGATTAATGGACCAGTTTGATCTCATCCCAGGTGCCAGCGTGAACGGAGACATGCTGGGCCTGACGCAGCTCACTCAGTCTGATATTCCCAATTACTTTGCCTACGCTCAAAACTTCGTGCTGGCCGATCGGATGTTTTCCTCCATGAAGGGCGCTAGTTGGGCCAATCACCTCTATATTGTGGGAGCCCAGGCGGGGGGAGCGTTCACGATCCCGAAGACGACGGTGAACTCCTGGGGCTGCGATGCCAACCCCACGGCTTCGGTACAGGTCTGGGATGACGACGACACGGTCACGGCGCCGTTCCCTTGTTTTGACTTCCAGACCCTCGCGGATGAATTACAGGCCGCGGGAATCAGTTGGAAGTTTTACGCGCCGCCGCAAAGTGACCCGGCGTACGTGTACTCTCCGTTGGATGGCATTAACCACATCCGCTTTGGACCACTGTGGTCCACTAACGTGGTTAGTGACACTCAGTTCGCCATCGATGCAAAGAACGGAACCCTTCCTGCTGTGAGCTGGCTGGTAACGCGTGCCACTACGAACGAGCATCCGCCCAGCGGATCGTGCACGGGCGAAAACTGGACGGTCAGCCAGATGAATGCTCTGATGCAGGGGGCGGACTGGAGCACAAGCGCGGTATTCATCACCTGGGATGACTTTGGCGGCTTCTACGATCACGTCCCACCTCCTGCACTAGACAAGTTCGGGCTGGGTCCCCGCGTGCCCTTGCTCGTTATTTCGCCGTATGCGAAGACTGGTTACGTCTCGCACACTCAGTATGAGTTTTCGTCAGTGCTCAAGTTCATCGAGGAGCGCTTTGGCCTGTCCCCAATGACTCCACGCGATGCTCAGGCAAATGACATCACCGACAGCTTCGACTTCACGCAGCCGGCGCGGTCTCCTCTGCTGCTGCAACAACGTACGTGCCCTTTCATTAACAAAACAGGCAATGTTGGAGTGCAGGTTGTAGGCAAGACACTTACTTCCAAGATCAATTTCATAAACCGCGGGGCAAACACTCTTACTATCAATGGAGTCACCGCCAGCGGAGACTTCACTCAAACCAACAACTGTCCCCCGAGCTTGGCTAAGGGCGGGACCTGTGGCATTACTGTGTCATTCACGCCAGCCGCCACCGGGACACGGATTGGCACGGTATCCGTGGCCGACAGCGATATCACCAGCCCACAAGTCACGCAGTTGACTGGGACTGGAACATCCATCTTTATTACCCCGCCCAAGCAATTCGGGCGAGTCGTGGTGGGATCCTCTGCCACGCAGACTTACACCGTGACCAATTACGGTTTCGGATCCCTCACAATCGCGAGTATTGACACCCGCGGAGACTTTAGCCAGACAAACACCTGCGGTACCAGCGTGCTCTCAAAGGCTTCCTGTGCGATTACCGTCAAGTTTTCTCCCGTCTCCTCAGGAAATCGCTATGGCGGTTTCTATCTTGCGTCGGATGATGCCTTTAGTCCTTATGAAGTGGTGCTTCAAGGGACGGGGCAAGCTATAGCATTCGCACCCACTAAGGTCACATTCGCCAGCCAGACTGTGGGAACAACTAGTTCAGCGCAAACCGTCACCGTAACTAATCCTTCTAAGACCGCCGCGTTGGTGATGGGGCCGATTTCGACGACTGGAAATTTCTCCTCGACCAATACGTGCTCCGCGACTCTTGCGCCCGGATCCAGGTGTACTATCTCTGTCGTTTTTACGCCCACGGCGACTGGTACCCGGACCGGCGTGATCAGCGTGACCAGCAGCGATTTCAACAGCCCGGAAACGGTCAGTTTGACGGGAACGGGTTCGTGAGATCTTCCCTCAGAAAAAAATCGTCTAACTCAAGTTATCGGGGATGCTATGAATTCCAAGTACTCAGTTTCCTGTTCTAAGTGGAGGATTGAAGCAGTGAATCTCAACAATGCACTGGTTATGACTTTGTTAGTTCTTGCCTCCATGGTATGCACGCAACAGAAAGCGGCTGCGTCCGCACCAGGACAGAGCTCTGCGAATTCAAATACTCCGTCTGGAAGCGCAATCAATCTCTATCCCGCGGGAGTCGCTTTCTTTGATCAGTTCGTAGGAACTCTCGGTCCCAGCCAGCCAATCACGCTGACTAACAACGGCACTACGTCCCTGAGCATCACAAAGGTCGTCGCCAGCATCCCATTCACGCAGACCAATAACTGCGGTGCGTCGGTGGCGTCCGGCGCTTCGTGCGTCATTTCAGTCCGATTCAAGCCCTCGACCGCTACACTGCAGACTGGAACTTTGACCGTGACCGACAGTGCGGTCGGTAGCCCGCACATCGTCAGTCTTCGCGGCACGGGAGTAAGTAACCCTATCGCCTTCAGTCCCGCTAGTCTTAACGTTGGGACTCAACCACTTAATGTTGCTGGGGGCCCGGCCGCCATCACCGTAACCAACATCAGCGGGTCTTCTGTGACGATCAGCAGCATTGTGGCCAGCGGTGACTTCACTCAAACGAACAGCTGTGCGAGTCCTTTCCCGCCTGCGCCTTCAGCGGCGTGCCGGGTCGATGTCACGTTCAAGCCTACTGTCGTCGGAACCAGAACCGGCGCCATCACCATTACCGACAGCGCCCCGGGCAGTCCCCACATCGTCCAACTTAGCGGTATAGGTGCGATCTCGAATCTAAGTTTCTCTCCCGCCAGCTTAACCTTCGGAAACCTGAATCTCGGCAAAGTGAGCGCCCCTAAGAATGTTACCGTCTCGAATAATGGGACGACCCCAATCACTTTCCTCAGCATCACCAGCAACGGCGACTACTCCGAGACTGACACCTGTGGCACCACCGCGCTGACCGCCGGAGCGACTTGCAGCATGACAATCACCTTTGCACCGACAGGATCGGGCAAGCGAAGCGGCCGCGTGACCTTCAACGACACCGACCCTTCGAACCTTCAAACGCTGAACCTATCTGGATTCGGCGTGATCCCGGCCAGCACCGTCGCGGTCAGCCCCCGCGCAGCTTCGCTCACGTCCCAACAGACTCAGCAATATTCGGCGACCATCAGCGGAGTATCCAGCAATGCCGTAACCTGGGCCGTGGATGGAGTGACCGGAGGCAACGCAAGCGTAGGCACGATCTCTGTTTCTGGGCTATACACACCTCCCAGCACCTCCGGCCGTCACGCGATTAAGGCGACCAGCAATTCGGATAACACTCAGACTGCCGTCTCCATGGCGTACGTGACTAATTACGCGGGCACACTCACGTATCACAACGACAACATGCGTACCGGGCGAAACCTGAACGAAACGGTTTTGAGTCCAGGTAACGTGAACTCCGCTCAGTTCGGGAAAGTTTTCTCATTTCCCGTGGACGGCAAGATCTACGCCCAACCGCTGTACGTGCCCAACGTGAACATTGCGGGACAGGGCGCGCACAACGTGATCTATGTCGCCACCGAGCATGACAGCGTCTATGCCTTCGACGCGGATAACCTGCAGAGCGCACCGCTCTGGCAAACCAGCTTTATCAGTCCGGCGGACGGTATCACTACCCCCTCGATTGGTACCACGAGTGGCCTCGATATCACTTGTGACAGCATGCAGCCGGAAGTAGGTATCACGGGGACTCCGGTCATCGACCCGGCCACCAACACAATGTACCTGGTAGCGCGCACCAAGGAGGTGAATGGCGGCAACACAAACTTCGTCCAAAGGCTGCACATGCTCGATATCACCACCGGTGCTGACAAACCCAATAGCCCGATAGTCATTCAGGCATCAGTTCCCGGGAGTGGAACCGGCTATGACGGGCAGGGCAACGTTTTGTGGAATCCGTTGATCGCAAACCAGCGCTCCGGACTGCTGCTCATGAATGGTGTGGTCTATATTGCCTTTGCTTCGTTCTGTGATCCTCCGAACTATCATGGTTGGCTGCTGGCCTATGACGCCGCCTCGCTGCAGCAGTTGCAAGCCTTCAACAGTTCTCCGAACGGCTGGGGAGCAGGGATCTGGGGCGCAGGCGCGGCTCCTGCAGCGGATTCGAGCGGGAACATTTATGTTTCCGGCACCTTCGACTCCGATTTCGCAGGGCCGAATTACGGCGACAGCATTCTGAAGCTTTCCACGAACGGCGGCGGACTGTCTCTGGTCGACTATTTCACACCATTCAACCAGTTCTATCTCATCGGACCGGACCTGGATCTCGGCTCCGGTGGCGTCACGGTTCTTCCCGATCAGACCACGGGCCCCGCGCATCTGTTGTTCGGTGGAGGCAAGTCAGGGGATATCTACCTGCTGAATCGTGACAGCCTGGGCGGATACAACGCGTCAAACAACAATCAGATCGAGAGCGATCTGGTGCATGGCGCAGGCGGCTCTGGCAAGGGCGACAAAGGCATCTGGCCCAAGGGCGCCTATTGGCAGAACCAGATCTACTACGTCGGCACCGGCGATGTGCCCAAGGCCTACCGTCTGTATAACGGACAACTCTCGCCTCTCCCCATCTCGAAGGGGAACTTCGCCTTCGGATATCCCGGCGGCCTGCCTGCGATCTCTTCCAACGGAAACTCCAACGGCATCGTGTGGGTCGTCGGGGAAGCCACTCCGATCAAGGCTCAGACTGTCCTATATGCATTTGAAGCCGATAATCTCAGCGTGCAGCTCTACAACAGCACCGGCACCACGACAGGCCTGGGCGTGCAGTTTGGTATTCCGACCGTCGCCAACGGTAGAGTCTACGTAGGTACCGCGAGCGAGCTGGATGTGTACGGGCTGCTGCCGTAGAGTGCTCTGACCTTTAACCCACTGTCATGCTGAGCGAAGAACGAGTTTTACGAAGCGAAGTTCTTTCGCAGTGAAGCATCCCTACCTCAGGCATGGTCCGTACTTGTCTCCGTTCCCAAAAACTCGCGGGACCATGGCGTATGGCAGCTATAGCGATCCTTCGACTTCGCAGCGACGATCGCGTCGCGATCACCACCGCTCCGCTCGGCATGACAGGATCGCGGCGGACGCTGACTGAATCGGGTGGGCATCCTAGAGAACAAGTTATTGAACGGGCCAGCTTACCTGACTACTGCCCGGTACCGGTCAACGTCTCATACTCCGGGCTGGTGATGCTGCCGTTGTTGTCGCTGAGCACGATGCTTCCCGTCCTGGCTCCCGTCGCGGTAGGTGTGAAGGTCACCGTCACGGTGCAGGTGCCGCCCGGTATCAATGGACTCGGACAGTTATTGGTCTGGGCAAAGTCTCCGGTGGCCGCGATGCTGGCGAAGGTTAAGTTTGCGCTTCCCACGTTCCCCACCGTGAAGGTTTGTGAGGGACTCGTCGTGCCCACAGTTTGAGCTCCAAACGTCAGGCTCGCCGGGTTCAACGAAACCTGGGTTGCTGGACCGTACATACGAATCATGTGCGGACTGGCGGGATCGTTGCTGGCGACGATGAGGTTTCCGTAACGATAATCGGTTTGAGCGGGTGTGAACTTAACCGAGATGATGCACTTGCCACCTACGGGGATCAAGCCATTGCACTTGTTGGTCTGAGAGAAGTCCCCAACTATCTGCAAGTTGGAAATCGTGATGGGAGTTGTCCCCTTGTTGGTGAGCGTCACATTGAGTGGCGCGCTCGCAACTCCGAGCGCCTGTTGAGCAAACTTCAGACCGGGATAGAGCGAGTTCAGGGAAATCCCAATGTTTGAGCCCACGCCGCCCAGGTTTACCAGTTGCGGACTGGTGGGATCGCTGTCGTTGATGGTCATGACCCCGGTGCGAGCGCCCACCGCGGTGGGCTTGAATAAGAGGTTCACTTTGCACGCCGCGCCGGCTTTTAGGGTCGTGCTGCACGTCGTAGTGGAAAACGCAAAATCCCCGGTTACAGTGCGGGTACCAAGATTCATGACGGTGGTGCCGTTATTCGTGATAGTAACGGCCAACGGGGAACTGGTTGTGCCCATCCCATAGTTGCCGAATGTTACCTGGGTTGTGGACGTGACTGGACAGCTATGCGTCTGAAGAATCAGAGGCTTGTTTGGAACTTGCGAGAAATTAAAGCTGTCGGTGGTGTCATTCGCCCCCGCGTCGCGGGTAGTCAGCGGCGCCAGGCCAAACCGCTCTTCGATGAATTTCAGGACTGAAGAGAATTCGTACTGAGTATGCGAAACGTGATTCGGAATCGCGTAGGGCGAAATGATCATCAGAGGAATGCGGGGCCCCAGCCCGAGTCCGTCTATCGCGGGTGGCGATACGTGATCATAAAACCCGCCGAAATCGTCCCAGGTCAGGAAGATTGCCGTGGAGCTCCAATCCGGTCCCTGCATGATCGCGTTGATTTGCTGTACGGTCCAGTTCTCGCCGACGCAAGTGCTGTTCGGAGGATGCTCGCTTTGCGGACCAGCAACCAGCCAACTCACCGAAGGCAAGGTGCCGTTCTTCGCGTCCGTAACAAAATTCGTGCTGTTAAGCACGTGTTGTGTCCATAGGGAAGTATTGCGAATGTGATTGATTGCGTTGAGCGTTGAAAATTGATAGCCCTTGGTCCCAAACGGGGGAGCGTAAAATCTCCAGGAGACTCCCGCGCTCTGCAAGCTGTCGGCAAGAGTTTGAAAATCGAAACACGGTTTCACGTTGCTGACATCACCATCAGCGTCCATCTGCTGAACCACCACGGTAGGATCGTCGTCGCATCCCCAACCCTGCGTGCCGATGCCATTTGGTTCCGACAGCGAGAAGGGAATCCCGATGACCCCTCCGGATTGCGCCGCAACGGTGTAGAGGTGATTCGGAAAACTGTTGGCATGGATGGAGGAGAACATCCGATCCGCAATCACAAAATGTGAGGCGTACGAGTAATAGTTCGGGATATCGGCCTGGTACATCTGCGTGTAAGCCAGGAAGTCACCGTTGTGATTGCCATTGAAGATCAGATCATACTGATCCATTTTGTACGGACCGGCCAGCGGTCCGTCCATCGCGGTGACGGCGGCATTCCAAGTGTGGTCGATATCGGTCGGAGTCTGATCCGGGGTATGTCCCAGCGGGATCACCGCGCCCGATGAGATTATCCCTGTGGTAGCGCCGTCAACTCCAGGAAAGGCCCCAAAATACTCGTCGAAGCTTCGGTTCTCTTTGATGATGAAAACGACATGTTTAATCTGGGTGATGTCCGGCGTGCCGGTTGCCAGCAGCATTGACTTGGAGTCCTGGGCTATGGCCGTTGAGAACAAAGAGAACAGGTATGCCAGAAGCAATGATCGACGAATTTGGGTCAGGCTCATAACTTTGACTTGTTCCTCATCTTTAGCGTCTTGCAACCGCGTCGAACCGACAAGTTACGTTCTGAGGGAGAGGCCCGCGCGAAATGGGGATAAAACGTTGGACCTACGCGGAAGTACGGAGATTACGAGCTTGAAGGGACATGACCCCTCGGAATAACTAAAGGAACTACCCCCATCGGACGCGGTTCAATACACTGTATTTCGCCTGGATGGAGTGGGGAATGGCACTTTTGGGCGAGTGTGCAAGTTCTTGCGCACCTCTTTTCTTGAGGCTTTCCCGTCGCGGCATTCGGCGGAGATCAGCCCGGGTCGAGGCAATCAGTCAAGAAACAGTCTCAATCGTGCAACTGGCCAGTTATTATCACAACTTTCTTGCAGATTTTGGGTTTGAGCGGCTGAGCATACCCGGTGCGGGCTTCACCAGTGTTGCGCCGGGAGATTTTCTTCGGCAAGAAGCCATTCGCGGTGAAAGGACAAATCATGATCGGAAGGCTGCCTAGGCCTGGACTGCGGCAAACCGGGATTGTCGTCATCATTCTATTCCTGGCTGGTTTGGCCGCCTGCGGTGGTGGTGGCCACTCCCAGCCCCCACCGCCAGGTGGCGGAGGCGGCGGAGGTGGAGGCGGTGGCAGCGCGGTGGCACCATTCTTCTTTGGGATGCACATCAACAATCCGAGTTCTCCGTTTCCGTCAACCGCTAATGTTCCGATTGCGGGGGTTCGCCTTTGGGACACACAAACTTCGTGGGCGACTACAAATACTTCTCCGGGCAATTACGACTGGACAAGTCTGGATTCGCGGGTGAACCAGGCGCTAGCCAACAAGGTGGACGTGCTCTATGACTTCGCGCGAACTCCGGCATGGGCGCAGTGCCCGAACGATAATGCGCCGTGCGGACCCGGCAATACCGGCATCCCTTGCGCGTATGCCACGATTCCGCCACCGGAAGGCGGCCCTGGCGAGTGCTTTCCGCCTAACGATTTGAATGTTGATGGAAGCGGCACCAACCAGCACTGGATCGATTGGGTGACCGCGGTAGTGACCCGCTACAAAGGGAAAATCTCATACTACGGAATATGGAACGAGCCCAATAACACCGCGATGTGGCAAGGCACGAATGCTCAGTTGGTACGCCTGGCGGGGGACGCCCGCTGCATCATTGTGGGCGATAAGGGATGCAATCCGACGATCTCCTCCTACTCACAAACAGGAATCGATCCTTCCGCAAAGGTGTTGACCCCCGG
>WNFJ01415949.1_pt1 | contig 12102 bp, 13 predicted proteins | sample 5400461 | NCBI WGS metagenome assembly WNFJ01 (sample SAMN13153349, study PRJNA577476) | soil metagenome | isolation source: 115 cm saprolite on Douglas fir-dominated hillslope | place: USA:California | collected 2013-09-17
CCAATCCTATATCCCCCATACTCATCACGCGGTTCATTCGCCTGGGCCACGGATGCAGCGCCGAAGATGGCGGCTGCCGCCAAAGCTATCGCGGTCCTGCTCAACATGATCTTGTCTCCAGATTGCTACTCGAAGGCGTCCGATTCCCCGGTTCAACTCCGCCCTTCGATGGAAAACGAAGGCGGGGGTGCCTTGGTTCCAAACCGTGCGGATATTTCAGGACCGTGCCGCCGGCGCGATGAGGAATTTCGTTGGTGAACGACGCCGTAAAAAAATGATGCGCGGGACATAAGGGCGTTTACGCCCGTCTTCGCGGGCTATGCCCGCGCATCACAAGGTCGACGAATGCGATCCGGATTATTCCGCGCCGTAGACGGCGATGCAGCCGCAGCCGCCTTTCAGCCCGCCGGCCTCGACCGCGATCGGGACATAGACCCGGCCGTTGCCCTCGCTGGCGGCGCCCGAGTGCGCGCCAGGCCCGGTCGGGATTTTCTGAAGGGACTTGTTGGTCTTGGCGTCGATGACCGCCAGGATGGGCCCGCCGGGGTTGCCGTTGAGGGCCCCGTAGTATTGCCCGAGCTTGTTGTTGACCGCCGATTCGTCCGATCCGCCGATGCCGGTAATCTCCGCCACCGTCTTGCCCGACTTGGTATCGACGACCACCTGCTTGGCCGGCAGCTTCAGGCGCTCAGGGCCGGCATTGCAGCCGAGGAAAACCATGCCGCCGGTTCCGAACGCGATCCCGTGCGGGATGCAGCTGTCGACCGGGATCATCTTCACGACCTTGAAGGTCTTCGGATCGGTGACCATCAATGCGCCCTTGGTCTTGTCTTTGTCGAGCTCCGGCACGTCGGTGTAGAACAGCCCGTCGGCAGGATTGTATGCCGTCTGCTCCATGCCGTCGGTGAAATGCTCCATCACCAGCTTGCCGAGGATCTTGTGACCCGGCTTGGTCGAGATGAACGTCAGGAACGGCGGCTCGTCGGCGTTGTTGGCGATGGCGATGACCTGATCCTTGGGATCGTAGCCGAGCTCGTCGGCGCGGTCCTTGCCGCCGGTCTTGATCGTGTCGACGATCTTCATCGACTTCAAGTCGATCACCTTCACGGTGCTGTCGCCGTCGCCGACCCAGGCCTCCTTGCCGTTGATGGTCACCACGCCGTTGGGGCCGGAGGCGTCGTTGTTGCAGCAGGTTCCGTCCTTTTTCATGACGGGGCCGACCATGCCGGCAACGCGGCCGATCCAAGCGTGTTTCTTGGTATCGATGATATCGATCCCCTTGTTGCTGCGATCGGCCAGAAAATAGAGGCCGGTCCCCTGGTCGATCCAGCTGATGTCGAACGAATTCAAAGGCTCTCCGGGAATGGAGATGGTCCCGATCTGCCTCAGTTCGGCGGCATTGCCGGCGCCGGCAAATGCCGACACGCCGACCGCGGCCGAGAGCAGGAATTGAGTGACGATACGCATGGGGTTCCTCCGGTCATCGCTGATTTAAAAATCAAGAGTGTTTGACACCCTCGCGTCAACACTAGCTCGCCGCCAACGCGGTCACAACCTCTTTGTTCGACCCCCAATCCGCTCGATCATCCTTCGAGGTCATGTCACGGCGGCAAATCAACCATCAACCTCATCCTGAGAAGCATCGCGCAGCGATGCGTCTCGAAGGATCGCCGGCACGCGCGCGATCATTTCACGCCGTAGCGCGCGAACTCCGCGGCAATGTCGGCATTGATCGCCTTCGCGGCGGCAATATCGGCGCTGCCGCGACGGTCGCCCTTCTTCAGCCGCGCCATGCCGCGGCCGTAGAGCGAACTGCCGAGCTTCGGATTGATGTCGAGCGCGTCGCTGTAATCCGCCATTGCGCGGTCCAGCTGGCCGAGCTTCAGATTTACGAAGCCGCGGGTGTCGAGATAGTCCGCATCATAGGGCCGCAGCTCCAGCGCTTGTTCGCAATCCGGCAGCGCCGCCTGCGCCTGGCCGGCCTTGGCCCGCGCGAAGCAACGGTTGTTGAAGGCCGCGGAGTGCTTGGGATTGACTCGGATCACCTGGTCGAAGTCCTGGATGGCGCGGTCGTACTGGCCTTGCAGCGAATACGTGGTGCCTCGATTGAAATAGTAGGTGTCGACATTTTTTGGATTGAGCTTGATCGCCTGGTTGTAATCGAGGATGGCGAAATCGAGCTGTCCCTTGGCGACGAACACCGCGCCACGGCCGCCAAAAGCCGCGGCGAGCTTCGCATCGAGCCCGATCGCCTTGTTGAAATCCTGGATGGCGCGGTCCATCTCGCCGCTGTCGTGAAGCGCATTGGCGCGATTGGTGTAGGCGCCGGCCATGACAATGTCTGTCTCTCCCCCCAAATCGATCACCACGGTACAAGCCTCAATCTGCTTGTCGGGTGTGGCGCCGTCCTGACCCTCGCAGACCTTCCATACCTCAGAAGATCCGCCCCCTCCCATCCCCGGAATTAAATTCAAAATGGATTGGCTCGCCGCCGGTCCCGCCGGCAGCAATGCCATTGCCGCCAAGGCGGCGCCCGCAAGGCACAGTGCTTTCCGCATATTTCTCTCCGCCCAAGTTGCCCGTGGCGCCCCGAATTGCAGCAAGGCCGGGTCTTCGATCCCGGTCTGCCGGCTGAAGGGATGATAGCCGATCCCGGGCCGCTCGAAAACCGTGTCGCGAAATATCGGCGCCATGGCCCTTGCCCGCGCGGTCGACGATCCGAGCCTGTCGAACGACATCCTCCAAGCGGCACGCGAGGCCTTTGGCCAGGCGCCGCCGGGGCGTCCATCTGGTCGAATCGGCCGGCCGGTTTGATGAACCCGTTCTTTCGCATCGAAACATGTTATAATTGCCGTCGTGCATCGGGGCCCGCCATTCGGTCCACGTGCCACGGTCACTGCCGGGAAGAAAACGCGGATGAAAAAGCCGTCTGAACTTTCAAGGAGCCGCGGCCGCGCGGCGGCGGCGATCGACGATATTCTCCGGCTTGGCGTAAAAGCGCTCGAGGAGCAACGTGCGCCCGACGCCGAGCGCCTGGCCCGCGATGCTCTGGCGCGGGATTCCCAGCACCCTGACGCGTTGCATCTCCTGGGCGTCGCCCTGCTGGCGCAAAAACGTGCGCGCGAGGCGGTCGCACCGCTTGAACAGGCCGCACGCGAACGGACCAGTGCCCGCATCGAGACCCACCTGGGCAAGGCGCTCTTGGAATCGGGGCGCGCATCCAATACCAGCCGCCTTTCGTGCCCGCGTTTCAGGAGCTCGGGATCTTGCTTTGCTCGATGCGCCGATTTGACGAGGCGGAAGCCGTCCTCAAACGCGGGTTGGAGGCCGCGCCGACATCGGTGGAATTGTCTCTGGATCTGGGCGGGTTCTTTATCGTCCGCGCCGATGCGAGAAATGCCAAGATCGCCTTTGCGCGGGCCCTGGCCAACGCCCCCCGAAATCCGCGCGCCCTGCATGGCTTCGGGGTCGCCCTTTTGTTTGAAGGAGAGATCGAGCGCGCGGCCGAGCGCTTTCGGCAGGTCCTGGCGATCCAACCGGGCGACCTCCGCGCGCAGCTCGACCTCGCGCAATGTCTGCTGCAGCTCGGCCGTTCCGACGATGCCATCGCCGGCCTGCGCACAATGGTCCGCTCCGCGCCGCACCATTACGGCAAGGCACTGAAAGCCTTGGTGTCCGCCGGCCGCGGTCGATTCTGGATGCGTCGAAGCGCTGCCGCCAAATTCCTCAATCCCGAAGCGTAAAGCCTCGCTGACGGAGCGATTGCCGCGATGACAAATGAAGCCCTATCGCCTGAGGCGGTATCGCCTGAAGCCGCATCGCCGACGATCACGTTCCGCTGTCCGCCCGAGCTGGACGCGATCCTGCCACGACCGATCCCGGCGGTATTGGGAATCCCGGATTGGTTCAAAACGATGCCGGCGAAGGCATTCAGCGACGTCCTGCAGACGGAACAGATGACCGTCAAGAAGTGCCCGCCGTTCATCGACGCGATGACCTTCGGTTTTCTCATTCCACTGGTGACCGATCTTCACGTCGAGAACGAGACATTCACCTGGAATCTCGATTTTCCGGGCGGAGCCATCACGAGCTACCCGCGCTCGCCGCTCGATTTCCATGACAACAGCCAGGTGGTCGGAACGCCGCTGTTCGACGAAGACAGCTTTATCGTCAAGTTCAACAACTTCTGGACGATTGAAACGCCACCCGGTTATTCCCTGCTCGTCACGCATCCGGTCAATCGGTACGATCTGCCATTCACCACCTTGACCGGGCTCGTCGATACCGATCTCTACAAGGATGATTTCATCAACTTTCCGGCGCAGTGGCGAAATCCCAAGTTCCAGGGAGTTCTGCCGAGAGGGACTCCGGTCGCGCAATGCCTGCCGGTCAAGCGCGACCTCTGGACCGGCCGATTCGGTACGATCGCCGGCGATGCCATCAGCCATCTGCAAGAAACCACCGCGGCGACGCCCAACGAACCCGGCATCTACCGGCGGCAATTCCGGGCCCCGAAACGATGAGGCGGTTCCGTTTCCGGCCGCAGCCGACGCCGCGCAGCACGGATGAGCTATTCCGCCGGCTGGCTCGACACCGGCGGAAGGGGCCCTGCCCGGCCGACCGCGCCCAAGACCGCACGCCGCGCGTCCTCGAGCGACAAATAGATGACCGGCGTGATGAACAGCGTCAGCAGCTGAGACGTGAGCAGGCCGCCGACGACCGCGATACCCAATGGCTGTCGTAGCTCGGCTCCCGCTCCCAGCCCGAGCGCGATCGGCAAGGTTCCCATGATCGCCGACATTGTCGTCATCATGATGGGGCGGAAGCGCAGAATGCAGGCCCGATAAATCGCCCGCTCGGGCGTTTCACCCAGGTTGCGCTGCGCGTCGATCGCAAAATCGATCATCATGATGGCGTTCTTCTTGACGATCCCGACCAGCATGATGATGCCGATGATGGCGATCACGCTGAGATCCATCTTGAACAGCATCAGTATCAAGAGCGCGCCGACGCCGGCCGCCGGCAGGCCCGAAAGAATCGTGATCGGATGGATGAAGCTCTCGTACAGGATGCCGAGCACGATGTAGATGACCACCACGGTCGCCAGCAGCAACCAACCCTGGCCACGCAGGGATTGCTGGAAGACCTGCGCGGTGCCCGAGAAGCCGGCCGTGATCGTGGGCGGAAACACCAGGCGCCGCTCCATGTCCTGGATCCGGTTGATGGCATCGCCCAGAGCCACACCCGGCGCCAGGTTGAATGAGATCGTCACCGCCGGGAGCTGTCCCTGGTGGTTCACGGTCAACGGACCCGCGGCCTGGGTCACGGTCGCGACCGTTCCCAGCGGCACCAGCTGGCCCGCTGCCGAGCGCACGAACGTCTTCGACAAGGCCTCGGCATTTTCCTGATACGACGGGCCGAGCTCGAGAATGACCGCGTAATCGTTGCTGGCGGTGTAGATGGTCGCCACCTGCCGCGATCCGAACGAATTATAAAGCGTGGCGCGGATCTGCTCCGCGGTGAGGCCAAGCGTCGCCGCCTTCTGCCGGTCGATGTTGAGGATGGTCTGCGGGCTCTTGATCTGCAGATCGGAGCTTATGTCCTGGAGCCCCGGCAGCTTGCGGATTTCCGCGTCCACCAGAGGCGCAAAGCGGAACAGGTCGTCGAGGTTGCCCGCCTGCAGCGTGTACTGGTAGAGGCTCTTGCTCGGGCGCGCCCCGATGTTGAGGTTCTGGACGGCATTCAGGAAGACGTTCACTCCGGCGACCGCGGCGACTTCGCGGCGCAGTTGCTGGATCACTTCGATGACGGGCGGACGCTGGTCGCGGGGCTTGAGCTGAATGTAGAGGTCCCCGCTGTTGATCCCCATTCGGTTTCCGCCGACGCCGACCTCCATGTTGTAGGCCACGACGTAGGGATTGGCGCGTATGACGGCATCGACCTTGAGCTGCTTCTCCACCATGCCGCCGTACGACGTATCCTCCGCGGTCTCCGACCCGCCGATGATGAACCCGGTATCCTCGATCGGGAAAAAGCCTTTGGGAATTACGTAGAACAAGAATCCGGTCAACGCGATCGTCAGCAGCGTCACCCCGATCGTGACGCGCGAATGGCGCAGCACGAACCTGAGAGAGCGTTCATAGCCCGCGAGCATGGCGGCAAAGCCCCGCTCCAGGATGCGCGCAAGCAGGCCCTCCTCCTCGTGCCCGCCGTGCGGGCGCAGGAACCGGCTGCACAGCATCGGCGTCAGGGTCAGCGACACGAAGCCCGATACCAGGATGGCCATGCCGATCACGATGGCGAACTCGTGGAACACGCGCCCGACCACGCCGCCCATGAAGAACACCGGAATGAAGACCGCGACCAGCGAGATGGTCATCGACAGGATGGTGAATGTGATCTCGCGCGAGCCTTTGAGCGCGGCCTCCATGGGAGCCATGCCGGCTTCGCTGTGGCGAACGATGTTCTCGAGCATCACGATCGCATCGTCGACCACGAATCCGACCGCGAGCGTGAGCGCCATCAGCGAGACATTGTTGAGCGAATAGCCGCCGAGATACATCGCCGCAAACGTGCCGACGATCGATACCGGGAGCGCGAGCGCCGGAATGATCGTCGCCGAGACCTTGCGGACGAACAGGAAAATCACCAGCACGACCAGAATGATGGTGAGACCGAGCGTGTGCTGCACGTCGGTAACCGCCGCCTGAATCGGCGCGGCACGGTCGTTGAGCACGTTGATTTCGACGGCGCCGGGAAGCTCCGCGCGAAACGCGGGGATCAAGGCCTTGACCTGATTGACGACCTCGACCGTGTTGGCGTCCGGCTGCCGAAAGACCGCGACCGTGATGGCGCGCCTGCCGTTGTACCAATTCCCCGATTTGTCGGACTGGACGCTGTCGATCACGCGAGCGACGTCGCTGAGCCGCACTGGGGCGCCGTTGCGATAGGTAATGATCAGCGGCTCGTAGCCGGAAGCCTGCGTCGGCTGCGTGTCCGCCTGCAGGGTCGCCGCCCTTTGCGGTCCGCTGAGCGCCCCGACCGGCGTGGTCGAGCTCGCCGCCGCCAGCGCCCTTTGCACCTCGTCGAGCCCGATGCCGCGGATCGCCAGCAGATCGGGATCGACCTGAACGCGAACGGCAAATTTCTGCTGGCCGAAAATGCTGATCTGCGCCACGCCCGCCAGCGTGGAAAGCCGCTGCCCGATGTTGATCTCCGCGTACTCGTTGAGCCTCGACAGCTGCAGGCTCTCCGAGGTGAGCGTCAATTGCAGAACCGCCGCGGACCCCGGGTTCACTTTGCGATAAGAGGGCGGGGTCGTCATCTCGGCGGGCAGCTTGCGCGAAGCGTTGGCGATCGCCGCCTGAATATCCTGCGCGGCGGCATCGATGTTCCGGTTGAGGTTGAACTGCACGGTGATGCGGCCGGTGCCGAGCCCGCTCACCGACGTGATCGAGTCGACACCCGCAATGGAGGAGAATTCCCGCTCCAGCGGCGTCGCGATCGAAGCCGCCATCGTGGATGGGCTGGCGCCCGGCAAGCTGGTCGATACCGAGATGGTCGGGAAGTCGACCTGCGGGAGGGCCGCCACCGGCAGAAAGGCGTAGCCGACGATGCCGACGAGCAGGATCGCCAGGGTCAACAGCGTCGTCATCACGGGACGCTGAATGCACAGGGTGGGGAGCGTCATGGGGTGCGCTCCGCGACCGGGGCGGGCTGTGCCTTCGGCGGCGCCGTTGCCTGCACCGCGACGCGGGTCCCGTTGCCGAGCCGCATTTGGCCGTCGACCACGACGCGGTCGCCGGCGACCAGCCCATCGGCAATCACGGTCCGGTCGTTCAATGTCCGATTGATCTGGACCAGGCGCAACTCGGCGGTCGAGTCCGGCCGGATCAAGAACACATAAGGGCCGTTTGGCCCGGCCTGGATCGCAGCGCTCGGCACCACGACGGCGTCGGCCTGGATTCCCAGCGTCAAGGTGACGTTGAGGAATTGGCCGGGCCAGAGCCGGTCGTCATCATTGGCAAATTTGGCTTTGAGAGAAATGGTGCCGGTCGCGACATCGACCTGATTGTCGATGAAAGTCAGCGTTCCGGTGATCGGAGATTTCGGTTGACCGGGCACCGTCACGCCATGGCGGCGCGGAGATCGGCGAGATACCGTTCCGGCACCGTGAGCGCGACATAGATCGGCCGCAGCTGCGTGATGGTGACCAGGGGCATGACCGCGGGCGCGGTATCAACCGCCTTGACGACATTGCCTCGCTTGAGGGCGACCGACCCGGTGCGGCCGGTGATGGGCGCCCGGATGGCCGTGTAGTTCAGGTTGACGCGGGCGTTTTCGACCGTCGCCTCGCTGGCGCGGACCGTCGCTTCGGACACTGCCACGCTGGTCTTCACGTCTTCGAGCTTTTGCGCCGACGCGACCCCGCGGCCGGCCAGCTCGGTCTGGCGCGTGACCTCCAGCCGAAAACGTTCGAGCTGGGCGCGGTCACGCTCGAGATTGGCCTCGGCCTGCTGGAGCTGAGCCCGCACCCCGCGGTCATCGAGGGTGAAGAGCGTGTCGCCCTCCTTGACCTCCTGGCCTTCCTCGAAATGGACCTTGGCGATCTCGCCGTCGACCCGCGACTTGATCATCACGGTCGCGATCGACTGGACGGTGCCGATCGCGGTCACCAGGATCGGTGTCGGCGACTGCGCAGCGACGTCGGCGACGACGAGCTGCGCCGGCACAGGACGCGCCGACCTCGTCTCGCTGGTCGTTTCGAAAAAGAAGCCGCGGAAGAAATACCCGCAGGCGAGGAGAACCACCAGCAGCGCGGCGAGCAGAAGGCGTTTCATCCGACGTTCCCCTGTGTCCCGGCAAGGACGCCGTAACGCTAGTTTGGCCTGCAATTCTCCTTGCGCACAAGGGCCGGTCGGCGCCCCGCCGTCGCGAGGACGCCATCACACACGCGAGCGGCCAATCTTGTTTATGCGAATTTTATGTTGCGTCGGAACAACAAATGCAGCTTCCAGGTCTCATCCCCTCGCCAGCGCCCGCCGCATCGCCCGAGCAACCGCCCGCGGGGCAATCGTTCCGCCCGCTAGAGATTCCCGCTGAGGTGTTGGGTCTCATTGACTCTGTGCACGCGCGGCTGGGCGTCGGTAATGTCGATTTCAGAAATCCCGCACGGGTCTTGAGCAAGCCGCCAATAGGCCGAAAGCGGCTGATCAAGCAGCTGGAGCAGAAGGGCGCGATTGACGCTGTCGTGGCCGACCACGACGACGACCTGCTTTGGATGCCGGTCGAGAACGAACCGTAGGGAGTCTGCAGCCCGTGCGACGAGGTCCTGCAACGAATCGCCGTCGGGGAATCGAAACATGTGCGGAGCCCTGCGCCAAACGTCGAACAGTTCCGGCGCTTCTGCCTGTATCTCGTCGTACGTTCTCCACTGCCAGGCTCCGTAGTTGAGATCGATAAGGCCCTCGAGCGGTTGGTTGCCGACGCCGGTTGCCTCTGCGATGGCCTGCCCTGTGGCGACACAACGCCCCAACGGACTGGTATAGACGGCAACCGGGCTCCAGCTGCCGCGAATCCTCCGCGCTGTTTCCCGCGCTTGCCGCATTCCGAGTTCGGTCAACGGGACTTCAGTTTGGCCACGGAAACGCGGCGGATTTATTCCTTCGACGTGACCGTGGCGGACAAGAATGATTTTCGTCATCGAGGCTCGTGTGTTGCCAGCAAGGATTTTCAGAATACAATAAACAGATCGAAAGGGGATGGGGTCCCCCAAAACCGCCGATGAGGCTGATGACTCCTACCGTATGACAATGGCGGTAGGCCTGTCACGACCGGGAGCGGTTTTGTTTTGCCTGGCAATCAGCGCGACCACCGCCCGAAGCTTTGGCTCGGTTGCTCCTGCGAGCGAGCCACAAAGGAGAACGCATGGACAATATTTGGCTTGTCTCCGCCTTGTGGATCGGCCTCGCGCTTGCTGCCTCGTTGATCTCCATCTGGACGGCGATCTCCGTCGCCCTGATCGAAATCATGGTCGGCGCGGCGGCCGGCAATGCCATCGGGCTGCCGCTCACGCCATGGATAAATTATCTTGCCGGCTTCGGTGCCATTCTCCTCACGTTTCTGGCCGGAACCGAGGTCGATGCCGACGTGGTTCGACGAAATCTCGGCGCCAGCATCGGCATCGGCATCATCAGCTTCCTCGCCCCCTACCTTGGCTGCTTGCTGGCCGCGCGCTACGGGCTCGCCTGGAGCTGGCCGGAGGCGCAAATTGCCGGCATAGCCCTTTCCACGACGTCGGTCGCGGTGGTCTACGCGGTGATGGTCGAAACCGGTCTCAACAAGAGCGAGCTTGGCAAGATCATTCTTGCGGCGTGCTTCGTCACCGATCTGGGAACGGTTCTGGCGCTCGGAATCGTATTCGCCAATTTCTCCGTCTGGCTGCTCGCTTTCGCTGCCGCAACCGCATTGGCGGCTTGGCTCCTGCCGAAATTCGTGCCGTGGTTCTTTGCGACCGTCGGGCAAAGAGTGAGCGAACCGCGGACCAAATTCATCCTGCTGGTGCTGTTTCTTCTCGGCGGGATCGCCGTGTCCATCGGCAGCGAGGCGGTCCTGCCGGCCTACATCATCGGCATGGTGCTTGCGCCCACATTTCAGCGCGAGCACGAGCTTGCACACCGCATGCGCGTCATGGCATTCGCGATTCTAACACCCTTCTATTTTCTCAAGGCCGGATCGCTGATTGAATTCGGCGCACTGGTAAGCGCCATCGGGCTGATAGCGCTATTTCTGGGCCTGAAAATGTTGACGAAATTCGCCGGCATTCTGCCGTTGACGAGGCTCTTTCGGTTTGAGCGCCGGGACGGTATCTATACGACATTGCTGATGTCGACCGGGCTGACGTTTGGCTCAATCTCGGCGCTCTATGGGCTTACCAACCATATCATCGATCAGCGGCAGTACACGATCCTGCTGACGGCGGTCATCGGGAGCGCCGTGGTTCCTACGCTGATCGCGCAGAAATGGTTCATGCCGAAGATTGGGGCTGCCAAGCAGGAGGTTTGAGGTGATCGCCAAAATTTTGGTCGCGAACGACGGATCGGAGGGCGGATTCCGCGCCTTGGCGATGGCCTGCGATCTCGCCAAGCGCTATGGCGCGGCATTGCACATGATCTCGGTCGAGGAGTTGCCCGATTTTCCAGCCTCGATTGGCGAGATCGTCGAGATCAAGGAAGCTGAAAACCACAAATTTCATGATGTTTTGCAACGAGCGCGCGCCATGGCGGAGGCCGAGGGCATCGATATCGATCCAGAAGTCGTTGCCGGGCACGCCGCCGCTTCAATCGTCGAACGCGTCAAGGCACTGAAATCAGATCTGCTGGTTATCGGCTTCATGGGGCACTCGACCCTCTATGAACGGATCATCGGTGGAACCGCGGATCGGCTGGTCCGGCTCGCGCCCTGTCCGGTGCTGGTTGTCAAATGATCTTCCTTTGGCAGCAATCAACCTCCGCGCTCTGGAACGCCTCGAACAAATGCGCGCGCGCCGCCGGTGGAAGGCAATTATCGTAATCGCACGCGACTGGCAGGCGGTGGAGCATCCAGAATGTAACCGATGCTACGCTCGGTTCTGATCAACGGAATTTCGAATGGCCCATCCACCTTGGCTCGCAGCCGGCCGACATGCCTTTCGACAATCGAGGACTTGGGATCAGATCGAAATTCCCCCATGCGCTCGAGCAACATCGTGCGCGTCATCAGTCTCCCGCGGTTGCGCATCAGCACTTCAAGCAGCTTGAATTCGCGCAGCTGCAGATCGATGGGTTGGCCGGCGCGCCGGACCTTGCGCCCGACCAGGTCCATGACGAGATCGCCAACCTGCAACACCGTCGCCTCGCTCGTCATAGGGGGTCTGCGGCCGAGCGCTTTGAGACGGGCCATGAGCTCGGAGAAGGCAAAAGGCTTGCTGAGATAGTCATCCGCCCCGGCTTCCAGACCTTCGACACGGTCGTCGATCCAGGCGAACGACGAGAGGAACAGAATCGGCGTCTTGACGCCCCCGCCGCGAATGGCCCTTACCATGTCCAGCCCGTTAAGGCCGGG
>WNFJ01093424.1_pt1 | contig 12099 bp, 12 predicted proteins | sample 5400461 | NCBI WGS metagenome assembly WNFJ01 (sample SAMN13153349, study PRJNA577476) | soil metagenome | isolation source: 115 cm saprolite on Douglas fir-dominated hillslope | place: USA:California | collected 2013-09-17
GCTGGCGCAAATCGGCAGCTTTGTGCCTGCCAGGAGCGCGCGTATCGGGGTGGTTGATCGCATCTTTACACGGGTTGGCGCAGAAGATGATATTGCATCGGGCAAAAGCACGTTCATGGTAGAGATGGAAGAAACCGCCAGCATCCTGCACCACGCTACGCGGCACAGCCTGGTTATCCTGGATGAAATCGGGCGCGGCACCAGCACCTACGATGGGCTGGCAATCGCGCGCGCAGTCGTCGAACACCTGCACGGCGTCACGCAGGCGCGCACGCTATTCGCCACACACTATCACGAACTGGCAGCCATGGCCGATGAACTACCACACCTGCGCGTTTACATGATGGCGATCAGCAATGACGAACAGAATGAGATCATATTTCTGCACCACGTCATTGCAGGCAGCGCGGGGCGCAGCTATGGCGTGCATGTGGCGAAACTGGCCGGTATGCCCCACAGCGTTGTGCAACGCGCCGGCGAAGTGCTCAAGTGGCTGGAAACCAGCAGAGAGGGCCTGGCATCAATGGCCTTCGCGCATAACGGAAATGGCAACTCATTGAACGGCGACCTCAAACGCGTGGTGGCCGAAGAGAACGGCGCATACCAGGCGGGAACGCGCGTGATGACAACTGAAATCCTCTCCAATTATACTTATAGCTGGAAAAGCGAAGAGGCGCGCAATGCCGCGCTCGCGCTGGAGCGGGCGGACGGAGGCGCGCCCGACCTGAACAGCATTGACCTGTGCGCTATCACCCCGCTGGACGCGCTCAATCTCTTGTTTCTGATGCAGAAGAAAAGAAAATCGCTATGACCATTACACACTTTTCTCGCGCGCCCATCCACGCGCTGCCGCCGGATGTGGCCGAACGCATCGCGGCAGGCGAAGTGATCGAGCGCCCCGTCTCGGTTGTGAAAGAACTGTTGGAGAACGCGCTTGACGCGGGCGCGCGCGAGATTCGCGTCGAGATGCGCGGCGGTGGGCTGCGCTTGATGCGCGTCATCGATGACGGGTATGGCATTCCCGCAGATGAACTGGGACGCGCCTGCGCCCGTCACTCGACCAGCAAGATTCGCCGCGTCGAAGACCTGGAGCGCCTGCATACGCTGGGCTTTCGCGGCGAGGCCCTGGCAAGTATCGCCGCCGTCGCGGAAGTGAACATCGTGAGCCGCGCCATCGAAAGCGAGACATCCGGCGAAGAACATCCCGCCGCCTCTCTCACCATGCGCGGCGGCGAAGTGACGCAGCGCGGGCATAAAGCGCGGCTGCATGGCACGACGGTTACGGTACGCGACCTGTTTTATAATGTTCCGGCACGCTTGAAGTTCATGCGGGCCACGCGCACGGAGGCCGCCCATGTCGAGCAGGTGGTGCGGCGTTACGCCATCGGTTATCCGGCTGCGCGCTTTCAACTGATGCAGGAAGAACAGATCACTTTGCAAACCAGTGGCTCTGGCGACCTCGCCGCCACGCTGGCCGAACTCTACAATCTGCCACTGCTTGAATTGCTCCACCCGCTCTCTGCTGCTCTTGAAGAGGGCAGCGAACATGCCTTCCGCCTGCACGGATACATCGGCAACCGCGCTCTTGCGCAGAACAGCCGCCAGTTTGTTAGCGTCTTTGTCAACGGACGCTGGGTCCAATCGCGTCCCCTCTTCGATGCCATTGAGGCCGGTTATCGCGGCCTGCTGCCAAAGGGTAAACATCCTTTGCTGGCGCTGCACATCACACTCCCGCCGCAAGACCTGGACGCCAATGTACACCCGGCCAAGACCGAGGTGAAGCTGGCGCGCGAGGCCGAGGTAAGCAGCGCCATCACAAAAACCATTCGCGCCGCCCTTGAGCGCAGCCCGGCTTTGCCCGAAACCCTCGATTTTCCCGGTCCGGGGCTGGTTTACCAGCGGCGTCTGCCGGGCATTCGCCGCCGAGGTCTGCACGTAGCGGAATCAGCCGGGCAATACCAGGCGCAGCAGACCAACCCGACATCGGCGGAACTGCTGGCATCCTTGCGGCCACTGGCGCAGTTGCAACAGGCGGTGATCCTGGCCGAAGCGCCCGATGGCAGCCTCTACCTCATCGACCAGCACAGGGCACACGAGCGTGTCATCTACGAACACCTGCGCCGCACCTACGCGGGAGTACAGGCAGCGCATGATGGGGCGCACAATGGCGAAGAGCAGTGGCCCGAAGCGCATCTGCTGTTAGAACCGGTGGTGGTCGAGCTAAAGCGGCACGAGGCGGATCTGTTTGAACAACGTCTCCCCATGCTGCGCGGCATGGGACTGGAGTGCGAGCGTTTTGGCGGGCGCAGTTTTCTGGTGCGTTCTGTGCCTGGCAGCCAGGAACAACTGGTGGGACACCTGCCAGAACTGGCGCGCCTGGCCGCAGAGGATAGCAATGACTGGCAAGATCGCCTGCTCATCGGGCTGGCGTGTCGTTCCGCCATGCGTCGCGGCCGCGTCCTGGGTACGGACGAGCAGCGTTCATTGATTAACGCGCTCGCCAGCGCCAGCGCGCCCGCCGTATGCCCGCACGGCAGCCCGATCATCTTGCACTACAGCCGCTCATTCTTGATCGACAGGTTTGACTGGTGAGGATTGGCCAGTACGCGTCTCAACAGCCTTTTTGATAGGCTGATTACTCTGTTTCAACATCAAACAGCCCCAACCGCGCCATTTTTTTCGCGAGCGCGTATACGTCTTTTTTGTCGCCGTCTTTGCGCATACCGAGCGTAGCAACGTATACGGTCACAATGTTTTCATTTACTCTATAAATAATACGGTACCTTTGTCCAACAACTCTTATGCTGCGACACCCTGCAAGTTCGTCTGCCAGGAGCTTGCCTTGTTGCTCAGGTTCGTATTCGAGGCGTCTCAGGCTGCTTCTTAATTTCTCCTGCACTCGTCGATCTGTAATTGCGGCTAACTGCTTTTTTGCCTGTGGCAAAATGATCACTTCCCACTTCTTCATTCCCAGCCCAACTCCTTCAGAACATCATCTAATGGCTGACCTTGACCCGCAGCCAATTCTTTTACGCTTTCGCGGAAGGTAGCCATCAGATCTGCATCTTGCAGGATTTCAATCGTTTCCAACAACGAATCTATCGTTTCGAGCATGAGTCTGTGCGTCTCATATGGCAGAATAGACATAACAGGTTTGCCGTAACGAGTTACTGTTACTGCCTCAGGTTGCTCTTCAAATTGCTCCGGCAGGCGCATAAGTTCCTTTTGCGCCTCTGAAATGGATAGGATATGTTTCGACATAGCTCTCCTCTTTCTCATATAAATTGTTACTGAAGATAATATATAACATGTTACATGACTTGTCAATATACTTCGAAGGTGGCCCCACAAATCATCATGTCTGGATTATCTTCGCATCGACTGTACGATTGCCTCGGCTACGAGCAGGAAGATCAGGTCCAGCGCGAGCAATACCATGAACGCGAAGTCGATGTAAAGGGCAATGGATGAGATTGATAGCAAGAGGGGATCGTTAAAAATGAGGACTTTACCAAGCCAGAGTACCACAAGCGTAATGGTGCCGAGCAGGAGCAGTCCGCCGACCAGCCAGCGCGCGCCGCGCCAGTCCTGGCGGCTGGGCCAGAGTTCAGACGTGACGGTCAGAATAAGGTAGGGGGCGAAGATCAGCGTCCACAAGGGCCAGCCGGGACGGAAGAATTGCAGGTGCGTGCTGACATTCTCCCACAGGGTGTATCCGGTTGCAACCCAGTAGAGCAGCAGGAACATGAGGATGCCGCCGAAAAGAGGCGCGATGCCGCTGAAGCCATCACCGATGTAGCTCATCAAGCGGCCATGCGGGCGAGTATACTGGACTTCGCCGAGTTGAAGCGATTGACGCCCGGCTTTCTGCGCCATACGGCCAACGTTTCCAGCAAACGCTTTAGGCTGGACGCGGAAGAGCGAGATACGGGTGATGCGAAAGCCGAAAGGGTAAAAAAGTAACACCACGAAGGCGTGGCTCAACTCGTGCAACATGACACCGGGCGCATTGATCCAGAACCAGATCAACAGGCCGCGCTCGCCGCGCATGGCCCGGTAGCCAATCTCGTCTACGCGCCGCCGCAGTCCACGACGGGTGAAGCGCAACAAAAAGAAAAGAATGAAGACGCCCAGAATTTTGATCCAGGGCAGGTACAGGTTAAGCTGCGCTTTCTGTGTTAGGTCCATCGAACTCCTCTTCACACTTTGTTAATTGCTTACCTATTCAGCCGTCACCCTATTTTTTGAGAGCTTTAGCATTCTGCTCCTCAACCACATCTGAATCGACCTCAGCCTCGTCTTGTGGAATCTGATAACCGCTCCAGCGGTGCGGTTTGCGTTCGTAATAATTACCCCACAGGCCAAAAGCAATGATGCATACAGCTAACGTGTAGATCACCTGGGCAACGCCAAATGCATCCGCGATTCCACCAATGCTGAGGACGACCGGGATAGAAGCAGCATTGTAGAGCATGAGCTGCAGCGCCAGGACGCGCCCTTTGATCCATTCGGGTGTTTGCTCCTGCATGGCCGTTTGAGCGGGGATATTGATGAAGTCGATCTCCACCCCGGCGGCGAACATCAAAAATGGTGCGATGGCGAGCTGAACAAATTGAAATCTGAGCGAGATAAGTGAGAGCAGCGCCAGCAGCGTTACGGTAATCGCCAGGCTGATGCTGCCGAGGAAGATGGTGCGCGACTTACCCAGCCTGCGAGTGATGCCCGGCATAAAAATGGAACCGAGAACCAGCCCCACTCCGGCGGGCGCAAAGACTATGGCCATAGAACTGGGGGGAAGGTGAAAGAGTTTCGTGACCACCGGCGTAGCCAGTTCGCCGATCACGAGCAGAAGGATACCCGCGAAAGAGAGCTGGATAACCGGCAAAAACAGTTTTGGCTGGCGGCGCATGAAACGCCAGCCCTGGCGCATCTCGTTCCACAAGTTGCTGATAGCGCCGAGCGACTGCGAACCAATGTTTTCTCGCGGCACGCTGACCGGTTTTTTGAAAGCGCTGGACGGGATCAGCCCGATCAGCCCGGCGCACACTAAGTAGAGTACACCAATTAATATATAAAGGGTAACAACCGCGGTAAATTTGACGCCCAGGATAGTAATAGGTTGGAGGAAACTGAGTATGATGGGCGCGAACAGGAGGAAGCCGAGCGCCTGCGAAAGTATAAACGTGATATTAAAGAGGGAGAGCGCGGGCATCAACTCCTGCTCGTTCACCAGCATGGGAATGGTAGCTCCCTCGGCTGGCCCGAAAAACTGTCCGATGGCCGAGATGAGAAAGGTAATCAGGTAGACAGGGATCAGTTGATGCTGGTTCAATAGCAATGAAATCACGAAGCCAAAGGTTGCAATGGCGCGCAGGCAGTTGCTGTACCAGAGCACGCGCCGTTTGTTACGATGATCTACCAGCACCCCGGCAGGCGCGCCAATGAGGACAGCAGGCAGGCTAAAGCAGACCATAGCCAGACCGATCAGCGTGGTTGAGCCTGTGACTTCCTCGATGAGTACCAGCAGAGCGTAGTTCGAGGAGTTTTGTATGGTCATGGAGATAAGTTGCGCTAACCAGAGCAGCAAGAAGTTACGCTTCTTGAGAAGAGTAAGGAAGCCGCCCTGTGGGATAGCTTTAGCCATACCTCGAACTCCTCGCCTTTTACTCGGTGTCCATTGCTCGCGAGATCACTTGCTTAGTGCGTCTCTCGACTTCGGCACGAGGCAATAATACACGACGCCCGCAGTTTTCGCAACGCAGACCGATATCCGCCCCCAGACGTACCACCAGCCAGTCGTAGCCCCCGCAGGGATGCGGCTTGCGCAGACGCAGCCGGTCCCCCAGGTCGATATGCATTTGCGCCATGTGTTATTACCCTTATATACGTTGGTATAGCCTGAACTGTTCGATATATTGCTCAACACTCTCAGGTAACTGGTACTTGATAGGTCGTCCCTCCGCGACTCGCGCTCGCAAGTCTGTTGAAGAGATTTCCAACTGCGGCGCGGAGACCACCAGCAAGCGCTGTTTGATACCTGGCAGCCGCGCTTCCAGAGAATCGCGATAGTTGCTATCTTCATTGTAGCCCGGTCGCCGGACAGCGACAAGGTATGATAATTGTGCCAGAATACCGGCGGAGTCGCGCCAGGTCAGAAAATCTTCCATGCTATCCCAACCAATCAAGAAATAGATGGCTGTTTGCTCTTCCCACTGCTGATGTAAGAGGCGCAGTGTCTCGACCGTGTAGGATGGCCCAGGTCGATCGAGGTCAACCCGCGAGATCGAGAAATGCGCGTTACCGGCAATCGCCAACTCCAGCATCGCCAGGCGATGTTTCGCCGACGCAACCAGATTATCCAACTTGTGCGGCGGATGCCCGGCAGGCACAAAAATCATTTCGGCAAGATCAAGCGCGGCATAGACTTCCTCGGCAATGACCAGGTGTCCATAATGCACCGGGTCAAAAGTGCCGCCGATCACCCCGACACGTCGTATGCTCTGCAATGGCCTGTAATACTCCAACGAATCACCGCTCATTAAAGGAACAAAAGGAACCTATCGATCAAAGCCAGGCCTATTCCATGTGGCCTTGCGATCACTGCATGATGGTGTCACACATCCCCGCCGGAACTCTCGACCACCAGGTCTACATCTGGCAAAGCCTTATGTAGCGCACACATCACCTCGGTGACGGTCTCATAGCGCCCGCCCGGCATCCAGAAATGCAATGTAAGAAATACAGTCTTCCCCGTCCCCGTGTAGCCGGTAGCGGCATCAGCAATGCCACCTGTCACTCCTGCAAAGCGGCTGACACTAATGGTTGGTTCAGGTTTGACCAGCACATTTTCCATCTCTTTTATAACGTTCAGCACCTGCGCGGGCGTTTCGTCCTGATGAAATTCATCCTGAAGCATAATGAGTGCGATGGTTGCGCGTCTCTGCTCATACTGTGAGTTATTTACCACTGTTCCGCCAAAAACGAGCGCGTTGGGAATAGATACCTCTTCCCCACTTACCAGGCGCAGGCGGGTGGCGCGCAGTTGCACGTTCTCCACCTGTCCCGTATAGTTAGAAGTCGTGATCTGATCTCCGATATGAAAGGGACGCTCCCAAAGTAAGTACAGACCGGCGACAAGGTCTTTCAAGATGTCCTGAACGGAAAAGGCGAAAGCAACAGCGAGCGCGGAAATGACTGTTACCGGCACAGCAATAGAAATTTGCCAGAGCGAGAGTATCCAGAAAAAGATCATCAAAATAATGATGGCGTACAGTATACGGGCCAGCAGCATGCGGATGTTGACATCCAGGTGCTGCTCCGTCAATCGCCCGCTGATAAGCTTCATCAAGGTTCGCCCGATACCCACACCCAGTCCGATAATCAGCAATGTGAGGGTGATGTTTCCCAGCAAACCGAGAATGGCACCCGTGACATCCTGACGCCGCAAGCCGGCGGTAATACTCGACCAGAGTGAGCCGAGGAAATCAATATTGGTTGTGATAAAGAACATCACAAACAGAACAGCTATGAGGACGAAAGGGACCAGGATGGCAATACCGATGGTATTAATGATCCAGTCATCCAGCACCGTTGTTTTCAGGCGGCGCACCGCCAGGCGGCGCATAAAGTAACCAATACCCAGGGCAGCCAGGACGATTATTATTAGCAGAACAATACGCAAGGTCAAATCTATCGCCATCGTAACACCATCGCAAGAAAATCCTCAAAATATGCGCACTATCGACCCGAATTATACTACATTAGCGATCTCCGGCATAGTGCGCTAACAGTTCTATTGTGCCGGGAGCGGGGTGGCCCGGTCTTTGCAAATTAAAGAGTCCTCCCCTCGAGAAGAGGAGAGGACTCGTCTATATCAACCTGCCGCGCCGCTCGCTTATTGAGAATCGCAACCTATTGCGACGTCTCAGCAGTGAGGGCTGCGCGCAGCAGGGGTTTCGCACGCTGGAAGTACGTTTTCGCAGTCGCTTCAGGGATATGTAAAGCCCGACCAATTTCGGCGAAACTTTGTTGGCCGATGTAGCGCAGGCGGACAACTGAACGATACCTGGATGATAAACTCTCGATAGCCCGCTGCAACCTTTCCTGGAGATCATGCCGTTCAGCGATCTCTTCAGGGAGCGGGTTGGGATCACGTATAGAAGATAACCACGATACGTCATCTTCGTCTTCGATCAATTCCAGGCTTGAGAAAGGAACGGTACGCTTGCGCCTGAGTTCATCGAGGCATCGATTACGGGCAACCTGGAACAACCAGTTGCGTAATGGTTTATCCTTTTTCAGAGTGGACAGCGAAAGATAGAGTTGGAGAAACACGTGTTGCAAAACATCGCAACTTTGATCATAGTCACCTAGAATGCTACAGGCTAAATTCAACAGGAGCGGGCGGTAGCGTTGCACTAACGTTTCAAATGCGAGCTGGTCGTTGAGCAGGCTTTTCTGAGCCAAAACCCCATCGGAGCAATCTTGTAAACGCGTTTTTGTATATTCTGCTACTTGCATGACGTTGAGACTTCCTTTCTACATTCTGCCGTTTAACTTGTTCCGGCCTCAGCAGTATCATAAGTCTGTCACAAGCATAATAATTTCTAATACAGATTACAAGTGATTATTAGTCAGTTAAACTCTTCTTTTACTCACTCTAAGTGAGAACTAACATAGATTAATCCGTTTCTGCCATTTATTAGAAGAGTCAATTGCTTTTTAATCTCATTCTAAGGTGTTTTTAGCCTCTTATGTGAGCAGGTTCTCGATGGTTTCGAGCAGTTTCGTCACTGCAAACGGCTTCCGTATCAAAAGGATGCTCCGCTTGCGTACCTCTTCTAACGGTGGATTGCGAGCGCTCATCAAGATGGTTGGGGAATGTTTGAGGCGTTCAATAGACCGGAGCCAGTCGTGAAGTTCGAGGCCGTTCATATCGGGAAGGCTATAATCAATGATGAAGAGGTGTGGAGTCAGTTTAGCGATTGCTTTGAGCGCGTCGCCAGCGGTGAGGTAATGGATGGCGCGATGGGTAGTCTGCTCGTGGATAATCTGGACAAGGAGAAGCCCGATATTCTCGTCGTCTTCGACCACGAGAATCAATCTGGAGAGAGCGTGGTTGGTCGCTTTGGACGCGAACGAGTAATCAAACATAACTTGAAAATCCTTTAGCCTCGGAAATTAGCGACAGGCCGACACTTTTACAACACGCAGGGCGAAAGCAAGGCGTTTCAGCAGCACGCCATCGATTTGAGTTCAAAGATGTTACCCCTGATTTAATAATATAGAGGAGATTATAGCATAACTCTTCCCTGCATACCGCTGCGCTAGCTCAACGGCACTGACCGCCGTTTCCTGTACCACCAGTCCGCAGCTGGCCGCGAGTTGACCGACCACCTGCGCTGGTGTAACTCCCGCGGCGCGTTGCGGTTCCAGTCCTTCACTTTGTATACGTTTGGAGAGGCGTTTTCCTTCACTATCAAACATGAGAGGTATATGGGTGAAGGTGGGGACCGGAAAGCCAAGCGCTTCGTAAAGCAATATTTGCCGCGCTGTCGAGGCCAGCAGGTCTGCGCCGCGCGCAACCCGGTGGATATGCATCAGGGCATCATCGACGACCACTGCGAACTGGTAGGCAAAGATGCCGTCGGCGCGCCGCACGATGAAGTCACCAATTGCGTTTTGGACGTGTTGCTGCTGTTGGCCCATGAGCAGGTCGGTGAATGTTACTGCGCGGCTATCGTCCACGCGAAAGCGCAGCGAGGGGCGGCGGCCAGTGGCCTCGTGTTGTTTGCGCTGCGCCTCGGACAGATTGCGACAGGTGCCGGGGTAGCGCGGGCCCTCGTCCTCGTGCGGCGCGCTGGCGGCACGAGCGATTTCGGCGCGGCTGCAATAGCAGGGATAGATCAATCCAGCGTTTTGCAGGCGCTGCAAGTGGTCGGTATAAATGGTCTGCCGTTCGCTCTGTGTATAGGGCGCGTAAGGTCCGCCAACGTCCGGGCCCTCGTCCCAGTCGATGCCCAACCAGCGCAGATCGCTCAACATGCGTTCCGTTGCGCCAGGACGCACGCGCGGGCGATCCAGGTCTTCTACGCGCAGCACGAACTGCCCACCTGCGCAGCGAGCAAATAACCAGGCGAGCAAGGCAGTGCGCAGATTGCCCAGGTGCAAATCTCCTGTTGGGCTGGGGGCGTAGCGACCCCTGGGCGATTCTTGCAAGACATGCTCCAACGCAACTCTCGCGGCTAACGCTGGGCGTTCAGGAGCATGATAGGAACGTACTAAATCTGACATTGCGCCGACCAGGGGCACGGGCCAGTTTCCGCGTTAAGGCCGCGCCGGGCGGGATAGATGCGAAATTCGGCCAGCAAATCGACCAGCACACAGACTGGCAGGCCAACAACATTAAAATAACAGCCATCGATGCGCTCGGTTGGCTGAAACGAGGGATGCTGGATGCCGTATGCGCCCGCCTTATCGAGCGGGTCGCCGGTGGCAATGTAGGCCATGATCTCAGATATGCTGTAGTCACGCATCAAAACGGGGGTAATACAACTCTCAGAGAGCATGGCACGTTTGCCTTCGACGTAGCCGCTCACCGCTATACCTGAGACGACGTAATGCCAGCGCCCGCGCAGCGCCAGCAACAACTCGCGAGCGTGGATCTTATCGCGCGGCTTGCCCAGCACCTGCTCGTCCAGCAAAACAGTCGTATCGGCGGCGATTACGGTACAGCCTCGCGCCTCCGGCAGGGTGAGCGCGGAGGCGGCTTTATGTTTTGCCAGCCACTGCGCCAGCTCTTCGAGCGGGCCGCGATACCTGCCCTGCATGGCATCCTCGTCGGCAGGTGCCAGGCAGACGCTAAAATCCAGGCCGAGCAGGTGCATGATCTGCCTGCGGCGAGGCGAACCAGAGGCCAGTAATAGAGGGTGTGATGATGTCATACGGGTTGACGCTCCAGCACCGCCACGCATTCAATATGCGCCGTCTGGGGAAACATATCCAACGGCTGCACCGAGCGCAAACGGTAAGTAGAATGAATGTGGCAGAGAGTGTGTAGATCGCGCGCCAGCGTTGAGGGCTCGCAAGAGACGTAGACAATGCGAGCGACGGGGTGTTGGGCCAGCGTGTCGAGAACTGAACGCTGGCAACCGGCGCGCGGCGGGTCTATAACCAGCCCGTCGATGTCTGTTCCCAGGCTGGGCAACACATCCTCGACCTTGCCTTTGCGTATCTCTACGTTGCTGACCTCGCGCAGGTTCCACTGCGCATCCTTGATGGCGCTGGCCGACTCTTCGATGGCGATAACCCTGCCAACGCGACGCGCCAGCAAGAGCGAGAAGGTGCCAACGCCGCAATAGGCATCGACGACTGTAAGCTGACGTTCCTCACGCGGGGCATCGCACAACAAACCGTCAAGCACCATCTGCGTCATCTTTTCGGCCTGCGCGCTATTGGTCTGGAAAAATGAACTTGGCCGGATGCGGAAGGTTTCGCCTGCCAGGCGTTCTTCCATCGTCTCGCCGCGCAGTTCCAATCCCGCGTCCAGCAATTGCTGCGCCACATTTGCTTCCGGTTGAGGCTGGATCATCACCTGGCCGGTAGCGGCCCCACAGCGTATCAGGACCTGCGGGCGCGCGTTGGGCGCCGCACTCAACACGGTCAGGGCGCGATTGATCTGCTCGTGAGCGATGGGACAGTTTGCGAGCGGCAGCACGCGGTGCGATCCCCTGGCGGTTAATCCGGGTTGCCCGTCGCGATTGACGGAGAAGCGCATATGGTTGCGATAGCCCCAGGGATCATCGCACGGCACCGCGTCCAGCAGGGGTGGATCGACGAAGCCGCCGACTTCGCGCAGCAGTTGCTCCACGAGCGAACGTTTCCAGGCCAATTGCGCCGGGTAGCGCAGGTGTTGCAGCTGGCAGCCGCCGCATTCGCCGAATACAGGGCAACGCGCCTCTACCCTGAATTCCGAAGGCGTATGGATCTCGGTAATCCAGACACGCGGCGGGCGTGGCTTCCAGCGTTTCCTGTGCCTTTTCGGGGGGATATTGGCAGCCTCCTGAACGGCAATTGTCACCTCTTCGCCGGGCAAACCGG
>WNFJ01121458.1_pt1 | contig 12099 bp, 10 predicted proteins | sample 5400461 | NCBI WGS metagenome assembly WNFJ01 (sample SAMN13153349, study PRJNA577476) | soil metagenome | isolation source: 115 cm saprolite on Douglas fir-dominated hillslope | place: USA:California | collected 2013-09-17
TGCGAGGTTGGTCAGATTCTGGGCGCGGCTCTCTCGCCATTGAAACGGAACCACGCGCCAGGGGATGTGGTAATCATCGCAAAGCGTCGCCAGACTTCCCGGCGCCCCCATCGTACCCCACACGCGCACGTCCGCCTCCTGCTCATTCTTCAGATAACGACCAAACAGCAGCGCCTGTCGCTCAGACCCGCCAAGCTCCAGCGGCCCTAGCACAAAGATCACGCGCGCGCCCGCAAGTGATTCCTGCTGGCCAGCCGGAGCGCGCTCGGGCATTTCCGGTTTGGGATTTTTGATCTTTGCGGCCTCCTCAACAGTTTCCGGCAACACCCTGGGGCGTTCACTCACGAATTGAAATGAACTTCGGGATTCTGCTCCAGCCAAATGCCGAGGACCAGTAGCAACCACAAAGGCCCGGAGTTATCGGAGCTCTCGCTGTGGGTTTCCAATTGGGCTCTGACTTGTTCAGGCTTGAACCATTCATAGAGACGCGACTGCGGGTCGAGTACGATTTGCTCGATCAGCCTGCGTCCGGATTGTCCAGCGCGGAACCACACGTCCCGGGGAATGCTGAAGCCCTGTTTTTTGCGGTGGAGAAACTCCGGTGGAAAAGTCTTTCCCAGAACTTTTTTCAAGAGATATTTCCCGGTCACTTCTCCTGAGCCATTCCGGCGCGAGCGTTGGTTGACGGGCAAGCTGGCGGCCAACTCGATCACTCGAAGATCGATCAGCGGCGGTCTCACTTCCAATCCGTGATACATGCTGGCGACATCCACTTTCGTCAGGATGTCGCATGGCAGGTAAGTTTGGAAATCGAGATATTGCGCGTACGAAAGTCGCCCGAACTTTCGGGCTCTGGCGTCGGCTTCGTCAAAGACTTCACAACCTCGCCCCACGATGCCCTGGAACTCGTCGCGCCAGAGGGCGCGGCGCGCCGGCTCTTGCATGAAAAGGAAAAGTCTCTGCCATTCGGAAACATTATTGAGCGTGCCCTGAGCGAAATACTGACGCGCGGCCCGGCGCAGGTACCAGAAAGCGGCGCGCGGATGCCAATCACGCGCCGACTCGCGCGCCTGCCGCAGCGGACTGTTGCTCAGCCACCATTCGTACGTCGGATAGCCGGCGAAACCCTCGTCGCCGCCGTCACCTGAAAGCACCATCGGCACATGTTGACGCGCCAGTCGCGAAACATACCAGGTTGGAATCGCCGAGCTGTCGCCGAACGGCTCGCCATAGTGCGCCACCAGATCGGGGAGAATCTTCAGCATGTCTTCGCGTACGATTTCAGTGCGCAGCTCGATGCCGCAACGCTCCGCGACCTGTTCCGCGTACGGCAACTCTGAGTATTGCTGTTCATCAAATCCGATCGAGAATGCCTGCACCGGATGCTTGAGGATGCGGCTCATCTGCGAAGCGACCAGAGAAGAATCGATCCCGCCAGAGAGGAAGACGCCGAAGGGCACGTCGCTTACGAGGTGCGCCTCAACTGAATCGTGGATCACTTCCTCAGCGCGCTCAAGCCATTGGGTGTCAGTGAGGCCTGTTTGGGTCTGAAAGCCAAGGTCCCAATAGCGCGTCGGTCCTGCCACCTCCCCATCGAAATCCACGACCATATATGACGCCGGCGGCAACTTGAAAACGTCACGGTAAATCGTGTGCGGCGTGGGAATGTATTGAAACCTGAGGAAGAGTTCGACCGCCTCCAGGCTGCCTTCGGGCGCTGTGTCATCAATCTGGCGGAGCGCCGCCAGCTCCGAAGCGAAAGCGAAATAGTCTTTGCTGAGTCGATAGTAAAGCGGCTTGATGCCAAAGTGATCCCGAGCAATGAATATCCTGCGCTTCCGAAAATCAGCGAGTGCAAATGCGAACATGCCGCGAAATCTCTTAACGCATCCTGGTCCCCACTCTTCATATGCGCGCACCACCACCTCGGTATCCGAACGAGTGTCAAACGTGTGGCCCTTTTGCTCCAACTCGTCGCGCAGATCGAGGAAGTTGTACATCTCGCCGTTGTATGTGAGCCAGATCGTCTCGTCCTGATTCGGCATCGGCTGTTGCCCGGTTTCGGGATCGATGATCGCCAGGCGGCGATGGCCCAACGCCACCGAGTCGCGGCGAAGAAAGCCCACGCCATCCGGGCCGCGATGAGCGATGGCTTTGGTCATGCGCTCGATCTCACCATTCCTGCTATTCCACACATACGGTTCGGTCAATAAACTCCTAGCTTCATTCTTTGGAAGAGTTCCCCGTCTACATATTTGAGCTTGAGTACGACGGAAAATCAACTGTCAGAGGCGACAGGCCGAAGTCGGTCCTCACCGAAGCTCAATTCTTGAGGGCCTCGTTAACGGCGGCCGCCAGAATCTTGTAACCGCCGGCATTCGGATGGCTCTCAGTAGTTGAAGGATAAATCGGCTGCCGATTGCCAATCGCGCTCTGCAGATCAGGCAACGCGTCAACGCAGCGAATTCCCGTTTCGTTGCACCACGACTCGACTTCGCGGCGCGACCGTTGCTCCATACCAACCAGACGGGCATACGTGCCGGTCAATTTCGATTCCCGCTGCATCAGATCTGCATAGACCAGTTCCTTTGTGGGAATCAGAAGGACCAGGAATTTCACGCCTCTCTGTTCCGCTTTCTGATGTGCTTTCCCGAGGACTTCTTTGGTGATGCGCAAGCCTTCGCCGACTCGCGGGTCGTCGAGGTCGAGTGCGGTCAATCGATAGGCACTCGTAAACACAGTGCGAATGCCGGCGTCCTCGCAAACTGCGCCATGATCGGGATAGGCTCGCCCCCACGCTTTATCGATCTCGTAATCGACATCAGTCGCACCGGGCCACCACCCGCTGCGGTTCAAAAGCCGCCCGATGGCCGAGTGCTCTCGCAACCAGGAGCTCCAACCCGCCGGCGAGGAGCGTCCGTAGTTATTGTGGAAGCTCTTTTCTTGGTCCCAGTAATACTTTGATTTGCCGCGGATGGTGTCGTTCTTGAGTTCCTCCTGGGCCTGAGTCTGACGGAGTTCCACGTAGCTGTCGTGGGTATAAGCCATCGCATAGGCGTCGTACAAATCATTGCCGAAATACAGTCCCACTACGATGACCTTCGGTGAAAAGCTAAGGGCCTGGTCGGTTAAGATCCAATATTGAATCGGCCCGTACCCACCCACGGCCATGTTGTAGACCTTCCGTCCAGAAAGCCTTTCGAGTTGCTGTGGCCACGCATCCGCCGTATGCACGTTGATGCCCCACGTCTGTGAGTCCCCCAAAGCCACGATGTCCGATTGTGCGGGGACAGACGCATTTCGAAATCCATTTGCGTCATGACCCGTGGTGTAAGGAACCACGCGAGTGCCGAGCTGAGGATCGGGAACGGTAGCCGCCGTTACCCGATCGCCGAGTTGACCCCTTTCTACAATCCGCAGCCCTACTTCAGCAGCCGACAATCCCGCGATCAGTCCGATTAGAATTGTCAGGGTCCGCAGCAAGACCAGGCGGCGCAAATGCGGACGCTTCTCACCCTCGAGGACCGCGGCGTTAACTTGCGACGTCATCATTCCAGGTAAATTGAGAGAACCAGAAGTTACCAGGACTCTTACGCCTCTGGCCGGGTGGGCTTGCGACCGATCACACAGAGGTAAGGAGCCAGAGGCGCGGTGCCGCCTTCGAACTTGCCCCATCGACGCATTCTATAGTCAACGCTGTTGCGGGCTCTCGTGATGATTGGGAGCAGCCGAGGCGCGAGCCGCGGCCAGCGTGGATAGATCGGCCAAGCCACTATGTCCAATGAAAACACGCCGGCGAAATGCCCTCTGACTTCTTCCAGTCCGAGTTCTTTGTATGCTGCGATCAGATCCCGTTTGCCGAGCGGATAATGTTTGGCCAATAACTCGGGTTGCCAGATCCACGACAAAAGTCCATGGATTGACTTGAGGTTGGGCACTTCCGTGAATAGGACGCCACTGGGGTTGACGAGATTCAGGAGCTTCGACAGGACCTCGACGGTATCCGAGACAAAGTCGTAGCGGCCAACCTCGGCAGCGTTGATATTAAACAGGTCTCCGCAGAAAATTCTTCCAGTCACACCCGCCGCGGCCAACTGGCTCCGAGCCAGTTCGCAGCCCACCTCAGAATAGTCAAGCCCCGCCACCGTCGCGCTGCTCTTCAGCCCGACATAGGGAAGCCAAATCGAATTGCCGCAGCCAACCTCCAGGATCGAAGCGGGCTTACTTCGTTCAATCTCCGCGATCAGCGCTCGCGTTAAGGCGATCGAGCCATAATCAGAAGGCTCGCACCAAACCTCTGCCGGCCCGGCAGTTCGGTAACGGCTGTCCCAGTGTTCTATTCCTGCCAGGTCGACCTGTTCCAAAGACTTCCTCCCTGTGCGCCGCTCAATCTCCACTAACTCGATCAATCTCCCAATCGCAGCGCATCGCGACCAGGCCGGCGCGGCCTTGCGGTGTGCTGTTAGCCAAAGAGGCCGTCTCTTGCACCAGGAATCTCAGATCGTCAACTCTGTCGATCGTGCCGTGATTGGGCGACCACATGACGACTCTCAATCCGTAGGCCCTCGCTACGAGTAGCTCTGAGGGTAAGCGTACGACGGCGCGATAATGTCCCGGGTCGGTGGGCGGCGCGAGCCCTGCGTCCTGAGGTGACGAACTGACAATCCACATATCATAACCGTCCGAGAGAGTGACGCTTAATTGCATATCCCGAGGAGCGTCCCTGACGACCACGTCCATGTTAATTCTGAGGGAGCTCGCAGTTGTCACACATTCAAGTGACTCGCCGGTCTGGTCACTCAAGTAGATCTTCTGAAAGTAAGCCGCCCTGGCGGGCGGGTCGGTACGTTCCCAGGCGAGCAGGTTAGCGGCCCCGCTCTGGAGATAGAGTTGGGTCACCTCGGCCGCAGATCCGTGGGCCACAATCCTGCCCCCATTTAGTAGAATCACGGAGGTACAGAGCCGCTGGATGCTCGCGATGTTATGACTGACGAACAGCACCGTCCGGCCCTCGTTAGCCACGTCGCCCATCTTGCCCAAACACTTCTTCTGAAAACTTGCGTCACCGACCGCCAGCACCTCGTCGACAATCAATATTTCCGGGTTCAGATGAGCCGCCACGGCAAAAGCCAGCCGCGTATACATTCCGGTGGAATATCGCTTGACCGGAGTGTCGATGAATCGCTCGATCTCAGAGAAGGCCACGATCTCGTCAAACTTCTGACTGGTCTCTTCCCTTCTCATACCCATGATCGCTCCGTTGAGATAGACGTTCTCCCGGCCCGTCAGCTCCGGATGAAAACCGGTGCCGACTTCGAGCAGACTGCCGACGCGCCCGTAGAGTTCAACTTGTCCCGTGGTCGGATCCGTAATGCGCGAGAGTATCTTCAGCAGCGTAGACTTGCCCGCGCCGTTGCGGCCAATGATGCCGAGCGCCTCTCCCGGGGCGACTTCAAAGCCCACGTCCTTGAGCGCCCAAATCGTGTTGTTCGCTGAATGTCCATTCCGTCTCAGTCGATTGAGCGGAGCGCGGACTGCCCCGGCAATGGCGTCGCGCAAAGTCGCGAAGGATTCCTGACGGACACCAATGCGGTACTGCTTGCTTAAGCCCTCAACCTTGATAATTGGCTTCATTGTTTCCATGTGGCGAAACCAAAACGCCGCGCACGCGAGGATGAGAAAGGTGATAACGCAGGAGGTCAGGATCGGGAGCCAGTTAAATGGCCGGCCAAACAGGGCAGCGCGAGAGGCTTCGATGAGTCCGCTGACCGGATTGAACATCATGATCGTTTTAAATTTCGGCGGCAGAGCGCTCGATGGATAAATGACCGGCGAAAGGAAAAACCAAATCTGGATCACAAACGGCAGGATGAAACCCACGTCGCGGTATTTCACGTTCAGCGCCGACATCCACATGCCCACACCAAACGCCAGCAGTATTAACACTCCGATCACGGGAAAGATGGCTGCGATTTGCCACCTGGGCGCGACTCCGTAATAGATCATCAGGGGAACGAGCACTACGAAAGCGAGCATCAGATCAACCACGGACGCGATCACGGCTGCCGCGGGAACCATCATGCGCGGAAAATAAATCTTCGTGATCAAGTGCGAGCTGCCGACCAAACTGTTTCCGCTCTTTGTTACTGCGCCCGAGAAGAATGTCCACGTCACCACTCCCGCATAGGCAAAGAGCGCGTAGGGAATTCCATCCGAAGGCAAGCCTGCGACCCTGCCGAAGATAACCGTGAAGATCGCAATCATGATCACTGGCTGCAGGATCGCCCACGCCACGCCCAGCACCGTCTGCTTGTAGCGCACCTTTACGTCGCGCCAGATTAGAAAATAAAGCAGCTCGTGGTAAGTCCAGAAACCGCGCAGGTCCAGCGCGACCCCGGACTGTCTCGGCTTGATCGTTACCAGCGGTTTGTCGGGCAGGGTGATTTGACGTCGATGCGGCGAATTGCCGTCGGGCGCCGGAACGAGCGATCGAGTACGCCTTCCTTTATTGTCGTGTCCATTAATTTCAGGTGTTAGGACGCCGTCAGACAGATTAACGCCTTGCACTTGCGCAGTCCGGGTCAATTGGGAAAGTCTAGATACCCGCTCAAGGAAGGTCAAGCGAGGTTAAACTCCGTCAATCTCGCGGTGTATGTCCGAGCGCCAGCGCGGGAGCCTTTCCTGCGGTTCGGGCCAGCGCCTCGAGGTCGGCGTCGACCATCTCTTTGACGAGTTCGGCAAAGGAATGATTCGGTTCCCAACCTAATGCCGCCTTCGCCTTGCTCGCGTCTCCAACCAGAAGGTCGACTTCGGCGGGGCGATAAAAGCGCTTATCGACCTTCACATAATCGCGATAGTCCAGATCGAGTAAAGCAAAGGCGCGCTCGCAGAACTCTTTCACGGAATGTGTTTCGCCGGTCGCAATCACGTAATCGTCGGGCTCGGCTTGCTGCAGCATCAGATGCATGGCGCGCACGTAATCCGCGGCATGGCCCCAATCGCGGCGCGCCTCCAGATTGCCAAGGTGCAACTCGGAAGCGAGGCCCAGTTTGATTTGCGCCGCCGTGCTGGTGATTTTGCGCGTGACGAATTCATAGCCGCGCCGCGGTCCTTCGTGGTTGAACAGAATCCCGTTGACGCAAAACATGTCGTAGGCTTCGCGATAATTTCGCGTCAGCTCAAAGCCGGCGACTTTGCTGACGCCGTAAGGACTGCGCGGATAGAACGGCGTTGTCTCCCTTTGCGGCACTTCGCGCACTCGGCCAAACATCTCGGAAGACCCGGCGAAATAAAAACGACACTCGGGGCGCAATTCCTTAAGTGCAGCCAGCATGTAATGCGTGCCGTTGATGTTGACGTTCATCGTCGAGAAGCCGTCCTGAAAACTCTCGGCCACAAAACTCTGCGAAGCAAGATGATAGCACTCGTCAAACACGTGTTGGCTGAGGATGTGAAAAATGCTCGGATAGCTTTCAATACTCGCCGGATGAAGATGCAGCCCATCGAGCAAGTGCGCGATGCGCCCAAATCTTCGTTTCGGATCTTCCATGCCGACGCGGCGCACCAATCCATGAACCTCGTAGCCGAGACTCAGTAAATATTCCGCCAGATAACTTCCGTCCTGGCCCGTGATGCCGGTGATGAGTGCTTTCTTGCCCGTGGACATCTAGATAACTACTCCAAGTTCTAATCGTTGACCTGCTGATGTCATTATCCCAGTTTAGCTTGGTCGGCGCCTCGAAGCCCAGCGAGGCGCACTTGAGATTTCGGGCTGTCGGCGAACGCTTGCAGGCATATTTATGTACCGCGGACCGTTTTTGCGACTGGTCTTTTGGTGGAATTAGTCGTCGGAAAAGTCACGATCCTTGGGCCAGCCGTAAGAATTTTCTCCTGTTCCGCAGTCCTCTGGCGGAGTTCTTCGATCAGTCTTTACTCTCTCTGCTCAGCTACCTAAGCGGAGATCTGGGATCATTCAGTCCAACGCGCTCTTCCGAACGGCTATCCCACTCGCTCACCATGCTCTCTTTAGGGAACGCCGGATTGGCTTCGGAAGTCAGCCTTGATTTTCGCCGGTCAAAGCAGATACATTGCGTGCTGCCTTCAGCCGCGCCTGTCTTCCGAAGCTTCTAGAAAGAGTACCGATTGATGTTACGCAGGGTGTCTCAACTCCGAAGTTTTGCCCAATACTCCTGGGAGCGCATGAGAGTGCACCGGGAAGAGAAGGGGCGCTGGCCGCGGTTCAGTGAACTCCCACCGCTGGCGCGCAAGGCTTTCGGTTCGTGGCACAAGGTCTATCTCCGGGCCCGGCGCCCTCACGCTTTTGAATCGGCCTCACTCACTTTCCAAATCCCGACACCGATGGATCCTCACGACGCGTGGCTGGAAGTAAATCAACCAAACGCTCGGCGCGAGCAGGCCAGCCGCGAAAAAGCTAACGGTCAAAGTCCGGGGCCCATACGGACTTTGATGTGCGCGTTCAACCTGAATCGAGAGGGCGCCCCGCACAGCCAGTACGAGTTGACGATTGGGATGAAAGAAGAAGGGGTCATCGATCCGATCGTTTACAGCCCGACCGACGGCCCTCTGCGCAAGGACTATGAGAAGCACGGAATCCCAGTGCGTGTGTTCAAGCATCCGTTGACCGGCGTGCGACGATCATCGGAGTATGACGAAGGGATTCGTGTCTTTGCGAAGCAAATCGGAGATTGGAAGGTCGAGTTGGTTTACGGCAACACGCTCCCAACCTTTTACGCGATCGAGGCGGCGCATCAACTCAATCTCCCGTCGGTGTGGAATCCGCGTGAGAGTGATCGGTGGGAAACGTACTTTGATTTTCTGCCGACGGAAGTAGCTCACCGGGCGCTGCAATGCTTTAGCTATCCATATCAAGTTGTTTTCGTTTCGAACGCGTCGCGACAGGTATGGGAGCGCTTGAATTCGCGACACAACTACACGGTCATCCACAACGGTTTGAATCGAGAGAAGTTCGCGGACGCGTTGCGCCGTTGGCCGCGGGAGCGCGCCCGCAAACGCCTGCGGATCGCGCCGTCGCAGATGACGGTCTTGCTCCCGGGAACGATTTGCGAGCGCAAAGGACAGATCGATTTGGTCGAAGCTGTCCGGTTGATGAGCGACCGTCACGCGCGGCAAATCAAGTGCCTGATTGTGGGCAATCGCTCGCCGGGCTATCTCGAGCGTTTGAAGAAAAGTTATCGGGCGCTTCCGTTCAGACGCCGATCGAAAATAAGGATCGTCGCCGAGACGTCCGATCCGGCGCTTTACTACGCGGCCGCGGATATCTTTGTCTGTTGTTCGCGCATAGAGAGTTTTCCCAGGATTATCCTCGAAGCGATGTTGGCGGAATTGCCGATCATCACGACCCCGGTATTTGGAATCGCCGAGCAGGTGCAGGAAAACGTTAGCGCTCTGTTCTATGAACCCGGCAACGCCGCGGCCCTGGCCGACGCGATCACGCGACTGATGGACGACGAGCCTCTGCGGCAAGGTCTGGCCGCGAACACGGCGGCAGCGCTGGATGCGCTGATCGACTTTGATTCCATGGTGGAAAAGTATGCGGAAGTTTTTCGCGAGGCTTGGCTCAGCGGCGGCACGCGAGCGCGGCATGCAAAAGCTGCTGCGCAGGTGTCGGCGCCCGCGCACAGCGCTATGGCCGGCTCGGCTGGAACGTTGGATCCTTAATTATGGTTAGCGATTGACACTGCCGAGACGCTGGCCGAGATCTTCGAAAAGAATATCTGCCGCCAGTTGATTGCCGGCCGCATTCCAATGCGTATCCCGGAGCAAATAGAGATCCTGCTTTTTCCCCTCAGCCCTGAATCGATTCGTGAAATCCACGAAGGGTATTCCCTTCGAGTCGAGAAAGGGTTTCAGGATGCTCTGGCCCGGATTGAGATCGTAATTCTCTCGGCGCAATTTGTATTTATCCACCACCGCCTGCAAGACCTTTTCATTAATCTGAAATTCGTCTGGATAGACAGCCAGGACCAGCTTGATATTCCGAGACTTCAGCAACGCGTCCATCTCGGCGATGCTCTGCAAAATGTAATCGATCTTTGGTTGAAACCGCCCATCACGCAAATAACTTAGATTGAAAAACTCCAGCCGGCCTCGTTCGATGTCCAGGTAGGTGTCTTCGGCAAAAGTTCCGGGCTGGGTGGGTTGAGTCTGGTTATCGCGGGCCGCCTTTTTTGCTTCCCTATAGACCCTGTATTTTTGTTCCATGAAGAGCAGCAGGCGCGATTGCGGAATGATTGGATAGCCCAGAAGTTTCAACTCCGTCCGCCGACTAATGTCCATGTAGATGCCGTTCACGACAATCCTTTTGCGATCAGGATCGGCATCGACGAAGTCATTGCCCATGAAAAATCCGAGCACTACCATGTCAGGGTTGTATTGGAGCCCATACTTCTTAAGCATCGCCAGCTCTTCGCCGGTATGCGTCATCGGATAACCGGCATTAATGATATCCGTCTTATGACCACCATCGCGACGCTCGAACATGTGCTCGAGCAAGGCGGTGTAGTTGCCTTCACGGCCACCGGCCCAATTGAACGAATCCCCGATTACCAGAATTCTAAAGACTCCCGGAGTCTTTTGTAATGGATAGTCACGGGCATTGAACCCAAACTGGTTCGTCAGAGTTCCGTCAAAGTTGGGTGAATAGGGCCGCACGCGAAAACCCAAATCAGGATCATATTCATAGAAGCCTTTGAAGAGATACGGATCGAAAACGATCATCAGGCATTCCAGGCAAACAAAAATGAAGATCAGGGGCAGGAAAATCTTGAGGGCGAGTTTGAAAATCTTCTTGATTCGCATGAGCTGAAAGTTCAGTCGGTCGCACCCCTGCGCAACCCAGCGGCCTGGCGACGTCGCTGGCAATTTGCCAACTCAGAGGCGTTACGGCAAAGGTTGTGTGATTCTAGGATCGTTGCGGCAAACGCGCAAACTCTTGAAACCCAAGTCGCCGCCGCTTTGGTAACTTGCAGTGGGCATCGCGGAATGTGATCATGTGTCGCCCTGGTGATGTCGTGCTGCTGTCAGTGACAAACAATTCCGCGAAATCCAGATTGACCCAAGCCGCTCGTCGCCTGGGCGGCCTGCTGAGAACCAGTCGCGCGGCGCCGCCCGCGAAACTGAGCAGAGCCTTGATTGCCGAAACCTATCTGAGTGGACATGGAATTGAGATTGGCGCTCTGCACAATCCTCTGCTGGTGCCGCCGTCGACCAGAGTGAAATACGTTGACCGGCTGCCGATTGCGCAGTTGCGCGAGCAATACCCGGAGCTGAACGACAAAGAGTTGGTAGAGGTCGACATTCTGGACGACGGTGAGCGACTAAGCACGATTGCCGATGCGAGCCAGGACTTTGTCATCGCCAATCACTTTGTCGAACACAGCCAGGATCCGATCGGCGCGGTCCTCAACATGCTCAGGGTCCTGAAACCGGGCGGCGTGCTTTACCTGGCGATCCCGGACAAACGTTGTTGCTTTGATTCAGCCCGGCCGGTAACGTCGATCGAACATCTGCTGCGCGACCACGCGGAAGGCCCGGAATGGTCACGGGACCAGCACTTTGAAGAGTGGGCGAGACTGGTGAATAAGACCGCTGAAGCAGAGGTCGCAGAGCAGACGACTGAGCTGATGCGGATGAATTACAGTATCCACTTTCACGTGTGGACGCCGTTCGAGATGCTGGAGTTGGTTCGGGAGCTGCGAAAGATGGTCGCGTTTGAAATCGAGTTGTGTCTGATGCATGACGGCGTCGAAGTGATCTTCGTTCTCCGAAAATCCAATTCTTGATCGGCAGGAAATGTTCGACCCCTCGCGGTCAGCGATGAGAAACCCCATCAACCTCGCCAAGCGTATTGCCCGCAAGCTGCGAACACGCGCTCGCGTGGTCATTCATTCCGAGCCAGCCTTGGCAGCGTCGCCGCAGTTTTCACGCGATCCAGTTTATGAAGCATGGTGGCTTCAGAATCGTTTGACCGCCGAGAGACTTGCCGAAGCTGAGACGCGGGCGCAGGCGTTGCGGTCACGGCCCTTGATCAGCGTGGTCATGCCGACTTACAACGCGGAT
>WNFJ01225259.1_pt1 | contig 12099 bp, 15 predicted proteins | sample 5400461 | NCBI WGS metagenome assembly WNFJ01 (sample SAMN13153349, study PRJNA577476) | soil metagenome | isolation source: 115 cm saprolite on Douglas fir-dominated hillslope | place: USA:California | collected 2013-09-17
GGGCTCGCGCTGCTGCGCGAGGGCGACGCCGCGGGCGCCGAGGTGGCGCTGCGCGACTGGCTCGGGCGCGCGCCGTTCCCCGCGCTCTTCGGTCGCGCTCACGCGGCGCTGGGCACCTCGCTGCTGGCCCGGGGCAAGACGGACGAGGCGCTGCGCGAGTTCACGCTGGCGCAGAAGGACGGCTCGGCCGCGCTCGGTCAGCTCGGCGTGGCGAGCGTCGCGCTGGCGAGCGGCCGCCGCGACGACGCCGAGCGCCTGTTCACCGCGGTGCGCGACGCCGGCACGCCGGACGAGGCCGCCGCCGCGACGTACGGGCTCGCCGTCGTGGCCTTCGGCAAGGGCGCGGCCCGCGAATTCAGGGCGCCCGCGGAGGCGGCGCTTGCCGCGGCGCCGCGCGGCCCGGCCGGCGCCGCCCGGGCGGCGCCGCTGCTCTACGTCCTCACCGGGCTCGCGGTCGACGACAAGGACTGGGCCGCCGCCTCCGCCCTGGCCCGCCGGCTGGTGGCGGACCACCCGGCGTCCGACGTCGCACCGGACGCGCTCGAGCGGGTCGGGGCCGGCGCCGCCGCGGCCTCGGCGTGGCCGATCGCGCTCGAGAGCACGAAGCTGCTGCGGGAGCGCTATCCCCAGCATCCGCTCGCGCAGCAGGCGTGGCTGCGGCTGGCCGAGGCGCAGATCGCGACGGGTCGCGCGGCCGAGGCACGCCCGGCGCTCGAGCAGTACGTCGCCTCGGCGCCGAGCGACGCCGACACCGGGCGCGCGTATCTGGCGCTGGCGCGTGCACGGGAGGCCGCCGGTGATCGCGCCGGCGCGCTCGAGGCGTATGCGCGCGGGCCCCGCGACACCGCGGCCCCGGGCTGGACGCGCGAGGCGCTGTTCGGCCACGCGCGGCTGCTCATCCAGGACAAGCGCTGGGACGCGGCGCGTGCGGTCCTCGAGCGGCTGCTCCGGAGCAGCGAGCCGGCGACGGCGGCGGAGGCCGCGCAGGCGCTCGGCGACACGTACGCCGGCGAGGGCGACACGCTCGCCGCGGTCGAGTACTACCTGACCGCGGCCTACATCGCCCCCGACACGCCGCTGGGTCGCCGTGGGCTGCTGAGCGCGGCGCGCGCGTTCGCGGCCGGCAAGCAGCCCGAGCCGGCCGCGGCCGCGTACAAGAAGCTGCTCGCGCAGGCCGATCTGCCCGCCGAGCTGCGCGACGCGGCCCGCCAGGAGCTGGCGGCGCTCGCGCGCCCCGCTCCGTGAACGGCTACGGCGGCCGCCTCCTCTTCGTCGATCTCACGACGGGCGCCGCCGGCGTCGAGCGGCTCGGCGAGACGACGGCGCGCGCGCTGCTCGGCGGCAACGGGCTCGCCGCGCGCATTCTCTACGATCGCGTGCCGGGCGGCGTGGACGCCTTCGATGCCGCCAACGCGGTCGTGTTCGCCGTCGGCCCGGTGACCGACACGACGGTGCCCGGCAACAGCCGCGCGCTCGTGGCCAGCAAGTCGCCGCTCACGGGCCTCTTCTTCGACTCGACCTTCGGCGGGCGATTCCCCGCCACCCTCAAGCGCACCGGCTTCGACGCCGTCTGCGTGACGGGCCGCGCCCCCGCGCCGTCGTACCTGGTGGTGACCGAGGACGGTGCCGTGGTGAAGCCAGCCGACGCGCTCTGGGGCCGGTCGACGCGCGACACCGTCACGGCGCTCGTCGCCGCCGAGGGCGCCGACGCCGACGCCATCGCGATCGGTCCCGCCGGCGAGCGCCGCGTGCGCTTCGCGGCCATGGCGCACTACTGGAAGAACCGCGAGGGCGTCTCGGGCCGCGGCGGCATCGGCGCCGTGCTGGGCAGCAAGAACCTCAAGGCGGTCGTGGTGCGAGGAGCGCGCAAGACGGCGGTGGCCGACGCGCCGGCGCTCAAGGCGCTGCTCGAGGAGACGCGCGAGCCGCTGGCCACCGGCACCAAGGCGCTGTCGACCTACGGCACACCCTTCCTCGTCGGGCCCATCAACGCGCTCGGCGCGCTGGGCGCGTTCAATCTCAAGACCGAGGTCTTCGCGGCCGCGCGCGTGATCGGCGGCGAGGACATGAAGGCGCACTACCACGACCGCGACACGACGTGTTTCAAGTGCCCGGTCGCGTGCGGCAAGCAGTACGCCATCGGCGACGGCGAGTTCGCCGGCCGGCGCGCGAAGATGCCGGAGTACGAGACGATCTTCGCGCTCGGCCCGATGCTCGGCATCGACAACCCCGAGGCGCTGATCCTCGCCAACGACCTCTGCGACCTCCTGGGGATGGACACGATCTCGATGGGCGTCACGCTGGCCTTCGTCTGCGAGGCGCTCGAGCGTGGCTGGCTCAAGTCGTCGGACCTTGGCGTGCCGTTCGGCTGGGGCGACTGGCGCGGGATGCTGCGCCTGGTCGAGATGACGGCGATGCGCGAGGGCTTCGGCGATCGGCTGGCTGAGGGCGCGTGGCGGCTGGCGGCCTCGATCCGGCCGGACGCCACGAATCTCGTCTACGCCGTGAAGCGGCTCGAGCTGCCGGCGCACTCCGCGCGCGCGCTCAAGGGCCTGTCGATCGGTTACGCGACCGCCACGCGCGGCGGCAGCCACCACGACACGCGGCCCACGCCGCAGTACGCGCCGAGCTTCGATCGCCGCGGGACGAAGGACAAGCCCGCATTCGCCATGCGCAGCCAGCACTTCACCGCGGTCGGCGACTCGCTCGTCCTGTGCCGCTTCACCTCCGAGCGCGGCTTCGGCCTCTTCGTCGGCGAGCCGTACGCGCGGATGGTGCGCGCGGTGACGGGCTGGGACGTGACGGCCGAGGAGCTGGAGCGAGTGGGCGAGCGCATCGTCAACCTCGAACGGCTCTTCAACGTGCGCGAGGGCGTGCGCCGCGCGGACGACACGCTGCCGTGGCGCGTGATGCACGAGCCGATTCCCGAGGGCCCGTCGGCCGGCATGCACTGTCCGCCCGCCGAGCTGGGCGAGATGCTCGACACCTACTACGATCTTCGCGGCTGGGACGCCGACGGCGTGCCCGGCCCCGCGCGCCTCGCCTCCCTGGGACTGTAGTCGCCGGGGCGCTCCCCCCACGTCCATCGACAGGGCTGGTAGAGTGAAAGTACAGGGGCCTGGAGGAAACCATGCTCGTGGTCTGCATTCTCGCCAGTGCCCTGGGTGCCCTGGTCATGTGCCTGCTCGTGCTGCGTTACGGATTCATGCCCATCCTCGAGACCAATCCCGCACGCGCCGACCGTGACCTGCTCGTCACCCGGTTCGGCCACGCATTTGCCGGCGTGTGCTTCGCGACGAGCGCGATCCTGGCCGTCGTCTACATCGCGCGCGCGCCCGTGCAGCCCGTGGCCGCAACGCCCGACCCGCGCGTGATGGCGCGGCTCGCCGCGCTGGAGCGCGAGCGACAGGCGCTGGGCGCGGAGGTCGGCACGCTGCGTGAGCAGGTGGGCGCCGTCGGCGGCAACGTACAGGGCATGCGCGCGCGCCTCGACCAGGCCGAGAGCCGTGTGGCGGGCGTCGAGGCCGGGCTCAAACGGCTCGGCGACGATGTCGCGCACGCCAGCGCGCGCGCCAGACAACTGGAGCGCGCGGCCGCCTCGCGGCCGGCGCCGGCACCGGTGCGCGAGCCCGTCGTGCGGCCCGCGACGCGGGCGCCGCAGCGGAGCCTGTCCGCGCCCGAGCCCGAGCGCCCGTCGGAGAGCGCATCACCTGCCGCCGAGCCCGTGGCGCCCGGACCGATGACCCACGCCACACCGTCCGGACGCATGGCCGCCGCGGCGCCGAAGCCGGCGCCCGCCCCCGAGCCGGCCGCGTCGCAGTCGCTGCCGGCGCCCAACCTCGGCGACAAGGTCCGCAGCGATTGGGACAAGGTCCGGCGCGGCTTCTCAACCGCCGGCGACGAGATCATGTCGGCGATCCGGGGCTTCGGCCGCCGGTGAGCCGCGGCGGCTAGCTCTCGCGCGTCCGGCGGCTCTTTGCGCGCCGGACCTCCTTCAGCCGACGCTCGACCTCCGCGAGCCGCTCGCGCGCGACGGCCGCGTCGCGCTCCAGCGCCGCGACTTCCGCCGCCCGCTCGCTGGCCTCTCGGCGCCGCTCCTCCGCCTCGCGCTGGCGCTCGCGCGCCTTGGCCTCGCGCTCGCGCGTCTTCGCGTCGCGCTCGCGCTGGCGCGCTCGTCGTGCGCCTTCGCCGCGCCGGCGTCTCGTCGCGGAGTCCCTCCCTGAACGACCCGCAGGGGGGTGGCGCCGGTGAGCGCGTCGAAGCCGGGCGCGTGCAGCTCCTCGGTCAGGCGGCCGTGCATGAGCGCCTCGGCGTGACGCCGGTCGGCCGCCGCTCCCAGCAGCGTGTCGCTGATCCGCCGTCGCGCCTTCGCCGACGGCGAGTACCCGACCTCGGCGAGTGCCTGCTCGGCGCGCTGCACGAGCGCCTCGAGCTGTACGCGCTCGGCGCGCATCGCCTCCATCGCGCCGCGCGGATCGGAGAGCTGCGTGCGGCGCAGCCGGTCCACCGCGTCGAGGAAGCGCTCCAGCGCCGGCCGCGCGTGCCGTGCGAGCTGGTTGACCGCCCACAGCGGGGCGCTGGGCCGGCGCAGCCGGGCGACCTCGCGCGCGGCGTCGAGATCGTGCGCCTGGCGTAGCTCGGCGGCCAGCGTGTTGCGGGCGCGTGTGAAGTCCTTGGGGGCGACGGCGTAGAGGCGTTCGAGCGCGCGCGCGCCGGCGGTCATGGCTTCACTTTACCGGAAGAGCCGACGTACACTCGATGCGACGGGCGGATAGCTCAGTTGGGAGAGCACAGCCCTTACAAGGCTGGGGTCGCAGGTTCGAGCCCTGCTCCGCCCACCACCTTACGGGCGCGTACGACGAGCGAGTTCGGGGCTACGTCTCGCGGCGCGCCGCGTCCACCTCGGGCCACGTGTTGATCTTCACCACGGCCCAGCCGCACTCGCGGATCTCGCTGTCGACGGGAATGCGCTCGCGGCGCTGACGGCCGCGACGGTCTTTGCCCGCCGCCGCGGTGTTGCCGCGACGCTCGGCCGTGCGCCGCTCACTCGCACGGCGGTCGATGATTACCTCGCAGTCGGGCTCGCCGGACAAGGCCTTGCGGAGGGCGTCATAGAGGTCGATACGCTGACGGGAGACGATGAAGATCAGCCGGCGCGGGGCGCTCTTGGGAGCCGCCATACCAAGGAATCATAGGTCAGACCGATCAGCGCCGGCAAGGAGGACAGTTACGTAAGTAACTGTACGTATAGCGATGCCGACGCATCGGCACCCGAGTTCCTCCGCGAGCGGGCCCCTGGTCTGAGACTACAGGCCGAGCGCGCGGACGAGTCCGGTCACGAGGACGATCGCCAGGAGCGCGGCCGCTCCGATGATGTCCGAGTCGCGCGGGATCATCGTCATACCCGTGAACCAAAGCAAGAAACAAGCCGTCACTTCGTCCGCATCTATCTGCGCGTTCTACACCGCGCTAGGAAAAGATTTTCACGGGTTGCCGGTCACTGTTGACGCGCCTAAGGTGAACAATCCGGAGCATCGGAGAAGGGGGAAACATGGACGGCTGGTGGAGCGAGATCGACCGCGACGTTCGCTCGTGCCTGGAGCGGTTCGGCCCGATGAGCCCGCGTGATATTGCCCGCCAACTCCGGCTGTCCGAGGGAGCGGTGTCCTCCGTGCTGTCGATGCTGGCGCAGGAGGGCAAGCTCCGGATCGCGCGCGTGGAGCTGCCGCCGGACGACGACAGCCGGCAACTCTCACTCTAGCTCGTCCGCGTCGGCGACGATTCGCAGCGGCCAGGGTCGTCCGGGATGCTTGAACACCTTGACGAGGGGAATCGCAGCAATGAAGATTGCAATCGGAGGTGCGATCAGCTCACACGCCACCGCGATGCCGATGCCGCCGAAGTAGCCGATCGATCTCGGCCAATCGATCTCCAGCGGCCCGACCCGGGTAAGGAGGCCCGCGTCTTCGGGCTCCTCACAGGTCGTTCGAGGCTTCATCGGTGCCTTACGGCCCGCAACCGCGATGCCGGCGAGCGAGCCCTAGAAGACGCCCCGGAGGCCGGCCGTGACGCCGCCGACGTTGTTGGTGTTCCCGGTGCCATAGCTGTGCAGGCCTTCAGCGCCGCTCCAGCCGAAGCTGATCTCGGCGACGGATGCACCGCCCAGTCGGAACGTGAGGCTCACCCCCACGCTGGACTTCAGTCCCTCGCAGCCAAGGTCCCCGGGCCGGAGGCCGACGCGGCCGAGCTCACCGAAGATACGTACCCCGAGGGGGTCCCAGAGCTTGCGCTCGTAGCTGATCTCGGAGGCAATCAGGTTCGGGGCCCTGAAGCGATAGTTGGCATAGCCTCTCAACACGACGATGTGGCGGAGGCGAGGGTCGGCGGTGGGAGGGTGGATGCGCGCCTCCACCGATCGTTTCGCGGCTGCAACCGCGCCGCCGGCCATCAACGACAGCCACGCCCGCCGTCCAAGCACGACGTGAGGGTCCACCTAGCGGGGGAACACGCGGTCGCGGCCCTCGATGCGCTCGTACGACCACACGGTCACGCGATAGGCATCCGCCTTCGGCATCTTCGGGACCTCGAAGTACGCGCGGCCGAAACCCGGGACGACGCCCGGTACCCACTCGATGCGCTGCGCGACGACGTTCCCATTTGCGTCGAGCGCCTGCGCCAGCAGTTGCACTTTGCCCGCGGGCTCACCGTAGGTGTTCACGAGGTCGCCGCGCAGGCGAACCGAGCCGTCGCGCTCCGGCGCCGTCTCCCAGCTGAGCTTGAACCACCGTTCGGCGTCCGGCATCAGCGTCGTCACCGACGCCGACGGCGTCACCTCCGCAGTGCTGCATCGCCCAGCACCATCCCGACCGCGAACGCCGCGGCGGTCGCCCAACGCATGCTCCGATCCTCCTGGCGTCTCCTCGGCCGCGACAATGAAAACAGTCTCAATCGGCCGGGGTGTCTCATGGTCCGAAAGTGGTGCCCGCCCGTCTTGGCATCACGCCGCGGCTTTGCCTGGGCAGGGCACAATCCGGGGCACACTTCGGCGGTCGTGGTACACTCCCGACTCCAAGTCGTTGATTTCGGGCGCGGGCTCGTGGTGCAGCCTGGTTAGCACACTGGACTGTCAATCCAGAGGTCGCGGGTTCAAATCCCGTCGGGCCCGCCATTTTTCCATGGAGTTGCGCGACGGCCGCCCGTCGCGCTCTCCGGAAACTCGGCGAAACTCTCCGGATCACCGTCCAACTCCCGCCGCCGACCGCAGGGCCCCGCCGCCAACGCCACGAGGCCCGCGTCCGAGCCCGCGTACCTGCATGAGGTGAAATGGACGTTCTCCCCGCCCAAGGGTATTGACCCGCTGCCCGGCGTCCTCGTCGTGGGTCAGATCTCCATGTGGGGCCGCCCGCGCGCTTCGCCGTGACCGGTACTGACCCTACTGTGCGTGCGACTACTTACCCGGCGCCTTCCATGCTGCGAAGCCGACGAGACCGGAGGCCAACAGCCGCTGTCAGGTCGCCGCTCAACTGTAGATTCGCGGGCAATATGGGGGCCGCATGGATCATGCCGGGCAATCCTGGCGGCCCCCGTTTAAGGCGGCGTGATGGGGATCTAAATTGGTCCGACGTCAGCGCGCGCGGCTCCTTCTGAGTCGTAGCCCGGCGAGGCCCGCGAGCCCGGAGCCGAGGAGAAGCAGCGTCGCGGGTTCCGGCACACGGACATCCGAGTCAGAAAACGCATTGATGGCGAGCCCACCCGAGATCGGTACTCCTGCCGCCGTGAAAAGATCCCTCGTGAGGAACGGATTTGGCGGTGTAGTTGTACCTGGGTTGAATTCGGGCTGACAAGAAATGGTCGCACAGGTTCCGAGAGAGCCTTCGGTGTCCGAAGTAAAAGAAACCGAGAGCCCGGTTTCCTGCTTGGTCAACGTGATCAGGTCGCTGACTTGGTCGCCACCGGGTGGCTCCGTCAAGCCCAACGTGAAACTCGTCGGCTGGCCAGCAGCGAGGAAAGCGCCGGTGATGATCACGATCACGCTTTCCGCTGTCGCGCCGGGTTGTGATTGAGCGGTCACCCCAGTAGGAAGACCACTGGTGTCGGTCGTCACTGTGTCCGTCGTGTCGGTAAAAGTGACGGTGATGGCGCCAGCGGGGCCGCACATCAGGGCGAGCCCACCAGCGGTGAACGCAGCAAGCAACAGCCGGTGTTTCATCGTGGTCCTCCTCATCCCAGCGGTGACGTCTCAGGTGGCGGCGAACCTCGCTTCGCATCCGCGCCGCGATTTGCCGTGGACCGCATGGAATGTGCCACGCGCGTAAAGGCCCGCGCGCACTGAGCTCTAAACAAGGGCTTTCGACGAAGCGTCGATGAAACGTCAGAATTCCCGACACTCCATCGCGGGAGCACGATTTGGCGGGACTTTTGGTGAAAGCGCGCGCTGGACACCAAGTCGTCTTCCGTCAGGATTTCTTACGAAAAGCTGCCGCAGAACACCCGTCAGGAGGTATGCGGCATCCGCCGTAGCCTGTCAATCTCCCCTACAGTCGACGCAACATCGCCTCGTGAGAAGGTACCCACCGTTCGGGTAGCGTGATGAACTCTTCTCCGACCGCATCGGCATCCAGGTTCGGCGCAGGTCATACCATCGATGCAGCTCAGTTGCTCATGCCGAGCATCGAGAAGTGGCGCGGATGAACATCGGCCAAGCGTAGAGCATTGCCCGCCCCGCGGTGCTGTCGGAAAACCTGACGCTTCGATGGTCGGCAACCCGCCGAACGCGCCAGAAACACTGCCCGCCGTCGAGGCCGTCCACTACCGTCAACGGGGGGCGGGCTTCGACTCCATCTCATCTCCATCCCGGGGCCGGCGGCGCAGCGCTGCCTCAGCGGGCCGGTGGCTGACGATCAACCCACCGCCGCGCGTAGATCGCGGCGCGCTCCTCGGCCACCTTCGCGGACGACTTCCGGCACGTGACCCGCTCGATGTGAGGCTTGACCTCCGATAGCGTGCGCCGGATGCGGACCTCGGCGTCCCAGGCGCCATCCACATGCTGCGCGGTCACCTCGATCCGATGCCCGCGATAGTCAGACTCGATCAGCAAGGCGCACCTCACGCCGGCTGATCGTCAGCCCCTGTGGTGCCGGCGGTAAGGTCAGACACGCCGGACACAGTTTGTCCCGCTCGGTCTCGTCCTCGTCCGGCGGCTTCACGAGTGCGAAGGCGCGACCGCAGAGTGCGCAGATGCGACGGTGAGCGAGCACGATCGCCGTCGCTACAAGCGCCCATTACCGCCTATGCGTTTTCCGTGCTACCAATGAAACTAATCCGACGCCGGAGCCGAGCAAGAATAGGGTCGCCGGTTCTGGAACAGCGTTGAGATCCGAGCGAACTTCGGCCGTCAAGTTGAATTGACTAGTGCCGAGGATGGCCGAGACGTCTTGGAAGTCTCCGGTTTCGAAAAGCGCGGGAGCGTTCGGAGCTGGTGTGATTGAGCAACTCGGGGAGATGCACAGCGCATTCACCGATTTCAGTTCTAGGCTCCAACTAAAGGAGCCACGCGCGTTAGGATTTTCTGTGGCAGTGAAGGTCACGACGTCGCTGAATGCGGCCCCTGCGGGGGTAGGCTCGAAGAGGTTAACCGCCGAGCTGAAGGACCCAAGGCCAGCAGGCCCACTGGTAGGGCCGATAAGAATCGCAGCCTGTGACGGGGAGTCACCATCGCCCGGCACCTCATCAATGTCCAGGGATAGCCCCCCCGCACGCACGGTATCCGAGACGGCATAGACGGGCGCCGAGCCGAGCAAAAGCAGCAAGACGGCGATAGCGGTGACCCGAAATACGGTGCAAAGCATAATCCCCCCGTGCAAAGGTCGTGTCGCACGGGCGACGCCCGCCGCAAGACCTCTGCCACATCAAGGATCTCTGCGACGGCGCTGGCTTATGGTCCTCGCGAGAAACTCGTGGTCGAGAACCGTAAAATCGGCCGACACAAAACCTCGTCTGCGTCTAGCTGTGCGCACTCGCCGCCGTCACGCCGCCCGTCGGCGGATTGCGTGGTAGACCACCAAGAGCACGACCGCTCCGACGACGGCAACGATCAGGCTATAGATATTTAGCCCAGTCACCCCGTGCATACCGAACAGACTGAACAGCCAGCCGCCGACCACCGCTCCCACGATACCCAGAGCGATGTCGAGGAAGAAGCCTTCCCCCGTTTTGTTGACCAGCTTACTGCCGATGAAGCCCGCGATCAGGCCGAGCACTACCCACCGCCTCGGTGAGCGTCAGGGTGCCGTTGCACACCGCGACCTTCAGGTGGTCTTCCTCGTAGTGCGCGGGGCTCTTGTCGGTAGAGCGAGCTGCCTGAAGCTGCTGCGCCTTCCAGTGCTCCGTGTACGACGGGGCTGGCCGAATCGTGGCGGTCCAGTGGCTCACGCAGATCGTCTGCTGGATGGTGGCCTGCGTGACGTCCGGGTTCGGCACGCCGGACGTGATCGCGGGGTCAGGGTAGAGGTAGCTCGGGCCAACGCGCGGTGCCGCCTGGCCGGGCGCTACCACGACGTGCGCCCCGTGGTGACTGGCCGAGGCCGTCCCGAAGACGGCGGCGACGATGAGTGCGGCGGTGGTCGCAAAGCGATCGAGGCCGGCTCGACGCAGCGCGATCATCGCGGTTTGGGTGGCGCGGGTCGAGGCGGTCCTGGCCGTCGTGGGGGACGGGCCGGCTTGGGCACCGGGGGAGCCGGCGCAGTCTTGCGACGCGCCCAGCCCTCAACGTTCTGCCGCGACGCTCGGCCTGTCACTGTGGCCTGAGACTATCGCGCCGGGGCGCCTCGTCGGCAACCGTCCTGAGGGGCGACAGGATCCGATGCTGCGCGGAATCGCCGGCGGCAGCGGCGTCCGCCTGGGTGAACCTACGCGCCCAGGCGCAGACCTCGGCCTCGAGCAGCGGCGTCATCAACGTCGTAAACGCCACCATCTTGCGCATCAGCTGCTCCTCCATCACCCGCGCCAGGATGCCGTCAGAGCGTCCACGTGCACCGGCTCGCGCGACAATCCAGTCGCGGACAAGGACCGCGTCGCAGTAGCACTTGGCCGCCTCGTTTGCGAGGTCAGAGACGCTCACCTCAGCCACCCCGTCAGCGCGCCCCGCGAACGGGCCGGGCCCTGTCTCAGGTCCCGCGCGTGGCGCCTCCTGCCGGGCCATGTGCTGCCTCCCCGTTGGCTCCCGCTGGTCCGCCTATACCCCGGGAGCTGGGCGACCGGCCAGCGAGCAGCCCGCCGATCGTGGTGGCCCCGCGGCGTGGTGACACGCTTCCGTGTCACATGAGGCGACGCGACCCCCGCGCGACGCTCTCCGGAAAACTCTCCGGAAACAGCAGCCGAAACGCGCCGAAAACCACCGACTCCTTCATGGCCGGAACCCGCGTCCTGACGGCGCGTCTGTGTGGGCGTGTAGGACCGAGTGGAGACTGTCAATCCAGAGGTCGCGGATTCAAGTCCCGTCGAGCCCGCCATTTTTCCATGGAGTTGCGCGACGGCCGCCCGTCGCGCTCTCCGCAAACGCGCCGAAACTCTCGCCCGCCAGGTAAGGCGACACTAAGTTGCCTTCGCCCGATCCGGCTCCTTGACCCGCTCGAGGAGTGGATCGTCGACGAATGTCGCGTAGCCTGGAATGACCAGAGTCACCGTATCGCCCGGGTCCAGCAGGACGTCCAAGTCGGCAACCTTTTGAGTGAACGTCACGAGCATCGGTCCCTGAGCGGTCGTGATCTTCACCAGGAGTCGGTTGCCGTCTCGCTGCTTGCGTACCACCTGCCCTTCGATATGTTCACCCGACCGGCTGCCGGCCTTCGGAAGGTACGGCGCAATCAACGCAGGGCCTCGGTTCGCCGCGCCGAAGCCGACGACCACGCCGACGAGGAACGTACCGACGAGGATGAGCCATCCCCTCATCTCGTGATCGCCCCGTGCTCTCTACCCAAGCGATCCAGCAATCTTCCGGTACTCGTCCTCAGTGAACGCCCGGAGCGTCTCCGTCCGAACGAAACCCATCGAGGCGTTGCCGAGCGCGAGCTTGGCAACAGTGGCGTCGTCGGGAGCTTC
>WNFJ01252648.1_pt1 | contig 12099 bp, 8 predicted proteins | sample 5400461 | NCBI WGS metagenome assembly WNFJ01 (sample SAMN13153349, study PRJNA577476) | soil metagenome | isolation source: 115 cm saprolite on Douglas fir-dominated hillslope | place: USA:California | collected 2013-09-17
CGAATCGCTCGGGGACCAAAAATGGTGGGAAGTGTTCCAAGACAAGCAGCTTCAAGACTTGATCCACACTGCCCTCCAGCAGAACTACGATGTTCGCATCGCGGCAACGCGAATCCTGGAAGCCCGGGCGCAGGTCGGCATCACGCGCGCCGACGGGTTGCCGACGATTAGTGCCGGAGCTCAGTCTTTCGACCAACGCTCCGCGCGCCAAAAATTCTTCCCTGCATTCGACACAAGCGCTCACCAGTTGGATCTCTCCTTGGCTTGGGATCTCGATTTCTGGGGAAAGTATCGCCGCGCCAACGAGTCCGCGCGGGCAAGTCTGTTAGCGACGGAATGGGCCCGTGAGGCGGTCATCACCACACTGGTGAGTGACGTTGCCGCAGCTTACTTCCAGCTTCGTGAACTTGACCTACAGCTCGAAATCTCGCGGCGAACGCTTGTTTCGCGCCGGGACTCGCTGCGGCTCACACAAATGTTAGCAAACGGTGGGGCTACATCCATGCTCGACGTCCGGCAGGCGGAACAGCTCGTATTCACTGCCGCCGAGACCATTCCCGATCTGGAACGGCGCATTGAGCAGCAGGAAAACTTCATAAGCACGCTTTTGGGAAACAATCCCGGTCCCATCGCGCGCGGAGCAAAGTTGACGGAGCAACCGCATGCGCCAGAGGTCCCGCCAGGCCTTCCGTCCGATCTGCTGGAGCGGCGGCCCGACATCCGTCAGGCCGAAGCACAATTGATCGCTGCTAACGCTCAGATCGGAGTTGCGAAAGCCGCCTACTTCCCGCAAATCTCCTTGACCGCGAGCGGCGGATTTCAGAGCTCAGCGCTTACCAGCCTCTTTAGTGGTCCGGCCGGGTTGTGGAATTTCGGAGGATCACTCGTACAGCCCATCTTCGCCGGGGGAAGAATTCGTTCCGGTGTGAGACTTTCCGAGGCGCGGCAACAGGAAACACTACTGATCTACCAGCAGACTATCCAGCAGGCCTTTCGCGGGGTCTCGGATGCGCTAGTCGAATACCGCAAAGACAGGGAATTCCGAGAGCAGCAAGAGCAACTCGCGTCTTCCGCTGAAGATGCGGCCCGGCTTTCGGAGACGCGCTATCGAGGTGGCGCCACCAGCTACTTGGAGGTGCTGACGAACGAAACCAATTATTTTGATGCTGAGTTGGGACTCGCTCAGGCTCAGCTGAACGAGCTTTTAGGTCTGGTCAGCATTTACCGAAATCTTGGTGGAGGCTGGCAACAACAATGAGTAGCGGGAACTCAGATTTCCCCGGCTTATGTGTTTCGCTGACGGTTTTGCCGCAAAGCATGAAGTCGGCGAGGTTGTTGAGCCTTACTCGCAGGCGTGTCTGGACGGGGAACAAAACCATCTCGATTGGACATTTTCAGCTGTGGTAACTCCTTCTCGTTCAGCTTCGGTTTTTCGCTCACAATTATGTTCATACATGTAGAGAATGAACGCGGTGACGTTGGATTTTTCGTGGACGGTGACGAACAACGGGAATTGAAATACCATCGGACCGTCCCGTAATTCTCCAGAAGGGATCCGTAGCCCTATGAAGTTTCAGAGGATCATGTTTGAGCTAGTGATCGCCACCTTGTTGATGTCCGCCAAGGCGTATTCCCAGGCAGGAAAATCCGAGAAAAGCCCCTCCTCGCCTTCAGCCCAGTCCGTCGAACCTTTCCTGGGACGCTGGGATTTGACGTTGAAGGCACCTGATCGGGAATATCCCTCGTGGTTGGAACTTCGCCTGGAGGGTGGACAATTGAAAGCCCAGATGGTGAGCCGTTGGGGAAACGCAAGACCGCTTCCCAAAGTTGAGCTGTCGAATGGCCGCCTCACGTTCGTGTCTCCTAAAGAGGAGGAAGACCGAGCCGAGGATATGGTTTTCGAAGGAACTTTCGTCAGGAAGGCCACCCTGTCGGGGACTACGACTGGACCAGACGGAACCACCTGGCAATGGGGCGGCCTGAGAGCGCCGGCGTTGAAAGTAAAAAGCCTGCCGAAGTGGGGGAAGCCGATTCAATTGTTCAACGGAAAAGATATGAGTGGATGGAGGATGGACGGAGCAGATACTTCCGTGTGGAAGGTCGTGGACGGTAACTTGGTAAGTCCTGGAAACGGTCCTGAGCTGATCAACGATTCCAAATTCGGGGATTTTAAATTGCATGTTGAATTCAACTGCGCCGCTAATTCCAACAGTGGCATCTACTTGCGCGGCCGATACGAAGTTCAGATCGAAACCGACTCCATCGAGGAACCGCCGAGTCACCATATGGGCGGCGTATACGGTTTCTTGGCCCCTTCACCGGAACTTCCCCGCGAGCCCGGAGAATGGCAGAGCTTTGATATCACGCTGATCGGACGATGGATCACCGTGGTCCAAAACGGCCAGACGATCATCGATAACAAGGAAATTCCGGGCATCACGGGTGGTGCCCTGGACAGTTACGAAGAACTGCCGGGACCTCTTTATCTTCAGGGAAGTGAAAAAGGGCACGTCGCCTATCGCAGTATCGTCGTCACACCAGCGGAGAAGTAGCAAGAATCAGCAACGCCCAGGTACGGCCAATGACGCACTTCTTGCGCGACATCCTTCGCCAGCCGAATAAGTTACAGCGAACGATCGATTTTCTTTTGGGAACAGGCCGGCCCACTTTGGAAGCAGCGGCGACTGCGACCGAAAGAGCTGCGCCTGTGCGGTGCCGTACAAGCTAACGGCACATTGCCTCTATTTCTTCCATGGCCTGTCTCGCGGTGTTAGAGGCCACGAACGGGCCGAGCCTCCTCGTCGTGAAAGGAAGACTTGCCACGGGCTCGCCCAAGTGGTGCACGATACGCAACGCGGCTCCGTACTGACCCTGGGCCGCCAGTGACTTGGCGCGCTTTAGCCTCAGAGTGACATAAATCTCCCGCACATCCGTTCCGCCCTCCTCCTTTGCGAAGAATCGATTCACAAGTAGCTCTTCAGCTGGGTCAAATTCTCCGGCCTCGGCCAGTAATCGCACCAACCGGAACACAAGAGCAGAGGGGGCGGACTACAGCCCAGGGAAACTTTGGAGCGTGCGGGCCCTCTCGATGGCTGGCCGCCCAGATTTATCCATCGCCTCTTCCAGCCCGAGAATCAAGTCGACGTTATGAGAATCGTAGCTCATCCCTTCGCGGAAATATTCAATCGCCCGTTCGGGTGATCCCCCGGATCGAAGCACCGTGTATCCCATATTGCGGTGCAGTGTCGGGGTGGCCGGCAATATGCGACGCACCGCCTCCCATTCCTGCATCGCGGGCCCGGTCATGCCTCCCGAGAGGTAGAGTGAGCCCAGCAGCAAGTGAGCCGTGGTATCGTCCGGATAGATTTCGATGGCGCGGCGCAATACGGGAAAGGATTCCGCCCGGTTGGGAAAGACAAAACTGGTGGGCATCCTGGAACCGGCCTCAAAGTCAGGACGGCCGTCCTTTCCGAGAGCGTAGCGGCAATGGCCGCGGTAGTAAGCAATCAAAGGATACGAACTAGGATGGAGAGCACCAGGCTCGCTAACCACTTCTGAGCCAGAGGTGTATTGCCGCGAGAGCACATCGAGTGCATCTTCGTAAAGACCGAAGCGCATGTAATCGGCAGCGATCTCAAGAATCCGCTCGGGGTCCCCAGCCAGGTGCGCTAGCAAGGCCGGATCGTTCGCGCCCAACCGCAGGGCTTCATAACGAAGCAAGGAACAGGTCGGATCTTTCTGCCTCCAGAATCCGAGACGCTTGCGAGCCTCGGCTTGACGCCGCAGTGCGCGCAAGAGCGCAACCTCCATGCCACCCGCCTGGATCAAGTCGGGCCGGTTGCTGACAAGCTCCTGGACAATCCTCAGAGCTCGCTCGCGCTGGCCCTCGCGTGATTCCAGCGCGGCCAATGCCATCATCGCCGCCGCGTGGTAGCTGCCAGATTGCTGGGCAAACTCCCAGTGGATTCGAGCCGCTCGGTCGTCTCCTTCGGCCGCCAGCGCCTGGCCCAGGTAATAGGCGGCCTCATGATCGCTGCTCACCCGGGCCAGTGCCTTCGAAAGATGCTGCACGGCAACCCGGTTCTCTTTGAGGGCTACTTCAAGACGCCCGGCCGCGCGGTTAAGAGCAATGCTGTCCGGAAATTGGACGAGTCCGCGCTCATAGGTCTTCAACGCAGCCAGCAGTTCACCATTGCCCTCCTGGTCAGTGGCTAGGATGAGGAAGTCGTCGGCGCCAAAAGTCGCTTCCGGCGCGCGTTCGTGGGTCGGTTGCTTGCCTGTCTGAATGTTTTCACCACTGGCAAAGTCGTACTTGCCTTCGGTGTGCTGCAGGAGTATTTCGCCCAGTTCGTTCCGCAGCTCGATCGTGTAGGTTGCACTTGAGGGAAGGCCGGAAAAAATCTTACGGAAGGCTTTTCGCGGTGAGAGCGAGGCTCGTGCGAATGCGATCGTTCGCAGGCCCTCCAGAACACTCACCCGCGCATTCCGCAATTCACGAGTCACGTTGAGAATGACCTCGAGCGCTACCGTGTCCGCGCTCACAGCCCGGCGGTGCAGATTGAGCACCGCGTCCCGGTTGGCTCGAGAAACCCCGCCAAGCTCGCGAATGGGAATCCAGCATTCAGTGAAAGAGCGCGACTCTTGCGGTTCCAGGAACCCGTAGGTTTCCTGATCCCGGAATAATCCGGCTTGAACCTCTACGTAGGCACTGTTGTTATCCGACAGGGCAGCCCGCCAGTCCAGCCCGTCTTCGTCGCTCCCCCACGACCAAATCTTTTTCGTAGGAAGATCCAAAGGCGACGAGTAGTGCACGACTCCCGATTGGGTCCGCGGATGATACACCGCCATGTATGGTTCGCGGCTCGCGTAACTAAAGCGGGAAACCGGACCGTACTTTTGATTCCCGACAATGCTCAGATCCACACCGGCCAAATTCACCGGCCAGGTATCGATGTCCGCGAATCCATGTCCGGCAGTGAATTCCATGGGATAGAGGATGCGGCTGTCGTCCCAGACTTCAACGGCGGCATTGGTCCACCAGTAGAAACGGTGACGAGTGTTGCTGCGGTTGTAAAGTGCCGTCTTCTGCTCCAGGTAGGCGCAGCCCGGATGCAGAGTGAGCTGCACGCGCCACTGCATGCCGTAGACGCGATCGATATTGCCGACCCATATCGAGCCGCCTCCGTTGCGTTCTCGCTTCATGGCGAAGTCTACGGGTGAAACCGTCATCCAATTGTGCGAAACGGGAAAGTTGAACTCGATGCCCAGCGCGGCCCACATTCCGCGATATGCAACTCGCGCATACTTGATGCTGGGGTTGGCATAAAATATCGAAGCCCCGTTGATCTTGTCGATGCACGTATAGACGTGGCCTCCAAGGTCAGGCAAAACAATGCATTTCAGATATTCGTTTTCTAGATTAAGCGTTCGCCACTTGCGGGGATCGCGATGATCGGCCAAATTGTGGCGCAAGGTGTAGGGGTAGTTATGGAACCTGCCGGTGTTGAAAAGATCGAAGGGCGGATTCGGATCGGGGAGTCCCTCTTCGGAGGTGGGGATCACCATGGAGTCTTTCCAGACTCGCACGCGCGGTGCTGGCCTACGCATGATTCGTCCCTATAGCCCCACGCGGCAAAGCGTAAGCGCCAACGCAGCGATAGCGCTATTCCGGCGGCTTATTTTCTGTTGACCAGACATGAATCTCGCGTATCCCCGTATTCAGCCCTCTTGGGTCCGCGGGTCAATTGCGGCACAGATTCATTTTTGTGCCTGACCTGCACTGGCTTCGATCAACTGCTGTACCGGTGCAACCACCATGAGCAGGAGGTTGGCTTTTGGTGTTTTGGACCGCTCGATCAAAGTGAGCTGCTGCGTCCTCCAGGACTCCGAGGAAGATTCGGATTTATCGAGATAATCCAGCGCCTGCAAGCCCGCAGCACCGAGGGCGGAAAGGTCTTGCGACAAGGGCGTGACTTCGAGCAGGAGAAAAGATCGCTGCAGCAGCGGATATAGATTCATATCGTTATCGCGCCAGGTTGTGAGCAACGTCCGAATCTGGGCTTCAGCGGTTTGATCTTTGTAGCCGCTTTGGATGTAGGCCTGCACCTGATCGCGAAAATGACGTGCTGCATCGCTCTCCGGGCTCACGGCGTCGATCAGGTGGTTCAGCGGAGCTCGAAAGTCCCAAGGGCCTTTCACATTGGCAAAGCGGGTGTAGTCCTTCACAGGCTCGACCACGTCGGAAAGCGTGCGCAGGGCGGAGATGTCTTCAGTTCCAGCCATGCGGTGAAGCATCTGAAACCTGCCGGTTCGGTGCGTTAGGCCTAACCAGTCGAGCCGCCAATTGAGTTCGGCGAGTCTGGCGTACATCGAGCCGACATCTGCAACTTCCTGCGGAGACCACAAGCGCTCGGCAATTGCGGCGGTTCGCGGCCACACGCGGGAATCGAGGATCTCGGGCGTCACCCATTCCGTCCACATGCACGCCTCGCCGCCGAGGATGCGGCTCTTCTCTTCGGGGCTCAACGTTGCTGCGGCGTCGCTCATCGGATCGACGGCGTAGTGCCGCGCAGCCGGCCACATCAAGTCGATGTAATAACCAAAGGAGAGCAGGCCGCTGTAGCCTTGCTTCGCCGCCGTGGCCAGCGATTCCTGGCCGCGCCAGGAATGAATGACGATGGTCTTGGGCAAATCAGGATGCACTATCTCATCCCACCCCACCATCAGCTTGTGGTGCTTCGTCAGGATCTTCTGCAGGCGCTGATTGAAGTAGGCTTGCAGATCCTGGTTATTCTTCATGCCGTGCGAGTGGATGAACGCCTGGATCTTCGGATTGGCGTCCCAGTGCTTTCCATCGACTTCGTCTCCACCGATGTGAAAGTAGGCGTCGGGGAAAACCTTGGCCATCTCGTCGACGAACTTGTCGAGGAATTTATAAGTCCCTTCCTGCGTGGGATCAGTAACGGAATCGGGTCCCTCTGGATCGACCTTGTAAGGACCGGGGTTGCTGGCCAGTTCTGGATATCCAACAAACCAAGACCGGCTGTGGCCGGGCGTATCGAACTCAGGAAGGACGCGGATGCCGCGATCGTGCGCGTAGGCCACAAAGTCGCGGAGCTCGCCTTGCGTGTAATACATGCCATCGGATCCCATCTCGTGAAGCTTAGGAAAGCGCTTGCTCTCGACGCGAAAGCCTTGGTCATCGGAGAGGTGCAGGTGCAGAACGTTCAACTTTACCGCGGCCATCCCATCCACGTTACGTTTGAGCACATCGAGGGGAATGAAGTGACGGCTGACGTCGATGAGCAGTCCGCGCCAAGGGAAGCGGGGCTGGTCTTTTATGGTGACCGCAGGCACGGCGAAGCCGGCCGGAGTGTTTTCGACGAGTTGAAGGAAAGTTTGGAGTCCATGAAGGATGCCCAGGGGGGTTGGCGCGGTGAGCTTGGCTCCGGAATCCGTAATTGCAAGCTCGTAGGACTCATCCTCGCCAAGCTTTTGCACTGGCTCGCGGCCGTGGTCGGCGTGAATGGAAAGGGTTGGGCTGGCATCGACTGGTTTGCGCTTGAAGAGCATTCCCGTTTGATGGGAAAGCCCGGCAACAAACCTCTGTACGCTGCGTCCAAGTGTTGCATCCTGAAAACCCGTGACCGCGGCGGAAAAGGATTGATCAATCGCAAGTTGTCCAGCTCCAAGCTGAACAGAGGACGGCATAGGCATGAGGTTGAGCTCGCGCTGCCTTTGTGCTGCAGTAATAGGTGCAAGTAAGAAAACCGCGCTAAGGATCAGCAGGATTCGCATAGGTCCATTGCCACCGTCTACTTTTAATTGCGAATGCGGCCTCATTTCAACAACTTGAGTGCATTGTCTCGATATACTTGGCTCAAAACTTCATCGGGCAAGTACAGCCCATAGATGTTCCATCGCCCTTGACGCGAGGCATGCGACGGGTACTCGAAGTACTCATCGGCAGTCTCCAGAAATCGAAAGTGCAGTCGGTACATCCCCCTCTCTGGCACAAGGTCTGTGCCAAAAAGGATGCGATTGGCGTACTTCAAGAAGAATTTGCGGGCCGAATAAGGTTGCCGGCCGAGCTCTGCCGTGCGCGCTCCTATGTCCACGTAAACGTTTGGATAGGCATCGAGCAGTTGGTTCACATAAGACAGATTCTCGGGCCGCTCGGCCAGGTGGGCGGCGATGAACGTCGTACGAGGATGGCGGGCAAAGACGCGGTCGCGCTGTCCGAGCAGTTCCTCCTTGGAATATTCTGACCCGTGAAAACTCCAATCGGGATGCGCCGTAAGCTCTTCATAGCGTTCATTGAAACGATCGATGGGGAGAAAAAACGCATCCGGATCGGCGGTATGAAACATGACTGGAATACCCAGGTCTGCGGCTTTCTCAAAAAGAGGCGCTAGCTGATAATCATCCACCCGCATCAGTTTGCCATGTGAGTCACGGAGAGTCAGGCCAAGATCCTTCCAAAACTTGATTCCGCAAGCACCCTTCGCAACTAGTTTTTCGAGGCGCTCCACAGCACGTGTAAAAAAACCGGGCTTCTGCAGATCGGTCCAGTCCATCCACGCGATGGTGGCGAAACGATCGGGAGCAACGCTCTGGAAGCGATTCATAATCTCGAGCGCCTCATCGCCAACACGCATCGTGATGTTGACGATTCGTTCGACGCCACACTCATCCATCACCTTCAAGATCTCCTTCGGCTCTTGCGCATCGAGGTGATTGTGATAATCAATCACTGGAAATCTCGCCTTCTTCACCTCGTGTACGGGGGTGGCTATCATGGCGTGCGGCTCAAAATCACACAGCCGTAGTTCCGTTTCAGCCTTGGCGCTGACCATGGCGATGAACTTGTCTGTGGAAGGAGCCTTCTCTGTCATGATTCCCTATCTTTCTGTTGCAATAGGCGCTTGAGCATCTCACGCAAATCTGCGAAACCGCGCAGTGTAACCACCACAGTGATGACGGCAAACGACGTACCCGCTATTACGAGGCTTACCGTCCAAAACCACTGCCAGTACTTCATAGTGTCCTCGGTGTCGTCGAGACAAGATTTGAAGGATCCTTCCTGCCCGGGCCCGGAGGTCCTACAAGCGACCCGACCACCAACCCCGTTGCCGCCAACCCGAAAGCCGCAAAGCCGGTGACGTTTTCACTCCAGTGCAAGAAGAAAAAAGGGATAATCGCGCCGGCTGCTCCCATCAGCATCGCCAGATAACCGCCCGTGGTGTTCACGCGCTTCCAATAGAGCCCGCCAACTACACAAACAAATGCGCCCGCCAGGAAGATCGTGCCCGTAATATTGAGGTACAGGTAGACGGCTCCCGGAGGCGTGTAATACAGTCCCCAGAACATGAGGAATAGTCCCACGAAGAGATTGGCAAGGCGATTCACCCAAATCTGTCCTGTCGTGCTGAGCGGCGGCTTACCCAGGATCTGCCGTGTCGGAAAGATCACGTCCTGCGAAATCACCGCACTCCAACCCAAGAGGTAGGAACTGTTCACAGACATCGTCGCCGCCAGCATCCCGGCGATCACAATTCCTTTCACCCCGGGGCCAAGCATGCTCGCCAGCATTGCCGGCATTGCGTCGATTGGAGTCAGCGTCACTCCATTGACCACCGGTAGCGGGATACCTTTTTCCAGAGCTCCCACTCCAAAAAGCGTTAAAGCTGCGATCCCCCAGAGCATGGGCAGCATTCCGCGCCCCAAAAAGATGAAGCCCGTCCAGGTCATCACACGCTTGGATGTTTCTGGACTCGTCGTCGAAAACATACGCATCGCAGTAGTTTGCCAACAGGTGTGGATTGAGAACCAAAGGAGGATCTGCCATACGATGAATGTCACACCAAATTTGGGATTGGCAATAGGATTGAACCCTGGCGCGCCCATGGTCACGCTCACTTTTTGGATGATGTTGGCCCACCCCACGTGATGCACTGCGTAGACTGAGACCAAAATCGTAGCCACCGACAGCAGTACATACTGAATGAAGTCTGTAATCACCACGGCAACCATACCGCCCAGTACCGTGTATAACAATTCCAGCACAAGGATCACGGTCATGACCGCAATGAGATATTTGGCATCGATCCCGCTGACGATCGTCAAGAACTCGCCTTCGATCTTTAGGAAGACACCCATGTTCAGGATCCCACCGAGTGCCACAAGGACTCCGGTGACGAGCCGCAACCCCCGGCTGTATTTCACCTCGAAAAACTCCGGAACGGTCATCAGTTTCAGTTGTCGGAGGCGGCTTATGACGAACCCGGTCCGGCCAATGATAATCATCACGAAGCCAGAGATCAGTGCTGCCGCGAAAGCGGAAAATCCGTATTTGTAACCAAGTTCAGCGTTATACATGAAGGTGATCGTGCCAATCTCTGTCGCAGCCAGGGTCGCGATCCCTATATATGTTCCGAGTTCTCGGCCGGCAACCAAGTAGTGCGCAACGTTTCCGATGTACTTCTTACCGAGCAATCCGACGGCGAGAGACACGACCAGATAGCCTGAAACAATCGCCCAATCTAGAATCGTGAAGTTCATTGGTTTTCCGCACGCGGCCCGTTTCTAGAACAGTTCGTCGAGCAGCCCTTGAATTTGCATCGCTGACGAACCAATGAGGGCCACGTCCCTGACGAGGTTCTCTTTCATCGAGCCCAGAATCGCATATTCCGGGAGCCGTTTTCTCGGCGGCGATACGCCCAAAATTACCCGCACATCGGCAAACGGCCTTTCTTGTGTTCGGAGGCAGAAAGCCGTGGTCTTTCTAGCGAACTGTCAAAAGGTGCTGCCAAACTCCGGAAAATTACGTTGGTAATCGTAACAAAGCGTAAGCCCGACCGTCGAGAGAGAGTCCAGCTAGCTGCTGTTGGTCGAAGCGCGTCAAGTCGAATCTGCGTATCTGAAGTTTACGGTTGAGCAGAAGAGGAATTTTGTCGCGAGCGGGACACGACCAGCAAGCGATGTCTCAAGCTTAGGTCACGAGGCAGAAGATAGGAACGCACATTTCCTTTGTGAACTCGGCGTAGGTAGCAGTTTGTCGAGTGGTGGCCGGGATTTATGACGACTTGCTTTTTGGCCAGTCGAAAGCATCTGCCATTTTGCCAACGGCTGAGAGCAATCGAGAACTCGCATTGATTCCATCGAAAGAATCGTTTTGACAGCGCCTCAGGCGCTGCCTCTAATGATTGCCTATTGGGTCTTTCTCTCCTGTTCGAAGCAAGGGGTGAATATGCGAAACGTCTTCATGAGCCTGCTCGGCATCTTCCTAGGAACACTTAGCTGTTGCGCACAATCCACAACATCCTTGCGCGGGGTCATCACCGATCCTTCCGGCGGCGTTATTCCGGACGCGACCGTTAGCATAATCAACGGGGACAACGGTTTCTTGCGCCGAAACGTTAGCGATGCCAGCGGCGAGTACAAATTCCTCCAAATTGCTCCTGGAACCTACAAGGTCATGGCGGAGAAAGAGGGATTCGCCACGATGACACGAAGCGACGTCAAGCTCCAGGTGAATACGCCTACGACGCTCGATTTGGCCATGGCGGTCAGTGCCACCGGCGAGGTGGTGAATGTGGCGTCGGAAATCTCCCAAGTGAATACGACAGATGCCAGCATGGGCAATCCGTTCAGCGAGATGCAGGTGAGACAAATCCCGCTGCAAACGCGAAATGTCGTGGAACTGCTGAGCGTGCAGCCAGGCGTGACTTCCAATGGAGAAGTGCTGGGGGCGCGCCGCGACCAGAACAACGTCACTTTGGACGGCGCGGATGTAAACAATAACCAGAATTCCGGTTTGGCGGCGCAGACGACGGCAACCGGCATGGGCGGGTACCAGGGATCAAACGCCAATGGGGCGAATATCAATTCCGGCTTTAATGCGGTGCTGCCAATTCCGCTGGATTCCGTCCAGGAATTCCGCGTGACCGTGGCCGGAGAAGGCCCCAATCAGGGGAGATCGTCCGGCGGACAGGTTACGCTAGTGACGAAGAGCGGGACAAATCAACTCCATGGCTCCTTGTATGAATACAACCGCAATACCGCAACAGCCGCCAACACGTGGTTCAACAATCAGGCCGG
>WNFJ01701284.1_pt2 | contig 12099 bp, 9 predicted proteins | sample 5400461 | NCBI WGS metagenome assembly WNFJ01 (sample SAMN13153349, study PRJNA577476) | soil metagenome | isolation source: 115 cm saprolite on Douglas fir-dominated hillslope | place: USA:California | collected 2013-09-17
TTGACGGCCTCGTCGAAGGCAAGCGTCTTCACCGGGATCAGCGCCTGATCGTGATACATGCAGATCGCGCAGTCGTAGGTCTTGCGCGCGGCGTCGTGGAACAGGGTGTCGGCGGGCAGCGGGCCCCTGATCTCGATGCCGTCGCGGCGCAGGATTTCGACCGCCGGCGCCACGATGTTCTGGTCCTCGGTGCCGAGCGAGCCGTCTTCGCCGGCGTGGGGATTGAGGCCGGTTACCGTAAGCCGCGGATTGGCGAGGCCGAAACGGGCTTTCAGATCGGCGACCACGATGCGGGCCGTCGTGACGATCAATTCGCTCGACAGCTGCGCGATCGCATCGCGCAATGCAAGATGGATGGTCACGGGCACGACGACGAGGGCAGGGGACCACAGCATCATCACGGGTTGTGGGGTATGACCCCCGGTCGCCGCTAGTTCGGCGAGAAATTCGGTATGACCGGGATGGCGGAATCCGGCGCGGTAAAGCACGCTCTTGGCGATCGGATTGGTGACGACCGCGCTGGCCTGCCCTGCGACGACGTCGGCGACGGCCTGACGAATCGAAGCCAAGGCCGCGTCTGCACTGGTGTGATCGGGCTGGCCAGGCTGCGCGGTTGCCGTATGGCCGGTGGCCACGACCGGCAATGCGTCCTTAAATGCACCGAGCGCCTCTTCAGCGCAAACGTCGGCGATCTCAACGCGTAGTCCGAGCACCTTCGCCCGGTGCGCGAGGAAGTCGCGATCGCCGAGCAGGTAGAATGCCGGGAGCTTCAGCTCGTTCCGCCGCAGCCACGCCTTGATGGTGATATCGGGCCCGATCCCCGCGGGTTCGCCAAAGGTCAGCGCAAGGGGCTTTGCCATGCGTCAACGATATTCGATCATCGCGGCTCTGCGCACTTCCTGCAGATAGGCCTTCGACTTCGCCTCGTATTTCTCGGCATACATCTTTTCCCGGATTTCCCTCTTTTTTGGCGTGTCGACGGTGGTCGGTTTCCGGTCGCACAGCGCAACCATCTCCACGCCCTGTTTCGTCACTTCGGGTGGGGTCAAATGGCCGACCGGGGTCTTGTCGAGCAATTCGCGAAGCACCGGTGGTATGTCGGCCGAGGTCTTGATCACGGTGTCGCGTATCGCGGCGCTTTGCATCGACTTGAAGAGAGTGTTTGCCTCCTCGCAGCTCTGCACGCGGTTGCGCAGGGCTTCGGCCTCCTTTTGCCTTGCTTCGATGGCGGCGGATCCGGATCCGCGCGGGACGAGAAGGACGATCGGCTGCATCCTGTATTCGAAGCTCTCGGTCTCCTGCTTCTCCTCGCCACCATTGACCTGGACCGCCGCGGCGACGTCCTTCTCGCCGACCTGGAGGCTCTCCTTGTAGCGTCCGCGGACCAGGCTGCTCCAGACCATATCAGCCTTGATACGTGCCTTCAGCGTGTCGGGCCGGATACCCTGGCTCTCGAGCGATTTGGTCAGCTGCTCCGGCGTGATCCGCATCCGCGAGCTCATCGCGCCGTAAGCCTGATCGACATCGCCGGAGGTGGGGTCGACGCCAAATTTCTTGGCTTCCTTGATCTTCAGCTTTTCATCGATCAGTTCGTTGACCACCTGCTGGTGGTCGGCAGGCTTGTGAGTCGTGAGCACGTTCAGCTTGCTGCGCTGTTCGATATCGTAGTTGGTGATGGGTTCGCCGTTGACCATGACGGCGACGGTTTGCGCATGCAAAGGCTGGCCGCAACCCATCAGGATCAGCGCCACGGCGCAACCCAGAATGCGAGGCGAAAGGCGATGAGAGAATGTGGTCGTCATGATCATATTCGCCGTATCAACCGATTCGAATTAGGGCCGCGCCGGAAATTCGTCCTCCGGCGGCGTGCCGGCGCCGGTCTATTGGATACCCGTAGCTCCGCTCGCTGATGCCGCCGTATTGGCAAGGGTCCGCAGGCCGATCTGCAACATAAAAGCATGATTGAGCACGGGTGGCGTGGCGCCTGCGGTGTAGTTAAAGGACGTGATATAGTTGGCGGCCAGCACGAAGCAATCGTCCACATATCCGGCGCCGATAATATACTGGTTGATCTTGTTGGCTTCGAGATCCCATCGGGCGGCTCCCGTCACCACCCAGTTCGTGGCCACCTTGATCGAGCCGCTGGCCAAAAGTCCTTCGCGGCGGGTCAGGTATCCAAGGTCCGGCTGTGCGGCATAATCGCCGTACATCAGGCTGACCGACCAGCGGTCGAAGCTCGCACGGCCTTCAGCCTCGAAACGCTGCACGTTAAGCGTCGCCTGATCGAAGCGCGAGCGCACGCTGAACGTATAGGTTCGGTTGGGCGAATATTCGGCGCTGGCGACATAGTCCGACTTTGGCGTCGCCAAGCCGGAATCGAGGCCGGTGTTGGTCACATCCGCAACCGCGTATGAATTGAGGCCGAACAGTTGATAGGACTGTCCGAATAGTACCTTGACGGCGCCGCCGCGGTCGAATTGCGTCGTCGCCTGCACGCCGACATTGGCGCGGCCGCCGCCTTCGACACGGTCGTAACCTGAGAATTTGTCGACGCTGAACAGATTGCTGGTGTCGAAAACCAGACTCTGGGCGTCTTCGTTGGGAAGTTTTCCGGCGTAGGTTTCGTTGGGACGAATGATGACCTGCGCGATCGGCTCGACGGTCGTGGTGCCCCAGGGCTGAACGTTGATAAAGGGATAGCGGTATTCAAGGCCGACGGTCGGCATCACCCGCAGCGCCTGGGTGTCGCCGACGGGGAGGAAATTCGAAACGCCCGGCTGGTTCGATATCTCGGCATCGATCGCATCCGCACGGATGCTTGCAAATGGCGTCCAGATTTCACCCGCGCCGAATCCGTGAACGACCGCCGCCACTGCGCCTCGCCCGTCAGCCGCGTATAGGTACCCGGCATGCCGCGCAGCAGGCACTGCGTCGGCAGCCGCGCCAGCGGATCGGCGGACGCCGTCGTACAAAGGCTTGTGGTGTTGGCCAAGGTCGTGATCGGGTCGAACACGGCGTCGTTCCGCGTTAGGCTGGTGAAGTTTGTCTTGTAGCTGACTTCGCCGCCGAAGATCGGGCTATTGAGCACGTTGAAATAATCAACCACCGGGTGGATGACGGGAACCTGCTGCTGATTACCCGAAAAGCTGAGATAATAGATGGTGCGCGCATCGAAATAGCTGCGGTCGCCGACGCCGGTCAGATAGAGCTGGGAAATGGCTTCCGTCGGCAGGCTCAGAAATGAGCCCATCGCATCCTTGTATTGGGCCAGTCTGTAATCGGAGAAGAAGTAGAAGTCCGTGAGCAGCACGCCATCCCAGCCCCACACCCATTTGTCATTGAGCGCGAACTGGCCCTTGGTATCGATGCCGCCGCGGAACTGACGGTCTCCGGGCTGGCCGGCGAAGGCGCCGGGATCCAGCTGGTCGATGCCATAGGCGCGGATTTGATAGGATCCGTTGATCAGGCGCTGACGGAATTCGGCCTGGAGCAGCACGCCCTGCGTGGTGGTGAAACGCGGGTTGAAGGTCGCATCGTAGTCGGGAGCGATCGCCCAATAGAACGGAGTCTCAAGGCCGTAGCCGTAGGTCGAAGCCTCTGAGAAGGCCGGCATCAACCATCCGGTCTTGCGCTTCACGGTCGGATCGGGGGTCGAGAAATACGGCATATAGGCCATCGGAACGCCGTAGAATTCGAGCTGCGCGTTCTCGAAATACAGCATCTTTTCGGTCTGGTCGTGAATGATGCGCGCGCCCTTGACCTGCCATAGCGGCGGCTTCTTCGGATCGTCCTTGCAGGGGGCGCAGGCGGTATAGACGCCGTTTTCAAACACGGTGTAATTGCCGCTGGTGCGGTCCGCGCGCGTCGCCGCCATTCGCGTCGCGTCTGCCGTGTCGACGCGCAGCGAATCGACGAAGCCGTCGCGGTAGTCGTCGCTCAAATCCATGATGTTGGCGTAGGTGATCTTGCCCTCCGCATCGGTCATGCGGATGTTGCCTTCGGCATGCAGCCGTTTGGTCTTCTGGTCGTAGATGACCTTGTCGGCCTCGACGCTGGTGCCGTTGTAGAACAGCTGCACATTGCCGACCGCCGACACCCGCGAATTGTTGTAGTCGTAATCCACCTCGACGGCCTGAACCAGCATCTGTCCGTCGTTGGCGGTACGGGGCGGTACTGCCCGCGGCGGTCTGGGATTGTAGGTAAAGCCTTGCGCCGAGGCCGGGCTTATTAAGCCAATATCGAGCACGCCGGCGAAAATCAGTCCGAGAACCAGGGCGAGGGCGGGTGTGATCGCGGCGGCCAAACGGATACCGCGACGGCGCACGACCATGCGCCGCCTGAACGCAGACGACCTTCCCTGGCGGGCGGCGACAACTGCCACTACCCGTCCTCCTGATACAGCAAGGCCAAAAAGCCGGTGAGGCCGCCCACGAACACTTGCTCAAATCCTCAGTTACTTTTGACAGGACGTAGAGCAGAAAGCCTGCGCCCACGCCACTCAAAACCATCTTTTGCACGCCGCCGAATCGGAAGAACCGCAACGAGACGGACGCCGCCAGCATCACCATTGCGGCCAGCAAAAATGGCTGTGCGATGAGCTTGTGGTACTGCAACCGGTAGCCGGCGGTCGCAAATCCGGAGCTCTCCGAAGACCGGATATAGCTCGGGAGTTGCCAAAAAGACACAGTCTCCGGCGTGGAGAAACTGTTGCGGACCTGGGCCGGCGTCAGGCTGGTCGCAAGCGCAAAACTGTCCTCGTCGATGGGAGGTCCCTCGAGCGAGTAGCGGCGCACGGATTTGAACAGCCAGCGTCCGTCTTCCAGCGTCGCCTCGCGCGCTTCGATCCGCTCCTTGAACTGGTAGTTTGTATCGAATCGAAACACCGTCAGCCCGGTCAGCCGCACGCCCTGCTGCTCGCTTCGGGCGGCATTGATGATGGCTTGGCCATCGCTGTTGACCTGATTGATCCAGAAGCCGGATGCGTCCTGGATGCCGCCGCCGGGGGTATTGCCGAACAGCTCCGCCTCCATCCGCTTGGAGACCTCGCGCAAATTGGCCGACATCGGGTTGTAGGCGGTCGTCGCGAGAATCCCGAGCACGATCGCGCTCGCCAGCGCCGGCGCGATGAACTGCCACGCCGAAACGCCCGCGGCGCGCGCGACCACGAGCTCAAGCCGCCGCGAAAGCGCCAAATAGCAGGTCATCGCCCCGATCAGGATGCAAAACGGCATCATCTTCTCGAGCAGTTGCGGCACGCGAAACAACGACGTTTCGGCAACCGCGATGGGGGATACCGAAACCAGACCCGAGGTCTTCCGGACCATCTCGATGTAATCGACCAGCACGAGCAGCACGAAGATCGAGGCAAACACGCCGAGCGCCGAGACCACGAAGCGGCCGGCAAAATAGCGCCCGAGCGTGTTGGTCATCATGCTCATGCTGTGGCAGGCCGCCCGAAAAGCCGTAATAGACGCGCATTCGATTTGTTGATCGCTTCCATCAGACCGGCCGGCGGCTCGATCACGACGCCACCGATGATGATCCAGAGGCTTACGCCGAGCGCCGCCGCCAGCATCAGGTATTGGACGACCACGGCGAGCGGCGAATTCACCGCCATGACGGAGCAGGCGAATCCCACCATGCGCAGCCCGAACACGGCGAGGATGGAGCTGCCGATCGAGAAATTGCGGCTCTGACGCGTGGTGCGGGGCGCGCCGAGAAAGGCAAAGGTCAACGCAGCAAACGCGAACGGATAGATCGGCGACATGAAGCGGTCATGCAATTCGGCACGGAATTGTCCCGGCAATTGCGTGTAAACCGGATCGTCATCCGGCGGCGAGAGCAGTTCCCAGAGGTAGCGCTCGCGGATGCCCAATGCGACGTCGTGGCCTTGATTGGAGAATTTCGACATGTCGAAGGCATAGCGGCCGAACGCCACCAGCGCGGGATCGCGTTTTCCCAGTTCGAAGCGTTCGAGATTTCCGTCCTCCAGAATCAGGAACGAGCCGCCCTCGTTTTTGACGACCGTCCCGTGATCGGCGACGATGCTGACGCGCTCCTTTGGATCGCGGCGGTCATCGATGAAGATGCCGACCAACAAGCCGCCCGGTTGCCGCTCCCGAATGCGGATCGTCAGGTTTTGGTCGAGCTGGGCGAAGCGGCCGGGCTGCAGGATGTTGGCGAGCACGTCGGCGGTGATTTCGGCATCCCATTGCTTCAGGCGGCGCAAGCCGTCGGGGGCGAGATAGGCGGCGATGAAGGCAACCAGGATCGCCACCACGCAGGTGGCATAGATGAAGGGGCGGAATAGCCGGAACGGCGAGAAGCCGGCCGCATTCATCACGATGATCTCGGAATCGGTCGCGAGCTTGTTCAGCGTATGGGAGATCGCGATCATCAGCGCGATCGGCGAGATGATCAGCACCAGCGCCGGAATCACCAGGCTGGTGACGCCGAGAAAAGTCAGGATGGTCTGGCCCTGACTGGTCATCAGGTCGATGCCGCGCAACGCCTGAGTAATCCAGATCACCCCCGTCAGGCTGACCAGAACCAGCGCAAACGACGCCAGCGTCGTGCGAAAGATATACCTGTCGATCGACCCCATCGTTACCGCACGATCCCCGCCCTCGCGAACTGGAGCTGCGGACGCGACCAATCCCGAATTCGGGATCCCCATTGGTCGCGCCGCTACCCGTCCAGCCGGCTCACTTTCTCACTACCATCCCTTTGATCCGTCAACAAAATGGCTGCGCCAAGGCACCCTTAAGATATGGTTAATAAAACCTGCTATGTGGCGCTCCGGCCACGACCGACGCTTGGCAGCGCCGCCGCTGAGGGGTCATAGTGGCGCCGACCGTGCTCTTGACGGACGTGAATCACTGCCGAAGAGAACATTTCGAAAACTGCCCGGCGGGTTCCCGACCAGCTGCAGCCCTGATTTTTGGAGGATTTGCCTATGCCCGACGCCGTCAAGGTCGGCTTCGTTCCGTTTTCCACCGCCCCGCGCGGTACTCTCGTGGTGTTCTGCGACGACACGTTGAAGCTTGGTGCTGCGACCCGCAAGACGCTGGCCGCGGCGGCCGACCTGGTCAAACGTGCGGCGGAGACCAACCAGTTCAAGGGCAAGAGCGGGTCCGCGCTCGATATCCTGGCGCCGCAGGGCCTCAAGGTCTCGCGTCTGATCGTACTCGGCGCCGGCAAGCTCTCAGGCCTCAAGGACAGCGATTTCCTCAAGCTTGGCGGCGCGGCGGCCGGCAAGCTGCGCGCCGGCAACGGCGCAGCCACGATCATGGCGGAATTGCCTGACGGGGCGATGAAGCCCGAACAGGCGGCCGCGGTCGCAGCCGGGGTGCGGCTTCGCGCCTACAAATTCGACCGCTACAAGACCAAAAAGAAGGATGGCGAGGACGCTGCCTTGAGCGCGGACATTTCGCTCGCCGTCGACGACGTGGCGGCGGCGCGAAAAGCCTTTGCTCCGAACGCCCACATCGTCGAGGGCGTCATCACCGCGCGCGACCTCGTCAACGAGCCGCCCAACGTTCTCTATCCCGTGGAATTCGCGCGCCGCGCCAGCCAATTGCGCAAGCTCGGCGTCGACGTCGAGATTCTCGACGTCAAGGCCATGACAAAACTCGGAATGGGCGCGCTGCTCGGCGTGGCCCAGGGCTCGACGCGCCCCGGTCGCACCGTGATCATGCGCTGGAACGGCGGCAAGCGCGGCGATCAGCCGGTTGCGTTCATCGGCAAGGGCGTTTGCTTCGATACCGGCGGCATTTCCATCAAGGGCGCCGCCAGCATGGAAGACATGAAGGGCGACATGGGCGGTGCTGCCTGCGTCGTCGGGTTGATGCACGCTCTCGCCGCGCGGAAAGCGAAGCTCAACGCGGTCGGCGCCATCGGTCTGGTCGAAAACATGCCCGACGGCAACGCGCAGCGTCCCGGCGACATCGTGACCTCGATGTCCGGCCAGACCATCGAGATCATCAACACCGATGCCGAAGGCCGTCTGGTGCTGGCCGACGTGCTCTGGTACGTGGCGAAGAAGCACAAGCCGAAATTCATGGTCGATCTCGCGACGCTGACCGGCGCGATCATGGTGGCGCTCGGCACCGAATATGCCGGGCTGTTTTCCAACAACGACGAATTGTCCGAGCGGCTGACCAAGGTCGGGCTGGCGACGGGGGAGCGGGTCTGGCGCATGCCGCTCGGGCCGGAATACGACAAGCAGATCGATTCGCAGTTTGCGGATGTGAAGAACACCGGTGGCCGCAACGGCGGTTCGATCACCGCCGCGCAGTTCCTGCAGCGCTTTGTCGATGACACGCCGTGGGCGCATCTCGACATCGCGGGAACGGCGATGGGCGCGCCGAAATCCGAAATCAATCAGAGCTGGGGCTCGGGCTTTGGCGTTCGCCTATTGGAGCGGCTGGTGGCGGAATATTACGAAGCCAAAAAATAGCTGAAATCCGATGACGGAAGTCCTGTTCTACCATTTGCAAAACATGTCGCTCGAAAGCGTGCTGCCGCCGTTATTGGAGAAATCGCTGGAGCGCGGCTGGCGGGTTGTGGTGCAGTCGACATCGCAGGAGCGCGCTGACGCGCTGGACGCGCATTTGTGGACCTATCGCGACGATTCATTTTTGCCGCACGCAACCTGGCGCTCGGGCGATGCGGAGGATCAGCCGATCGTGCTGGCGGTGGAAGAGGGCAATCCGAACCGGGCCAATGTCAGGTTTCTGATCGACAATGCCGCGATGCCTACGGACGCCGATACCTACGATCGCATGGTTCTGGTCTTCAACGGCGACGACGGTGAAGCGCTCGCTGCCGCCAGGGGTGCCTGGACCGACTGCAAAGCGCGGGGGTTCGAGGTTACCTATTGGCAGGCCGACGAGCGGGGCCGCTGGCAGCGCCGAGATTAGCGATATTACGCAATTAATGATAATCTGCGGTTTTGGCCCGCGTGCTTGCATGTAGCCACGGTCGTGCCGCAAAGTGATGTTCGGACAAGTGGTTAGAGCATGATCCGGAAAAGTGGGAGCCGGTTTTCCGAAAAGATCATGCTCAAACGAAGAGATGAGATCATGATCCGACTCAATCTAGTCGGATCATGATCTAGAGATCGGGGTGGGAACTTAAATTATCGTGCGAGACAAAAGCCCTCATCGGAAACGACTCTTGGCGTTGCTTGTGCTGGCTCCGGTCATCGCGGGCTGCTCAGGCGCGTCCGACATGTTTCAGTCCGACCTGCTGTCGAAGGATGCGGAATGGTTCTCGCGCACGGGCAGGCTGTTCATCCGAAACATTGAAGCGCCGCCGCTGTCTCCCAACAAGCCGGTCATGGCCGAAGACCTGGTCAGCGCCGACGGATTTTGTCCGGGAATGGCGCCGCCCGGCGGACCAGCCGACGCCAACGCGCTGACGGAGGGTGCAGCCGGTGCACCGCCGGCCCCCTCGACAACGGGGACGGTGGCGCTCGGTCATACCGAATGCGACGTGGTGCGCGGCATCGGCGCGCCCGGCAGCGTCAATATTTCCAACAATGGGCGTGGCGATCGGGTGGCCGTCATCAACTATACGCAGGGCCAACGCGCCGGAATTTATACGTTCACGGCTGGCCGCCTGACCTCGATTGAAGGCTCGCCTCAACCGGTGGCGCCGCCGAAGGTCGCAAAACCAAAGGCGAAGAAAAAGCCCGCGGCGACGTGATGCTTCGCCGGCAATCCTCGTAAATCGGCTCAGCTAGAACGGGATGAATTTTGATTGAATCGGTCCGTCCGCGCAATCGGTCCACCTCTCCCCATTGGGGAGAGGTCGATTTGCGCAGCAAATCGGGTGAGGGGGCGCTGCTCTAACACGCGAGACCGTAACCCCTCACCCGGCGCTGCGCGCCGACCTCTCCCAACGGGAGAGGTGAACAGAGCCCGCGGACAAGCTGATCCAACCAAACTCATCCCACGCTAGCTAGCCGGCCGCTTCGTCATATTGCGAACTCGCCGCCAGCCATGCTTCCTCGGCGCGCAGCAGGGCGCTCGCGGCACCGGCCCGGGCCTTGGTGAGTTGGGCCGCCTGCTTGGGGTCGCGCTTGAACATATCGGGCATCGCCAGCGCGGTATCGATCTTGGATATGATGCCGTTGATGCGCGCGATCTCGGCTTCGGCCTCCGAAATCTTCTGCTTCAGCGGAATGCGCTTTTCGCTTTTGTTGCGGTTAGGCTTGTCGCGGCCGTTGCCGCGTTCATTGCCGGTGCGGTCGCGCGAATTGGTGCGCATGCCGCGCGCCGACAACACCATCCGGCGGTAATCGTCGAGGTCGCCGTCATAGGTCGTGACCGCGTGGTCGGCGACGACCCATAATTGGTCGGCGCAGGCTTCGATCAGATAGCGGTCGTGCGAGACCATGATGACCGCGCCGGGAAATTCGTTGATGGCTTCCGCAAGCGCCGCCCGGCTGTCGATGTCCAGATGGTTGGTCGGCTCGTCGAGGATGATCATGTTGGGGCCGAAGAACGTCGCCAGCCCCAGCAATAGCCGGGCTTTTTCGCCGCCGGACAGGCTCTTGACCAGGGTGTCACCGGCCTTGCCGGAGAAGCCGATGGCGCCGGTGCGGCCGCGGACTTTTGTCTCAGGGGCGTCCAGCATCAGCTTGCGGACGTGATCGTAGGGCGAGCCGTCTTCGCTCAATTCGTCGAGCTGATGCTGCGCGAAATAGGCGATGGAAATCTTGTCCGCGCGCGTGATCGAACCCGAAAACGGCGCCAGCCGATTGGCCAGCAGTTTTACAAGCGTCGATTTGCCGTTGCCGTTGGAGCCGAGCAACGCAATGCGGTCATCATTGTCGATCCGCAAGGTGACGCGGTTGAGCACCGGATGTTTCGGATCATAGCCGACCGAAACATTGTCGACCGCGATGATCGGCGGCGACAGCATTTTTTCCGGCGCCGGGAAAGTGATCTCCCGCACGTCCTGCGTCACCAGCGCCGCGATCGGCTTCATCTTTTCCAGCATCTTCACGCGCGACTGGGCCTGACGGGCTTTCGAGGCCTTGGCCTTGAAGCGGTCGACAAAGGCCTGCAGCCGCTTGCGCTCGGCCTCCTGCCGCTTGGCGTGCTTGGCGTCGAGCATCTCGCGGGTGGCGCGTTGCTCTTCGAAGGAAGAATAGGTGCCGCGATAGAGCGTGAGCTTGCCGCGGTCGAGATGCAGGATCTGATCTACCGAGGTGTCGAGCAGATCGCGATCATGGCTGATGACGATGACGGTGCGCGGATAGTTCGCCAGATGATCTTCAAGCCACAACGTGCCCTCGAGATCGAGATAGTTGGTCGGCTCGTCCAGCAAGAGGAGATCGGGAGCCGCGAACAAGGTCGCCGCGAGTGCAACCCGCATCCGCCAGCCGCCGGAAAACTCCTGACATGGCCGCGCCTGGTCGGCGGTCGAAAACCCAAGCCCGCTGCGTCGATGTCGACAAGCCGGGTCTGGATTTCCGCAATCCGGTGAGGATCATGGGCGGTGTCGGCTTCGCGCAGCAGGGCGTCGCGCTCGAGGTCGGCCCTGAGCACGATTTCCAGCAGGCTCTCCGGCCCGTTCGGGGCTTCCTGCGCCAGACTGCCGACGCGCCAGCGCGGAGGAATGGTGATGGTGCCGGTCTCGGTCGGCAACTCGCCGCGAATGGCGTGGAACAGCGTCGATTTGCCGGCACCGTTGCGGCCGACCAGGCCGACGCGGGCGCCAGGCACGATCTGCGCCGTGCCGTGATCGATCAAAAGCCGTCCGGCGATCCGGACCGAGATGTCGGTGATTGAAAGCATGCGGCGTTGTCACCGGAGCCGCCGCCAAACGCAACCGGTTTGTGAGCGAAATTTTCGTCTCCGGATGCGCCAAATGCCGAAACTTCGTTACGCTAGAGCCTGATCCGGAAAAGTGGGCACCGGTTTTCCGAAAAGATCATGCTCAAACAAAGATATGAGATCATAATCCGATTCAACCTAATCGGATCATGATCTAGGTCAGCGTTTTCATAGTTTGAATCATATCAGGCTGCCTCCGCGAGCTTGTATGACCAAGTGTGAATGACGGGATGGCGGTTGACATCGTCGATAC
>WNFJ01239997.1_pt1 | contig 12098 bp, 6 predicted proteins | sample 5400461 | NCBI WGS metagenome assembly WNFJ01 (sample SAMN13153349, study PRJNA577476) | soil metagenome | isolation source: 115 cm saprolite on Douglas fir-dominated hillslope | place: USA:California | collected 2013-09-17
GACAGAATAGAGTTCGAGGCCAACCGGAATCGACTTCGCGGCGCGAGCTGAAAAAGCCCACGGCATCATCGCCGAAAAAGCGAGAAACGAGCGTCGAGAGAGTGGGATTGGCGGCATGGCAGAATCCTACTGGAGATTCAGGTGAAATTCATTTTATTTCGAACCAGCGGTGGTCGCGCGTCCTGGCCCAAGTAACAAATCCCGGCTCAATTGTTCCGATTGGCAGGAGGCGCGGCCTGCGCTGGAGCCGTGTGCTTGGGCTGGTCAGAGCCTGATTGATCCGCCCTTGCCTTGCGGGCCTTGGTGAGCAGACTCTCCTCGCGGCGAACCATTTGTTCCAGGTCCTCGAGGCGATGGAAAACTTCCAATTCGGCGGCGGCTTTCGCCTGCTGCTTGCTGCGCGTGTACAGGAGAAATAACTGATAGTGGGCTTGGGTGTTGTCCGGGCTGAGTTGCAGGACGCGTTCGAAGTAGGGAATCGCCTTATCCGCCTGCTTCTCTCTAGCGTAAGTCCTTGCAAGATCGAATAGCGCGTCAACGTTTTCCGGGTCGAGCGCAACGGCCTGCTCCAGTTCCTTCTGCGCACCTTCGAGATCGCCTTCCTCCAGCAGGATGAAGCCGATTCCCGCGCGGGCGCGCACATGTTTGGGAACGGTCTTCAACTGCTGCTGAAAGAGTTCCTTCGCCTCGTCGAGTTCTCCCTGCGCGCGGTGGCAGTAGCCGATCAGGTATTCGATATCTTCCGTTTTCGGGTCCAGTTTCGCGGTTTTTTCGAAGGCGGCTGTTGCCGCCGCGTAGTTTTCTGCGCGGAAGAAAGCGTTTCCCAGGCTCAGATTGTAAAGCGGCTGCGTGGGATCCAGCTCCGCCGCGCGCTGGTAACTTTTGGCGGCGAGTTCCCAATTGCCGATCGCGAATTCTTCGCGGCCCAGGACGTAATGGTATTGCGCGCGGTCGGGCGCACGAGCCGTCGCGTGCTGGAATTCCAGGATGGCATTGTCATGATCTAGCCGTTCCACGAGTTTCGGGCTTTAAGTCCGCGGCTTCTGCCAGGGCGCTGGCGGCATCGTCCAGCCGTTTCAAGTTGTGGTAAGCAACGCCCAGATTGTAAAGGACCTCGGGATTCTTTGGGCGAAGCTTGTTGACCTGCGAGAAGAGTTCGGCGGCGCTTTCGTATTGCTCTTCTTGAGCAAGAGTGAGTGCGAGATTGAAGAGCAGCGCGGGGTTTTGCTGATTCGCCTTGGTCAATTCGTCCGCGGCGGCCAACGCTTCCTCCATGCGGCTGGCTTTAAGCGCCGCCCGCAAGAACAAGAACGTAATTGCCGGATCATTTCCTTGCAATTTCCGCGCGATGTCAAACTGATCCGCTGCTTGCGAATACTCTTTCAGGGGCGCGAGCACCATGCCCAAGTTGTAATGAGCCCGCGCATTGTTCGGATCGAGCTTTATAGCTTGTTCGAGTTCCTTGCGGGCGGCCGGAATCTTGCCTTGCTGCAGGAGAAGATTTCCCAGATTGCCGTGGGCAGCGGCGAATTTGGGGTCAAGGCGGATAGCTTCGCGGTACTGTGCTTCAGCGGAAGCGGGCTGCTTCAGTTGTTCGTAAATGAATCCCAGCAAATTGTGCGGAGTGGGAGAGGTGGGTACAAGTTTCGCCGCTTCTTTTGCCAGCGCCTCGGCCTCGGAGAATTTGCCGCTCTGCACGAGCGCTCCCGCCTCCTGCAGGGTTTTCTCCGCCGCGGGGTTCGGCTGCGCGTGTGCAACGGCCTTCTCTTGTTGCGCATCGGCGGGGCCAGCCAAAGCGAGAATTGTGGCCGCAGATAAAACGATCTTGAGAAGAGACTTCACTTCGGCTGCTCGCTCGATACGCCCTTGCCTTCCACGATCGTGAAGACGCGATTGATTCCGGGAAGCGAAACGTTTTCCTTGGTGCCATCGGGCCAGCGGATTTCCAGCTTGTCCACTTGCTTCGCTTTCCCAATTCCAAAGTGCAGCCTCATGTCATTGTTGGAGATGTAGCTCCCGCCGCTGATCACGTCGTTCCGCTGGGTCGTTCCGTTGGCGGTCAGGGACGCTTTGGCGCCGATGGCGTCGCGGGGACTTTTCGACCCGCCGATCAATTTCAAATCCATCCAATTGTTGCCGTTGTTGACCACATTTCTCAGCAGGACCGGCGGGCCATCGATGATGTTCAGTACCACGTCAATCCTGCCGTCATTGAAGAGATCGCCGAAGGCCGCGCCGCGAGCCGAAACGACCACCGCCAGTCCGCTGTTGGTGGCCGCCGGAACGACTTGAAAATGCCGGCCATCCAGGTTGTGAAAGAGGAGCGGCCGCTGCGCATAGGTCATGCCCCAATCGTTCTGGTCCACTCCCGGATAAACGTGGCCATTGGCATCGAAAATATCTTTCCAGCCGTCGTTGTCGTAATCAAGGAATCCCGTGCCCCAGCCAAGAAAGGGAATCGTCAAGGCAGCGACGCCGGCCAGAAAACTCACATCCGTAAAATTGGCCTCACCTTCATTTTTGTAAAGCGCGTAGTAGTCATCGGAGAACGTCGTGACGTAGAGAGACAGATGCCCGCTGTTGTCGTAATCCCCGATGCCCAGCCCCATGGCGGCTTGTTCGCGCCCGTCATCCTTCAGCGCAAATCCCGACGGGTAGCTCGCGTCTTCGAATGTGCCGTCGCCCCTATTGAGGAAAAGATAGTTCGGCACGGAGTCGTTGGCCACGACGAGATCGAGCTTCCCGTCGTCGTTCACGTCGGCGAAGGCCACGCCGAAACCGTAGTAGCCCTTCTCATTGGCAACCCCGGCCTTCTGGCTGACTTCTGTGAATGTGCCGTCGCCATTATTGTGAAATAGATGATTGTGCTCGCCCGGAAGGCCGCGTGGGCCGCACATCACCGGCTTGCCTCGATACTGGCAGAAACTGTATTGCGTCGCGGCGGTTCCGGCGATCGGCGGATTGTTGAGGTCGAACTTCACGTAGCCGGTGACGTAGAGGTCCAGCTTGCCGTCGCCATCGTAGTCGCCGAACGTCGCGCCCGTCGACCAGATGGGTTGTGCGCCGCTGACGGCAACGCCCGCTTTCTCCGCAACGTCGCTGAATGTCCCATCGTGGTTGTTGTGATAGAGGCGATTCTTGCCGTAATTCGTGACGTAAAGATCCGGCCAGCCGTCATTGTCGAAATCGCCGACCGCGACGCCGAATCCCCATCGCTCGTTGGCGACGCCGGCTTTTTCGGTCACGTCGGTAAAGGTGCCATCGTGATTGTTGTGGTAGAGCGCGGCGCGCGGCGGATTCTCCTTGCCGCGCAGCGCATCAAACGTCGAGCCATTGACCAGGTAGATGTCCGGCCAGCCGTCGTTGTCGTAGTCAAAGATGGCCACGCCGGAGCCGGGCGCCTCAAGGATCAGGTTTTTCTCCGGCGTTCCGGAAACGTGCTTGAACTTATCGAGCCCGGACTTTTCTGTGTAGTCCACAAAAATGACTGGAGCGCCGTCCACAAAGCCGCCAGCCGTGATCGGCCGATGCTTTTCGTCAAGGACCGGCGCAAAGATTCCACCCGTCGAAGCGCCGCCCGACTGCGGCGGCGCTTGCGGCTTGGGCATCTCCTGGGTCTTGCTTTGCTGCCGACCGTCCGCGAACACGACGGGCAACAGCGCCGCGCTCAGGATCAACGCGAGAGCCGTCCGATAAAGGGTGACCAAAGGACTCATTTTGTTGAGACTTTGCATCGGCTCTCAGGGTCTCGGCCTGTCCATACCCATGCCTGCTGCACCGCGACGCTCGCGGTTCAGGCGGTCCACTTCGCCAAATTCTTTGGCAGCTTCGGTTTTGCGGCCCGCTCGCTGCAAGCTCAGGGCTAGCTGGTAGTGGACTTCCGGACTTTGGGGCGACTGCTTTGCAGCTTCTTGCAAGAATCGAATGCTCTCTTCCAGGTTGCCGGTCTTCGCTAACAGGCGGCCCAGGGCCATATTCGTTTCGAAATTCGCAGGGTCAAGTTCGCGAGCCTTTCTTAGCTGAACAAGAGCCTCCTCGTTCTTACCGGTCTTGCCGAGGATGCCGCCAAGTCCCACGTAACCCCGTGGATCATTTGGGCTGATTCGCTGAAGCTCATGGTATTGCGCTATAGCGCCGTTCTGGTTCCCAGCTACCTCGAGCACCGTGCCAAAGAGAAAACGAGCCTCAGTATCCTCCGGACGCAAGCTGACGGCCTTCTCGAAGGCCGCAGCCGCGCCGGCAGTGTCGCTGCGCGCATAGCGAGACCTTCCCAGGTAAAGTTCCGCGTCGAAAGAATTCGGATCGATCTCCGCAGCTAGGCTCAATTCACCAATAGCTTCGTCAAAACGGCCTTGCGAAGAAAGCGTAATTCCCAAAAGGGTATGCGCGTCGGCGGAATTCGAGTCCAGTACGAGTGCGCGGCGCGCCTCGGCCTCCGCCTCCTTGGAATGCTGCGAATTCTGCAGCGCCAGCGCATTCAAATAGGCCACAAGAGGGGAATTGGGCCTCGCCACAGCGAGCGGACCCAGGACCGAGGACGCCTCATTCCATTTGCCCATTCGAACGAGTGCGGCTCCGGAGTCCTGGCGAATGGTGAGAGAGCTTGGATTGCTTTGCAGTGCGCGACGAAAACTGGCCGCCGCGGCCTCCGGATACCCCAAGTCCGCGGAGAGCAGCCCTTGCGCGTATTCCAGGCGGGCATCACCCGGCGGCAACTGGTCCTTCAGGATGCGGAGTTGCACCCCTGCAGCAGGGAAGTCCTTCTGCTTGCGCAGAGCGTTGACCAGTTCAAATCGCAGGTCGGTTTGGTCCGGATACAAATCGAGAGATTTCTGGAGATGCTCGATGGCCTCCTTCGAATTGCCGCCCCTTGCAATTAGCGCGCGGCCCAGCAGCGCATGCGCAGCGTAACTTTTATCCTCCAGCGCCAGCGCTTTGCGGGCCTCGGCAATACTCTCCTCCAGCTTCTGATTGAGGAGCAGGCCGTAAGCCAGGTTGATGTGCAGTTGCGCGTTTGTTGGAGCAACTTCCGTCGCCATGCGAAGATCCGCGATGCCCTCCGGGCCCTTGTTCCGTTGCAGCCGCAGCAAACCGCGCGAACTCAGCAGGGAAGCATCCTTGGGATCTGCCGCCAGCTTGGCGGTCAAGTCGCTTTCCGCCTTTTCCATGCTCTTCGCGGCGGGCGCAAAGCGTTCCTGGTGCGAAAGCTCACGTTCACCCGTAGTTTGTGAGAGGGCGGATAGCGGCGCGATTAGAGCCAGCAACAGAGGAGCAATGAGCCGCTGCGATCTTTTCTCACATGGAGTCATACCATCTTCATTGTAGCAAGTCGAGAAGAGTCCCTTGCGAGAAGCTAAAAAAAGCTCGGCCAGGACAACCGCCCTGGCCGAGGAAGAACAAGTCAAATGTAGCTCAACCTAGAAAATAATCCGCGCACGGTACTGAACGAGGCGCCCAGGCAGCCACGTGTTCTGGAAGAAGCCAAAGTTTCCTCCTCCGTGATCCGTATTAGCCGATCTGCGCCTTCACGCGTTCAGTGATCGTGATGTTCTTGAAGACGGACATATCCGTGCGGAAATATCCCGGCCCAGTGAAATGATTGCGGCCAGAATTCCCGTAGCAGAAGAGGTTGCCGGCAAGATTGGTGACTGAGATGGAGCCCGTCGGGCAGAAAGGCGGGATCGGTGGGGTTGCGTTGGCGTTGCCGGGTTGTACAGATCCGTTGCTGAATCCTGCCGAATTGAGTTTACCGTTGACGTACGCTGGTCCCACCAAGTTCGCAGGCACCCCATTTTGCACTACCGTGAAGTGCTGGCCCGTCGTCCCGTTGAAGACAACGTTCCATTGCCACCCGCCAGCGACTTTGTCCGCCATCTCGCTGACACTCCCGCCAAACTTCTTGCCCTTTCCGAATGGCAGGTCCCAGAGCGTGCTGGCGACGAACGTATGCCGGTGATCTAAGGCGGAATCCGTGCGGTCCGCATTCAAGTTCAAAGCATTGAGCGGCCCGCCCACATTGCCACGCTGATCACCGGGGTTTCCAAACAAACCAGTGCTATTGTCCCGGTTGTGACTGAAGGTGTATGCCACGGTCGACACGATTCCCATTGAGTAGCGCTTTTCCAGCTTTGCCTGCAGCGAGTCGTAATCCGCGTTAGCACGTCCTTCAAACGTGCGCACGTCACTAAAGAAACAGGTCGGGTTTGTGCAGCCAAAACTGCCACTACTGGTCTTTACTGCCCCCAGGCCGTTCCCGGCCCCTTGGCCGTTGCTGAGCCCCGTTCCCAATTGACGCTCGGCCAACAGGTGTCGGCTACGGTTTCCGGCGTATCCAACATCTAGAAGGAAGTTGTTCGCAAACTGGTACTCGACGCTCAGATTCCCTTCGTAGATGGTCTCGTTCTTGAAGTTCGACGGAATCGTATAGAGCGTTGTTCCCGTCGAAAGTACGGGCGGGTCAGTCACCGTGGCTACGGGCGGTCCAATCTGGAAGTTTGACGGTCCGGAAAAGTTCTGGTTCACGTTGGGTGGGTTGAGGATGAGGGGATAATCGCCCCCGAACCCTTCAAGAGCGTAGAAGATCCCTGCCCCGCCTCGAAGGACGTATTGCCGTTTACCGCCGAAGGAGTAAGCAAAACCAGCCCGCGGTGCGATGTTGTTGTGGCGAGTATTGGAGAGATTGTTTCCGCTGCCTTTCGCGCGGTTTAGGGTCAATGTGACTGGATCAAAATTCCCAATTCGCCCACCATCGGCCCCATAGAGCGGGAAAACATCCCAGCGCACGCCGAGGTTCAACGTTAGATCGTTCGTCGCTTTCCAGTCATCCTGGATGAAAAAGGAATACTCCGTGGATTTCAGAACGAATGGATTATTTCCCCCTCCAACAGTACCGCTGTTCTGAAAGTCGGAGGGAACGCTAAGCAGTGCATCCGCCTGATTGACTCCAGTGTGGCCGGGGCATACGTTCTTTTGTGATGTCGCAGTGGTGCTGCTGCAACCTAAGCCGCCGTTGCCCCAGGCGAACGCGCCCTTCAGATCGCCAAAACCGCCGGAGTCGAGCTGGTCAATCTCCCGAGGCCGGATTTCGACGCCGCCCTTCCAGGTATGCTTTCCCTGGATGTAGGTCACCGAATCCGCGACGTAGTAGCTCTTGGACTTTTCGAGGAAGATGCCTCCGTCGCCGGTGAACTCAATCGTGCCTGGACCGCAGCAGCCGAATCCAATCAAGGCCCCGCCTGTCGTGGCCGGGGTTCCTTTGTTGCAATTCGGTATGCCGATGTCGTTGCACCAAGTTGGGCTGATTCCGCAAGCGCCGTTCACGCCGCAGTTGAAGATGCCCAACTCTACAGAGGTATAGCCAAAGCGAAGCTCATTCAGCAAAGTTGGCTTGAAAATGTGCGTGTCGGTTACGACCACCTGACGGGTGTTTCCCAATTCATCGCCTGCGCCGAAGCCAACCGTGGGCAGCACGGGAAAGAAGTTGGCGCGTTCACGCAACTGATTGTCTCGGGTGTACCGGCCTGCGAGAGTGTTCTTATCGGAGAATCGGTAGTCGGCTTTGACATCGAACGAATTGATGGTTTCCTCGTTTCGCCTCACCCCAACGCGGTTGGGGGCCCCAAACTGAGTCGGATTCTTGACATTCTGAATATTGGGCACCGGGTATTCGTTAAAGTATTTTTGTGCCACAGGGCTGAAATCAGCCCTGGTTGTCAAAGGCATGATTACGTTGCCTGAGAATGGCGTCCCTGTCGCGGGATCGTAGAGCTGGCCCGCTATCAAACATTGAGGAGCCCGCGTATCTCCCGAAACGCATGGGGCATTTGCAGGGGGAGCAAGTTTGGGGTCCGGATTCGGTATCCGGTCGTTGCAGATTCCGCTGGCGCTAAATCCGTTCACGCAGAAGGCAGAAAAATCCCCAGTTCGCGCGCCCTGTGTCGGCACGGCGGATGCAAATTGAGCGGGGATCAAATTGCGCTGACCGAGATAATCGCCAAAGAAGAAAAGCCTGTTCTTGATGATCGGCCCGCCGACCGTAGCCCCGAATTCGTTAATGTGTGTGACTGTCTTCGGCAGAAGGGCTTTAGCCTGCGCTGGCGTGTTGCCTCCTAGAATCGCCAACTCGCGGGCAGCTCCAATACCAGGATTGATGGCATTTAGCGCCGTGTTCTGTCCGTAGTAGGAAGCAGTTCCATGAATGTCATTCGTACCGGACTTATACGTCGTATTGATTTGGGCGCCTCCGCGGCCCGCTTCCGCCTTTGCCAAGCTGGTGTCGACGCGGAATTCCTGGATCGCATCCGGATTCGGGAAAACGCCGATCTGTCCATAGATCGGCTCATTGTTGTCCACGCCATCCAGCGAAAAGTTGTTGTTTCCGGCACGCAATCCATTGGCGGAAATCGCCGAGCCGCCCGAGCGGCCGAACCGAGCCGCAGGTGTGTCACCTTGGGAGTTGGTCACCCCATTGCTCCCCGCGCTGGCATCGCCTTGATTGAAGAACGTGGAGTCCGTCAGCTGCGCCGTGACGTCGCGGCTTACACCCGGGGTGAGGAGCGCGAGATTCGTGAAGTTCCGGTCACGAAGAGGTAGCTCGGTAATCTGTCGCCCCACGATCACCGTGCCCTGCGAACTCGTCTCCGTATTCAGCAGGTTGTTGCCCCAACCTGCAACGTCATGTTCACTTCGCGCACGTCGCCAATGCGCAGCTCAACGTTGTCGCTCACCGCTGTCTTGAAACCCTGCTTCGTCGCTTCCACGCGGTACAACCCTACCTGCAGGATCGACGGCACGACAAATCGCCCATCATCATTCGTGGTCGCATCGAATGTCGCGCCCGTATTGATGTTCGTCACTTTCACCGACGCGCCAACGACGTTCGCTCCGCTGGGGTCCGTAACTCGACCCGTGATGGATGCCCGGTCGTTCTGTGCGAACACCGGTGCACACACCAACAGAATCGCCATCACCCAGCCCATGAAACGCAGGGTAGACCTAATCATAAAGCTCCTCTTCCTCGACGGATTCTCAGTCTTTGCTTTACCGCAGGCGCGGCACCCCAAATTGCCAAACTGCATCACCCTGCCCTCGCACTCGGGCAGCCAATCCATGCCGAACAACAATCCCCTCTGTCCGGGAATCGGCACAACCGGGCCATTCAAAATTCCTAATTGTGATGGGTATTATCAATTTAACTGCACCATGCGGAAGTCTCAGTCCGTAAGTTACGGTTACAACGGATAACCCGCGACCTTGCAGACATATCCAGACCTTGCTACCCTCTTGTTACATCGATGTAACAGGACCCTCCGTGACTGAGCGTGCCCAAAATCTTGGTCAGATTGAAAAGCTCGTTAGCAGCCAAACCCTGCATGGCTCGGAATCCCTTTGCAAATTGCTCCGCTATCTCGCCAAACACGTTTTGGACCATCCGGGCGTTCCTCTGAAGGAGTACCAAATTGCGACCGAAATTTTCGGTCGCCAGCCTGATTTTGATCCCCAGTTGGACTCCATGGTTCGGGTACAGGCGGGTCGCCTCCGAACAAAGTTGGCGGAGTACTATGCCTCCGAAGGGGCGGCCGATTCAATCGGTGTCGAAATGCCAAAGGGGACCTACGTCCTGTCGTTTCACCACGGCGCCCCTGGCGCGCTTCGAAATCATGGCGGCGCGGCGGGAGAGGCCCGGTACGATGGTGCTTTTCTTCAGCAAACCCCGCGCAAGTGGATAATCTCCGTCGTCGTTCTCTCCGTGCTTCTCGCCGCCGCCGTCGTTGGGCTGGCCGCTTTGCTTGTCACTCGAAAAAATGCCGGCACGGATCCCAGTGCCGAAACTCAGCCAGCGCCAGCGGCGTTTCACATTTTCTGGAAGGGGTTTCTAACTGGCCCGGAAGAGCCCTGGGTAATTTTCAGCAACGCCGCATTTACAGGAAGGCCAGACAGGGGTATGCGCTATTACGACCCGGCGCGCGACTCGAAAACGCAGATCCTGGATCACTACACGGGCGTCGGCGAAGTGCTGGCGGTTCACGAGTTGGATACCGTTTTCGGCTTGCTTCGCCAGCGCATTCGCGTAAAGCGCGGCAGCCTCTTCTCGCTCGACGATGCCAAGAACAACGACCTGATTTTTATCGGCTCGCCTTCGGAAAATCTAGCGCTGCTGGACATCCCCGGTACCCAGGAATTCATCTTCAAGCAGGTTCCCGCAGGTCCGCGCGCCGGCAACATGGAAATCGTCAATATCCATGCGCAATCCGGCGAGCCCAAGGAAGTTCTTGCCAGCCCCGCCGATCAGCCGCTGGTGGAAGACTACGCCGTGGTCGCCCTCGTGAAAGGTTTGAATCCGTCGCGCTCCGCGCTCATCCTGGCAGGCACGACCACCATGGGCACGCAGGCTGCCGTCGAATATGTGTGCCGCGAGAATTCGCTCGAACAGCTTCTGCTGCGCCTGGCCGTCAGCCGCTCCGGCGAACTCCGGCCATTCGAAGCATTGGTTCACGTCAAAGTTGCGCGCGGCGTGCCGGTAGGTAGCGAGCTTGTTGCCGTTCGCAAAGCGGCGCCATGAAATCGCAGGCCGATCCTCTTGCGCCGCTCGGTTTCCGTGCACTGAATAAATGCCAACATAGCTTTATTTGAAAAATTCAAGCGGTGCGAGCGCACCAAGCAGGACGAGCAGCTCAATCACCGTGGGCCACGGCCTGAGCGGCGCGTCCTGGAACGATGCTGCGTACTATGACATACAGGACAGGAATGAACACCAGGTTCAGCGTGGTCGCCGCAATCATGCCGCCAAAAACCGTCGTGCCGACGGATACTCGGCCCGCGCGGCCCGCGCCCTGCGCCAGCACCAATGGCACGACGCCCAGAATGAACGCGAGCGAAGTCATCAAAATGGGCCGCAGACGGATGCGCGCCGCCTCCACCGCGGCTTCGACCACCGACATGCCTTTACCGCGCAGTTGCTCCGCAAATTCAACGATCAGAATCGCATTCTTGCTGGCGAGCCCGATCAGCATCACCAGACCGATCTGGCAGTAAACGTCATTCTGCAACCCGCGCAGGGCCTGCGCGCCAATCGCCCCGAGAACCGCGACGGGCACGGCCAGCAGCACGATGAACGGAAGCACGTAGCTTTCGTATTGTGCAGCCAGCGTCAGGTACACCACCACCAGGCCAAGTGCGAAGAGAATCAGCGCTTTTCCTCCAGACTCGATTTCTTCCAGCGACAATCCGCTCCATTCGAACGTCATTCCATTCGGTAGGGTCCTTTTGGCGAGCGCTTCCATCGCCGCGATACCCTCGCCGGAGCTGTGGCCTGCCGCGGCGGTTCCGTTGATTTCCGCGGAGCGAAAAAGATTGTAATGCGGGATGACCTGGGGATTCGCGGTTTGCTCGACGGTCACAAGGTTGTCGAGCGAAATCATCTTCCCGGTGCCGGAGCGCAAATAATACTGACCGATGTCTTTCGGCTGCGAGCGGAATTTGCTGTCGGCCTGCACATAGACGCGGTACGAGCGGTTATTGAAATCGAAATCGTTCACATAGACCGAGCCCATGTAGACCTGCAAAGCGTCGGTGATCTGGCTGAGGGGCACCTGCAGACTCTTGGCCTTTTCCCGGTCGATGCGCACCAAATACTGCGGGTCGTTTGCCGTGAAGCTGGTGAAAAGGCCAACGACATCCTTGCTGGCATTCCCTTGCGCCGCCAGCTTGTTCGCATTTTCCGCGATGCTCTGTAGCGAGTTGCGTCCAAGATCCTCCAGCTCAAACTGGAATCCCCCGAACTGGCCCAGTCCGAACACTGCCGGTGGATTGAACGGAACTACGATCGCTCCTGACACCGCCGAGAGAGAACCGCGCAATCGCCCAATCGTTGCGGCGGCCGAGTGGACCGTTCCCTTGCGATTCTCAAAGGGCCGCAGATTCGAATAGAGAATTGCCTGATTGGAGGCCGAGCCCGCCGCGCCAAACCCGACAACCGTGAAAACGCCGTCGATTTCCGGATCGCGCGAAATCACTTCTTCTGCTTTGCCACAGACATCGCGGGTGTAAGTGAGGGACGCCCCTTGCGGCGCTTGCACAATGAACATCAGGTAGCCCTG
>WNFJ01512451.1_pt2 | contig 12098 bp, 14 predicted proteins | sample 5400461 | NCBI WGS metagenome assembly WNFJ01 (sample SAMN13153349, study PRJNA577476) | soil metagenome | isolation source: 115 cm saprolite on Douglas fir-dominated hillslope | place: USA:California | collected 2013-09-17
CGGAAGGTCTCTCACCTCCGCTCGAATCGTCAGCGCCTCACGGCGCACGTGGATCCAGGCTTAGTTGCTGCATGTGTTGCCGCAGACGGCCACGCGGTTCTAGCGCGAGGGAATGCGGCCAAAGCGAGAATGGTCACGCATGAAGGGTGGCCCCGGGATTTACCGGGCTGGGCGCCTCCCGAGTCGCCGCCGCATCCGCAGGGCGCCCAGGAGAAGGGCGCCGAGGAACACGACTATGCCGATGAACAGCAGGTACAACAGGCCCTTCGCGACTACACCCACGATGCCCAGCACCATCGCCACGATCACCAGTAGCAGGAAGAGCACAAGCATCTGATCCTCCGCTCAGTGCGGGCGGCTCAGCGGCGAGCCAGCCGCCGCTCACCGTCGGCGCCTGGCTCGTAGGTCAGGCCGTAGTGCTTAAAGATCGCCTCTTCATCGCCCGCGGGCAGCTCGCCGTCGGTGCCGATCGACGGGGCTGCTTGTGGTAGGAGACCTTGACGTACCCCGGACCCACGGTCGCCTGGTCAAGAGGCACGAACACGAGCCGGTGCCGGGTTAGTATCCCGACCTTGACCGTGCCGAACGACGGCAGGTCGGTGACGGTGTCAACGTAGACGGCTTCCAGCTCACCGATCTTGTGACCCTTGGCGTCCACAACGTCGTGGCCGCGCCATTCCCGGATGTTGGCAGCCTCGAACACGCTAGCCTTCTTCCCACAGCGCCACACCGCCGTTTGTCCCTGATCGTACCCCCGATGGGAGCCACAGGCATCCTGACGCGCATCGGGATCAGGCCATGCTTCCACGTATCCGGGAGCGCCACCGCCCGCCAGCCGTCCAGCCCTGGCCATCCCTCCGACAGGCGCCCCCGACTCCTTGCCGGATCGTCAGAGCCGCAAGAACAGGGCATCGAGCCCGACCAGGCCCAGCGCCTTGCCGTAGAGCTGCCGCATCTGGCCGAGCACGTCGGCTTGCTGGACCCGCTCGATGATCTGGCCGTCGTCGACCCGGACGTAGTCGAAGAAGCTCGCCTCGAACGACCGTTTGGTGGCAGGCGCCCCGTACAGCCGCCCGGTCGCCGTCCCGCGGACCGTGCCGTGCGCCAGGGCGACCTCGCGGTCGGCGAGGACCTGGGCCAGCTCCACCCGAAGATCGGGAAGGCCCTTCCAGACCCGGCGGACCGATTCCTCGGCCTGCTCCTAGCCGACGAACCCGTGGGTGAACCCGACGCAGTTCTCGCGGTAGCGGGCGGCGTCCACGAACCGGCCCGCACCCTCAAGGTCCTGGCGGTTCACGGCGTCGATGAACCCCCTGTAAACGACGGCGGTCTCGGTGTCCGGGCTCTGGCCGGCTGCGCTCATGCTGATCCCTCCTTCTCAAGCCTGCGCCGCGTCGCTCGCTTACCCCGGTGCCGCTGATAGTGATCTTGGAATGGGTGGCCGCCCGGACGCGGCATGGTGACCTGCGCGCTCATGGCATGAACACCTGGCGGCACATCCACAGCGCGATAGCGGCCGCCGCCGGCCAGGCGGCCACCCGGATCCACCTGGGCCGAGCAAGCAGGCTGAGCGCCGGCCCGTCGAAGCCGCCCGCGGGCGCCCCGCTGCTGGCGGCCCTGCAGCGCTGCCGTGGAAATGATCACGACCAGCAGCAGCACCAGCTCGCAGGCCGGCGCCCAGAGCGGGATCTGGCTGGGCCGGGATGCCGCCAGGCCGATGCCGCCGGCGGCCGCGGCCAGCACCCCCGGGCGACCGCCAGCGCGAAGCGGCGTAGAGAGGTAGTGGCCCCCGGCTGACCAGCGTGGCAGGAACGGCTCACCGGTTCTTGCCGTTCTGGCGCCGTTCCCGGGCCTCAGCCGGCCTTCTCGATCGCGACCCGGCGGCCTTCCGGCCTGGCCTCTGGGACCGGGACGCTGACGTCGAGGATGCCCTTCTCATAGCGGGCGGTGACGTGCTTGGCGTCCGCCTTGGCGGGAAGCCTGACCGACCGGGTGAGCGAGCCGTAACGGAATTCTGAGCGATGCCCCTTCTTCTCTTCCTCCTCCTCGCGGCGCTCGGCAGCCGTCGTCGACGGTGACCTCGATGTCCTTGTCCGGGTCCAGGCCGGGGAGCTCGGCCCGGATGACGAAGCGGTTGTCCTGGATGTAGTCCTCGACCCGGAACGTCTGTCCCGACGTGAACGGCAGCAGGGTCGTCAACGGCGACTCCAGCCAGTACAACAGCTCCGGGAATATGGCGGGTGCCTGACGGCGCGCCAGCTTGGCCATGATGTTCTCCTTCTTCTCAGGTGGTCATGCCTCGTCATCCGACGCCCGGCCCATGCCTGGTCTACTTTGTATGGCCCCACTTCGGCTTCGACTACGGGACCGGCCGGGGCGAGCCGATCCGGCTCTATTTCGCATCACTTGGCGCCGGCACGAAGGCCCACACCCTCGTCATCTCGATCGACACGCCGAACGCGGCGACCTTCTCGGCAGTGATCCCCACCGCCGAGAAGGTCGCCGATAGCGTCAAGCTGCCCGCGACCGTGTCCGCGGGCTAGCCGTATCCCTCGCCTGGCTCGAATACGCTGCGTGACATCTTCTAGCCCGGCTCGATAGCTCATGAAGCTGACGCCAGCCGGCGGCGGACGATTTCGGTCCCTGCTGTGCTCAAGACGCGTGACTACGCATGTTCATGCGGAGAACGGGCGCGACACCTGGTGGCGTGTGCACCGCGTCTGGTTCCCGGGCCGCTTTAAGACGTCGCCCCTTTGAAGGGGACCGATGCGGACATACGCGAAGACGCCGTCCGGGCCGGAGCCGATGCTGCAGTACGGCGCAGGGGCAAGCACGCGAAGGTCGGCTGGCCACCTGGGCAGGACCTCGACGATGGCCGTCCGCTCCGGCACCGGCCTCGCGGCCGTCATCGCGCAGGCGCTGCGCGAGCGCGGGCGTCCGGGCAGCACCGCCGCACTGGTCACCGCGGAGCTGACTATGCCAGATCGTGAGCTGAGCATCACCAGGCGCTGTGCCGCCGGCCAGCTGGCGAGGGCACGGTGGCGACCTTGAGCCCGGCACAGGCGAGCGAACCGCCGTACCCGCTGGCCGGCCACCGCCAACCCGCACCTGCTGATCAACCGGAGCACCGCCGGCGGTCTCAAGCCCGTCAGCCGCAGCTACATCCAGGAGACCGTGCGCCGGGCGGGCATCACCGCGCAGGATCTCCGCGCAGACCGGCTCCCCGGCGAGGCCCACGCCAGCAGAGGCGACCGGCTGCAGCTCACCCTGTTCGGGATCAGCGACCCCACCGCCATCCGCTCTTTCGCCGAGTGCAGATCCGGGGACCAAGCTGTAGCTGGAAGATGATGGCCCAGACGGAGTATCGCCTGCGGCGTGGCACGTTGCTGCCGACATCGAGCTGCCCAGTCCATGGCACGCCCCTGGTCCCTTTGGGCAGAACGCCCTGGCCGAGCAGCCGCGGTGCCGGCAGCCCACGGCCGGCCAGGAACTCAAGTGCGGCGATCTTGGTGCCTGCTTGGCGCTGCCGTCGGACAGGTAGGCCTTGAAGATCGCCTGCTCGCCGACTCCTCGGCTCCGTGCCCGGATCGTGCCTGGGCGGGAACCCCGCCGACGTGTTCAACCTGGTGCCCTACCCCGGCGGCCCGCCCGCCGATGTCGACACCTACATCAAGCCGAGCCTGGTCCCCGGCTGCTTCGCCAGCGGCCTGCCCGCCAAGAAAGCCGAGGTTATTGCCGTCACCCAGCGGCCGCTGGCCGCCAGCACGCTCTCCGAGTCCTCCGGGACCCCGGCCTGGAAAGACCGTCCCGTCATGGGCTGTGATCGGAACCGCCGACAAGGTCATCCCGCCCCTTTTGCTGGAGTCGGCCTACTGGGGGCCAAGTGCCGGCCGGTGGGCCGCGGACGCAGCACAAGGCCGGCGGCGGCTGGCGATGCCGTGAACCGTGCATGGCGTGATGTTCCCGCGGCTAGGGTTGGGGCGGCCCGGACGGGCTAGGATTCCGGGGAGCGCTGTGCGGGTCGCCGGGATCTGCGGCCGTGCGCGCGGAGGCCATCGCGTGGATGGCCTCGGTCAGCGCGAGGATCTGGCTGGACAGGCTGAGCAGCTGATCGTTCTGCCGCTCTTCGGCTTGGACTTTCTGCCACTCGTTGTCGGCCAGGACCTGGCGTTTCTCGTCGGCCCGGTTCTGGCTGATCATCACGAACGTGGACAAGAAGATGGCCTCGAGCGACACGATCATCGTGAGCAGCCCGTAGGGGTAACGCTCCACCCCCAGGGCAATCCACGCGGTGAACCAGATCATGTGGACGTAGACGAACGGCATAGAGCCGGCGAACCGGGTGATCGTGTCGGCGATACGGTTCTGGGCGTTCTGCCTTCGCAGCTCCGCATGCTTGAGCAGCGCCGGGTTAACCGGGATAGGAAGCGTTGGAATCGACACGCTCTCGTCCTCTCGATGCTGACCTTCCAGAAGCAGGCGGGCGACTTAAGGTAGGCCCGCCGGGCACGCGGGCACCAGCAGGACAGCCTCGCCACGCAAGATCACCACAACCGAAGTCTCTGCGGTTCGAGGGGATTGCCAGCTAGCGGCCCGCGCCGTGGTAATGGTGGCGGAAGAGGAGGTAGGCGGGCGGGCCGGCGAGAAGGGGCAGCCCGTAGGAGGCGAGCCGGTAGGCGAGGACGGCGAGGTAGGCGTCGCCGCCGTGGACGCCGGCCAGGATCAGCAGGCCGCCCAGGCTGGTCTCGACGAGGCCGAGCCCGCCCGGGGTGATCGGGATGAGCGCGATGACGCTGGCGGCGGCGTAAGGCAGAAGCACCGGGGAGGGCCGGGGATCTGCGCCGGTGGCGCGAAGGGCCGCCAGCAGGCAGCAGAAGTCGAGGCCGAGCCGTCCGGTGGTCAGCAGGGCCGCCTGCCGCCAGTTCTTGTCCAGGACCGACTTGATCGTGTCCCGGTCGGTCAGCAGCCGGGTGTCCAGGCCGGCGAGCGGCGGCCGCCGGTGACGCGGTTCCTCAGGGCCTGGGCGGCGCGGCCGGCGGCGGCCAGCGGCTGGTCGGTGTGCAAGACGATGGCGCCGAAGATGGCCACGAGGCAGAACCCCGGCGGCCCCCGACCAGTGCGGTATGGACAAGCCCGGGGCTGGCGGGCGCGCCGGCCAGCATGGCGGGCAGGGCGAAGATCGGCAGCGCCAGCAGCGCGCCCACCTCCAGCAGCGAGAAGGCGGTGAGACCGCCGACGGCGGTGTCGGCGTCGAACCCGGCGGTGGCCAGCATCTGGAACTGGGCAGCGGCGCCGGCCGCGGCGCCGCCGGGCAGGATGCCGCTGATCGCGTTGCCGGCCAGCCCGGCGGTGACCACAGCGAACCAGCCGCGGACCCGCAGGGCCAGCCGCTGCAAGGCAAATGCGCACGTGAAAGAGGCCACCTCCGCCGCCACCGCGGCAGCCAGCCAGGCCGGCTCCAGTCCCGACAGGCGGGGCCAGGAGGCCAGCCCCTCCGTCAGGCTCGGCAGCACCAGGTAGATCGCCGCGCCCGCCACGGCGACCAGCACCGCCCTTGTCAAGACAGTCCGCCAGGTCAGCGCATGCGAGCGCGCCACATCCATGAAACCGGCCCTCGCCCCAGCCGGGGCATGCTGGCCCGCGCCTGCCTCCCCCCCGCCAGCATTCTGCAGGTGGTCAGGCGCCGCCGCCGCCGCGCGGCTCGGTCCCGGCTGGCTCTGATCCGCCAGCCGGCGAAGTGCCTTCGCTAGGTGAACTGTGGCTAGTCACATGCCAACCTTCAGATTCCCGATGTCGCAGGCCATCGTCGCGGTGGCACGGGCGCCGGACCCGCCGATCGCGTAATGCACGCCAATGCCGCGATCTCGGGTCGGCGCCCCGGGGCGGACGCCGTCGTGGCTTGTCATGCTCAGCGTACGGGCAGGAGCTGGACGTCAGGCGCGCGGTGATGACCGCGGGTTCAGCGGGCTGGCTGCTGCGCCGCGCGTAGCTTCACAGGTGAGGTGCATCGGCGCAGCTCGCTATCGGGGCGGATGCAGCGGGTGTCGGTTTCCGAAGTCGCGGGCACGGATGTCCGAGGCCCTCTGCCCGCACCGGGAGTTGCTGATCTGGTGACCTGCTCGGCGTACGGGCGACCGCAGGCTATGCTCACAGTCTCGATCAGCTGGCCGCGGTAATCGACGGCCGCGTTCTGGGGGAGATGGACGCGCTCCGTTACCGACGGTGACAGCTCCGGGGTCGTGCGGCACGCGATATCCGCCGTTATGGGCGGCCACCGGAGCCTGACGTCGCCGCCCTTGCTGGGTGCAGAACCGGGCGATCGGTGCGGGCCGATGGCCCAGCATTGCGCACGGTCATGGCTGGTATGGAGGTGATCGCGAGGCTGCAGGACCGAAAGCTCGGCGCCTCGACGATGCGAGACCATGTGGGGATGCAGCTGCACCGGGGCGATGGCAGTGAGATCGCGGTTGAGGTTGCTGGCGAGCACGACGCGGCACCGGTTCTGTTCTGCCACGGGCTGGCCGATTCGCGGCTGTCCGCCTACTGGTTCGCCCAGGCGGCGGCCGAGCTGGGACTGCGCGTGATAGCCCCGGACCGCCCCGCCACCGGCGGCACCGATCCTCGCCGGCTGAGCCGGCTCGCGGACTGGGCTGCGGATGCGACGCTGGTCCTGGACGCGTTGCGGGCCGAATCGGCGGCGCTGCGGGGCATCTCGGCGGGCGGGCCGTTCGCGGCGGCATGCGCGGCCTCGATTCCGGGGCGCGTCACCAGCCTCACCCTCGTCTCGCCACTGGGTGCGCCCGGGTGGCCTGCCCGCGGGATGGCGCCCGGGCAACGGCTCTGCCTGACGCTGTGGACCGCCCCAAGGCGCCGGCCTTGCTGGGGTCAGCCATGACCATGTCGGCGCCTGGAACCCGCAACGGTTCCGCCAGAATGGTGGGCGTGACCGCCGCGGACAATGCACCCACCGAGAAGGCTCCGGGCGACTCGCCAGACGCTGGGCTGCAGGCGGCGCTCGACAGGTGCCGAGAGCCCCCCGAGACTTCGCATCTTGTCCAGAGAACCGGACTGGACTCGCGCGAACCGGCCCACCAGGGTGGCGGTTCCCGCCGAACAGCTTCCGGTTCCTGGTTCTGTCATGCTGGTGATGCGGCTGCTCCTCGATGCGCAGTTGCGCCAGAGTGAGTGCGTTGAGGCACGCTTGTCGTAGGCTGCAGCACGTGGATTGGAGTCTGTACCGGTGCGGCACCCACGGCCACGTCACCTACGCACCGGACGAGCCCGAGCTTCGCGAGCACATGAGTGCCCGAACGCCGGCCAGCGAGCTCTGGCGCTGCCTTCGCTGCGGCACTTTCGTCACCGGCCAGCCCCATGCGGCGGGCCCGGCGTCCCATGCGCCCGCCCTGAGGCGCGGCAAAGAGATCCGGGGCGAGGTCATCCTGCGATTCTTCGCGGTCGAGCGAGTTCTGCGGTTCCTGCTGTTCGGAGCACTTGCCTTTGGCGTCTGGCGGATCGCGAACTCCCAGACGTCCGTCCAGCATGGCTTCAGCCGCGACCTCCCGCTGCTGCGCACCTTGTACAGCCAGCTGGGCCTCAACATCCAGCACTCGCACCTGATCGGCCTGTTCCAGCGCGCGCTGCACGTGAGCCCGAAGAGGCTGAAGCTCATTGCCGTCGGCGTAGCCGCGTTCGCCGTCGTCGAACTGATCGAGGGCGTCGGCCTCTGGCTGGCCAAGCGCTGGGGCGAGTACTTCGCGGCGGCAGTCACCTCGCTTGGCCTCCCCTACGAGGTCTACGACCTCACCCTCAAGTTCACCTGGTTCAGGGTCGCGCTCTTCGTGATAAACATCGGGCTGGTCCTGTACCTGGTGCTCACCAAGCGGCTGTTCGGCGCGCGCGGCGGCAAGGCTGCCTACGAGGCCAGGCTGCGCAGCGAGTCGGTACTCGACGAGGCAAGCAAGGCCGCAGTGGCCGGGCGGGCGGAATCAGCAGGCGCAGCCCCGGCCTGAATCTCTGCCGTAGGCTGCGTCGCATGGACTGGAGTCCATACCGGTGCAGCCGGACCGGGCATGTCACCTATGCTCCAGACGAGTCTGATCTCCGGGAGCACATGCGAGCCCAGACCACGGCTGCCGAGTTGTGGCGCCGTCTTCGCTGCGGAATCTTCGTCCCTGGTGTTAGCGGCCACGCTGTCTGGTTTCCGCGCATGCAGGCGGCCGACTGCACTGGCGCGCACAGGCCGGTGGCGGCGAGCTCCCGGGCCGTATCTGCAACCACACCGGTAGGCAAATCGCTCCTTGAGCGATGTGACGATGGTGACGCTTGGCCACGTCATCATGCGAGGTCGTCAGTTGACCACATCACGGCAGGCGCGGGACCTGCCCGATCGCGGCGCCCGTCCCGCGGGCGCGTTCGGCCGGGCGCTCACGCGGACCTGGCCGATCACCGCGTCGTCCGATGGCACCATCCCCATACGCGGGTCAAACACTGCTCGATCGGGTGATCACGCGGGCACGGCCAGGCTCGTGACGCGCCTGCCCGAAGAGCTGCCACATCGGAGAAAGCCGTCGCGTCAATGCGGCAATAGTGTGTACCCGCTCTCCAGGTTCCGATCCTGCTCGTCCATCCAGGCGATAATGTCGAAGCGCCGCGGCGTCCAGACGCACGCCGGCAGGCCGCCCGGCGCCGCTGCAGGAGGCGGTCATGGAGCGCGGCAGAACGGCGAGTCATCAGGCTGTGGTGCGCGGCGTCCTTGGTCCCCGCGTCGCCGCGCAAGGGCCGCAGGGTGAAAATCTCCGGCGCGCGTTGCGGGCTGTCCGGATGCCAGGCCGCGCGCCGCGTGGCCGGGGCCTGCGGATGTTGCTGATCGCGCCGGTGGCGCTGGCCGTACTGGCCGCGTGCGGCGGCCGCGCCGGCCATCCCGGCACTGCGGCGGCGACGGCGACCGCCGCGCCTGGGTCGGTCAGGGCGACTCCGGAGTCACGGCCGGCCACAGGCCTCCCGTCGTCGCCCAGCACCGCATCGCGCCTTTCGCCGGTCGCGGGCTGGCGGGCCGGGAAGGACTGGACCTACATCCCCGCCACCCGGCGTGTGGTGGCGCTGACCTTCGACGCGGGCGCCAACGCCGATGGGGTCGCCTCGATCCTGGCCACCCTGCGGCGTGAGCACGCCCCGGCCACGTTCTTCTTGACCGGCAACTTCGTGCGGGAGTTCCCCGCGAGCGCGCGGGCGATCGCCGGGGCCGGCTACCGGATCGGCGATCACACGATCACCCACCCGCATCTCACTCAGCTGAGCGATGCGGCGGTCCGGCACGAGATCCTGGGCGCGGCCCGGCAGATCATCGCGGCGACCGGCGCGGACCCGGCGCCGCTGTTCCGCTTCCCCTACGGTGACGCCGATGCCCGCGTGATCGCGATCGCCAACCAGCTCGGTTTCGTGCCGGCGCGCTGGACCGTGGACACGCTCGGCTGGGAAGGCACCTCCGGGCATATCACCGCCTCGATCGTGATCGCCCGGGTGCTGGCCGGCCTGCGGGCGGGCGAGATCGTACTCTTGCACGTCGGGTCCAACCCTGTCGACCATTCCGCTCTCGACGCCGAAGCCCTGCCGGCCGTCATCAGCGCGCTGCGGGCCCGCGGTTACTCGTTCGTCACCCTGGACGCCCTCGCCCGCTGAATGCGCGGGGGCAGGCATCCCGCCGCGGCGCGTCTCACACCACCGGCGTTGACCGGGCAGGTCGCCAGCCCCCCTGACCATGCCCCGCGGCAGGCGGGCGCGGATTCGGGACAGGCTCACGGCAGGGCGCAGGCGGAGGATGCAGGTGGTCACCCAGCGCGGCCGATTCATGGTGCCGGCATGCGCGTAGCCGCCTACGGTACGCCAAAGGGAGGATCGTTCGGCTCTGCGACCTCCCGCGGCTCTGCCGCCGGTCGGGCGTTGGAGAGGATTCCAGGCATCTCGCCCAGCCTGGCCGGGTCCTGATGATCAGGCCTCAACTTCGTTACCGACCGGAGGGATCTACGAGCCGCTTGACCTCAGTACACGCCGCTCGGTGTTTGGTCATTTACACCGCGTTTATGCTAGCCGGGCCTGGCGGAACGGGCCGAACGGCCAGCGCGGCCAGCAGCCCGGCAGCCAATAGGGCGTAAGTCCCAGATTGCGGCGAATGCGTGCCCGCCCGCTCTGTTGTGCACGGACCTAGGCCCCCGGTAACGGGGGTCTTTGTGTGTCGGCCCTCATTCGGCCTGGAAGCGTGCGCGGTCAATGCCGGATGCGGTCTGCTGCTACGGCCGGTCATTGGGTGGAAATCCCAGCCTTGGCCACTGGCTGATCCGCCCAGTGATGCCTGGCGCGCCAAGACGTCGGGCTACCTGGCCCGCCTCGCGACCGTGATGTTCCAGGCCGGGTGAATCTCGGCCCAGTCGGCCACGTTCTTCCCGGGGGAGATCACGTCGTGCAGGGCATTGGTGTCCAGGACGCAGGGTCCTGTCACCGTGACACGCGTGCCTGCCGGTGGCGCCCTCGGCGTCACGAAGCCCGCCAGGCTGGCACTGTTGTCAGGGAAGGGAAGCCGCCCCCGCTGCGGGATGATCTCCACGACCAGGTGCGGGCCCCTGCGGTGCGGGCACCGCTGGAACGCATTCGCCGGGGTCAGCAGCCGGCGGTAAGCGCGGCCGAGGCGCAGCTCGATGTGAACGTCGCCATCGGGCTCGCGGCGCAGGCAATCGACAATGCCGGTGACCGTGACGCAGCGCTTCTGCACGTGCAGCCGGAACGGCAGGTACACGCCAGCTAGCGGCGCCCCCGGCTTGCACTGCCCGGAATGGAACCGGTGCAGCCGGCCGCGTGCGCCCGGGAACGGGTTCAGGCAGCCGCCGAGCGCAACAACCAGCATGACTGCGGTCAGCCCTGGCCCAGCGCGGCGGATCCAGTGCCCCTGCCCGAGCGTGCGCACCGGATCCAGCTACCCACGCTGAGCCGCCCAAACGCTGACCGCCGGATCCGCGCGATGCGCTCGGCATCATGCCAGCTCAGCGACGCTACCAAGCTCGTCAAGCCCGCCGGGCAGGCGAGGGCGCCCGCTGGGTGGGCCGAGTCAGCGCCACATAGAGCCCGCCGAGACCGCGCGGCGACTCGGCCAGGCCCATGACGCCGCCATAGCCCTGGCAGGGCTATGGCCGCGACGAGTTGCTGGGTTTGCTCGCGTACCTCCCGCCCGTGCCTGACCAGCCGCGCTGGCAGCAGTGCATCAGGCCAACCCGGTCTACTAGCCGCGTTTCGCCCAGGTCTGGGCCTGCCTCGGGGTGCTGCACCACCAAGCCGACGAGCCATGGCTGTCTTCGACCCGCCGCCACGTCCTGATCGACCTGGCGCGAGGCGTCGAGGACTGGACCACCGACGCGGCATCGAACGCGATGGTGGTTGCGGCGTGGGCGGCACCCAATATCCGCGACGACGCGGCCGGGACCGTCTGTCATCGTTTCCTCGACGCGCTACTTACCTACCAGCAGCGCGAGGCTCGCGGACCATCGCCGTGCCACACGTGCCACGCAGGCGCCCGGTTATGCCTTCTCGGGTAGTTCTTCTGCGTGATCGGCCGCAGGCCCGTGCGGGCCTCCCAGGCCAGGTCGCCAAGCGCCACTCCGTGATGGCCTGGCGCGGTCCCGCGTTGCGTGCTGGCAAATGAGCGCGGCCCGCGTGCTGGAGGGCCCGCCGACAAGATCGAATACGCCCGGCTGCTGCGCGGGCAGGGCCAGACCTGCGGCCAGATCAGCGCCAAGACCAGCATTCCCCAGACCTGCCTGCACCGCTACCTCGCCTGCCCGGCGGCAGCCCGGCCGGCCAGCTCCGCGGCGGCCCCGGTCAGCTGGCGGGCAGGGTGACCTGGGCGGTGTGGAGCGTGCCGCCAGCCTGGAATTGCACGAACAGGCGGTAGCGGCCGGGTTCGGGCAGGGCGGCGTGGAAGTGCAGGACCGGCCCGCCGTGGTCGCCGTGCGCCGGCCCGGAGGGGTGCAGGTGGGCGAAGCCGAGATCGCCCTGGTGGAAGGCGGTGAGGTGGGCGTAGGCGCCGAGGTAGGGCTGCAGGCTGGTCACCG
>WNFJ01094272.1_pt1 | contig 12097 bp, 15 predicted proteins | sample 5400461 | NCBI WGS metagenome assembly WNFJ01 (sample SAMN13153349, study PRJNA577476) | soil metagenome | isolation source: 115 cm saprolite on Douglas fir-dominated hillslope | place: USA:California | collected 2013-09-17
CGGCGATGTTCGAGGCGGTGGACTCGGGTCTCCCCCTAGTCGTGTGCATCACCGAGGGCGTCCCGGTCCTCGACATGACCAAGGTGCTGCCGTTCGTGCGTGAGCGGGGCGCGCGCCTCATCGGGCCCAATTGCCCCGGGCTGATCTCGCCCGGCCAGAGCAACGTGGGGATCATTCCCGGCAACATCTGCAAGCCGGGCAAAATCGGCGTGGTGTCGCGCTCGGGCACGCTCACCTACGAGATCATCCACCAGCTTTCGACCAACGGGTACGGCCAGTCGACCTGCGTCGGCATCGGCGGCGACCCGCTGATCGGCACGAACTTCATCCACTGTCTCGAAGATCGGCGGCACCGACGAGCAACAGGCGGCCGAGTTCGTGCAGGGTAAGATGAAGAAGCCGGTCATTGGGTTCATCGCGGGGCAGACGGCGCCGCCGGGCCGCCGCATGGGTCACGCCGGCGCCATCATCTCGGGCTCGTCGGGGACGGCGGCCGAGAAGATGCAGGCCTTCGCACGCGCGGGCATTGCGGTCATGAAGCGGCCCGCCGACGTCGTGCCCCTGCTCAAGGAGCGGCTGTGAAGCTCAGCGAGGTGTTCAAGCCGGAGCACATCGTGGTGCCGCTGCGCGCCGGCACCGTGCGTGAGGCCACCGAGCAGCTCGCCCTGCGTGTGGTGCAGGCGGGTGCCGTGGCCGACGGCGACCGGCTGTTGGACGTGATCCGCAAGGCCTGGCCCGAAGACATGGTCACGGTAGGCGAGCACGCCTTTCTGCCGCATTTTCGCACCGACGCCGTGCCGGGCATCGTCGCGGCGCTGGGCGTCTCGCCCGTGCCGATCCGCTGGGAGAAAGACCGCCACCGCGCCGCGCGCGTCGTGATCCTCGTGCTGGCACCGCCGCGTGAAGCGCCGACCTACCTGCAGGTGATCGGCGCGCTGGCCCGGGCCATGGCGGACCCCGCCAACGTGCTCGCGCTGCTCGCCGCGCAGACCCCCGCCGCGGTGCTCGCGGTCCCTGCGCTCGAAGGGGTCGAAGTGGGTGGCCACCTCACGGTGCGCGACATGATGACGGCGCAGGTGGTGACGTGCCGGCCCGACCAGACGCTCGGCGAGGTGGCGCGCCTCATGGTCGAGCGCGACGTGCGCGCCGTCCCGGTGGTGAATGAGGCCGGCACGCTGCTGGGCATGGTCACCCACCGCGAGCTGCTGCGCCACTTGCTGCCCGATTACCTGCAACGCACCAAGTCGGGGGAGGTGAAGGCGCCGACCCGCACGCAGATCCAACGTGCCTCGGCCGACCCGCGGGAGATTCCCGTCAAGGAGGCGATGGCGCGCACGGTGCTCTGCGTGTCGGAGGACCAGACGCTCTCCGACGTCGCCAGCCTGATGAACAACAAGGACGTCGACCGCTTTCCGGTGGTGCGCGAGGGCGTCGTCGTCGGCTTCCTCACGCGTGCGGACATGATCCGCCGCCTTGTGACCCTCTAGCCCCTTGGCCCCTTAGCCCACAGCCATGCTCACCCTCGCCATCATCAAACCGGATGCGGTCGCGGCCGGTAACGCCGGCAAGATCCTCGCGCTGCTCGAAGCACAGGGATTCAGACTGCGCGCCGCACGCTTCACCCGGCTGTCGCAGAGCGAAGCCGAGGCGTTCTACGCCGTGCACCGCGAGCGGCCGTTCTATCGGTCGCTGGTCACGTTCATGACGTCGGGGCCCTGTCTGCCGCTCGCCTTGGAGCGCGACAACGCCGTGTCGCATCTCCGCGACGTGATCGGCGCCACGGATCCGGCGGAGGCGAAGCCCGGCACCGTGCGCAAACTGTACGCCCAATCGAAGGAGCGGAACGCGATCCACGCCTCCGATTCGAGCGCCAACGCGGCTGGCGAGGTGGCGTTTTTCTTTCCGGAGAGCGAACTGGTGCGGGCCGGTTGACGCCGCGGCGTAGTTCGCTTGACGCAAGTGCCACAACGGTTTAGGTTCGCTGTCCATGCTGCAAGTGGACTTGCGTGAGCTGGCCAGAGGGCCTGTCGAGACTCGGGGCGAGCTGCCGGCGACGGACCCCGCGTTCGCCGGCTTGGAATTCCCGCCCAGCGACCCGGTGCGGGTGAGCGGGCGGTTGCAGCCGGCCGGGGAGGGGCGGTTTTATTGGGAAGCGATGCTGCGCACTCGGCTGCTCGGCGAGTGCCGCCGCTGTTTGACCCCGGTTTCGACGGACGTCGTGGTGCCGGTGAGGGCCCTGTTCTCCCAGGAAGCCGGGGCCGCCGATGATCCCGAGACCTACGCGGTAGCACCGGACGCCACGGCCGTGGATCTCACGCCGGCTGTCCGAGAAGAGCTGTTTCTCTCGATCCCGCGGTACCTGGAGTGTCGCGAGGATTGCCACGGGCTCTGCCCGCGGTGTGGCAAGGACCTGAACGCGGGCCCCTGCGGCTGCGCGCCGGACGCGGTGGACCCGCGCTGGCAGGCGCTGGCCGCGCTCAAGGACAAGTTCCGCGACTGACGAGGCAAGAAAGTCCGCATGGCCGTACCCAAGAGAAGGACATCGAAGCGGAAGAAGCGGGCCCGTCGCACGCACTACAAGGCCGAGCTTCCCACGCTACAGCCGTGCCCCCGTTGCGGGGACATGAAGCGGCCGCACCGGGTGTGCCCGACCTGTGGCTATTACAAGGACGAGCAGCGGGTCGCGGTCGAGGACGTCTGACGTGATCCGCATCGCGCTGGATGCGATGGGGAGCGACAACGCCCCCCGGATCGAGGTGGAGGGGGCAGCGCAGGCGCTCCGCGAGCTGCCGCCGACCTTCCGCATCCAGCTGGTGGGGCGCACCAAGGACGTCGAGGCCGCGTTGCGCGGCGTGCCGGGCGCCGACCGCAGCCGACTCGACGTCGTCGAAGCGCCCGAGGTGGTGGGGATGGGCGAAAAGCCCCTCGCCGCCGTCCGCGGCAAGCCCAACTCGTCCATCGCCGTGGGACTCGGCCTGCAAAAGCAGGGCAAGTCCGACGCGTTCATTTCCGCCGGTAACACCGGCGCCGTGATGGCCGCGGCCACCCTGCTGCTCCGTCTGCATGCCGGCGTGCAGCGGCCCGCCATCGGCGCCCTGTTTCCCACGGCCAAGCACCCCGTGCTCGTGCTCGACGCCGGCGCCAACGTGGATTGCGACCCCCGCGAGCTGGTGGGGTTCGCGCACCTCGGCTCGGTGTACGCGCGCGACGTGTTGGGGCGCCCCGAGGCGAGCGTCGGGCTCCTCAATATCGGCGAGGAGGACGAGAAGGGGAACGCGGTAGTGAAGGAAGCCCACCAGCTGCTCAAGGCGACGCCCGGACTCCGCTACGTCGGCAACGTGGAGGGCCGCGACATCCCCAACGGCGAAGTCCGCGGCCAGGACCTCGACGTCGTCGTGTGTGACGGGTTCGTGGGGAACGTGGTGCTCAAGTTTTACGAATCGGTGGCCCGGGTCGTGGTCACGATGGTGAAGCGCGCCGCGGCCGATGTGATCGAGCGCCCCGACGTGAAGCAGATCTTCACGGTGCTCGACTACTCCTCCTACGGCGGCGCGCCGCTCTTGGGCGTCAAGGGCGCCACGATCATCTGCCACGGCTCGTCCACGCCGAACGCCATTCGCAATGCCGTTCGCGTGGCGGCGCAGATGGTCGAGAGCCACCTGAGCCAGCACATCGGCGCGGAAATGGCCGAGGGCGGCGTCGTCGCATGAAGCGGCCCTTTGCCCAGCTCTCCGGGACGGGGGGCTACCACCCGGCGCGGGTCGTGACGAACGACGAATTCTCGAAGATCCTCGACACGTCGGACCAGTGGATCCGCGAGCGCACGGGCATTCGCGAGCGGCGCATCTCCTCCAAGGAGGAGACCAACGCCTGCATGGCGAAGGCCGCGGCGCTGCAGGTGCTGGAGCAAAACCGCCTCACGCCGGAGCAGGTGGACGCCATCGTCTACGCCACGGCGTCGCCGGATCGGCTGCTGCCGTCGGCGGCCTGCGACCTCCAGGCGATCCTCGGCGCGACCAATGCGGCGGCGTTCGACGTCGGCGCGGCGTGCGCGGGCTTCGTCTATGCATTGAACGTGGCCGAGGGCCTGATCGCCTCGGAGCAGGCGGAGCGCATCCTGGTGATCGCGGCCGAGAAGCTCACCAGCATCATGGACTGGAGCGACCGCAGCACGGCGGTGCTGTTCGGCGACGGCGCGGGCGCCACCCTGATGACGCCGAGCGACGGCAAACGCGGCATTCTCTCGTCCTACATGAAGTCCGACGGCACGCTCGCCGAGCTGTTGTACCGCCCGGGCGGCGGCGCCGCGCACCCACCCAGCCCCGAGCTGCTGCAGGATCACAGCTACTACATCCAGATGGCGGGCCGCGAGGTGTTCAAGGCCGCCGTGCTGTCGATGGCCGATGCGTGCGACCACGCGCTGCAGCGCGCTGGGCTCACGAGCAAGGACATCGACCTCCTCATCCCGCACCAGGCGAACATTCGGATCATCGAGGCCACCGCGAAACACGCCGGCATGCCGATGGACAAGGTGTACGTCAACGTCGATCGCTTCGGCAACACGTCGGCGGCATCGATCGCGATCGCCTTGGACGAAGCGGTGAAGAACGGACGGATCACGCCCGGCATGACCATCATGCTGGTCGCCTTCGGCGCGGGCTTCACGTGGGCGAGCATGGTCGTGAAGTGGTAGCCACGGTCTGGCTCTGCCCCGGGCAGGGCGCGCAGAAAGTCGGCATGGGCAAAGACGTCGCGGCGCGGTTTCCCGCGGCGCGCGACGCCCTGCAGGCGATCGACGAGGCGCTCGGTGTGCCGTTGTCGCACCTGATGTTCGACGGACCGGAAGACGCGCTCACCCAGACGCACAACGCCCAGCCCGCAATCCTCGCCCACAGCGCGGCGGTGTACGCCGTGGTGGGGCCCGTGGTGAGCGGCGCGGCGGCGGCGGCCGGGCATTCGTTGGGCGAGTATTCGGCGTACGTGACGGCGGCCGCACTCACCGCACCCGCTGCGGCCAAGCTCGTGCGCCGCCGCGGCGAGCTGATGCTCGACGCTGGCAAGGCGCGTCCTGGGACGATGGCTGCGGTGCTCGGCCTTGCGACCGTCAAAGTCGAGGCCGCGTGTCGTGAAGCGTCGAGCGACAACAGCGTCGCCGTCGCGGCGAATCTCAACGCGCCGGACCAGACCGTGATCTCGGGCGACCCCGACGCGGTGGCGCGCGCAGGAGAGGGTTGCAAGGCTCGCGGCGCGAAGCGCGTGGTGTCGCTCAAGGTGAGCGGCGCGTTTCATTCGCCCCTGATGGCGCCCGCAGCCGCGGCACTACGGGCCGCGCTCGATGCCGCGCCGTTCGCAGACCCTGCGTTTCCGGTCGTCGCCAATGCGACGGCCCAGCCGGTCACCGCTGCGCCCGAAGCCCGGCGCCTGCTCGCCGAGCAACTGACCGCCCCGGTGCGGTGGGTGGCGTGCATGGAGCGCGCGGCGGCGCTCGCGGGCGCGGGCGCGCGCTTCATCGAGATCGGGCCGGGCAGCGTGCTCGCCGGGCTGCTCAAGCGCATCGTGCCGGGTGCCAACGTGGTGAGTCTGGGAACCGCCGACGAGCTGACCCGGTTCATGGAGGCAGCGTGAACGTCGCGCTCGGCGGGAAGGTCGCCGTGGTGACCGGCGGGTCGCGCGGCATCGGCTTGGCCATCGCGCAGGCGCTCGCGGGTGCGGGCGCCAAAGTGGCGGTGCTGGCCCGCGACGGCGCCCGGGCCCAGGAAGCAGCCGGCGGGCTCGGTGGGGGCGCCCAAGGCTACGCTTGCGACGTAAGCGATGCCGCCCAGGCGGAGGCGGCCCTCGGGGCGGTCGACAAGGCGCTGGGCCCGGTCGACATTCTCGTCAACAACGCCGGCATCGCGCGCGACAACTTGCTGTTTCGCATCGCCGAGGACGACTGGGATCGGGTTCTCGACACGAACTTGAAGGGTGCGTTCTTGATGACCAAGCTCGCCGCGCGCGGCATGATCAAGCGCCGTTGGGGCCGGGTCGTCAACATCACGAGCGTGGTGGGGCTGACGGGCAACAAGGGCCAGTCCAACTATGCCGCGTCCAAGGCCGGCCTGATCGGGTTCACCAAGGCCGTCGCCAAGGAGCTGGCGTCGCGCAACGTGTTGGTCAACGCCGTGGCGCCGGGCTACATCGATACCGAAATGACGCGGTCGATCGCCGAAGAAGCCAAACAGGCGCTGCAGGCCGCGATTCCGCTGGGACGGCTGGGGCAGGGCGCGGATGTCGCGGCCGCCGTCCTCTTTCTCGCTTCCGACTTGGCCAGCTACATTACGGGACAGGTGCTGGTTGTCGATGGCGGGATGGTGATGTGAGCCGACCCCTTACCTCCGCTGAGGATATCCCATGGCAATGGACATGAAGCAGCTCGAGGAGAAGGTCAAGGACATCATCGTCGAGGAGCTGGGCGTGGAGCGCGACAAGCTCACCGCTGATGCGAGCTTCATGGAGGATCTCGGCGCCGACAGCCTCGACACCGTCGAGCTGGTCATGGCGTTCGAGAAGGAATTCGACATCGACATCCCCGACGAAGAGGCGGAGAAGCTCCGCACGGTCGGCGATGCGATGAAGTACCTGCACGACAAAATGGGGAAGTAACCAGGTGCGGCGGCGCGTGGCGGTCACGGGCCTCGGGCTCGTGACGCCGTTGGGCACGGACACCGACACGACGTGGCGGGCGCTGATCGCCGGCACGTCGGGCGCAGCCGTCATCACGAAGTTCGACCCGGCGCAGTTGCCGGTGCGCTTCGCGTGCGAGGTGAAGGGGTTCGATCCGGGCGCCTACATGGAGAAGAAGGAAGTCCGGCGCTATGACCTGTTCGCCCAGTTCGCCATCGCCGCCGCGGCGCAGGCGGTGAAGGACTCCTGCCTCGAAACGAAGCTCGATCAGATCGACCTGAAGCGGGTCGGCGTGATCATCGGCACGGGGACCGGCGGCATCGCGACCTTCGAAGAGCAGTGCCGCAACTACATCGAAAAGGGGCCGAGCCGCGTCTCCCCCTTCTTCGTCCCGATGTTCATGCCGAACGTCGCGTCGGCGCTCGTGTCGATGCGGTACGGGTTCAAGGGACCGAACTACGCGACCGTATCGGCGTGCGCCACGAGCGGGCATTCGCTGGGCGACGCCTTCCGCCTGATCCAGCACAACGAAGCGGACGTCGTGGTCGCCGGCGGGGCCGAGGCCGCCATCACGCCGCTCGCGATCGCGTCGTTCGCCAACATGAAGGCGCTGTCGGAGCGCAACGACGATCCCCAGACCGCCAGCCGTCCTTTCGACAAGGATCGCGATGGCTTCGTGATGGGCGACGGCGCCGCTTGCGTGATTCTCGAAGACTGGGATCACGCGCAGCGCCGTGGCGCCCGGGTGTACTGCGAGATGGTGGGCTACGGCGCGACGGCCGATGCGTATCACATCACCGCGCCCGCGCCCGACGGCGCCGGCGCGCAGGACGCGATGAAGCTCTGCATGCAAGACGGTGGCGTGAAGCTCGACGAGGTGGGCTACATCAACGCGCACGGCACGTCCACACCGTACGGCGACGCCGCCGAGACGGCCGCCGTGAAAGCGGTGTTCGGCCCGCAGGCCAAGCAGCTGATCTTCGGCTCCACCAAGTCCATGACCGGCCATTTGCTCGGTGCGGCGGGCGCGCTCGAGTTCGGCGTGTGCGCGCTGGCGTTGCACAACGGGATCGGGCCGCCCACCATCAACCAGTTCCACGCCGATCCCGCCTGCGATCTCAACTCCGCCCCCAACAAGGCGGTCAAGCGCACGCTGGACGTCGCGCTGTCGAACTCGTTCGGCTTCGGTGGCCACAACGTGACGCTGGCGGTGCGGAGAGTCGCCGCCGCCAAATGACCGCGCGGGACGCGTCGCTCGACCGCGTCGCGGACAAAGTTGCGCGTTCCGAGCGCCTCACGCGCGACGACGCCCTGGCGCTGTTTCGTTCCCACGATTTGCTCGCGATCGGCGCGCTGGCCGACGCGGCGAACCGCGCCAAAAACGGCGACCGCGTCTATTTCGCCGCCAATCAACACATCAATCCGACGAACGTCTGCGTGCTGCGCAACACCTGCGTGTTCTGCTCGTTCGCGCGCATGCCCAAGGAGGACGGCGCCTACACCCGCTCGCTCGCGGAGGTGTTCGCCGAGGCCGAGGCGGCCCGCGAGAACGCCACGCGCGAGTTCCACATCGTCGGCGGCCTGCACCCCAAGCTCACGCTCGACTATTACCTCGACATGTTCCGCGGGTTGCGCGAGCGGCACCCTGGCGTCCACATCAAGGCACTCACCGCGGTCGAGGTGGCGCATCTTGCGCGCCTCGAGGGTCTGAGTCCCCGCGACGTTCTGATCAAGATGAAGGATGCCGGCGTCACGAGCCTCCCAGGCGGTGGCGCCGAGGTCTTCAGTCCCGCGGCCCGCGCCACGATCGCCGACCGGAAGCTCACCGGCGAGGAATGGCTGGCCGTTCACCGCGAAGCCCACGGGGTGGGATTGCCGTCCAACTGCACGATGCTGTACGGCCACGTCGAGACGCTCGAGGACCGCGTCGATCACCTGCTGGCGCTGCGCGCGCTGCAGGACGAGACGCACGGCTTCCTGACCTACATCCCGTTGGCGTATCACCCCGACCACAACGAGCTGGGTGAAGCGCTGGGCCGCACGGGCACCGCCACGACCGGCTTCGACGATCTCAAGAACATCGCGGTGGGCCGGCTCGTGCTGGACAACATCCCGCACGTGAAGACGCATTGGCCCATGGTCACGCCGTTCATTTCGCAGGTGTCGCTGGGCTTCGGCTGCGACGATCTCGAGGGCACGGTGGTCTTCGAGCGCGTCTATCATGAGGCCGGAGCGGGCACACCGATGTGGCTGTCGTACGACGAGATCATCGGCTTGATCCGCGGGGCGGGGAAGGAGCCCGCGGAGCGGGATTCGCTCTACCAGACGGTGCGCACGTTCGAAGATTGGACCCCGCGCCAGGCCGTGGCGCATCCGGAAGGGCCGGCGGGACCGACGTTCAAGATCGAGCATCGCCCCCAGGCGGGCGTCCGCAAGCGCAGTCTCCCGGTGGTGAGCGGGGTCGACAGTGCGGAGTAGCGCATGCGTCTAGGCCGCATCGGCTACATCAATTGCTATCCGGTCTACGCGGGCCTGGATCGGGGTGTCGTCCGCGTCCCGGCGGAGCTCGTGACCGGCACGCCCGCGGAGCTGAACGACCTCCTGAGCGCGGGCGAGCTCGACGTGAGCGTGATCAGCGCCGTCGAATACGCGCGCCACGCCAAGGATCTCGTGTTGCTGCCGGACCTGGCGATCTCCTGCGACGGCCCGGTGCGCAGCGTCGCCCTGTTCAGCAAGCGGCCGGTGACGGAGCTCGATGACCGCACCGTCTTGCTCACCGCCTCGTCGCGCACGTCGGTCGGTCTGCTCGAGCTGTTGTGTCGCGACCGCTGGCACGTTACGCCGCGCTTTGCCCAAGCGCGGGCCGAAGCCAGCGATCTGGATGCCCTGGCGCATCTCCCGCACGAGGCCGTGCTGGTGATCGGGGACGCGGCGCTGCTGCTCGCGGCCCGCGGGGTCTACGCCCACCGTTACGATCTGGGCGCTGAGTGGAAGGCGTGGACGGGCCTGCCGTTCGTCTTCGCAGTCTGGGCGGCGCGCCGCCAGACGGAGCAGGACGCCGTGCGGCGCGTACACCGGGGACTGCTCGCCTCGCGCGACTGGGGCCTCGCCCACCTGGACCTGCTGGCCGCCGACGCCGCGCGCGCCACCGGCGTCTCGCTCGCGGCCTGCCGCGAGTATTTCGCGGGGCTCGACTATGCGCTGAGCTACAAGCACCTCGCGGGCCTCACCGATTTCTTCCGCCGGCTCGTGGCCGCGGGCGTCGTGCCCGACGGCGCGCTGCAATTCCTGCACGTGGCCTGACCATGGTCGATCGCACGGCGCCTGAGTTCCGCTCCTTCCTGGACCTCTACGAGCACGCGTCGCTGCTCGAGCTGGGCCAGCTGGCGGATGCCGCCCGGTGGAAGCTGCATCCGGAGAACGTCGTCTCGTATATCATCGACCGCAACATTAATTACACGAACGTGTGCGTCGCCGACTGCAAGTTCTGCGCGTTCTACCGGCGGCCCAAGCATGCCGAAGGCTATCTCCTTTCGTTCGAAGAGATCGGCCGCAAGATCGAGGAGTTGAAGGCGATCGGCGGCGTCCAGATCCTGATGCAGGGCGGGCACAACCCCTACATCCCGTTCGAGTGGTATCTCGACCTGCTGCGCTACATCAAGCGCCACCACCCGATCCACATCCACGGCTTCTCGCCGTCGGAGATCGATTTCTTCGCGGGTCGCTTCGGCATGACGCTCGAGCAGGTGATCAAGGAGTTGGTGGCCGCGGGACTCGACTCAGTGCCGGGTGGGGGCGGGGAGATTCTCGTGCAGGAAGTGCGCGATCGCGTCGCCAAGAAGAAGGCGGGCGCCGACCGCTGGCTCGAAGTAATGGAAGTGGCGCACCGCTTGGGGCTCAAGACCAGCGTCACCATGATGTACGGCCTGGGCGAGGCGCCCGCCGATCGCCTCGAGCACCTGTTCCGGGTGAAGGACGTGCAGGCGCGCAGCGGCGGCTTCACCGCATTTATTTGTTGGCCGCTGCAGCCCGAGCACACGGAGCTCGAGCACCTCGGCAAAACCGATGCGGTGACCTACCTGCGGACGCAGGCGCTGGCGCGCATCGTGCTCGACAACGTTCCCAACATCCAGGCTTCGTGGGTCACGATGGGCCCCAAGATCGGCCAGGTGGCGCTGCGCTTCGGCGCCAACGACTTCGGCTCCCTGATGATGGAAGAGAACGTCGTGTCGTCGGCCGGCACCACGTGGCGCATGACGCTCCCCGACATGCAGCGGCTCATCGTTGACGCGGGCTACCAAGCCGTGCAGCGCCGTCAGGATTACACCTTGCTCCCCGCGGCCGCCTGAGCGTGCCCGACGTCTTGATCGTCGTCGGCTCCGAGTCCGACAAAGCGCGCATCGAGCCGGCGTTCGAGATCCTGAAGGCCGCGGGCGTGACGTTCGAGTTCCACGCGTCGTCGGCGCATCGCCAGCCCGACCAGACCGCCGAGCTGATCAAGGGCGCCAAAGCACGCGGCGTGAAGGTGATCATTACGGGAGCGGGGCTCTCGGCCGCGCTCCCGGGCTTCGCCGCGTCGCTCACCGATCTGCCGGTGATCGGCGTGCCGTTCGCCGTAGGCGCCTTGAACGGCCTCGACGCGCTCCTCGCCACGGTGCAGGTGCCGCCGGGTGTGCCGGTGGCGACCGTCGGCGTGGACAATGCCAAGAACGCCGCGCACCTCGCCATCCGCATCCTGAAGCGGCCCTGACCCGATGCGCGTCGGCATCGGATACGACTCCCACAAGTTCACCGCAGGCCGCAAGCTCATCCTGGGCGGCGTCGAGATTCCCCATCCGCAAGGCCTGGCAGGGCACTCCGACGCCGACGCCGTCACGCACGCCCTGATCGACGCCCTGCTCGGTGCGGCCGCCATGGGGGACATCGGCCGCATGTTCGCCGACACAGATCCCCGGTGGAAGAATGCCGATTCGCTGCACCTGCTCAATCAGGCCTATCTCGCGATCGTGGAGGACGGCTTTCAGTTCGTGCAGGCCGACATCACCGTCATCGCCGAGCGACCCACGCTCGCGCCGTACGTTGAGCAGATGCAGGAGAAGCTTGCGAACGCGCTCATCGCGCCGGCGTCCGCCGTCTCCGTGAAGGCGAAGACGAACGAGGGCATGGGCTTCATCGGGCGCGGCGAAGGCATCGCCGTGATCGCCGTGGCGACGCTGAACCACTCCGACACGCCGCGCGCGAGCGGCGGGCTGGTCGGTCCGGATCTGGTCTGACACCGGACGACCCCATCCTCGGCGGGAGACGTGACTCAATGACGGAAACAGCAACACTCGCTGGCGGGTGCTTCTGGTGCCTCGAGGCGGCGTTCCAGCAGTTGAAGGGCGTGTCCGGCGTGACGTCGGGCTATGCCGGCGGTACCGTGCCGAATCCCACG
>WNFJ01313159.1_pt1 | contig 12094 bp, 14 predicted proteins | sample 5400461 | NCBI WGS metagenome assembly WNFJ01 (sample SAMN13153349, study PRJNA577476) | soil metagenome | isolation source: 115 cm saprolite on Douglas fir-dominated hillslope | place: USA:California | collected 2013-09-17
CGTCAGAGTCGGTGGAGTCCTCTCCGACCACAAAGGGATCAACCTCCCGGACTCCGAGCTGTCGATCCGGGCGCTGACCGAGAAGGACGAGAAGGATCTCAAGTTCGGACAGAAAGTGGGGGTCGACTTCGTGGCCCTGTCCTTTGTCCGCTCCGCCCAGGACGTGGTGGACGCCAGAGCCCATGTGCGGCGGCTGGGCACCCCGTTGATCGCCAAGATCGAGAAGCCTCAGGCGGTGGACAATCTCATCCCGATCGCCGAAGCGGCTGACGGAATCATGCTCGCCCGGGGCGATCTGGGGGTGGAGATGCCTCTCGAGCAGCTACCCGGGATTCAGAAGAACGCGATTGAGACCGTCAATCGAATCGGGCGTCTGGTGATCGTCGCGACCGAGATGCTGGAGAGCATGGTGTCGAGCTCCCGACCCACCCGCGCCGAGGTCTCGGACGTGGCCAACGCGATCCTGGACGGGGCTGACGCGGTGATGCTCTCCGCTGAGACCGCGGTTGGCCGGTATCCGGTGCTGGCCTGTTCCACGATGGCCAAGGTGGTGCTGGAAGCGGAGAAGCGGGCCGTCCAACGGCATGCCCCCTTCGAACATTCGCTGCAGATTTCCACCGGGGTGGCGGCGGCGGCGCTGGCCGCGGCCACCCAGCTGAAGATCTCCACCGTGGTCGCCTATACCGAGAGCGGCTACACGGCGCGGATCATCTCCGAGTTTCGTCCCCGGGCCACGATTCTAGCGCTGACTCCGAATCCGGAAGTGGTGAGGAGAGTCGCGCTTTACTGGGGAGTGAAGGGTCACCTGGTGAAGCGGATGCATTCCACCGATGTGATGCTCGATCAGGTGCGCCGGATCTGCCGCCAGGGGCACCTCTGCAAGAGGGGTTCGCCGGTGATCGTCGTCGCCGGCGTACCGCTCAACGTCCCCGGCAACACAAACCTCATGACCGTCCATCGCATCTAGAATAGTTTGTCGCCCATGGCTGAAACGATTTTCCTCCACACTGCAAAGGATTTCGCGTTGGCGCTCGGCCCGCACCTGGAGCATGACGCCTACCGCTGCGACAAGCCCGACGATCGGCTGATTGGAAAGGGGTGTCGAACCTGCCAGCTCGAGCATTACATCTCGATCGCTGATTTTCGTTCCTCCGGGGACCTGGATGTCTACGAGAAGGAGCTCAAGCCTTTTCAGCCCGCCAAGGAGAAGAAGAAGAAGGGCTAGCGCAAGGCTGTCCTAGAGGATCTGGTGCTCGAAGTCGTAGATCTTGTCGATCGCGATCTGCCGGTAGCGATCCACCTTGAGCGCCATCCTGGCGCATTCCCAGGCGAATTCCTTGGCGGAAACGTCGGCGCGGAGCTTGCGGCGTTTCACTTCTTTTCGAATGACCTTCACGGCCGCCCGGGGGTGATAACAAAAGGTTCCAGAAAAAAGCAGGTGACCCTGAAAGGGAATCAGCCGAGCCTCGAGAATGTCCCCCTTCTCCAGCCCGGCCATCGGCCGGCGCTCGGTGACGTCGTAGCCTCAAGATGCGATCGGCGATCTTGCGAACCTCGAACAGTCCATGAGTCGTCTCGGTGAAGCTCCGGTAGGCGCTGGATTCCTCGGGTTTCGCGGCGGCCCGCTGTTCGAACAGCTCTTCGGCCGGGGTCTTCGCCGAGAGCGGGGTCGTCCGATCGAACAGATAGTACTCGAGGAAAGAGGCCATTCTCGACTCGAAGGACTTATCGTCCTCGAAGACCTCGCCGGTGAGTTGGAAATACTCCGCCTTGGCGGCCATTAAATCCGGCTTGCGCTCCTCGGTGCTCGCGAACTTAATCAACTGATCCAGAAATGGCTGATAGCTTCGCTGTCCTAGGGGCAGGCCTTCAAGAATCCGCCATCAGCCTTGCGAAGCGCCGGAAAAGATGGCGCGCGTCATGAGGACCGGGAGACGATTCGGGGTGATACTGTACGCTGAATGCTCGGCCGTCGGGAACGATCAGCCCTTCCACGGTGTGGTCATTGAGATTGATGTGGGTGACCTGGGCGCGCCCTTTGAGGCTGGATTCATCCACCGCGAAACCGTGGTTCTGGGCGGTGATTTCAATTTTTCCGGTGGCCAGGTCCTTCACCGGCTGATTCCCGCCGCGGTGCCCGAATTTCATCTTGTAGGTACGCCCCCCGAGCGCAAGCGCCAGGATCTGGTGCCCCAGGCAGATTCCAAACAGTGGAACCTTGCCGATCAGCGCGGCCACCGTGCGGTCCGCGCCCTTGACCGCGGCCGGGTCGCCCGGGCCATTGGCGAGAAAGATGCCGTCCGGTTTGCGCTCCAGCACTTGAGCTGCCGTGTGGGTCGAAGGCACCACGGTGACGCTTGCCCCCACGTCGACCAGACACTGAAGCATCGAGCGCTTGAGGCCGTAGTCGTAAGCGATCACCTTGAATTGGGGCGCTACCGGGGACGATCGGCCAAAGAGCGACGGAGTCGGCGTGGTCCACTCGTAGGGCTGCTGGGTGGAAACGCCGGTTGCCAGATCCAGTCCCTCCATTCCATGCGCAGCGGCCGCCCGCTCCCTGAGCGACGAGAGCCTCCCTGACCCGGTGCTGATGATCCCCATCTGCGCACCGTGGATGCGCACGTGTCGAACCAATTTCCGGGTATCCACTCCTTCGATTCCGGCGATCCCGTGGCGTTGCAGGAATTCCTCCAGGCTCCCCTCCGCCCGCCAATTCGAAGGCTGCCGGGTCAGTGAGCGCACCACCATCCCCGCCGGGTGGGGTTTTGGCGATTCCTGATCGAGCGCGTTGACTCCCACGTTTCCCATCTCCGGGAATGCCATGGTGAGGATCTGACCGACGTAGGACGGATCGGTGAGGATTTCCTGGTATCCCAGCATTGAGGTGTTGAAGACCACCTCGCCGATCGCCTCCACCTCCGCGCCGAAGGAACGGCCTTCGAAGGCAGTGCCGTCGGCCAGCACCAACACCGCGGGCTTCATCCCACTGACTCCATCATTTCCCCTCGTTGGAACACCAGACGACCACCCACCAAGGTGTGAGTGACCCGCCCTTTTAGCGAACGGCCCGCAAAAGGGGTATTGCGGCCGAGCGAAAAGAACTTCGACGGGTCCACTGTCCACTGTGCCTCGGGATCGATCAGCGCTACGTCGGCCGGCGCTCCCACGCCCAGGTGGCCCCCGGGCAAGCGAAATGCGCGCGCCGGCCCCGCGGTCAGCAGCTGGATCGCCCGCGGTGCCGTCAGGACGCCCTTCCACGTCAGCTCGAGCGTGAGAGCCAGAGAGGTCTCCAGGCCGACGACTCCATTGGCTGCCTTCTCGAACTCCAGCTCCTTCTCCAGCGCGCCGTGGGGGGCGTGGTCGCTGGCGATCGCATCGATCGTTCCGTCCGCGAGCGCCTCCCACAGCGCCCGGACATCGCTCTCCCGCCGAAGGGGCGGGTTCATCTTGGCATGGGTCTGGTAGCCGGCCACCGACTCCTCGGTGAGCGTGAAGTGGTGAGGCGTTGCCTCGGCACTGACCCGAATCGCGCGCTTTTTCGCGGCCCGCACCAACTCCAGGCTCTGGGCGCAAGACAGGTGCGCCAGGTGCAACCGGCCGCCGGTTTCCTCCGCCAGAAGAAGGTCGCGGGCGACCATCGTCACCTCGGCGGAGGCTGGAATCGGCAACAGCCCCAGCCGGGTGCCGATCATTCCGTCATTGACGCAGCCTTCGCCCACCAAGGTCAGATCTTCCTCGTGGGCCATCACCGGAATCTCGAACGGGCGGGCGTACTGGAGGGCGCGCCGCATCAGCCCGCCGTTCATCACCGGTCGGCCATCATCGGTCACGCAAACGCAGCCCGCTCCGACCAGAGCGCCGAGCTCGGCCAACTCCCCGCCCAGCAGCCCCTTAGAGATGGCGCCCGCCGGAAGCACCCGGCAGAGTCCGGACTGTTCGGCGCGGGCCAGGATGAAGCGGGTGACCACCGCGCTGTCGTTCACCGGGATGGTGTTCGGCATCGCCACCACCGAGGTGAAGCCACCGGCGACCGCCGCCCGACTGCCGGAGAGGATCGTCTCCTTTCGCTCCTCGCCCGGTTCGCGCAGGTGCACGTGCAAGTCGATCAGCCCGGGCACCACCCAGAGGCCGCTGGCGTCGATCACCTGAGCATTGGCGATCCCCAGCGGCTTGTCCGTGACCTCCGCCACCTTTCCATCGCGCAGGAAGAGATCTCGCCGACCATGAATTCCGTGCAATGGATCGATCAGCCACCCGCCGCGAATCAAGATCGGCCGGCTCATGTCGCTCTCTCGAGAATCGCCATCCGCACCGCCAAACCGTTGGAGACCTGTTCCATGACCACGCTCCGGGGACCATCGAGGACCTCCCCGGAAAGCTCCACCCCCCGATTCACCGGCCCCGGATGAAGGACCAGGGCGCCCGGCTTCATCTGCTCCACCGCCGCAGCATCCAGACCCCAGAGCGCGGCGTACTCGCGCTGCGAAGGAAAGAAAGACTGCGCCTGGCGTTCATGCTGAACCCGAAGGGCCACCACCGCATCGACTTGTCGCAGCACCGATCGGAAGTCCAGAACCACCCTGCATCCGAGCGCATCGATCCCGGTCGGGATCAGCGTCGGGGGGCCACTGACCAGCACCTGGGCACCCAGCAGCCGCAGGCAATGGATATTGGACCGAGCAACGCGACTGTGGAGGATATCTCCGATGATCAGAATCGCCCTCCCCTCTAGCGAGCCCAGTCGGTCCTGAAGGGTGAAGGCATCGAGCAGGGCCTGGGAAGGGTGCTCGTGGATTCCATCGCCAGCGTTGATCACCGCGCAGCGCACATGCCGGGCGACCAGCTGCGGGACGCCCGAGGCGCGGTGCCGGATCACCACCGCGCAGGGTCCAATCGCCTCGATGTTGCGCACCGTATCCAGCAGCGTCTCCCCTTTGGACAAGGAGGAGCCGGTCGGACTCCAGTTGAGCACTTTTGCGCCCAGCATCTTGGCGGCGATCTCGAAAGAGGACCGGGTTCGGGTCGAATCTTCGAAGAAGAGATTGGCGACCAGCTTTCCGGCCAGGCGGCTCTCGACGGTGCCTGCTTTCAACGCCTGGCGATGCTCGAGCGCCAGCGAAAGAATCTCCTCCACGTACGCTCGCTCCAGCCCCTCAATGCCCAGAAGGTGGCCGGCGGAACGGTGCTCGGTGGTCGGAGATCTCCCGCTCATTGAATGGGCAAAAAGAGTCGATCCGTCCGCAAGCCCGTCCCCCCAAACAGGTCCCCTAGCAATCCACCATGGGAGAGCGAGAGCCAGATGATCATCGCCTTGCCCTTGATGTTTCCGTACGGCACGAAAGCGATCCGGCCGGTCACTCCAAATCCAAGTCGGCTATCCGCGCTCATGTCGCGGTTATCGCCTAGCACGAAAACGGACTCCGGCGGAACTATCCATGGGCCTTCGGTGACCTTTTGCTTGGGATGTTCGCGATTCTGAAAGATCAGGTGAGGGTGACCCGCCAGGTTCTCCTCGTACACTGCCGCTCGCGACGGGATCCAGTCCCCCCCGTCGTGCTGGTCGTAGTAACGAAAGCTCTCCATCAACAACCGGCGCGGCTGTGGGACCCCGTTCAGGTGCACTGTTTCGTTGATCATCTCCACCCGGTCTCCGGGGAGTCCCACCACCCGCTTGATGAAGTCCTTCGAATCGTCCAGCGGGTTGTTGAAGACGATCACATCGCCCCGCTCGGCCTTGCGGACGATCACGAACGGCACCTTGTTCAGCCACGGCACCCGAACGCCGTAGATGAACTTGTTGACGAAGATTTGATCGCCAATCTCCAGGGTTGGAATCATCGAGCCGGAGGGAATCTTGAACGGTTCAATCACCACCGTTCGGATCAGCAGGGCGATCGCCAAGGCCTTGAGAAATCCGACCACCAGGTCGGTGGTCGAGCTCTGCCTCCATCCTCCGAGCTGCTTCTCCGCCAGGGCGGAGAGCTTCTTGAGCTCCGATTCCAGCTTCGAGACGTCGCCCGCGATCCGCAGCGAATCCACCACCGCCGCCTGCTCCACCAGGCGCTCGCGGACCCGGGGATCGAGCTTGTCGCCCTTGGCGGCGATCATCAATTGCAGCTCCGAAGACAGCTCGCGCGCCTCCCGGCGGAGTTTGCGGAGCTGCCGAAATCTGGTGAAGATCAGCCGGGCGAGCCAGAGCCCCAAGAACCAGCCGATCATCAGCAGCCCGAAGACTTTCAGGGCTGGCTGGGCCCACACGTAAGCGGGAAGATAGAACCCCACCAGCACGATGTAGGCAACGAGGGCGATCGCGAAGACGGTGAAGGGCGCCCACAGGCTGGTGAGTAACTCCTGCCAGTAGATCCGCCGGCTGGACCGTCTCTGTTCCTCGCTTCTCCGGGCGAAGATCTCTTCCTCCAGCTTTTCGCGAGCCTTTGCGGTGGTTGCCACTACTCCTCCGTCTTCAGAACGGCGAGAAATGCCTCTTGGGGAATCTCTATCGAGCCTACCTGCTTCATTCGCTTTTTACCTTCCTTCTGCTTCTCGAGCAGCTTCCGCTTGCGACTGATGTCCCCACCGTAGCACTTGGCGAGCACGTTCTTGCGCATCGCGGAGATGGTTTCGCGGGCGATCACCCGGGAACCAATCGAAGCCTGAATGGCCACTTCGTACATCTGTTTGGGGATGACCTTTTTTAGCTTGGCGCAGACATCGCGGCCCCGTTGGTAGGCACGATCCCGGTGGACGATGATCGCCAGCGCATCCACCGGCTCGCCATTGATTAGGATATCCAGCTTCACCAGGTCCGCCGTGGCGTACCCGGCCAGCTCGTAGTCCAGCGACGCGTAACCGCGCGATGCGGACTTGAGCTTGTCGAAAAAATCAAACACCACCTCCGAGAGAGGCATGTTGTAGGTCACCTGAACTCGTTTGCCGGTGCTCCCCAGGTACTTGATGTCCTTCTGCACTCCGCGACGGTCCTGACAAAGCTTGAGGACGCCCCCCAGGTAGTCATTGGGAGTATGGATGTGACAAGTCAGGAGCGGTTCCTCCAGATGCTCGATGTACTGAGCCGCCGGCAGCTTGGCCGGATTCTCGATCAGCTGCTCCTCGCCTTTGACGGTGAATACCTTGTACACCACCGAGGGCGCGGTGGTGATCAACGACAGGTTGTACTCCCGCTCCAGCCGCTCCTGGACGATCTCCATGTGCAGAAGGCCCAGATAACCACATCGAAATCCGAACCCGAGGGCGGTGGAGACTTCCGCTTCATAGGTGAATGCAGAGTCGTTGAGCCGTAGCTTCACCAAGGCATCGCGAAGGTTTTCATAGTCCGCCGCATCGACCGGGAAAATTCCGGAGAACACCATCGGCTTCACTTCTTTGAATCCGGGGAACGGTTCCAGGGTCGGGCGATCCTCCTCGGTCACCGTATCCCCCACTTTAGCGTCGGCGATCTCTTTCACATTGGCGATCAAAACGCCCACTTCGCCCGCCATCAGCTGCGTCACTGGGGTGGAAAAGGGGCTGAAAACCCCAAGGCCTTCCACCTCCAACCGCTTCCGGTTGGACCAGAGCATGATTTTCTGCCGAACCGAAAGCGTGCCTTCCAGCACCCGGACCAGCATCACCACCCCCCGATAGCTGTCGTACCAGCTGTCGAAAATCAAAGCCTTCAGCGGAGCATCGGTTCTCCCCTGGGGAGAGGGAATCCGCCGGACCACTGCCTCCAGAATGTCCTCAATGCCGATTCCCTCCTTGGCCGAGGCAAGGACGGCCAGGGAGGCATCGAGGCCGATCACGTCTTCGATCTCCTTGCGGGTGCGCTCCGGGTCCGCGGAGGGGAGGTCGATCTTGTTGATCACCGGAATCACCTCCAGATTGTGATCCAGTGCCATGTAGACGTTGGCCAGCGTCTGGGCTTCCACTCCCTGCGAGGAATCGACCACCAGCAGGGCCCCTTCGCAGGCGGCCAACGAGCGAGAGACTTCATAGGCGAAGTCGACGTGCCCCGGAGTGTCGATCAGATTGAGCACATAGGCCCGACCGTCCCGGGCGGTGTAATTCATCCTCACCGACTGGGCCTTAATGGTGATCCCCCGCTCGCGCTCGAGATCCATATTGTCGAGAAACTGCGCGTGCGCCTCCCGCGCCGTCACCGTGCCGGTCGTCTCCAGCAGCCGGTCGGCAAGCGTCGACTTGCCATGGTCGATATGGGCGATGATGCTGAAATTTCGAATGTGTGCGTTTTCTGCGGGCATGTCAGCGCTGCTCTGCTCGAGGGCGCCGCGTCAGTAACATCGAATGAACGAGAGCACCAGCCAGGGCCAGGTCAGGCGCCGCGCGGTGCCGATCGCTTCGCTAGCCAGAGCCGCTGCCTTCGCGCTTCGATTGCGCTCGAAAGAACTCGATCGTTTCCCGCACTCCGTCTTTCAGGCCCACCCTGGGCTGCCAACCGAGGACCCGCTTGGCCAGCGCATTGTCGATCGAGGACCGAAGTTGCTCCCCGGGTTTGGCAGGCAGATGTACCGGTCGAAGGGAAACTCCCGCCGCCTCGCAGAGCAGGCTGTAGAGCGTGTTGACGTTGGTCTCGATCCCGGTCCCGATGTTCACCGGCCCGACGAAGTCGCTTTGCAGGGCCAGCAGATTGGCCCGGGCCACATCCGGGCCGTAGACGAAATCGCGCGTCTGCTTGCCTGGTCCGAAGATCTGGCAGGTCTCTCCGACCACCAACCGGCGGCTGAAGATCGCCACCACTCCCGCTTCTCCATGGGGGTTCTGGCGAGGCCCGTAGACGTTCGCGTAGCGTAGGGCGGTGAAGGCCAGCCCGTACTGAACCCGGTAGTAGCCCAGGTACAGCTCCCCGGCGGCCTTGGAGACGCCGTAAGGAGAGACCGGCCGGGTGGCGTGAGTTTCCGTCGCAGGAAAGGCATCCTGCTCGCCGTAAATGGCGCCTCCGGTGGAGCTGAAGATGAATTTCTTCACCCCCGAGCGCCTCGAGGCCTCCAGGATGTTGATCAAGCCCAGGATGTTCGCCTCCGCGTCGAAGCGCGGATCCTCCACCGACTTGCGAACGTCCATCTGGGCGGCCAGGTGACAGATGGCCTGCGGCTTTTCCGAGGCAATCAAGGCCGCCGCATCGGCACTGCGGATGTCCAGCACCGCCAAACGAACCGAGCTGGGCAGGTTCTCTTTCTTGCCGCTGGAGAGGTTGTCCAGGGCAATCACTTCATGCCCGGCTCGCGCGAGATGGTCGCAGACGTGGGAACCGATGAATCCTGCACCGCCGGCGACCAGAATTTTCATCAGGTCGTCCTTTGAGTCGTCGGCTCAGGAACTTGCCCCGATCCGCCCTTGAGCAGCCTTTGAAAGAAGGAAACGGTTTCCCTCAACCCATCCTCCAGAGAAACGCGAGGCTCCCAGTGCAGAAGCTCGCGCGCCCGGGTGATATCCGGCCGCCGCTGCTTGGGATCGCCGCGGGGCAAGGGCATGAACACAAACTTGCCACCTCCTCCCGCCGCCTTCCGGACGATCTCGGCGAACTCGAGCACCGTCATCTCGCGGGGGTTTCCGAGGTTCACCGGATCTGGGACATCGGAGGCGGCCAGCCGTAACAATCCCTCGATCAGGTCGCTGACATAGCAAAAGGACCGGGTCTGTTTGCCGTCTCCGAAAATTGTGAAATTTTCGTGCCGCACCGCCTGGGCGATGAACGCCGGGACCACCCGACCGTCGTCGAGCCGCATCCGCGGTCCATAAGTATTGAAAATGCGCGCGATTCGGGTCTGCACGCCCTTGCTGCGATGATAGGCGGCCACCACCGCTTCTCCGTATCGCTTCGCTTCGTCATAGACGCCACGGGGTCCGACCGGGTCGACATTCCCCAGATAGTCCTCGCGTTGCGGATGGATCAACGGGTCGCCGTAGACCTCCGAGGTGGACGCCTGTAGGAAGACCGCCCCCTTTTCCGCCGCCAAACGCAGACCGTTTTCGGTGCCGATCGAACCGACGCGCAGGGTCTGGATCGGCAGCTGGGCGTAATCCATCGGCGAGGCCGGCGACGCCAGGTTGAAGACGAAGTCCAACCGACCTTCGACGTTCAATTCCTCGGTGATGTCTTGTCGCAGGTCGGCAAAGTGCGTGTTCCCCCGCAACGCGGCGAGGTTTTCCTTCCGGCCGGTGATCAAGCTGTCGACCGACCAGACCATCGTGGCGCCCTCTGAAATCAGGCGTTCGCAGAGGTGCGAGCCGAGGAAACCCGCGCCGCCCAAGACAGCTATCCGCTTTCCACCGAATGAACGCACCGTCACCTCGTCCGCAACTCGTCGAATGTCGCTTGTCCCGGAAGTTGGGACTGGTACTTGTTGAGTACTAGGTCGATGCCTTGGCGGATGTACTCCGCCACCGGCACCTTCGTCTTTTGATTGAGCAGCTTCAGCAACTCATCCTGCTCTGGAGTAATATACACGGTCGTTGTGATTTTCTTGCGCCCCATGGCTGCGTTCAAAGGTATCCCGAGCCCGAAAGTGGGTCAAAGAGGGTCAACCCTAGGGGGAGGCGTCTCCTACCATGCAAACCGAAGGGAATGGGAAAATGACCCGTCACATTAGCGTGTCTTGGACCCTCGGCGCGTTCTGCCTCTTCCTGGCCTGTTCCTCCGGTCAGTCCGCCAGGAAAGCCGAGGCAACGGACTCCTCGCAATCGATGTGGCAAAACGTCCGCACCCGCTCCGGAGGCCTAGAGCAAGTGAAGGAGTTGGACACCAACCACGATGGAAAGCCCGACGTCTGGGAGTACCGCGCGAAGGCAAAAGGCGCCGACGGGAAAGAGTACGACCGGCTGCTTCGCAAGGAGCTGGACCTCAACTTCGACGGCAAGGTCGATATGACCCGCTACTACGGAGAGGATGGCGAGGTTGAAAAGGAGGCGCTGGACCTGGACTTCGACGGCAAAGTCGATCAGTGGAATTACTACCAGAAGGGCGCGATCGTCCGAAAGGAACGCGACACCTGGGGCCAGGGAAAACCCGATGAATGGGTTTATTACGAAAAAGGCCACATCGTTCGCAAAGAGCGAGACATGAAGCGCTCCGGTCGGGTGGATTACTGGGAATACTGGGAAAACGATCAGATCGACCGGATCGGCGAGGACTTGAAGGGGACGGGGAAAGCCGATCACTGGATCAAGGCGCCCTCTCGCTAGCCTTCCAATCCGGGAGCGCCCTTAAGGATCTCGGGAACCGGTTCGCCCGTAGGCATCCTCCAGGCGCACCACGTCGTCTAACTCGGGAGTGCTCGCTTCCAGGACGTCGGAGTCGCTGATCGCCACCATTCGGTGTTTGACCAGTGGAGCGATGTGATAGCTGTCTCCCGGCCGCATCTCGATCTCCACCCGCCCTGCGCCTTCGTCGACTACCAGAAGGAGACTGCCCGACAATAGGTGGATCGTCTCTTCCTTCTTTTGGTGGTACTGGAGGGAAAGCTTGTGGCCTTTGTGGATGTGCAGGATTTTTCCGACGTATCGAGGGGTATGCGCCCAGATCAGCTCGTGCCCCCACGGTTTGTCCACCCGGCGCGTGCTTGTTTTCATGCCCCTACTTTACTTCACTTGCGGCGACGAAGCCCTCCAACTGGGTTTCCCGCTTGAAATCAGTCAGATACCGTGTCGCCATCTCCTTGCTGGGAAAACTTCCGAGTCGAACGCGGTACCAGGTGCCGCGCCCCGAAACCTCCGCTTCGGTGAGGAAAGGGGCATATCCCTTGCGGCGAAGCTTTTCGATGAATCGATTCGCATCGGTGCGACTTTGGGTGGAGGAAAGTTGCAGGGTGAAAGCTCCTTTCGAGCCTGAGCCCTTCGTTTCCTTTGGCGCGAGCTTGCGCTCGGAAGTGGCGCTGGAATGGCTCTGGGTAGCGGCCATGGTCGATTGGCTCTTCGGTTCGGCAGGCAGCGGCGGCAGGGATACCACCGGCGCGCGAATCGGCTCCGGTCCAGTTTTCTTGGTCAGCTCATCCTGGAACGTCAGCGGCGGCTCCCGGCGGACCTGTTCCATCGCCACCGCCTTTTCGTCCAGGGCACTCAATAAATCCTGGGCCCG
>WNFJ01183740.1_pt3 | contig 12093 bp, 10 predicted proteins | sample 5400461 | NCBI WGS metagenome assembly WNFJ01 (sample SAMN13153349, study PRJNA577476) | soil metagenome | isolation source: 115 cm saprolite on Douglas fir-dominated hillslope | place: USA:California | collected 2013-09-17
ATTTGCCGGTGAAGCGCCCTTCCTTCCCCGCTTCCTGCCGCTCCAGCGCGCTCTGATTGCGGACGTTCGCGATCCACCGTTCGATCTGGGCGCGATCGGGGGCGTCGGCGATCAACGCCGGAACATCAGGATGCTCGGGCGCAAGCACCATGAAGGTCCCGCCGTAGATCGTGTCGGGCCTTGTCGTGAAGACGCGGATTGGATGACCGAGCGCCGGCACGGCAAAATCGACGTCGGCGCCGACCGAGCGGCCGATCCAGTTGCGCTGCATCAGTTTCACTTTTTCCGGCCAGTGCTCGAGCGCATCGAGTCCGGCGTCGAGCCGATCGGCGTAGGCCGTGATCTTGAGGAACCACTGCTCGAGCTCGCGCTGCACGACCACCGTTCCGCAGCGTTCGCACCGGCCGTCGACCACCTGTTCGTTCGCGAGCACGGTCTGATCGCTCGGACACCAGTTGACGGGCGCCTTCCCGCGATACGCCAGGCCGCGCTTGTAGAGCTGAATGAAGAGCCATTGGTTCCACTTGTAATAACCGGGATGGCACGAGGCGATCTCTTTCGACCAGTCGTAGAGGATCCCCCATCGCTCGAACTGCTTTTTCTCGCGTGCGATGTTCGAGAGGGTCCATTCGCGCGGATGCGTGCCGCGTTTGATGGCGGCGTTTTCGGCGGGCAAGCCGAATGCATCCCAGCCCATCGGATTGAGTGCCGCGTGCCCGCGCATCCTCAAATATCGATAGAAGGCGTCGCCCAGGATGTAGTTGCGTCCGTGACCGACGTGGAGATCGCCGGACGGATACGGAAACATGTTCAGCATGTAGTACTTGTCGCCCGGCTTGGTGACGTCGACCTCGGCCACACGCGCGTCGGCCCACGCGCGTTGCCACTTTTCTTCGAACTGTTTGGGGTCGTAAGGCATAAAGGGCACGAAGTATAGCTAGTAAACGAAGGTGACAGGCCCGTCGTTCTCGAGCGACACGATCATCATTTCGCGAAAACGTCCGGTCTTCACAGTGATTCCCGTTGCGCCGAGCTCCGCGATGAAAACCTCGAACATCTCCCGCGCCCTCCCCGGCTCCTCGGCGTTGTCGAAGCTCGGACGGCGTCCGCGCGCGAGCGAGCCGGCGAGGGTGAATTGCGACACGGCCAGGATCGCGCCGCCGGCCTCAGCGATGTCGCGATTCATCTTGCCGGCTTCGTCGCCGAAGATTCGCAGCTCGCGGATTTTGCGCGCGGCGTCGCGCATCGCCTGCTCGCTGTCGCCTTTCTGTACGGCCGCGAGAACTAGCAGTCCGACTCCGATTTCGGAGACGATCGCGTCGGCGACTGACACCGAGGCGCGACGGACGCGCTGAATGACGCACCGCATTAACGCGGGCGATTCTAAATGCTACGCTCATCTGATGCCTGAACTCGCGCTTCGCATCACGGTTCTCCATCCGCCCCGCGGCGTCACGTTTCGTGTGCAGCGCGGAAAGTCCGAGCTTTTGGAGCCCGATCGCAATGACGACTCAGCGATCGCATTCAAATTCACGGTCAGGATTGCTCCCCGCGAGCGCGGAAAGGCTCCCAATTTTCTCGGCCCGTTCGCACAAGGAACGCCGTCGAAGCGCTTCGTCTACGTCAACTCAGGCACTTACGCCGGACAAAAGAACACACCGTGGAGCCGCCGCGCGAAGATTCCGCTGACGGGCATCAGTTGGAGTCTGATTCAGAAGGCGCGGCACGGCATAGTCGAGACGACAATCGAAGGGACTGGAAGCGATGGTGGTCCGGTATGCGCCACGGTGCGTACCGAATGGAGCCCCGCTGATGTGTTAGGGTAGGTCATGGTTCCCGGAGAGCGGTTCAACACCATCACCCATCTCGTCGGCTCCGTGCTGGCGATCATCGCGACTGCCGTCGCGGTCACACTGACGGCGACGAAGGCCGACGCGCGCACGATCACGGCGGTCGCGGTCTACGGCACCATGCTGATCGTGCTGTACGTCAGCTCGACGCTGTATCACAGTCTGCACGGCCGGGCGAAGCTCATCTTCCGCGTCTTCGATCACACCTCGATTTATCTCTTGATCGCCGGAACGTACACACCGTTCACACTCGTGACGCTGCGCGGACCACTCGGCTGGTGGCTTTTCGGAATCGTGTGGTCGCTCGCCGTGATCGGCATCGCGAAGGACGTCGTCTTTCATGGCCGCCTGCGCGCCGTCTCGATCACTCTTTATTTTCTGATGGGATGGCTGATCATCGCCGCATTCGGTCCGCTGAGGCGCGCACTGCCGCCGGTTGGAATCACGTGGTTGATCGCGGGCGGCTTGTGCTACACCGCCGGAATCATTTTCTTCGCGTATTCGAAACGCATCGCGCACATGCACGGCATCTGGCATTTGTGCGTTCTGGCAGGCAGCGTCTGTCACTACATTGTGGTCGTCCGCTACGTCGCCCTCGCGCCAATCTACCAGTAGTAGAAAACGGCTCGCGCGAACATTCTTCGGATTACAATCGCATCATGGCAAGCGTAAACAAAGTCATTCTCGTTGGACGCCTCGGAAAAGATCCGGAGATCCGTTCAACACCCAGCGGAACGAGCGTTGCGAAGTTCTCCATCGCGACCGACGATCGCTACACGGACAAAGCCGGAGAGAAGCAGGAACGGACCGAGTGGCACAACATCGTCGCGTGGGGAAAACTGGCGGAGATCTGCGGCCAGTATCTGCGCAAGGGGAAGCTCGTCTACATCGAGGGCTCGATCCGCACCGACAGCTGGGACGACAAAGAGACCGGCGTGAAGAAGTATCGGACCGAGATCGTCGCGAATCAGATGCAGATGCTCGACCGCAAAGGCGATGAGAACGGCGGTCCGAGCGGCGGCGGATATGCGGGCGCGCGCAAGGGTGGCAGCGCGACGGCGACTCAGGTCGAAGAAGACGACGAAGTTCCGTTCTAACGGACGTCGTACTTCTCGCGCAGCACTTTCAAGTGATGGCGCTCGTGTCCGAGCGTTGTGTACGCCAGTCCGCGAACAGTCGCCGGATTGTCGTTCGCGAGACCCCTGCGTTTCCACGCTTCCGGAGATAGCCCGCGGTACAACGCGACCGTTGCGCGGCGAACGCTCTCATACTCGTCCGCGAGATCGCGCATCCTCTGCTTGTCGGCATCCGATGCGGCCGCGTAATCTTTCTCTTCGAAGCCGGGCAGTGAGTTCTTCTCGCCGCGCGCGATTGCCAATGCGCGATAGCCGTAGATCCGTTCGGTATCGGTAAAGTGGCGGACGACCGTCTTGACGCTCCATTTGTCGGGCGCATAGCGCGACGCACCCTTCTCGTCGCTGATCGATCGCAGGAGCGCCGCCGTCTCCCTCCCCTGTTTCTCGAGTCCAGCGACGATGTCGTCCTCCGGAACGAGATCGATGTAGCGCTTGGCGTAGGCCGGATATTCGGTGGCGGCGAGTGGAGAGCTCATGACAACATCATCGCATGGTCGCAATCCGTCCGCTGGCCGGCGAAGAAGAGGCGCGGCGATGCGCCGAGATGATGTGCTCGACCGAACCGTGGATCACGATCGGACGCAACTTCGATGAATCGCTGAAGGTCATTCGAGATGCGACCCGCGAGGTCTACGTGGCCGGCAACGACAACCGCGTGGAAGGCTTCATCATCCTCAACATGCGCGGCGCGTTCGTCGGCTACATCCAGACCGTCTGCGTCGACGCGTCGTCACGCGGCTCCGGCCTCGGAACGCAACTCGTGGAGTTCGCCGAGAAGCGCATTTTCGCCGAGACGCCGAATGTCTTTCTGTGCGTCTCCTCGTTCAATCCTCGCGCGCGCCAGCTCTACGAGCGACTCGGATACACACTGGTCGGCGAGTTGAAGGATTACCTGATCCGAGGCCACTCGGAGCTGTTAATGCGGAAGACGATCGGACCGCTTCGCGGGTAAGTCGCGTCCGTTCTGATGCAGCGTCAACGCGCTGCCGTCGGGAGCGAACGTAATCGACGCTTTCACAGCCAGGATGTGAAACTCGGTCGGCGAGTCGGCGGCCATCTCGACTCTGGGCTGACCCGTCGCCTGCGCGAAGAGGGTGTTTCCCACACGCGTGATGGCGAGGTTGAATCCGCGAGCGAGCTCGTAGTTGCCGATGTACTTGTCGAGCGTTGCGGCATCAACGGCTGCCGCCGGCTGCTCCAGCCGCTTCAGCGCTTCGACGCCACTCGTATTTTTCGGATTCAGCTCGATCGACTTTTTGTAGTTCTTGATCGCGAGATCGCGGTCGCCGTGCGCGGCGTACGCCTCGGCGAGGCTGTCGTAGACGTTCCAACTGGCCGCGTGCTCGTCGACGTTGAGCTGGAAGATGTCGATCGCATCTGCCACACGGCCCTGCTGCAGAAGCTGATAGCCGAGGCGATTCAGCTCGGGTTCGCGAAAATCGTATTGCGCCGGAGCGTTCGCTTTCAGCTCGCGATAACGTGCGACGGCCTGCTTCCCGTTTTCGGTCGAGAGGGTCTTCATCAATTCATCGACAAGCGAGAAACGCGGCTGCGGCGGCGTGACGTCGTGAAGAATGTCGGCGATACCCCGCGCCAGATCGTCGATCCTGTCACCGCGCGACGTGTTATCGAGAAGGGCGATCAGATCCTGGGTGTCGGGAAATCGGACGATGGTGGAGTTGAAGCCATTGATGCCGCCGTCGTGCGAGACGGTGTTCACTTCGCTTTTGTCGTCGAGTTTGAGTTTGTGGACGGCCCAGCCGAATGCGTACTCGTTCAGATTTGGCGTGAAGACCACTTTCTTCAGCTCGGGCGCCAGCAGCTTGTCGGTGTCGAGGGCGCGATCCCACTTGTAGAGATCCACAACGGTCGAGTAGAGCGAGCCAGCCGCAAAAGGAATCGTCATGTCGAGATACGGTGCATTCTCGTAACCGGCGGGCGTGAGGACATATCCCGACGCGCGATGCGCGATGACGGTATTGGAGCGATCGTATCCGCTGTCTTTCATTCCGAGCGGATCGAAGATGCGCTCCTGCAGATTCTTTTCGTACGACTTCCCACTCACACGTTCGATGATCGCGCCGAGAAGAAAGTAGCCGGAGTTGTCGTACGAGAACTTCGAGCCGGGCTCGAACTCGAGATCGCCCATCGTGTACTTCTTCACGAAATCGGCGACGGTGTACGGATCGCGCGATTGATTCTGAAAGAAGCCCGGAATGCTGGTGTAACTCGGGATGCCCGATGTGTGTGTGAGCAGATTCCGCACCGTTACCTTGTCGCCGGTGTCCTTGCGGTAATCAGGAAGGTACGTCGTGATCTTCTCGTCGAGCTTGATCTTTCCTTCGCTGACCAGCTGCATGACGACCATCGAAGAGAATTGCTTCGTGATTGAGCCGACGCGGAATTTCGTGTCGGGCGTATTGGGAATCTGCCACTCCATGTTGGCGAGTCCGTAACCCTTCTCGAGGATGACGCTCCCCTTCTCGGCCACCAGCGCCGATCCGTTGAACTGCCGCAGCTTGTTGTATGCGGAGATCAGCGCGTCGATGCGTTCGGCGTGCGTTGATGAGAACGCAGGGACAGCAAATAGAAGAATCGCGACGAGGACACGAATTGCTTTCGACATGGCCGCATGTAACGCCGGCCGCTGGCCGGCTGTTCCGCCGGCGGCTCGCCGGCGCGGATTCTGCGCGACGATCGCCGGCCAGCGGCCGGCGGAACAGTCGGCGAGGCCGCCGGCGTTACACGGCGCGAACGACGACGAATGTCACGTCGTCGTTAGGCGCCTGCTCGCCGTGCCAGCGACGCACGACTTCCGCGAGCTCGGCGATCACGCTGTCGGAGCTCCTGGCTTTCGCCGCAGCGGCGAATGCGTCTGCAGCAGTCGGATACCCGAGCTGCTGTCCCGCGGTGTTCATCAGCTCCGGGAAGCCGTCGCTCATGAACAGGAGCGTGTCGCCGGCCGACAGATCCAATGCGATGTCGTTGTAGGTATCGCCCAAAGTTCCGAGCGGGGTGGCGCTGTGCGCGACTTCCTCCACTGTGCCGGTCGACGCGCGATGCAGGTACGCCGGCGGCATTCCCGCCGATGCGATCGTGACGCGACGATCATCGAAACGCGCGAGCTGTAGCGCCATCGCCATGCGTCCGAGGTCCATGCGGCGGACTTTTTCAGTGGCGTCGTGGAGAAATTCCGCGGGGCTCTGCGAGCTGCTGTACCCGGCGAAGAGCGCCTTGATGACCGCGACCATCGTCCCGGCGCGCGCGCCGTGGCCGGTGGCGTCGCCGATGGTGACCGAAAGAGAACCGTCCGGCTCGACGTGGAAATCGTAGTAGTCGCCGCCGACTTCCGTTGCCGTCTGCGTGAAGACCGCGATGTCGTAATCCTTCAGTCGCGGGACTTCCTTCGGCAGCATCGACAACTGAAAGCGCCGCGCTTCCTCGAGCTCGGCCGATTTGCGTTCGTAGACGACCGCAGCGCGTTCCTGCTCCACAATCCGCTCCTGCTGCAGGCTCAGATCTTCGGCCATTCGATTGAAGGCCGACGCCAGGTGACCGATCTCGTTTTTCGATCGCACTGGAATCCGCGTGGTGAGATCGCCGTGCGCGATGCGCTCCGCACCGCGTTTCACGAGATCGACATCGCGAGTGATGTGGTTGGCGATCGGCATGATTCCGATCAGCGCCACGAAGATCAAAGCGATTCCATATCCGAAATTCCTGGCGGCCGTCTTGCGCAAACCTTCAAGGTCCTCCCCGACGGGACGCGCGACGCCGATGCGCAGTCCGCTCTGTGGATCGCGATGCTGCACGACGATCCAGTTGGGGATGTCGTTGAGCGCTTTGCCGGCCGCGATGCGCTGCGGAATGCCGAGGTTATCGAGCGTGCGGCGCTCGTCGGGTATGCGGGTGTAGATCGTTCCTTCGCGGTCGACGGCGAATGTGATCTCGCTGCGGTCTTCATTGACGGCGCCCAGCACGCGCCGGATGACTTCCTCTCCGCTCACGTGCGCGCGAAGCTGTGCGACGACCGCCCCCTGATGGGTCATCGGGACATTGAATCGGTGGCCGAACAGCATCGTCGCCTGCTTTTCGCGCATCTTCCAATGCTGTTTTTCCTGTTCGGTCGCCTTCTGCTCTTCCTTCACATCCGCGGCTGCTTCCGCCTGCGCCAGTTGCGCATCTGCGGCAGCTTCGGCGGCGTTTTCCTGCGCCTGCTGAATGCGATCCTGCTGCGCCTCGCGCTCGGCATCGGCGCGTTCCTGCGCTCTTTCGCGATCCTGTTCCGCGCGATCAGCTTCGCGTTGTTGCCGCCGGCCTTTCGCACTTTCTTCGCGTGTGCTCAGAGCCCTCGTCAGCTCTTCGTTGAATTGTTTCTGCGTCGACTTCATCGATTCGCTGAAGGCTGTCTGCGCCGCGTTCAACTGTTTCTGCAGATCGTCTCGCTGCTGTTGCGTCAACTCGTTCCGACGCCTTCCCAGCTCGTTTCCGAGGTCGGAGATTTTCTTGAGGTACTCGCGCTGTTGATCGGTGAACGTGAATCGCGGCAGCTTCGGCATCGGTGGAAGATCGATCACGATCGACTCCGGCGGCGGCGGAGGCGGCGGCACTACGGCAGTGACCGTCACCTCGCGTTTAGGAACCGCTGGAACAAGCGCCGGTGCGGGATTGGCGGCGGCCGGTCGCGGATGGACCATCGGTCGAATCTCGATCGAGTCGACGAGCGATGCCGCGTCGCCCATCGTCATGAGGATGTTTCCGACGACCGGCGCCTTCTCTTTCTCAGCGTTCGAAAGATTGGGCAGCGCGGAGACTTCCGCCAGGCGTTGTTCGAGCACGTCGCGAATATTTCCGAGCCGGCGATCCATCTGCGCCGTCATCCGCCCGGCCTCGGCGTGATACGCAGATTCCAGCGCGGCGCGCGAGCTGTAATACGAATAGATGACGATCCCGCCGAGCGGAAGCACGGACAGCAGGAAGCAAGCGACTACCAAGGAGGTCCGGATCTTCATCGAGGCCACAAGTAAGACGAAAAACTACGTAGAAAGTTTGCGGATCAGGTCCATTCCTCGCGGCCGGTCCGTCCACCGCGCGGATCGCGAGAGTCCTTCCGGCGCTCGGCTTCCGACACGTACACCTCGTGCGACCCGCGCGTTTTCGAGAATGCATCGACGAAGCGCGCGGCCTCGTCGGCGAGATCCTCGAACGTCGTGACGGATTCAGTAGCCGTGGCGCGCAACTGATCAATGTGTTGACGATATCGCATGGTCCGGCGCGCCGCTTCGTCGAGCCGGCGACGGAAATCCGGATCGGCGCTCTGCTTCGATTTCAGGAAGCGATGGATATCGAGAACGCGCTCGATGTGGCTGCAGAACATGACAACATCATTTCCGGCCAGCACGGCAAGCTCGGAGATGTGCTCGTAGGATCCGTAATCGGAGACGGCATGCATTTCCATGTCGTCGGTCATCGCGACGCCGTCGAATCCGGCCGCCTCACGAAGGAGATCGGCCGTGATGCGGCGGCTCAACGTCGCGGGGAGGTCGGGTTCGTCGATCTGCGGATATGTTCCGTGGCCGATCATGATCGCGCCCGCTTCGTTGCCGAGCCGCGCGAAAGGAGCGAGATCGCGATGGACCAGCTCATCGAGAGTGGTGTCGATGACCGTCGCACCGTAATGCGGATCGGCGGAGCCGAGGCCGATGCCGGGAAAATGCTTGAGGCACGAGCCGGTGCCGGCGGAGTGAAGGCCGCGCATGAAAGCGCCCGCCAGATCGATGACTGTTTCGGGATCGGCCCCGAACGTTCTTCGCTCGAGTCCCTTCGTGGGCGTGGAACCGCGGATATCGACGACCGGCGCGAGATCGACTTCGATGTCGAAATATCGAAGCGCCATCCCGATGATCTTGCCCATCCACAGCGAGAGCTCGGCCGGCTGATCGCCTTCCGCGAATGCTTCGGCGCTGGGCAGTCCGGGGATGAGATGGCGGAGACGGTCGACGCGTCCACCTTCTTCGTCGATCATGAAAATCGGCTGCCGCAGCGCGACCGCTTTTACTTCGCTGACCAGTTCGCGAAGCTGTTTCGGCTCTTCAATGTTGCGGCCGAACAGCACGATCGCGTACGGAACCGTATCGCTGATGATCTTGCGTTCGAGATCCGTCAGCGATTTGCCGGTAAGGCCGATGCCGAGAATGTCCACGGCCGAATCGTAACAGCTAACCGGTCAGCTTCTCTTTCAGGCGCTGCAGCTCATTGAGCGCCTGAATCGGCGTCATCGCTTCAGGCTGCAGGATGCGCAGCGCGTCGACAACGTCGCGCTCGCGCGAGTCGAAGAGCGAAAGCTGATTCGAACGCACTCCCGAAGTCTCCGCGACAACATCGCGTTCTTTGCGCTCCAGCGTGTTGAGAATCGCGCGCGCGCGATCGGTGACCGATTGCGGAATGCCGGCCAGACGGGCGACTTGAATGCCGTAGCTCTTATCGGCGGCGCCCGGCACGACCTTGCGCAGAAAAATGATCTGGTCATTCCACTCTTTGACGGCGACGTTGAAATTCGCGACGCGCGGCTTTGTCTTCGCGAGATCGGTGACCTCGTGATAATGCGTCGCGAACAGCGTGATGCCGCTGCGGCTCGGATGATCGTGGAGATACTCGATGATCGCCCACGCCAGCGACAGTCCATCGAAGGTCGCCGTGCCGCGGCCGACTTCATCGAGGATGATCAGCGAGCGATCGGTGGCGTTGTTGAGGATGTTCGCGGTCTCGTGCATCTCGACCATGAACGTCGACTCGCCGCGCGCGAGCTGATCCGACGCGCCAACGCGCGTGAAGATGCGGTCGAAGATGCCGAGGCGGGCGGAGGCGGCCGGGACGAAGCTGCCGGCCTGGTTGAGAAGAACGATCAGCGCGACCTGGCGGAGATACGTCGACTTCCCGCCCATGTTCGGACCGGTGATGATCTGAATTCCGTTGCGATCGCGAACGACGTCGCTGTCGTTCGGTATGAATCGTTCTGCCGCGATCGTCTCGATCACCGGATGGCGTCCGTCTTCGATGATGATCTCGGCCGCATCGCTGAGCGTCGCGCGCACGTAGCGATGGCGCGTTGCGATCGTGGCGAACGCGGAGAGCGCATCAATCTGACCGACGGCACTCGCCGTCGCGAGAATCCTGGCAGCCGAGCGCGCGACAAACTCGAGCAGCTCTTCGTAGAGACGCACTTCGATGGCGATCGATTTCTCTTCCGCGCCGGTGATCTTTTCTTCCAGCTCTTTCAGATCGGGCGTGATGTAGCGCTCGGCGTTGACGAGCGTCTGCTTGCGGATGTAATCCGGCGGCACGCGGGCCAGATTCGATTTCGAGACTTCGATGTAGTAACCGAAGACGCTGTTGAATCGGATCTTCAGCGAGTTGATGCCGGTGCGCTCGCGCTCGCGGGCCTCGATCTCCATCAGGACCGATTTCGACTCGCGAGCAATGGTCCGCAGCGCATCGAGATCCGGGTCTACGCCGGGTTTGATCACTCCGCCGTCGCGAATGTTGAGCGGGGCGTTATCGGCAATCGCCACCGCAATCCTGCTCACCACCTCGGCAACCGGATCGAGGCGATCGCGAGTCGACAGCAGCAGCGGACCGCGCAGCGGCGCCATCGCGTCGCGGAGATCGCCGGCCGCCAGCAGCGAGTCGGCGAGCGTGAGGCATTCGCGGGGCGTCGCGCTGCGAAGAGTCACGCGGGCCGCGAGCCGCTCGAGATCGGCGATTGACGCCAGGAGATGCATCATTCGCTCGAGGATCGCGCGCGATCGTGTCAGTTCGTCGACAGCATCGTGGCGATCGAAAATCGCCTCGCGGTTCTTGAGCGGCCTGGTGATCCAGCCGCGGAGCGTTCGCGCGCCGGTGGCGGAGCGCGTCGCGTTAATGACGCTCCATAGCGATGCGCGCGGCTGGGATGGGTCGCGTGACTGCAGCACTTCGAGGTTTCCGAGCGTGGCGGCATCGAGCTGGAGGTAGTCGCTGTCGTTGTCGACGCGCAGCGAGCGCACGTGATCGAGCCGTTTCTTGTGACTCGCCGATGCGTATCGGAGTGCCGCTCCAGCGGCGCCGATGCGAATGTCGTCTTCCTCGAGACCGAATCCGCGAAGCGATTGGGTCGCGAAATGGCGCGCAAGATAGTCGTATGCGCCGGCTTTCTCGAACATCGAAGGCTCGACGCTGGTGGTGGGAATCTGGAGCTGCAGCGGCGATTCGCGCGGAATGATCGCCTCACGCGGCGCGAACCGCGCGACGTCGTCGCGCAGGCGCGGATCGGTCGGCCCGCTGTATGCGGTCACGAAGAAATCTCCGGTCGAGACGTCGAGATACGCCGCTCCGACCGCCTCGCCATTCGGCACGAGCGACAACAGATAACAGCTCTCGCGCTCGACGATCGCGCTCTCCGTGGCGGTTCCGGGCGTGAAGATGCGGACGATCTCGCGTTTGACGATTCCCTTCGCGACCGCCGGATCCTCGACTTGATCGCAAAGCGCGACGCGGAATCCGTTCTTGATCAGCTTCGCGATGTAGGCGTCGGCGGCGTGATACGGAACGCCGCACATCGGCGCCTCATTTTCCTGGCCTTTGCCGCGCGCGGTCAGGACGAGATCGAGGATGGGGGCCGCTTTCTCGGCATCCTCGAAGAACATCTCGTAGAAATCGCCGAGACGATAGAAGAGGATGGCGTCGGGGGCCTGTCGCTTGATCTCGAAGTACTGCTCGAGCATCGGCGTGAGCTTTGCCATAGGTGTTAGTTGATAGGCGTTAGTCGCTAGGAAGCCTAAGGCCTAATACCGAATATCTAACGCCTGCTTCATCTTACCGGCTTTCGAATCGTCAGCAGCGATCCATTCTGTGCGTCGAGCTCGACGACCACTGCGTCGCGGAGTGCGGTGTGCGGCACGCGATCGCACAACACCACCCACCGCGCCACCCGCCCGCCCTCCCCCCGCCCGGCATACGCAACGTGTACCGCTTCATACGCGGCGTAACGCGCGCGGTCCGTCCGCTTCAGGATCGCGACAGCCCGCACGGCCGCCTCGTTGCTCAGGATGCGGTCATGCCGGCGGGAA
>WNFJ01571296.1_pt2 | contig 12093 bp, 15 predicted proteins | sample 5400461 | NCBI WGS metagenome assembly WNFJ01 (sample SAMN13153349, study PRJNA577476) | soil metagenome | isolation source: 115 cm saprolite on Douglas fir-dominated hillslope | place: USA:California | collected 2013-09-17
TTGCATTGCTTGGCGTAAGGAACTTTTTGGCGTCCTTACCAAGGTTTCACCACTTCAGGGCCCAAGAAAATTGTTATGAAAAGAGCTTCCCGTATCTGGACCGGGATTTCGTCACGTTTCTGTTCTCCATTCCGCGCGACCAAGTGTTGCGCCCCGGGCAACGGAGATCACTGATGCGACGTGCGCTAGCGGATATCGTTCCCGCGGAGATCCTGAATCGGACCAGAAAGGCGTACTTCAGCCGGCGGCCTCTCTTGATCGTCCAGGCAGGGTTTACGCAGTTGCAAGCTATGTTCGAACGGCCCGTCTGCGGTGCTCTCGGCCATGTTGATCCAGGGCAGTTTTGTGAGGCTTTGTCGGCGGCCCATCACGGATTGTGCGAAGGTGCCTATCCACTCACGCTGACGATCCGGCTCGAACAGTGGCTCTCGAGCCTGGCGGCTCGGGACGTGATTGCCGACTTGAAGTTAGAACCCGGATCCGCGGCCGCAGATCTCCAGGTCGAGAAACAGGAAGCCTTCTTTAGCCCTGCCCTTCGAGACTCAGAGTAAACAAGCACTCAGGACAACGTATGAAGAAAGGCGGTGATAACCATGACCTACATCAAGCCAGAAGTCATTGAGTTGGTGCGCGCCGCTCAAGCCGCTCAGGGCGCGAATTATGACGACAGTCGTAGCGACAAGGTTAGCCAAATATTCGAATTCTGGATAGAAAGCACTTCTTCAGGCGCCGCGTATGAAACCGATGAATGACGAATAGTCTCGGCGCGCTGGGATTCTGCCGACGCTGGCGTCGGTTGCCAATCCCGAGCAAAAGCGAGAACAACGATTTCAGCAAGCTGAAAATCTAAGAAGGGAAGGAGGTGACAAAATATGACCTATGTTAAGCCAGAAGTTGTAGAGTTAGTGGTTGCCGCTCGAGCTATTCGGGCTGGCGATTCTGACACCAGCAGCGACAAGGCTGCGCAAAAGGCTGAGACCTTCCAGGACAGTACGTCCACGGGTGCAGCGTACCAATCCGATGAGTAAGTAAAGAACAGAAACAGAGCCGGGGCGCTCAGTCGGGCGCTCCGGCCTGTCGATGCTCCGAGGTCATTCATGCAATTGCAGTCGTTTTAAAAGATGGCTTTAAGAGCCAATTGAATCGACCGCGGCCCTCCGGTCTGGTAGAGAGAAGTCAGCCCCGTGTCACCGTAACTCTGGGAGAGCATTTGGGTCGCTTGACCGAAACGGCCGTCCCCAACGCTGTGGTCGATGCTTCCAAAATTCGGGTGATTGAAGATGTTGAACGCCTCCGCCCGGAACTGCAGCTTCCACCGTTCGCTGAAATCGAACTGCCGATGAAGGCCGAAGTCAATCTGCCATGCGCCGAGACCCCTTACCGCATTACGGCCGAACGTACCCTGGCGCAGCGGGGAACCGTTTGTGTCAGTCGGTACTAGCGTGAAGGCAGCTGGGTTGATCTCTCGTCCTCCGGGGAATTGCGAACCCTGAACGTAAAGCGGTACCCCAGCAATCACATCTGGACGAGCTTGTTCACTCTGCGGTCCAAAGCCTCCAGCTAGATCGATAGGTAAAGATGATCTCGCAATTGCAATCGCATCCATCGACCAACCGCCAAAAACTGCACCTCCCGCGGCGCCCCACTTAGGCATGGGAAGCTCGTACGTAGCTGCGCTCGCGAATGTGTTGCGTACGTCGAAATCGGACGACCCTCTGTCCAAGTTTGGGTTGATGAATGTTGACGTAGACTCGCTTGGACTCACTCCGTTGGAGGCATTGTCCACGGAGTGCGCATAGGTGTAAGAGGCGAGAACCTGAAGGCCATGCGTCAAGCGTCGCTTAAATTGCATTTGGAGGGAATGGTAGTCGGAACTTGCGGCATTACGAATGGCAAACACTGTCTTGAAGTTGGTGCTGAAGTTAAAAAGGTCATCCTGCCGCAACAGGTTGCGCCCCGCTGCGGCAACGTACGCGACAGATACGCTTTGATTCGGGCCTAGCGCCTGCTCCAAGGTCGCATTCCACTGGAGCGTATAGGGCAGGCTGAGGTGGGGATCAATTCCGTAAATCGCATCGAAAGGCGGCGTCAGAGTGAATGTCGGCTGCGGCAAACTCGCGCTGGGATATGGCACCTGGAAATAGAGTTGCGAAAATTGGAACGGTATTGAAGAGTATCCTGAAGCGGCACTGTCCACGCCCAGATCGTAAAATATGCCGAACCCGGTTCTAAGTACAGTAGCAAACTGAGGGGACGGAGAAATCTGATAGGCGACTCCGAGACGAGGCGCAAAATTGCTATAGCGAGTGCCATAGAGGGATGAATTTGAAGGTGCGAGTGTGGCTGTTGCAGGATTGTTTAACCCGATGACGTTGAGAGGCTGTATCCCATGCGCTTCGGAAGGGACGGGGTTAAGCTCATATCGAACGCCGAAGTTCAACGTCAGGCGCGGTGATACCTTCCATGTGTCTTCCAGATATAACGAGAGATTCGTAAAACGCGGCTGGACCTCGCGAGCTACTTGAACGTTTAGACCGTCAGCGATTCCACTTTGCACGGATGCTGTAGATATGAAAAATGCCTGGGGCAGATAGGTGCGCTCTTTGAAGTCCGGGGTCAGCCGGCGATAGTCAACTCCGAATTTGAGCTGGTGACCGTTGATTAGATAGGTGGAGCTATCCACTACGTTCCATTGTCTCTGAATTGTTCGTACCGCAGATCCGACCTGTACATTGAAGACGCTGCCCCCCAAAATAAACTCCACTGATCCCTCGCCACCTTTTGCTGTCACATACGTCGGAAACAGGATGGACGTATCGAAGGGCTTACCACCACCAATGTTAGCGAGGGAATCTGTATTCGCGAGCGTATCCGAGCTGTAGTTGAAGCGAGACGAGTTAGTGAAGCTGCTCCTGACGTTCCAGTTTGCTCCAATAGTCAGAGTCCTGACGCGAGCGTCGGTCACCGAGAAATCGTTACCGAAGTAGCCGCCGGTGGCTGACTCCGAGTCGCTGTAGCGACCGAACAGGAGGAGCTGCTTGCCAACACTTTGGTCCACGCGGATCGTACCCGTATCGATCGACGATGGGTTCGAGACCGATTCGGTAAATGGCGCTGCCCCTGTCGGAGTTCCACTGCTATCGACGAATTCCGGACCGCCGGGCAGTGGAAACGACTGGAGAATGGGAAGCAACCCTGGAGCGGCCTGGCTTTCGCCGCCCATGCAGGATCCCACGCCTCGTAGACACAGTGATGGCACATCGACGAGACTTGTTGAAGGTTGTCGGAGACGCAAGCCTTCGTAAGACGCAAAGAAAAACGTGCGGTCTTTGACGATGGGGCCGCCGAAAACACCGCCAAAGTCGTTCTGGCGTTCAGGTGCTTTCGGAAGTGTCTTGCCCGTGGCCGGATCTACAGTTGAATTGTTGAACCAATTGTTCGCGTCCAGGACATCATTCCGAAAGTAATCGAAAGCGGTCCCATGAAAGGAGTTGGTTCCGGAGCGCGTCTCAATGGAGATTTGTCCTCCGGGCGTGCGTCCATATTCAGCCCCGTAACTCGAAGTTTGGAGAGTGAACTCCTGCAGCGCGTCAACGGGAACGAGGCTATTCGTCCCCCCGGCAGCGCTGAAAGCAGGCAAAGTCCCTCCCACTGATGTGCGCGGGCTGCTTGAATTTGTCGCACCGAAGTTGGCCCCGACTCCGTCCACCATGAAGGAGTTGGCGTCGGCCCTTTGTCCATTCACGCTAAACTGTCCCGCATCTCCACCGACTTGTGCATTGGTAAGCACAACGCCCGGAGTCAAAGTGATTAGTGTTTGGAAACTGCGGCCGTTCATGGGGATGTTTTCGGCGAAATTGCGGTCGATGGTGGTGCTGACGGTGGCGGATTCGGTGTTGAGCATGTAGGACTTGGCCTGGACGGTGACGGTTTCGGAGGCGGCGCCGACTTGGAGGACGTAGTTGGCCTCGCGAATGTCCTGGACGTGAAGGGTGATGCCGGGCTGCATGAGGGTCTTGAATCCTTCTTTGGTGATTTCGACGTGGTAGGTGCTTGGAGTGAGATTCGGTGCAAAGTACATTCCGTCGTTGTTGGTCTTTGTTTCGTACCTGACGTTGGTGGCGTCGTTCACGATGACGACCTTTGCGTCGGGGACGGCCGCGCCGGAGGTGTCCGTTACTTGGCCGTTCAGCGTAGCGTTGGTGGTTTGGGCGAGAAGAATTCGACAGTCGACAGTTGAAAGTTGAAAGAAAAGCAAGAGGAAGGCGCAACGGAAGAGACCGGACCGAGTTTTCAGGTTCAAAGGGCACTCTCCTTAAGCTGACTATTTCGCAAGCTGCCACGCAGCGCTTGGCCAGATCGTTTCCAAACTCCAGACGGGGCACTGTCATCACTCCCATCCCAATGCGAGCGATGAATCTTGATTGGCCGAACGGTCACAAACTATCTGGTCTGGCATAGCGTCACCTCCTGCGGATGCAAAAGGACAGCAGTGCCAGGGCCCGGAAGGAAATGGCCCAAGAAACGATAGGCTTCGCGCGTTACAGCTACTTACTGCGATTAATGAGTCAAACGCACTAGACCCAGGCCGTGTGTCACCCGCAGCTAATGAATTGAATGTATCGAATGGATTCAGGTCGTTTATCTACAATGGATTCACTGTCTGTTTACAACGTGTTCGCTTTCGGCTCACCATTGAACATCGAGGAATAGCGATTCTCAGTAGCCGACCCACAAGGCCGGTCAGAGAAAGGGCCACAAGCGATTGTTGCCCCCTCCCTTGTTATCGCTATCACCCTTGTCGGTGTCCCTTTTTGCTTTGTAGTATTTCTCTAACCAATAAAACCAGCAGAATAAGAATGACGAGAGTAACTGCACTCAGGAGTGCGAGAACCACTAGGAGTACGACCTGATCGAAATTTACGAGTCTCACCGAGAGGAAGCGTAGCGCGAGGAGTGAGACTCCCGTCAGGATACCAACTACGGTGGTGCTCTTCTTGGGAATTCGGACTTGGCTCATAGTTGTGCCCCTCGAGGCACACGAAATGCTGAATGGACAGGACTCCATGGAGATGAGCAGGGAACGCCAGCGCAATTCTAATGCAGTGTGCCGGGGCCCGGAAGGAATTGGCCCGCGAAATGATGGGCTTCCGCACTTCGGCCAGCTACTGCGACTAAAAGAGTCAAACGTGCGAGACCCTGACCGTGTGTCAGGTATGGCTAAATGAATTGAATGTATCCTATGGATTCGGCCAGTTTATTTACCCTGGATTCACTGTTTGTTCACGACGGCGGACCAATCCGGACCGGGCATAGATTCGAGTGTGAATCGGTGCTTCTTGGGGGTGGAATGCCCGGTGGGTGGATTGGTGAAACTCTCCTAGTTGCCTGAGTCAAACGATAGGGCTCCGGGGCTTGTGTCAGCATTGTATGCGGAGTGTGCATACGCTCGCTGGCCGCCGCTGTTCGAGGCAGTTCCCGTTTTGGGATCCTTCGTCGCGATGCGCCTCCCCGACAAGGTCGGGGCAGGCAGGGCAGACAGCCTTGGTCGTCTTGAAGCGCACAGACTGATGTCTGTGCCACGAAAACAAAAACGCCAGCAAGGATGCCCATCGTCAACTCTGGGCAAGCTGGCGCTACGGGATGCGGGCCCCTTCGAGGCTCAGGGCAGGAAGAGGCAAGCAGGGCAAGCGTGACAGAGATTCTTATGGGGTTCAAGAGAGGTCCTTCGGCTCCTGATGGTCGCTCGGGATAGACATGCTTCGTCGTATGTCCAGTCAACCATGACTCGACCCCCCTCCCCGTGTTTTTCATAAGTGTTGATTCTAATGGTAGATAAAGTCATTTGTTTTGATACACTTTTGCAAGTGTTGATTCTAAAGGTAGTTAGGGCTGCCTTTTTGAAGCATTTCTACAAGTGTTGATTGTAAAGAGCTTAGGGATGCACCAAATTTTGCAACCTATGGGGCTTTACTAGAGTTGTAAGTCACCTGCTTGCTGCTCAAGGCGCACAGACTGAAGTGTGCACGCGACAAGCAACTTCTTGTCAAGGATAAAGTTGAGGTGAGGCTTCGATCCAGGAGGAAATTAGGATAGTCTTTGGCGCAGACCGGGCGGGGCGCTAGGGTGGCGTCCTGCCCGGTACGATTTTGGGCTTGACAATACGAGACATCATGTCGCATATTCAGACTGAAGACAGGTATTCGATTTCTGAGACGGCGCGGCTGTTACGAGTGCACCGGTCGACTATACACAGATGGATTGCTGAGGGTTTAATTCCGCAACCGATCGCCGAGAATATTGCGGGCTCGCGACTTCGTTACTGGACCGAAGAAGGTTTCGCAAGAGTGAAGAAGTACAGGACCGAACAATACGCGAAAAAACCTCGCAAGGAAAAGAAAAAGGAAGAACAAGGGGCGAAGAGGAATAAGAAATAGCGGGACGCGTAGGTGTAGCAAGCACCGAACGCGCCCCTAACCAAGTCGCACAGAAGAGGTGCAACATGGCTGTAAGAGAAGCTAGCCGTTTCGTGTTTGGGGCGCAAGCCGCGTGGCCTAAGGAAGTAACGAAGCAAGGAAGTTGCGAAGCAGCGACGGAATCCCCGCCTAAGCCGTTGGAATCCCCGCCGTAGGAAAAGCAAGGAAAAGAAGAAGCAGATCCCTCGCTCCGCTCGGGATGACGTGCAGGTGTGGTGTGAATGACGCGTTGGGGTGTGTTCGTTGGGCGCAAGAGGCGCACAGCCAGGATTGGCTGTGCCACAAAAGAACGAAGAGAAGGGAAAGGTGTGCGATGAAGAAACAGGCATACGGAGAAATTTATTTGTGGAACCGCGGAATCGACAGGCTGCGGCGGGTTTTGCAGAGGCTAGAGAGCACGTCGATCTGGGGGAAGAAGGAAATGAAGGCGTACGAAACGCAGATCGAGGAGATTCGCGCGAAGCTGAACGCGGACTTCGCGGAAGCAATAGCCACGCGAGAACGCGGCGACGAAAGCCGGCTGCGCATGCAGCGAACGGCTTGGGAGGCACGAAGCGCAGACGGCGAACGGAGACAACAACGCCCATAGACTCGACATGCCGTGCTCGCAAAGCACGCAATGAATAAGTTGAGTATTGAACGTTTCAATTGTAGGTAATAGCCAGTGGGCGAATGGAAAGCATCGGTAAGTCTGCGAGTCCGGCCGACTCTGCGAATTGAGATGGAGCAGTTCGCCGCGAGCGAACAGCGTTCGCTAGGGAACGTGGGAGCACTGCTTTTGGAGTGGGGCTTCGAGCAGCTCAAGGCTGCCGGGTCGACCGACCGGCTACTGAAACAGAAGATTTCGTTATCAGAAGATCCCCCAGCGAAACGCCGGTGAGCATTGAAGAAACGTGACGTGGGCATGCGCGGTCGGAATGGGGAGAACAAGTTTCAAGTAGAGTGCGCTGCAGGGAGCGCAGGCCATAGTCGCCTTTCCGCGCAGTCCCTTACCGTCACAGTCGGCCAGCGGATACTAAGGGACGGAGCCCTGGAAAAGTGGGATTCGGTTGTGGTGAGCTGTGCGCAGGAAGAAGACGGCGCAATGCGGCTTTGCGTGACCGGGTTCCATCCTGACTGGGATGAGGGGCGGGAAATCATGTTCGTCCGGTCACGACTCGACGACAAAGACAATACGATGCTGGCCTTCGAGCTCGGGCCAAGAGCGGGGGCGCCGTATGAGGGATAGTAGCGGGAGTCTGAGGGCGATCTTTGGATTTCTGTGGAAAAACTGCCTCGGCGACTTTGTTAAAGAAATTTCGCTTGACTTACAGGAGGGCTGCTTGGTATGACAAGCACGTTCAGGATCCGATTTGCTGTCCCCCTCGCAGCCGGTCGGTTGCGTTTAATTGGTAGTTGGGAATTTCTTCAAACGCGCGCGAGTTCTCAAGCGAGTGTCGGGCCTCTCCTGCTCATACCGGCCATTAATGGGGTGACGAGACGTGGCCTCTGACGGCGAACGAATAACCAACCTGCCCACCAGATTTCTCTTGTTTTCTTCAGCGGCTGCGGCTCCCGCTTTATCTCCCGACATTCACGCGGGGAGTCCCGAAGAGGTCTGCCTTCCAAGCCCGCAACCACCTAATGGACAAGAGGATACGCGCGTAACCCGGCGCGATTCGGACGAGCTTCTCTTGCGCGTCCAGCGGCAAGACCCTCAAGCATTAGCGGAGCTTTTTGACCGGTATTGTCGACTCGTGTTCAGCATAGGATACCGGGTACTCCGTAGCCCGACTGAAGCCGAAGACTTGGTGCAAGAGGTGTTCCTCTTCCTCTGGTCTCGAAGCAAACTGTTCGTTCCAGGAAAGCGGTCGGCCCATGATTGGATCGTTCGCGTTATCTATCACCGAGCCTTCGACCGACGACGCTATTTGATTACGCGACTGTCCTATAACTTTGGAACTGAAGACCGCGTTGCTCGGTATACGAATCATGACCCCACCGCGGACCGGGCATCAAGAGTCGTTTCGAGGGACGGGAATTTCGGCGAGTTGCTCTATTGGCACTCATACCTGGAATCCGCGTTTGAGGAGCTTTCGGAGGCACAGCGGAAGACTTTGACGATGTTTTACTACGAGGGCTATACGCCGAACTGGGCGAGCCGCTAATGAACGTGAGAAACCATTATTACCGTGGCCTCAAGCACCTGGGAAAATATGTAAATGGTAACGACAAATAGCCATTGACTAAGCGCAGGGGCAAGTCTATACGATGAACATAGCTTTGCATTTGAGAGGAGCAGGTGTTCCAGTGGTTGACCACCCGGAGTTTCAGGAACTGTGTGTGCTCTTCGCAGCCGGTGAACTGACCGATGAAGAGATCTATCGGCTCGAGGAGCACGTGTCTGAATGCTCGGATTGTCGGCGCTACCTGGAACGGGTTCCTCGAAAAGCGTCTGCGGCCATGGAAGAGCTTGCTCCTAAACGTGTTCCCGAGGCTTCTTCAACGAAATCGTTCGACTTCGAAGCTGCGAAGAAACGTCTGTTCGCGCACCTACCCAAAATCAAAAAGAATGATGACCCGCCGGCTGGCGGACGGATTGAGTACGCGGTCGCCGGGATCCCGGGGCACGGTGGCAGTGCTACCTCGCTTGGCCAGTCGCTGATACTTGTACGGAGTTTCAAGCCATATTTGCCCTATGCAGCCGGTTTTTTCCTGGCTCTGGGCCTGAGCTTAACTCTGTATTGGAACGGTCCCCGAAGGCAGGCCGACGACATTAGGCTGACTGCCGGTCGCGCAGAGAACAATGCGGTAGCGTCGCGGGAAGAAGCTAAGGAACTTTCGAAGCAGAGAGACGCACTGAACGCCCAATTGCAGGACCGCACAACCATTGTACTCACCCTGCAGAGCCAGATCGCGCAACTGCGGCGTCGGATTGACGAACTGGAAGAAACCGGATCCAAAGCGGCAGATGAAAAGTATCAATTGGAGACAACTCAGGAGACTTTGAACAAGAACCTTCGGGACGAGCAGGCTAATGTCGCTGCTCTACGCAGTGAGCTCAATTCCTCCCGCCAGCAGTACACCAGCGATTCTCTCAGAACAGCGGACTTGGAAAAGCGCATTGAGCAGTTGTCTGCGAGCGTTAGAGACCAGAGAGAGCAAATTGAGCAACAGGACTCAGAGATCGCTCAGCAACGTGACCTGCTGGCCCACGACCGTGACATTAGGGATCTTATGGGTGCGCGACAGCTCTATGTCGCCGAGGTGTACGATTCTGACGAGAACGGCAGGCCGAAGAAGGCGTACGCCCGTGTCTTCTATACAAAGGACAGATCGCTCATTTTTTACGGCTTCGATCTGGACCGTCAGCCGGGCGTAAGGAACGTAGGTGCGTTCCAGGTTTGGGGGCGGCGGGGGACCAATCGGGAGAACGCTCTCAATCTCGGGATTCTTTTCCAGGATTCTTCGACCAACAAACGTTGGATTTAAAGATCGATGACCCGATGAAGCTTCAGCAGATCGATGCTGTATTCGTCACAATCGAGCCAAAAGGTGGCAGTTTCAAGCCGACGGGCAAGCCGCTTCTCTTCGCGTACCTTCGCGTCGACCCAAATCATCCCTAGGAGCGACGATAGCCTCTTCGGCCGGGGGCTTAGGGATAGTTGTCTGCAAGCTCTTCGAGCCTTCTTGACACACCTGCTCCGTTTGATTCGTACTTCTCTAGTTGTTCCGCTAGATTCTGTCTTTTACTCGTGAAATCCAATGACTCCAATGCGAGCTGACCTTGAGGCGGTCGTTCGCCCAACTATGCTCATTGAAGCGCCACGGTTAGCTCAGCGGCTCGGCCTAAGTCTCTTCCTTGCCAGCGAAACTTTCCAGCACACCGGCAGCTTCAAGTTCCGTGCGGCTTATAGCGTCGCTTCGAGCGTGCCTCAAGAGGTGCTGATCGCCGCTTCTTCAGGGAATTTTGGACAGGCACTGGCATACGCGTGCTCCCTCTTGAAGAAGCACTGCATCATTGTAATGCCCGCAACATCAGTCGTCGTGAAGGTGCGGGCAGTCCGTGAATACGGGGGTGTGGTCGAGTTCGTTGACGTACGGTCTAAGAGCCGAGCTGATCGGGTTGCCGAGTTGGCGGAAAAGCATCGCGAGGCTTACGTAGCGAGCGCATATGATGACCCGTTCGTGATCGAAGGGAATGCGAGCCTGGGAAGAGAGCTTGCAGCACTTCCTAGCGACTTCGACCATGTGATTGTTCCAGTTGGTGGAGGCGGGCTGTCCTCTGGGATCATCAAGGGAATCTCTGAGTCCGGCAAGAAGGTTAATGTAGTCGGTGCCGAGCCGCTGTTGGGGAATGATGCGGCGCGTTCGTTTAGAGTGGGCAAGATTATCTCCAATGAAACTGAGCCGCCAACGATCGCCGACGGCGCACGGACGGTCAGTTTGGGACAACGCAATTGGGACATTCTGCGCAGCGGACTGAGAGGTGTTATAGAGGTACCCGAGGAGAAGATCGGCGAGGGAGTGAAGCTGCTCTATGAGCTTGCAAATCTGAAAGCGGAGCCGACCGGGGCGCTTGGTATTGGGGCTTTGTTGACCCAGCCGGAGGTGTTTCATGGCACCAGCGTTTGCTGCATCGTGAGTGGCGGAAACGTCGATCCGGCAGTCTACTGTAAACTGCTTTGCCAGTAGTCAGCATGCGTCCAAACCTCGATTTCATCATCGATGGTTGTACGTATCGAGAAAGAAAGCCAATGGGCGTAACGGCAATCCAAACCAAATCCGCGCCGCTGCCGAAAGGCAACTATTCGCAAGCCGTCCGAATCGGAGATCTCTTGTTTATTTCCGGGCAGTTGCCGCTAGACGCAGAGGGTCGTCTTGTCAGCGGCACGGTGGCGGCCCAAGCCAAGCAAGCCTTCTCAAACATTCGAGCTATTTTGGAAGCTGCTGGCGGGACAACGGCAGATTTGGTTCAATGCACGATCTACATCAGCGAGATCGCCCACTGGGTAGAAGTGGACAAGGTTTACGCGACTTTCATGACCGGCGTTCCTGTACTTCCAGCCCGTGCCGTGGTCCCCGTCAAAGAAATGCACTACGGAGCCCACATAGAAATCCAAGCAATCGCGTCGTTACATTCGAAATAGGCCGGCTTCTTTGTCGTGACCATGCACGAGTACCTCCTGGATCACCTCTAACCAGTCCTTGACCCGAGTTGAGGCCCCGAAATATGCGGCTTGGCCTCCCTTTCGGCATGACACACGGCAAACCTGTCGTTCGTTTAACTTGTTCAGAAGCGCTCACGCTGAAAGTGTGTTTTGAGCCTCACACGGTAAGAAATCGGTCAAGGAAGAAGGGAGCTGAGATGCGCCATAAGCAGTCCAACGGGCACAGGTTGGAGGTTGCGGTCGGTTTTGCGCTTGCTAGTTTTGCGATGTGGCCGTCTTCGCTGGCCGCTCAGTCAAGCGGGGTTCCTATCGCTCTTGATACGGGCTACAAAGTCACCAAGAAATTCGCGGTAGCTGGCGACGGTGGATGGGACTACATCGCCGTTGACAGCGATTCACGTCGATTGTACGTCTCCCACGGAGACGCGATTCAAGTGCTAAATGCTGATTCCGGAAAGCTGTTAGGG
>WNFJ01066373.1_pt1 | contig 12092 bp, 8 predicted proteins | sample 5400461 | NCBI WGS metagenome assembly WNFJ01 (sample SAMN13153349, study PRJNA577476) | soil metagenome | isolation source: 115 cm saprolite on Douglas fir-dominated hillslope | place: USA:California | collected 2013-09-17
TTTGTCGAGCCAGATTGTCGCCAAGTCCTGGTTGAGGTAATGGCTCGGGCTGATCTTCCAGCCTTTGACATACGACCGGTGGGGAACCATCCGGTAGTACCAAAGCAGAAAGATCGCGTGCGTCTCAGTGTCGAGCACATATTTCTCGAGATCCCGTATCAGCGACCGCTGTTTCGCCGGGTCGGTCTCGCGCAGCATCTTGTCGTAGAGGTCGATCTCCTCGGGGTCCTCAAAGTTTCCGTAGTTTGCGGCGTAGACCGAGCTCGGCAGGTACCTCTGCACGTCGAGCACCGCGTTGACGACGCTCTGGCAATTGCCGGTCAGGACGGCGTCGAAATTGCCGCTGCGCATTGCTTCGAGATATGGACCTGTCGGCACCACGCGCTGGGTGACGTGGACACCGATCTTGCTCCACTCGTCGATCACCCAAGTGGCATTGTATTTATAGGGCTGGTCGATATTGCGGTTCAACAGCTCAAAGCTGAGCCCTTCGGCGCCGGCGTCCTTCAGGAGACGCTTCGCCTCCGCACGCGACTTCTCGATGTCGGGCGAAAACCCGGCGATCTTTTGCAGCTCCTCCTCGGTCGCGGCGAGCGGCGAGCCGGGAAAGACGATTCCGCCAACCGTATGCACGTTAGCGATCCTGGCGAGCCTCGGCGCGCCATGCCAGCGGTCGATCGCCAAGGTCAGCGCGCGGCGCACCCGGGGATCGTCGAATGGCTTTCTTTTGTGGTTGGGCTCGATGATCCCGCCGCAGTTCCAGTCGCTCTCTTGCACGGTGATCTGGTCGCCCAGCGCGCCTACCAGCTCGTCGCGCACGGCAGGTGGAAGCCCGCGGAACTCGATCGCTGCACGATCGCTGCGGATTGCCTCGACCCGGACCGCCTGCTTATCTGCATAGATGCCGGTGAACCCGTCGAGGTAGGGCAGCCCTTTGTGGTAGTAGTCGGGGTTCTTCACTCCCTTGATCGACTGTCCGGTTTCGATCGCGGCGAATTTGAAAGGGCCCGATCCCAAGATGTTTTTCTCATACCAGCGGGGATCCTTGTCGAGGATCTCCTTCTTGTAGATCCAGCTGAAGGGGTCGGCGAGCGCCGGCAAGAACGCAGCGGTCCCGAATTTCAGGTGAAACACCACGGTCGTCGGGTCGGGCGCTTCGACCGTGTCGACCATCATGTAATGGCTCTCCCGCGGGCTCAGCGTGCCTTGGGACGGATGGATGATCTTGTTCCAGCTTGCCGCCACGTCGGCAGCGGTCAATGGCGCGCCGTCGTGGAACTTGACACCGTCACGAATCTTAAAGGTGTAGGTCCTGCCGCTGTCGCTCGGCTGCGGCACCGCCGCACACAGATCGCAGACGAAGTCGGTCGTCGATGACGGGTTGTTTGGATCGACGCGGACCAGCACGCTGTAGAAGGGCGCGGCCGAATGCACGGTCGCGAAGGTGCCCTCGCGGTGGGCGTCGAAGCTCGGCGGCGCGTCCGCCGGGATCATGAAGATTAGCGAGCCGCCGTATTTCGGTGTCTCGCCGGCCGCCGCAGGCGCCGCCGCGCCGAGCATCGCGGCCAATGTCGCCGCTCTGAACGCCACCCTCGCCTCCCGGTATTTATTTAACGAGCCATATCGTCGCCAAGTCCTGATTCAGATAATGACGTCGCAAACACGTTGCAGCCCACGCCTGCAGCAGGGCCCTGGAAATGCTTAATCCCCAGATGAACAGTCGGGGCGCCGTGAAGCATCGTCCCCGCTCCGCAAGCGTTGCCGAGCCAAAGATTTCGCCTGACTCTCTGCTGGAGGGAGATGGATTCGAACCATCGATCCCCAGTTGCGATAGGCCAAGTGCGAACTCCTGAGGGCCGATCACCCGGGCGAAAATACCTGCACTCATTAGGTTTGGGCATATTATTCAACGCAGGCGCCTACGTCTGGACGTCCGAAATCGGCGAGGTCTTCGCCGCGAGCACGCCGGCGCGACGGCTCGAAACCAGGGCCTGGCCCAGCCCCTGCACGACTCCGCCATGGATCTGGCCCTTGAGGCCGATCGGGTTCACCACCGTCCCGACGTCAACCTGCCGCGCGGAACCGGAAGTTCGAATCCACCTCCCTCCAGCGGCGAGTCCGCTGCGAACCTTCGGCGCGGTTGTGACGGATCCTTGCCTGTTGTGCGTACTTTTCCGCGCGGGTTTGCGGCTGCGCCGGCAAGCGCGCACCTCCATCGGATGCGCTCGCAGCCTACGTCGAAGCGACAGAGCGAGCTTTCGGAGCAGATATCGATTACACCGTGGAGTTCGGGGTCGAGATCGGTGAGTGCCGCGGCGTGTTCGGGTGCCGCGGCGGGTGATCCAAGGGCTACTGCCGGAGCGGCCCACCCCGAGCCGTGCGTAGAGGCGAACTACCCCCAGCGGACCCGGTTCGAGTGCATCGCCGAGCGGAAGCTGCGACGGCGCCAATTGACCGAGGATGGGAATGTGGAGATTAGCGGGCGGGATTTGCGGGAGAAATCACGATAGCGCCCTATTTCTCGGTTTGGCTCGCGCTGACAGGGCGCCGAAACAATCGTAACCAGGCGAACGCTCACCCAAGACATCCTCTTCGGCATGAACATTTTGACCTTGGCGGGCTTCGTCGTGATGGGCCTCAGCCTCACCCTACACCGCATGGCAGCGGCTGGCCGGCCTTTGAGCGTTGCCCTGATGTGCGCTGGGACCGCGCTGGTGTTCATTGGGCTCTACGCAGGCAGCTTGTTGTCAAATTAGCGAGATTTCCGGGTCGGAAGCGGCACACATGCAGGGAGACGGCCGCCGGTTGGTCGTCTTATATGGACCATTCACAAGGAAGCCGCCGCCATTCGGGCAGCCTGCAACAGGAAGGCTCAGGAAGAAGAACAGCTGAACGTCTTGCCTTTTAGGCGAGCGGTTTAGGTTTTTCGGGTTTGATGCCAACACAGGCAGTTGCCGGATAGCCGTACGGGAGAGAGACGAACGAGGAAGAGGATCCGTGATCTCCCCCTGGCGCGCCCTTGCCGCTTCACCGAGCGCTCCGGGAGCCGGAAGTTCGAATCCGTCCCCCTCCACCGGAGAGTCGCTTGCGAACTTGACTTCCCACGGAAACTGCGATGAGACCAGATGCCCACGGATACTGGCGCCATCCGCTTCCTCTCCCTGGCAAGACCCGCCTTCAAACACGTGCGTCGGATGAGTGCACAAAGTCGCGAACCAGGCTCCGCGAGTTTGGCCATGAACCGAGCCCGCGCCGGCGCGCACGGTCCACGAATGCACCGCTGCCTGGAATTCGCGATCGGGGCATACGCAGCTCGTTTCTACTTACCGCAGTATCCGGATTAACCCCCGCGCCAATGAAATTCGCCGCAAGCACCCCCGCATTTGAGCGCGCGCTTTCCGTCGAGATCGCGGCGAGCGAGCAGATACGCATGCGGGTGCTCGCCGGGACGCTCGCGATCCTGTTTCTTGGCGATCAGCTATTGTTTCTGTTCGCGCGCGAGACTCTCGAGCAGTTCGCTGGGAGATTACTTCCCACCTGGCTGCCCCTCAAGGTGTTCGGGCCGTTCCTGGCTTACGAGATCGTGGCGCTGGTCGTGCTCCGCTACCGGGGTGGGCGCGGCAAGAGCATGCCGACAGCCGCGAGGTTCGCCAACGCGGTCATCGAGACCAGCCTACCGACGGTCATTCTGTGGTGGATGAATCAATTCACAAGCCCGCTCGTCGCATTCGGTGCGTGGCCGACGCTGCTGTACTTCGTCTTTATCATCGCCTCGACCTTGCGTCTGGACTTTGTGCTTCCAGCATTCACCGGAGCCGTTGCGGCAGTCAGCTATCTGGGAATGGCGTGCTGGGTCCTGTCGTTCGGCGCCGTCGTGGCTAATCCAATCGGCCATGTCAGCAAGGCCGCGATGATGGTCGTCGCTGGCGTGGTAGCGGGCCTTGTAGCGCTGCGGCTGCGCGCAAAGTTCCGCTACGCAGTCGAGCAAGCGGCCACGCGCGATCGCGTCACCAACCTTTTCGGCCAGCACGTTTCGCCGGCGGTCGTCGATCGCCTGCTTGCAAGTCCAGCGGACTTCACGGGTGAGACGCGCAAGATCTGCGTGATGTTTCTCGACATTCGGAATTTTACGGCGAACGCCCACAGCAAGCGGCCCGAACAGGTTGTCGAGTTCCTCAATGCCACCTTCGGCTTCATGATCGAGTCGATCGACCGACAGGGCGGCTTCATCAACAAATTCCTCGGCGACGGCTTCATGGCGATCTTCGGCGCGCCGCTTGAGGACCCTGCCGCCGCTCATCATGCCGTTGCCGCGGCACAAGAGATCCTTGTGGAGATCGACCGGCGCGACCTCGCCGACGGTGCGTGGCCGCTGCGGGTTGGCATCGGGCTGCACATAGGCGACGCCGTCACCGGCAATGTCGGTTCGCCGCGGCGCAAGGAGTTCACTGCGATCGGCGACACCGTGAATCTTGCTTCGCGGCTCGAGCAGCTCACGAAGGAACACAACGCCCGCCTCATCGTGTCCGATGCGATAGTTGCGGCAATCGGCAACGCAGCCGGGACCGCGACGAAGCTCGGCGCAGCGACCTCGGCGCAGCGACTGTGAAAGGCTACGCCGAGCCGGTGAACATTTGGCGACTGGGTTGAAGCCGGCACTGAGGATAGCGCGACGACGGCCAACGGCTGTGGAACTGCCACCCCGGTATTTGGGTGGACCTCGCCAGATTCCCTGGCTCCCGGTTCACGATCGTCTGGTTTACTAGCGTTTACTGAGTTTTACCGAGCTTAATTAGGTATCGATCGCAAGGCATTCCAGTTTCCCATGATACCAGGGAACCTATCGCGAGGCTACCATGAAGGATCTGAAAGTCGATTGGCGGAGATGGACACCAGTCGAAAGAGCCGTCGCCATGTTGATTGCCTTAGGGATGCCGGCGCTGTTCCCAGCGCTGCTCTTTCTAGGCGCAGGATAATTCGGCCAAAGTTTCACCTATACGGATCACTGGGCATCATCCTGAAGGATGCTTACATGACTGTAGTTATCGGACCAGTTCTCAAGCGTGCCGACGGGTACGAATTCGACACTTGGACGGCGGGTAAAGAGGTGGCCCGCGGCTATCGTTATCGGCGGATTGAAGACGCACATTACGCGCGAAACGCCGATATCAAGGCATCCGCGCAGGCTCGCGCCCCGGCGGCGATCGTCTGCCAAACCCTCGACGAGTTCATCGTGAAGCTCACGGAGGATGGCTACCCCATCAATGACGTCTATCTCGCTGCCAAGACTCCGTGGTTGCAACGCCAGTTGCGCAATCCGCTCGGGCTCGGCGATCGGCCATTCGTTGTCGGCCGGCGGCCTGTTGCAGGGGAAGAGCTGCCGCCCCGGCAGCCAGATCTCATGCTCGACGACACCGGGCCGTTCAGGCTATCACGAAATCACTTCATGATCGAGCAGCGCCATGAAGCTTGTCATGTGCGCGACCTCCGCAGCACCCTTGGAACAATCGTCAACGGTCAGCCCATCGGCGATCACTTCTGCAGCGATGATGTTCTACTGCGAGCTGGAGAGAATGAAGTGATTGCCGGGGGCGCGGGGTCGCCCTTTGTCTTCTCCGTGTCCATACCTGGACCGCTGGTATCTGCCTCGCGTTGGACCGGCAAAGCGTCCTCGTATTCCGAGGGTCGGCCATTGATTCCGATTTGATCTCGGCCATTCCGATTCGAAGTCGGCCACCCTTCGGTGGTGGCAAGCGATCGACCGCGGGGCAGTGGATGTCGGCGAAATCGACCATTTTTTATCGGAATTGGATTGGGATCAGGATTTGATCCGGTTTTGGCACAGCAAAACCCGGCCTTGGTCGGGAAATGGATCGGTGAAATCGAAGGTCAGCATTTGTCAACCGATAGTAGCCGTCCGTTCATCTCCCCGATCGCCGCTTCGCCGCTCTCGTTCTGCCACAGGATGTCGGCGCGCCCGTCGCCGTTGAAGTCGCCGGTGCCTTTGGCGTGCCAGCTCGGCCCGGGGTTGCCGGACAGCCGCCACGCGTCAGGTTCGCGACGGACTCTCCCCTGGAGGAGGCAGTCTTGAGCGAACTCGTCTCTGAAGCCAAATTCCCTGCTAGCTGGGAAAATACAGGGAATTTTGTTCCTCTAGGCCTTCGAGTGCGACTATTGGCTCGGAATGCAGCACCAAATTCAATGGGTTACAACACAATTCCCTGCGCATCGGAACAGGGAATTTATTGCGGCCTTGCAGGGAATTAAATCAGGTCATCAGGGAATTTATTTGCCAGATCAGGGAATCCCGCGCTGGCCGCCATTTCACTGCGACGTAAACCGGTTATCCGAGCACTCGCCCACGATGAACAGGGTGCTGGAGAAGATGAGCTTCACCCATGCGGAGCTGGAGTCGATCGCGGGATCCACTGGCCACGTGATGTCGACGTCAATTCGGTCGCACGCGGCTGAGGATAACGTTCGTCCGGCGGCGGCTCCTGCAACTCTCGATACAATCGTAGCGCGAACAGAAGAGCGAGCGTGCCGACAAGAACCCAGGTAAGAGGCGAAGGTGCGATCGCGGTCGCCGCCCAGGCGACGACCGAAAACAAGCTCAAGGTGACGGCGATCGAGATAAGACCAGCAAAGAAGCGGTGATCGTCCCGTCGCCACCCTTGTACCCAGAGAGCGGCGGTTGCCGCGACGAGCCCCACGCCGCTTGCCAACATCAGCAGGTTGGGCACCGGTAGCCTTCTGTCTCTGGCGGCAGGGCCGAAGCCCGGGAGAGCAGCTATGACGCCTTTGCCGTAGTCGCGGTCAGCATGTCCGCCTTGCGGTTGAGCGCTGCGATCAGGCCATCGATGCCCTGGCTCTTCAGGATCGCGGCAAATTCGGAGCGGCGGGTCGCCACCTCGCTGATCGCGCCGTCGAGATAAATGTCGGAGATCAGCCAGCTGTCGCCGTTGCGGCGCATCATGTAGTCGACGTTGACCGGCTCGCCGTTGGTCTTGACGATCTGGCTGCGCACTATGACGCCGGCGACGGCGGGCTGCTCGCCGATCACCTGCAGCTTCTGTCCGGCGTAGCTGTCAAAGCGGTCGGCGTAGATCGCTGAGATATAGCGCCCGAAGCTCTCCGTCACCTGCTGCCGTTGGGCTTCGCTCAGAGTGGCCCAGGACGGGCCGACCGACAACCGGGCCATCGACGGGATGTCGAAAGTCCTGCGAATGACCGGCTCCAGCTGCGTAAAGCGCCCGCTTTGCCCGAGGGTGCGGCCATTCTTCATCGTGCTGAGCAGCGCCTCGTAGAGGCCCTGCACGGTGTCGCCACCGCTCGCCGGCGCGGCATGCACCGGGTAGGAAAGCATCGCGAGGCCGATCCCAGCGCCGAGAGCTACGGCTTTCCACACCGGCGTTTTCGATACTATCGGCTGTCGCACGGCTTGGTCCTCCTATTTGCGCCAATCGTTGTTGCCCACGCGCTTTGTTGCATCCGATCGATCGCCGCTCATTGACGGGGCGCAAAGAATTCGCGAAAAGCGCTTCCGCCTCGTGCGCCGGAGACAGTGCTGCCGCAACCGCCCCCGGCTGCCGGCCGGGCGAGCTCAAGCCTACGGGCCAGTCCAGACAAGCCCGCTTCCAGCGCGGCCGCATCGACCTGATAGGCCGCCATCACGGCCAGGATCATCGGATCGGCCAGAAGATCGGTCAGCGTCAGCTCGCGGTCATTCATCGCGGTGCCCCTCGGGTAAGGGTGGAAATCGGCTAGCGCATGCATTATATTCAAACGGAACTGAGCGGTAACACCCTATATACTGATCGGTAAGTAACATATCAAGGGAAGAAGGTGAAAATGACCGCGTCAACCACACGGCCGGCCGCCGATCGGCAGGGCACCAGCCCGCCCCCGCGCGAGCGCATCCTCGCAGCCGCCCGCGAGCTGTTCTATCGCCGCGGCATCCATGCCGTCGGCGTCGACGCGATCGCCGAGGCGGCCGGCACCAACAAGATGACGCTGTATCGCCACTTCGCCTCGAAGGATGTGCTGGTCGCCGCGTGTCTCAGCGAGCTCACGCAGGAATTCGACGCTGCCTGGGATGCGCTCGCCGCCGCCCATGCGGGCGATCCGCAAGGCCAGCTCCTGGCCTGGCTTCGCCATGTCGGTGACTTCAAGGAGAACGAGGCCGAGCGCGGCTGTGCACTCGCCAACGCTGCGGTCGAGCTGCCGGACCCGGATCATCCGGCGCGGCGTGTCATCCGCGAGTATAAAACCGCGGTCCGCGAACGGCTTATTCGCCTGTGTTGCGATGCCAAGCTCGCCGATCCCGAGCGTCTCGCCGATGAAGTCTTCCTGCTATGCGAGGGCGCCCGCATTACCGCCCAAAGCGTCGGGTCCGAAGGACTTTCCTCGCGGCTCACCGGAATGATCGAGGCGCTGGTCGCCGATCATGCCCGACGCCACAAGCAGGGTGAATTGCACGGCGGAGTCATGCACAGCCGTCGGTAGAGCTGGACCTCGAAACTTGTACCTGAAGTAGCTGCTGCGCAGACTCGCCATCGGTCCCGTCTCGCGGATTGGTGGGCACCGAGGGAATCAAATATCAAAAACTATTCCGTTCCCTCGGAGGGACCGAGGGTTCGAATCCGTCTCCCTCCAGCGGAGAGTCGGGTGCGAACTCGGTTCGGACCTCAGTTGCGACTATTCTTGAGAGTGCGACCGCGGCGGATTCCCTTGCGGTACAACCGGGCGAGCATCCGGACTTCATTGCGGGAAGTCCTGCACCGCGTTCCATCGGTCGAGGTTGACTTCCCGGCGGTACTCGCGCGCGCCAAGGAGATTGTCCTGAAGTCGCGCAACAGCTCGAAACCTGGCTCGCCGCGATCCGCAATCTCACATTGCTGCGCGGCCACGCGCGTTTCGAAAGCCGCAATGGGGGACGGGTTCCGCTTCCGGGTCGGCGACGCACGACTTCAACGATGTGTTCTGTCGTCTTCCCGCACTCTGATCCGCATCGGCCGTTGCAGTACTCACTGAACGGCTTGGGGCTAGCGGTACGCGAGATACTGGGGAAAGTAGGATTCCGCGAACTCATGCAGCGCGGTGCCAAAGGCGGCGTCTTTCACCTTGAGACTCGGTAGGTCGAGCGGAGCTCGCGACCACGGGGATTGCGGCGGACAGTCCCTCCGAGTGCGACGGTCGCGAGCTGCAGGCCCCAGCAGCTTCCCCATGTGGGTAGGCCCGCCGTAAACGCTGCCCACGCAAAATCGATTTGCCGCGTCACCTCGAGCGTCCGTTCATGCCATCGCAGCACCGGGCGGTCTTGACGAAGAGATGCCCATCCAATATCCGGGGGCGACAACCGGCGCTGTCTCCTGGAGAATGCGTCGCATCCAGCCTTTGCAAGAGAGACCTCCATGCCGGACGATCCCTTCGTCAGTGTCGCTGCACTCTCCTCGCTCGGTCCGATACGCTATCTCGATGCGCGCGATCAGGCGACGTTCGACGCCGGCCACGCGGCCGGCGCGGTGCGTGTGCCGGTCGATGAATGGGATACTGCCGCCAAGGCGGCCGACGCAGGATTTAACAAGATCGCGTACTGGAATCACGCGCTCGGTGCGCTCGGTGTCGATCCTTCGGCCATCGCCGTGACCTATGACGGCGGCCAGATGACCAACGCCGCGCGAGTATGGTTCATCTTGCAGTATTTCGGCATCAGGGCGGTCATCCTGAATGGCGGATGGCCCGCGCTTTCCGCAGCGGCCGGACTGCCGCCGGGTGCCGGGCCTGCGAAAGGCCCTTTCCAGGCCGTTCCCGGCGCTGGCTCCGTAGGCTTGATCGATCGCGAGACCCTCAAGCGTCAGCTTGACGGCGACGCGCATGTCTTCGACACCCGCACCCGCGCGGAGTTCACCGGAGAGGACGCGCGCAACCGTACTCGCAGCGGGCATCTCCCGGGCGCCCGGCATCTGTCACACACTGATCTGTTGGACAATGGCGTTGTTCGTCCGGCACCGGCTCTGCGAAACATGTTAGAATGCGCAGGATTCGGCGCGGGCGATCACATCGTCACCCATTGCGAAGGCGGCGGGAGAGCGGCGTTGGGAGCAGCCGCGGCGGTGCGCGCCGGCTATGACGACGTCCGGGTCTACTACCTCAGCTTCGCGGATTGGGTGCAGGACGAGAGCTGCCCGATCGTACGCGATTAGACGAACAACCGGATCCGAGTGATCTGACCGAAGCCACTATCATCCGGACCCGCGCCTGCCATCCAGGTTGCCGGAGGGCGGGCGCCACCGCCTCGGAACATCACCGGTTCCGCGACATTCCGGGTCCATGGAAAACTGGCCATGGAAAACTGGGTAGTCTAGGTTTTGGCGTGTTGCTGAGCCATCTGAGAAGTGCGCCGAATGGCTGAGTCCGAGACCCTCGTTTTTCGCGCTTCGCTAACGTCGAAAATCTATCGGGACATCGAGATCGCAGGCACAGGCAGCCTCTACGCCCTCGCACAGGCGATTGTCCGCTCCTTCGATTTCGACTTCGACCACGCGTTCGGCTTCTACAGCAAGCTGAAGGGAAACATTTACGATTCTCCCGTCCGGTATGAGCTCTTTGTCGATATCGGAGAGGGCGAAGCTGACGCACGGAGCGTCAAGCGGATGCGTGTCATCAAGGCCTTTCCGTCGGTCGGGACCAAGATGCGATTCCTCTTCGACTACGGCGACGAATGGGAATTTCTGGTCGAGCTCGTCAAACGAAAGCCGAAGGAGCCGAAGGCCAAGCTTCCGAGGTTGCTGATCTCGGCTGGGAAGGCTCCCGCCCAATACCCCGATCCTGAGGACGAGTAACTCGCCCTCGGCGGTCAAATCGTATTCATGGTAAGGGAATCCCGCTTTGGATGATCTTGCGGTTCAATCAGTGTATAATACGCTTCTGGGAAATATTCTAGAGCGCCGCGTGTCCAGTATCCGCGGTTGGCCCCGACATCTATTATGTGTCTAGGCGAAAAACCACGAGCTTTCAAAGCAGCGAAAAATCGGTGCAGTGGCGTTTCGTTGAGACGGATGAGACGAAGACCGAAAAGACCGAGCCCAGCCTGTATCACGCCTTTAACTAAAGCGAGATGTTCAGGATCTTCTTACGCGAAAGGATGGTAAGATTCAGTGGATCGGAGCGGGCGTTAGTAACGCACCAGGAACCCTGCCTTTCACGATTTCTTATCGTGATGTCTCCAGCTCCTTTGCTATTTCGTCCGAGTCGGCAGAAGGTTACGGCATGCGACAAATTATGGTGCCCGTGTTGACACTAAACGAAGTCGTTCGAACAAGTCGCGCCCCGTTTCCCGAGATGGTTAAGATTGATGCTGAGGGATTTGATCTGAGGGTGATCGAGGGAAGTTCAGATTTACTCGGAAAGACTGATATTTTTCTCCTGAAAGCACTTATTTTTCGATCCAATACTGATAAAACCGAAAAACAATTGAGGAAATCTTGGGATAATTTAATCGATACCGCAATAGATGTCATGTCCCACGCAGATTATCATATCATTGATATTACTGATCTCAACAGAAGCCCGAAATACGGAGTGCTTTGGCTCTGCGAGGTAGCGTTTCTTCGAAACGAATCTTCGCTTCTGGCCGGAATTGATTCCTACGAATAGTATTAACGACTTCAAGCCTCACCGACCGAAGTGCGGCGGCTTGCCACGCGGCGACCTCACCGGACTTCATGGCGCTTCGCCAATGAGACCTATACGATCTTAATACTATAAATTCGCTAGGCGCCCCGCTCGGCTTTTTCTCTTGCGCAGTCATCTGGGTGCCGTCCTATAGGCGCGCCAGTTGCAATATGCGCTAAGCAAAACGCGCTTGTGAATTTTTTGTTATAGATATCCTCGTATTCAAACTCCGCGAGAACCTGAATCGAAAAGTTGGTCTTCAACAATTTATCGAAACGGTCCTGCGTTAACGTCAAATCAGGGGCAGATAGCGCCGTAGAAGGCTCATCCCGCTGTCCCAGGTTGGTCAATATGTAGTATGAAGGTGCCTTGCGCCGGCGATCAGCGTCGGGCGGGAGGGACCTGGGGTGGCTAGG
>WNFJ01077324.1_pt5 | contig 12092 bp, 11 predicted proteins | sample 5400461 | NCBI WGS metagenome assembly WNFJ01 (sample SAMN13153349, study PRJNA577476) | soil metagenome | isolation source: 115 cm saprolite on Douglas fir-dominated hillslope | place: USA:California | collected 2013-09-17
CGATCCGCGACCAAAGAACGTTCCCGACTATTGGTTCGAACCGCCGGAAGTATTAGCAACCAAGGTTGGCCTAAATCGTTTCGTCTGGAATCTCCAATGGCCGCATCCTGACACGCTGGCCTATAGCTTTCGCGGCACGCCCCTCGATTACATCGAGTACACGTTGCCCGATCATGCGGTCGCGGACAACACGCCCGTCAATCAACCGCCAGGGCCGCTCGCCGTGCCGGGACGCTACGACGTTGTGCTAACAGTTGACGGTCACACGTACCGACAACCCTTGATCCTCACCCTCGATCCGCGCGTGCATGTGTCGCAAAATGATCTCGAAGCGCAACTTGATCTCGCAAAACGGATGGATGCGTGGATGAATATGAGTTACCGCGCTTACAACGAGGTTGGCAGATTGCGCGCCGCTTTGGACGTGACTACTAAGAAGCTGCCGGGCGATTCACAGATGCTTACGCTGGCAAAGGAACTCGCGGAGATTCAGAACGGCACGAACGCTGTTCCCGGCTTCGGCTTCGTAAACCGCGACCTCGCGAGGTTCGTTACGATGATTCAGAGCGGCGATATGCGTCCGGCAACATCTGCCGGCGAAAGCGCCGCGATCGCATGCAGCGCTCTAAAAAACGATCTGGCGCGATGGCGACAGATTAACCAGGAAAAGTTGCCGAACCTAAACGCAGTTCTGAAGCAGAACAAGATCGAAGCATTGCGGACGGTTACTGTCCAGGATGATCCCAAGTGTCCAAATCAGTAGAATTGCCGAAAATGACTGAACGCCGCCGACATCGTGAAATTCCGGAGGAGCATCGCGCAGCGCAACACCTTGACAACGAGCGCACCTTTCTCGCCTGGGTGCGCACCAACGTCGCACTCATCAGTCTCGGATTTGTGCTGGCCCGGCTGGGCCCTTCCCTTAGCGCAGCGGGCGCAGTTAACGCCGGCCGAATCGCGGCGAAAACGCTCCCTCTTGGCATCGTCCTGGTGGTCTTTGGAGCTCTAGTTACACTGCTGGCGGCCTTGCGTTACGACAAAGTCAATCGCGAGATCGAAGCTGGCTGTATAAAGACGGACCGTGCGCTGGTCTGGTGTATCGCGCTCGCGATCGCGCTATTGTCGGCGGCGGCGGTCGCTTACATGCTGGCTGAATAGGACTAGGCCATCTACTCCAAGATTACCTCGGCGTTTCGCGGCTTGATGTGCCCGATGCGACATCCGTCACGGCGCCGAGACTGGCGCTGGAAACTAGTCTCGCGTATTTTGCCAGCACGCCATGCTGGTAACGCGGAGGAGGCGGACACCAGTTGGCTCGACGGCGTTGCAACTCTGCTTCTGTAAGGTTCACTCGCAGCAGGCGCGACTCAGAATCGATGGTGATCGAGTCGGCTTCTTCGACGAGCGCGATTGCTCCGCCAACTGCCGCCTCGGGCGCAACGTGTCCTACGACGATGCCATACGTGCCGCCGGAAAATCGTCCATCGGTGATCAGGCCAACCGAATCACCGAGTCCGGCGCCGATGATCGCGGAGGTTGGCGCCAGCATCTCGCGCATGCCGGGCCCGCCCTTCGGCCCTTCGTAACGAATGACGATAATGTCGCCAGGCTTGATTGCTCCGGAAAGGATCGCCTGCAAACAGTCCTCTTCGGAATCGAATACTCGCGCTGGGCCGGTGATGCGATGGTTTTTCACGCCGGTGATCTTCGCTACTGCTCCTTCGGTGGCGAGATTGCCTTTCAAAATCGCGAGATGGCCCTGCGGATAAATTGGATTGGCCCACGGATGAATCACATCCTGATCAGCACGCGGCTCTTCCGGCACGTCGTTTAGCACTTCAGCCACAGTTTGGCCACTAATTGTGAGCGCATCGCCGTGAAGTCTGTCGTGAATCAAGAGCATCTTCATCACTTGCGGAATTCCGCCCGCTCGATGCAGATCAGTGGCGACATAACGTCCGGAAGGTTTCAGATCGCAGAGCACCGGAACGCGCGCACGAATTTCTTCAAAGTCGTCAAGAGACAACCGCACATCGGCCGCGTGTGCTATGGCCAACAGATGCAGCACCGCATTGGTTGAACCGCCAACCGCCATCACAACCGCGATCGCATTTTCAAAAGCCTTTCGCGTAAGAATCTGTCGCGGCAGGATTTGTCCGTGAACTGCTTTCGCGAGTACTTCGCCAGAGCGCGCTGCGCTGTCGGCTTTCTCTTCATCTTCCGCCGCCATCGTGGAAGAAAACGGCAGACTTAGACCCATCGCTTCGATGGCGGACGACATTGTGTTCGCGGTGAACATGCCACCGCACGAGCCGGCGCCTGGACACGCGCGCCGTTCGACTTCGAATAACTCGTTTTCGCTGATGCGATGCGCGGAGTATTGCCCGACGGCTTCAAATGCGCTCACTATGGTAAGGTCTTGTCCGTTGTAATGGCCGGCCTTGATGGTGCCGCCGTAAACAAAAATGGAAGGGATGTTCAGGCGCGCGATTGCGATCATCGCTCCCGGCATATTCTTGTCACAGCCACCAACTGCCAGCAGACCATCAACGCTCTGCGCCTGACAAACGGTCTCAATCGAGTCGGCGATCACTTCACGCGAAACAAGACTGTACTTCATGCCTTCGGTGCCCATCGAGATGCCGTCGCTGACAGTGATCGTCCCGAACACCTGCGGCATCGTCCCTGCTTGTTTCAATGAAGCGACCGCGCGATCCGTAAGAAGATTCAGTCCCATATTGCAGTGCGTGATGGTGCTGTAGCCATTCGCGACCGCAACTATTGGTTTGTCGAAATCGGCATCGTTAAAGCCTACCGCTCGCAGCATGGCACGATTCGGCGCGCGCTCGACTCCGTGAGTTATGGTTCGGCTTCGGATATTGTCGTTCGGCATGATTGAGATGGGGTCGTTAGCTAGAAGCACTTTTTCTTGAATCCAGGCGTTCACGCCTGGGGAAAAATGGCGCGATTTGTTAACCAGCCTCCTTTTTAGGAGGCTTTGCCTGCTGCTTAAGCAACCAGTCGAGAAGCCCCATAAATGGGGCTCAAAATTAACGCGATTCAACGACCCCAGGCGTGAACGCCTGGGCTAGAGAAAAGCTCTTATTGCCTTTGTCACGCCTAATGTCTACCAAATGAAGCCAGTGTGCGTATCGGCGATCGCGACCTGAGGTAGCATCGAAAAAAGCTTGTTGAATCTCTTCAGTGATAGGTCCACGCGAGCCAGAGCCGATCGGTATGGTGTCAACTTCGCTGATCGGCGTCACTTCCGCGGCTGTGCCCGTGAAGAACGCTTCATCAGCCGAAAGCAGATCTTCAAGCTCTAGGGCTTTGACTTCAACTCGGTAACCGAGATCGCGAGCGATCTGCAATACCGCGTCGCGTGTGATACCGAGCAGAATTGAGTGGCGGTCGTCGTTGGTTAGCAACTGCCCCCCGCGTACGATGAAGAGATTTTCACCTGACCCTTCGGCCAGATTACCTTCCGAATCCAGCAGCAAGGCTTCGGCGTAACCGCGATCGACCGCGTCGCGCACCGCCAGCATCGAATTGAGATATTGGCCGCAGGCCTTGGCGGTGGTTGGCATCATGCGCGAATTAAACTTGCGCCACGGCGAGACGGTCACGCGCACGCCCTGCTCGAGTCCGGCAGCGCCCAAGTAAGTCGCCCACGGCCACGCCAGAATGACGACTTCGACGGGACAATTGCGCGGATGCACGTTGAGGCTGCCGCTGCCGAAATAGCAGATTGGCCGGACGTAACAACTGTTGAAGTCATTTCGTCGAATGACCTCGCACACCGCTTCGCTCAATCCCTCTTGCGTGTAAGGAATCTCAAGCCCGTAGATTTCCGCGGATGAATAAAGACGATCAAGATGCGCGTCGAGACGAAAGACTGCCGGCCCATCCGGCGTTTCATAGCAGCGCATCCCTTCAAAGACACCGCTGCCATAATGCAGTGCGTGTGCGGAGACATGCGTGGCGGCCGCGGCCCACGGAACCACGTTGCCATTCATCCAGACCCATTTGCTTTGCTCGAATGACACAGGTTTATCTCAGACCGCCCAAAGTGATTGATCCGGATCGGAATGAAGTGGCAGGTCCTCGCCGCTGAGCCAATCGCTGCGCCTCTGCGCGCAAATGTCGAGCGCGACTGTATCCTCGAGGGCTTCGGATGAATGTTCGACTCCGGGCGGGATATTGAGCATCTGGTTTGCCGATATAGTTACCGCGCCGCTCGGCAAATAGAACCGCCATGCTCCCTCAAGGACGAGGATCATCTCTTCGTTGTCATGACTGTGCGAATGCGTGATCGCGCCTTCCTTAACTTCGACTCTGGCCACAGTGATGTTCTCGCCAACCGCAACTTTTCGCTGATAGAGATCGCTAATCTCCTCCCCGGTCATCGAATCCCAATCGTAGAATCCCATCGTTCGTTCATCCTTTCAATTGCGCCACAGAGGCACAGAGACACAGAGAGACCGATACAGGAAAACTCCTCATCAGTTCCCTTTAATCTCTCTGTGACTCCGTGTCTCTGTGGCATTCCCTTTTTTGAACCCATCTAGTTCTTTGCTTTATCAACCAGCCGGCCTTCGGCCAGCCAGGGCATCATCTCGCGCAGTTGCGCGCCGACGCGTTCGATCTGGTGCTCGCGAGTTTGCCCTTCAAGTTCTCGAAAGCGCGTGCGACCATTGCGATTCTCTTTCATCCATTCGTTGGCGAACGCGCCTGATTGAACTTCGGCCAGCAGACCTTTCATGCGGCGCTTCGTCTCGTCGTTGATCACCACGGGTCCGCGCGTCATATCGCCGTACTGGGCCGTGTTCGAGACTGAATAGCGCATCTCAGAAATGCCGCCTTCGTACATCAGATCGACGATCAATTTCATTTCATGTAGGCACTCGAAGTAAGCCATCTCCGGCGCATAGCCGGCTTCGACCAGCGTTTCGAAACCGGCTTTGATAAGCGCGGTCAAGCCGCCGCAGAGCACGGCCTGCTCGCCGAACAAATCTGTTTCGGTCTCTTCGCGAAAATTCGTTTCGATAATCCCCGCGCGACCGCCGCCAATAGCTGAGGCGTATGCGAGCCCCACCTCTTTCGTGGCGCCGGTCGGATCCTGATGAACAGCGAGCAGACACGGCACACCCGCACCGCGTTGATATTCGCGCCGCACCAGATGCCCCGGCCCTTTCGGCGCCACCATGAAAACATTCACGTCATCGGGCGGTTTGATAAATCCGTAATGAATCGAGAAGCCATGCGAGAACGCGAGATATTTTCCCGGCGTCATTGATTCGGCGATCTCGCGCGCGTAAACGTCAGGGGCGAGTTCATCCGGAACGAGCATCATCACGATGTCAGCTTCCGCGGCTGCCGTCGCCACCGGTTGTACATGCAAGCCGGCGGCTTCGGCCTTCGCAAACGACGGGCTGTCCGGCCGCAAGCCCACGGTGACGTTGCAGCCTGAGTCGCGCAGGTTGTTGGATTGAGCGAAGCCCTGACTGCCGTAGCCGATAACGGCAATCTTCTTTTCACGCAAAGCGGCGACGTTGGCGTCTTTGTCGTAATGAATCTTCATCGTACTTTATCCCCTCCCATTTTGGAGTGCGCCGGCAGAGCGAAGCGGCGACGGCGCTTTTGATCTATCTTTTTTCATCCTGGAGATAGCGCAATATCCAAAGCGCCGTCGCCGCTTCGCTCTGCCGGCGCCCTCCAATCTCAATGCGCAGCGACCGCAAACACCTCTTCCTCTTCAGCGGGCGGAACGGCCTCCACGTTCGACAAGCGACCGATCGCAATGCGACCCGTGCGCGTGATCTCGTGAATACCCAACGGCTTCAGCATCTCGATGAAAGCTTCCACTTTCTCTTTGTTGCCCGAAGCCTCCACAACGATCTGCTCGTGCGAGATGTCGACGACCTTGGCGCGAAAAACGCCAACCAGATTCAGCACTTCTTGTCGCTGCAATCCCTGCTGGGCGTTCACGGTAATCAACGCCATTTCGCGCTCGATGTGTGGCCGCGTCGTGACATCTTGGACGTCACGCACGCGCGCGAGCCGCGCGCACTGTTTACAGATTTGATCGATCGTGCGATCGTCGCCACGCGTGACGATCGTGACCCGCGCCCATTGCGGGTCAAGCGTAGCGCCTACCGAAATCGTTTCGATATTGAAACCGCGCGCGCTGAACAACCCGACGATCCGCGAAAGCTCGCCCGGCTGATCAGCAACGACGATGGAAAGCGTGTGGTTCATTGCCAATTTCCGATTGCCAATTGTCGATTTGAAAACCGATAACCCAATCGCCAATTGGCAATCGCCAATCGGCAATCCTCAGACTCCTTCGCTCTGAAAAATCATGTCGCGCGAGTTGGCTCCCGCCGGCACAATGGGAAAGACGTTTTCTTCTTTTTCCACTACTACATCAATTACTGAAACGCCATCATGCGCAAGCGCCGCTTCCAGCACCTCGGATAACTCTTCCGGGTGAGTGGCGCGCCGGGCAAACGCTCCATAAGCCTCCGCGAGTTTGACGAAGTCGGGCGCGACTGAGATATCAACCTCTGAATAGGTCCGCTCATAAAACATTTCCTGCCATTGCCGCACCATGCCCAGATAGCCGTTGTTCATGATCACAACCTTCACCGGCAAATCGTATTGAATCGCGGTTGCCAATTCCTGGTTCGTCATCTGAAATCCGCCATCGCCGACGATCGCGACGACGAGCTGATCTCGAAAAGCCAATTGCGCGCCGATGGCCGCCGGCACGCCGAAACCCATCGCACCCAGACCGCCACTGGTGATCCATTGCCGCTCTCGTTTGAAAGGATAGAACTGCGCGGCCCACATCTGGTGTTGCCCGACATCGGTGGCGATAATTGCTTCGCCGCCGGTCAAACGATGCAGCTCGCGAATGACGTGCTGGGGCTTGATTTGATCGCGAGAGCCCGAGAAGCGCAGGGGCTGCTCTCGCTGCCAATCGTGCAACTGGTCCCACCAAGCCCTGCGGCCTGCGATGCTGCTTTCAATCGCGTCTCGCCCGCAAGATTCAACTTCGGTGCGCACAGCTTTCAGCGCTTCCTGCGCATCGGCAATCAGCGAAATGTCAGGCGCGCGATTCTTTCCCACGTTCGCTGGATCGATATCGATGTGAATGACGCGAGCATGCGGCGCAGATCATCAAACCGCACCCCGACCGCGATGAGCAGATCGCTTTCAGCCACCGACATATTCGCCGCATAAGTTCCGTGCATGCCGAGCATGCCAAGCGACAAGGGATGCTCGGAAGGAAATCCGCCCAACCCCATCAACGTCGGCGTGACAGGCAGTTGCAATGCTTCGGCAAAGCTGCGAAGTTCTCGAGATGCGCCAGAATTGACGATGCCTCCGCCAACGTACATCACGGGCCGTCGGGCGTTCAAAATCTCTGAAGCAGCGCGACTCACCGCCCGCCTCCCCAGGGATGATTGAGGCTCCGCGAGAGGAAATCGAATGTGATCGAGTCGCGAATAAGAAGCTCGCTCCGCTGATACGTCTTTTGGAATGTCAATGACCACGGGCCCGGGTCTTCCCGTTCGCGCGAGGTGAAAAGCCTCGTGGACGATTGCCCCAAGATCGCGCACGTCGCGCACCAGATAGTTGTGCTTGACGCAGGGGCGCGTGATGCCCACGGTGTCAACCTCCTGGAAAGCGTCAGTGCCGATCAGCCGTAGTGGTACCTGGCCGGTGATGACCACGATCGGCGTTGAATCCATATAAGCGTTCGCGATGCCCGTGATTGCGTTGGTCGCGCCCGGCCCGGATGTGACCAGCGCTACACCCACGCGGCCCGAAGCGCGCGCATAGCCTTCGGCCATGTGCACTGCGCCCTGCTCGTGCCGCACGAGGTAGTGAGTGATGCGATCGCGCGCCCGCCATAACTCATCGTAAATGTGCAGCACCGCGCCGCCCGGATAACCGAAGATCGAATCAACGCCTTCATGCACGAGGGCCTGGATCAGAATCTCGGCCCCGCGCGGTAGTTGTCGTTCCTCCGGCTCCGAAGCAAGTGGCTCACTCGGGATCAGAAGGACTGGCTGCGCGCTCATTTATTGACTTTCAGATCTGACAAATAAAGCCATCAACTCTGTTTCGTTGATGGCCTTAATGTCCGATGAGCTTCAGCTTGTCGGCACCGCGCGACAACTAAAGCTCATCGGTTAGAAATTACCCAAACCACCAAGTTACTCTACAGCTTTCGTTCCGCCTTGCCCAATTAAAAATTTTTTGCCTGTCATAAATGGTACTGCAGTCACTTGGTCGTTTAGACAGCGGACTTGTCCGCCAACTGGGAAGCGAGACCAGTCCCGCATCGATACCGATTTTTTGGGCCACAAAGTGATCCGTCTATGTTAGTATCCGCCCTTCACAAGGTAACGTTGCCGTATGGAAATGAACCAACTCGAGTTCTTTCGAAAGGTGGTCGAGGAAGGAAGCTTTTCGAAAGCGGCTGAGCGCGTCTATCGCACCCAGCCGGCGGTGAGCATCGCGATTCGGCGTCTGGAAGAAGAAATTGGCGCGCCACTGTTTGAACGATCGCAGAAAACGCCTGCCTTAACTGACGTGGGCCGGGTGGTTTACGATTACGCCAAACGGATTCTTTCGCTGCGCGATCAAGCGCTCGATGGCGTCGCCGAATTGAAATCGCTAAAGCGTGGCCGGGTCCGAATCGGCGCCAATGAAAGCACGTCTCATTACCTTCTGCCGCAACTCATTCTTGATTACCGAAAGCGTTATCCGCAGGTGAAGGTTGAAATCTTCGGTCACTCATCAGATCATTTATCGCGCGAAGTGCTGGACGGTAAGGTGGACTTTGCTTTGATGGCTTTCGAGCCGATTGACAGCGACCTCGAATCGTTTCCGGTGCTCAAGGACGAACTGGTGCTAATCATGCATCCTGATCATCCGCTGGCGAAGCGCGAGGCGGTTACTGTTGAGGAACTCGGCAAGGAATCGTTCGTCGCGCATAACGTCAAGACCGGCTCACGGCAAAGGGTAATCGAGGTTTTTGCGCAGCATCGCACTCCGCTCAACATCACGCTCGAGCTGGCGACGATTGAGACTATCAAGCGATTCGTGCATTTGAAAATTGGACTTGGGTTCGTTCCGCGGATGTGCGTGGCCGAAGAGTTGGATCGCGGAAGTCTCGCTACTGTTCCGGTTCAAGATCTAACTTATGAGCGCACGCTTTGGGTAACGCATCGTCGCGAGATGACGTTCTCGCACGCGGCTGCGGCTTTTCTCGAAGTTCTGCGGGCGATCTCGGTGCGTCTGCGGTGAGAGTTTTCGTCGGAAGTTCATCACAGAGACACAGAGATTGCACAGCGGTGCACAGAGAAAAGCCAGCAGATTGGATTAATGCAGGAGAGCAGGATGAAACTAAGGATTAAGCGTCGGGTCGTCCTTGCGGTCGCATTTGCGGCTTTGGGACTTCTCAACATTCCGTACCGCATAACCGTTTCTGCGCCGCAAACTGATCCGGCTGCATATGGACGCGCTGATGACACCAGTGTTTATAACGTCAAGAGTTTCGGCGCAAAGGCCGATGGCAGGACGCTCGACACACCGGCCATCAACAAAGCGATTGACGCAGCGGCAGCGGCTGGTGGCGGCACGGTGTTCTTCCCGGCCGGAAATTATTTGTCAGTTTCGATTCATCTAAAAAGCAACATCGCTCTGTATATCGATCAAGGCGCTACGATCATAGCCGCGAACACCTCGAAATACGATCCGCCGGAGCCGAACGAATGGGACAAGTACCAGGACTTCGGGCACAGTCACTGGCATAACAGCTTGATCTGGGGCGAGAACTTGACGAACGTTTCCATTCTCGGCCCAGGAATGATCTGGGGCAAGGGTCTGGTTCGCAGCGGCTCGCAATCGCGTACGCAGCAGCAGAACAACGCGTTGAATACTGCGCGCGCCGGCGAACCGAAGACTCCCTTCGGTTATCCGAATCCGCGCGACGCGGTCGAGCCGGGATGGGGAAACAAATCGATTAGTCTTAAGCTCTGCCGCAACGTAGTCATTCGCGACATCACGATCTTGCATGGCGGCCACTTCGCGATTCTGGCCACCGGCGTTGATAACTTGACGATAGACAATTTGAAGATCGACACGAACCGCGATGGCATCGACGTTGACGCCTGCAAAAACGTTCGTATCTCGAATTGCACTGTCAACTCGCCATTTGACGACGGCATTTGCCCCAAAAGTTCATTCGCGCTCGGTTACGCGCGCGCCACTGAGAATGTCACGATCACCAACTGTCAGGTCAGCGGTTACGATGAAGGCTCGCTGTTGGACGGAACCTACAAGCGCGCGTTCAGAAATCAGAATGGAACGTTCAGCCCGACGGGCCGCATTAAGTTCGGCACCGAATCCAATGGCGGCTTTAAGAATATTACGATCTCAAATTGCGTCTTTGAATATTGTCGCGGACTGGCGCTGGAAACCGTTGATGGCGGATTACTCGAAGATGTGACGATCAGCAACATCACGATGCGCGACATTAGTAACTCGCCCTTCTTTCTCAGGCTCGGCAGTCGTGTGCGCGGGCCGCAGGGGACGCCGATCGGGGCGTTAAGACGCGTCAACATCAACAATGTAATCGTCTATAACGCCGAACCAAGGTACGCCTCGCTCATCTCCGGAATACCCGGTCACGATATTGAAGACCTGAGACTCAGCAATATCCGCGTTTACTACAAGGGCGGGGGAACGAAAGAGCAAGCCGCGCTGGAGCCGCCCGAGAAGGAAAACGACTATCCCGAGCCGACGATGTTCGGCGAGATTCCAGCTTATGGCTTCTTCATTCGCCACGTGCGCGGACTCGAAATGAGCGACGTAGCAGTTACCTATTTAAAGGATGATGTGCGTCCAGCATTTGTCCTTTCCGACGCCAAGGCAGTTGATCTGCGCAATATTAAAGCGCGACACGGGCAGGGTCTTCCGAGTTTTGTTCTGAAAGACGTCGAAGACTTTTCAATTCAGCAGAGTCAGCCGCTGCCTGACACGAAACTCGGAACCGTGAAGCGACATCAGTTTTGATGTGAGGGTTTTCAATCGTTTGGCGGCACACCGGTGACCCAACAGGTTGGTGAAAAAAGAAAAATCGGCCACGGAGGCACGGAGTCACAGAGAAAAGACCAGTCAAAATTGATCAGGAATGCCAATGAATTCGGCCTCTCCCTGTTTGATTCCTGCTCTGTGTCTCTGTGGCCACAGTTAGTTTTTCAGCAGCCTGCTTGGTGCGGATGCTAAAGAAATGAACCTGCGGGGTCTCTTGAAGCGCAACCGCGAGATTTCAAATGGGACACAGCCATGACCACGGCGAATCGTTAACCGGGCGTCGGTTGGTTCTATCAATCTTTCTTACGCTTGGATTCGTTGCTGGTGAAGCGATCGCGGGATACTTTGCGCATTCGTTGGCGCTGCTGTCTGATGCCGGTCATAACTTCGCCGACGCGCTGGCGCTGATTATTTCCTGGTATGGAATCTGGATCGCCCGAAAACCCTCGACCCAAAAGCGCACCTTCGGTTATCACCGCGTCGGCATTCTTGCCGCATTAGTAAACGCCGTCTCGCTGGTTGTGATCGCGCTCTTGATCTTTTGGGAAGCAATCGGTCGGCTACGACATCCTCAGCCCGTTCACAGCACACCGATGATCGTGTTGGCGCTGATAGCTATCGCCATGAACACGATCATCAGCCTGTGGCTCAGAGGCGATGCTACACATGATTTGAATATCCGCAGCGCCTACATGCACATGCTGGGAGACGCGATTTCTGCCGCCGGTGTGGTGGTCGCGGGTCTGGTGGTGGCTTTCGGGGGCGGCTCAGTTGCCGACCCGGTAGTTTCGATTCTGATTGGGCTACTGATTCTGTGGAGTTCATGGGGAATCCTTCAGGAGTCAATGAATGTTCTGCTGGAAGCGATTCCCAAAGGCATGAACATGGACCTGGTCGAGCAAACCATTGCCGGTGTAGCCGGCGTGCTGGCGGTGCATGATCTACACGTTTGGACCATAGGCTCAGGTATCATCGCTTGT
>WNFJ01413729.1_pt2 | contig 12092 bp, 13 predicted proteins | sample 5400461 | NCBI WGS metagenome assembly WNFJ01 (sample SAMN13153349, study PRJNA577476) | soil metagenome | isolation source: 115 cm saprolite on Douglas fir-dominated hillslope | place: USA:California | collected 2013-09-17
GAAATTCTATCCCAGCGTTTAGCACTTGCTTTTGCCGGTCTTAGGCGTGCAGCGTTGTTCTTCCCGATGGCTAGACCAAGAAAATTCTCAGGCGAGGATGAGACGCGCGGACTCGAAACACACAGTGTGCGCTACTACGTCGCAGACTTACAAAAGTTGGAACGCCTCTCAAAAGTCAGCGGTATCTTACCCGGCGTCTGGTTGCGCCAGTGTCTGCACGAACTAGTAGAGGCGTTTGACCGAGATGGCACGGTAAGTGTGCCATTCGTCATAGTCGCGAGAAACGCGGCTGAAAAGGCAGGCTTAGTGCCACCTCTTCCGCCGGAGCCGCCTCGGGAAGCCCCGACAAAAATACGAGGCTAGCCCGGACTATTTTTAGTCGTTGCTGTTCGTCGCAACGATCTCTTGTGCGGTCTGCCTTTTGTACGCTATTGCGGTAATGACGCGAAAAAACTAAGAAATTTTACTCGCATTTTAGGTGTGCAATGCATACCTATTTCGGTGTGCCGGCGACACAGGACGTTGAACTCAATGGCAAGGATCTAGCCGTCGATCGGCGACTAGAAAAGCTCCGGCGCGATCTCGGTCCGGTATTCATGGGGGCTCTGAACGACCCAGACACGATCGAAATCCTGCTCAACGCTGACGGCACCCTTTGGCAGGAAAAACTCGGCGGCCACATGCAGCCCATAGGCCGGATGAGCGCCGCTAGAGCGGAAGCTGTCATGAGGACGATCGCCAGCTGTCTTCACACGGTTATCACCTGGAACCAACCCACCATCGAAGGCGAGATGCCGCTAGATGGCTCGCGATTCGCCGGTCAACTGCCCCCGATCGTGAGCGCGCCGACCTTCGCAGTGCGCAAGAAGGCGTCCAGCGTTTTCACCCTGGATCAGTACGTGGAGAAGCGGATCATGACCCCAGAACAAAAAGAAGTGCTATGCCAGGCCATCGCCCGGCACAGAAACATCCTGGTCATTGGCGGCACGGCCAGTGGGAAAACCACTTTAACGAACGGGCTCATCCATGAGATGACAGGCGTTTTCCCGCATGAGCGGATCGTCATCATTGAGGATACCGGCGAGATTCAATGTTCCGCGCGGAACGCAGTCCTGTATCACACAACCAGCGACGTAACGATGGCGAAGCTCCTACGCATCACGCTTCGGATGCGGCCGGATCGGATTCTCGTGGGTGAGGTGAGGGGACCCGAAGCGTTGGCACTTCTAATGGCGTGGAACACAGGGCATGAGGGCGGGATCGCCACATTGCATGCCAATTCCGCTACATCGGCGCTTAGCCGGCTGGCGTCACTGATTTCGATGAATTCGGAGTACCCGAAGCCGATCGAACCGCTCATTGGCGAGGCGGTTCATGTCGTCGTTCACATCGCCAAAGAGGGAGGCAGAAGAAGAGTTAGACAAATCATCAGCATCAACGGTTACGAGAGCCAGCACTATCAAATCAAAGACCTATGAATAAAATCTTACTTTTGGCTTTTTTGTTATTACTTGCGGCAGCGCCGGCGGTGCATGCCGCAAGCACGGGAGGAGGAGGATCGTTGCCGTGGGACACTCCATTGCAAACTCTGCAACAGGATTTAACTGGGCCAGTGGCTAAAGGGGTGTCTCTTGTGGCGATCGTAGGCGCGGGGTTCGTCCTCATGTTCCTGCACGCCGAAATGAACAGCCTGATGAAGATCTTCGTTTGGCTGGTTCTGATCGTTGGGCTGGTGATGGGAGCAAACGCATTCATGACCACAGCCGGAGGCAGTGGAGCGGAAATTACTTATGGAAAACCAAAGCCAAAGCATACCTATTCATCGCGCTGCTAACCGCCCGATTCTATTGCTGGGATGCGATCGGGAGTTGATCGGCTTTGTGATGATTGCCTGTTTTGCGCTCATCTGGATTGGCCAATCATGGGTCGCAGTAGGTTACGGCTTCTTTCTGTTTTCTTTCTCTCTGTTCGGGCTGCGGCTCGCAGCGAAGGCAGATCCGCTCATGCGCCAAGTTTACATGCGCAGCCGGCTCTATAAGCGCACGTACCTGGCCCGATCGACTCCATTCGTCGATATGAAAATAAAGAGAGGCTCGCTGAAACGCTACCGTTCTTCTGCTCCGGGCTTTTGTGACCTGCTTAATTGGGCGGCAGTTGTAGATGACGGAGTAGTCGTCAATAAAGACGGCTCTCTCTTGGCCGGCTGGATCTATGAGGGAGAAGACGAAGCAAGCCGTACCGAAGAGGAGAAAGCCTTAGTAGCCTTTCGCATCAATGAGGCTCTCAAGCGCCTCGATGGCGGCTGGATGCTGCACGTGTCCGCCACCAGGCGAGAAGCGGCCGGCTATTCGCCAAGAGGCTTGTCACATTTTCCCGACCCGGTAACGGCCGCGATTGACGAGGAGCGACGACGAAAATTCGAGGGGAGGGGAACTTTCTACGAGTCGCGCTTCACGCTCATTGTCACATGGCATCCGCCCTTCTTGGCGCAAAAAAAATTTACTGACCTGATGTTTGAGGATAGTGCCGGCACCACTCAGGATGCACACCGGCAAACCCTTTCCATTATCGCGCAATTTAAAACGGAAGTTGCTGCGCTAGAAAACCGTCTTTCCCCTCCGTTTCGGATGCGGAGATTACGCGGTGTAATCGTCCCTCAAGAAGACGGCTCGACAGTGATTCACGATGAACTGCTCAGTCATCTTCAGTTCTGCGCCACTGGCAATCTTCAACCCATCCAATTGCCTTTAGACCCGATCTATATGGATGCCTACCTGGGCGGCCAGGACATGGTTGCGGGCGTCATCCCACGCGTCGGTAGCAAGTTTCTGCAGGTCGTCACCGTTGAAGGATTTCCCGATGCGTCATCGCCGGGCATCTTGAACGCTCTAGCTGAGCTCTCGATCGAATATCGATGGACCACGCGCTTCATTTTTCTTGAGCGCCAAGACACGCTCAATCTGCTCAACGCATTCAGGAAAAAATGGCGGCAGAAAATGCGAGGGCTGTTAACTCAGATTTTCCCGAACCCCGCGGCGCCGGTCAATCATGACGCCAAACAAATGAGCGAGGACGCCGAAGAGGCGCTTACCGAGATTCAGAGCGGGGGCACCTCAGGCGGCTACTACTCGAGCACAGTTGTGTTGTTCCATGAAGATCGGGCACAGCTCGAAAGAGCAGCCAAGCACGTCGAAAAAACGATCAACCATCTGGGCTTTGTTGCACGCATTGAATCGCTGAACACGGTTGACGCTTTCCTGGGGAGTCTGCCTGGCCACGGGACACAAAATTTGAGACGCCCATTCCTGAACGTCTATAACTTGGCCCACCTTTTGCCTACGAGCACCATCTGGACCGGCAGCAACAAGGCGCCCAGCCCGATGTACCCCCCGCTCGCGCCAGCGCTTGCTCAGTGTGTCACCAAGGGAAACACGCCGTTCTGGCTCAATGTCCACGTGGCCGATGTCGGCCATACCATGATGTTCGGCCCGACCGGTTACGGCAAATCAACTCATCTGGCATTCATCGTCGCCCAACTGTTCCGGTATCCCGGCATGTCGGTGTTTTGTTTTGATAAAGGCATGTCGCTCTATCCTCTTTGCAAGGCGGCCGGCGGCCAGCATTACACCGTAGCCAGTGATAGTGACAGCTTAAGTTTTTGCCCACTTCAATTTCTCGAGACACGCAGCGATAAAGCCTGGGCGTTGGAATGGATAGAGACAATCCTGGGGCTCAATGACAAACGGGTTACACCCGAGGAACGAAATGAAATCGCCAAAGCGATCGAGAACATGGGCTCGACCCATGGAAATTCGCTGACCCACTTTCTTTCCAGCGTGCAGATACAGGAAGTTCAAGCGGCACTGCGCCAGTACACCGTCGAGGGTACAATGGGGCATTTGCTCGACGCTGAAGAAGACTTGCTGCACCTCTCACGGTTTACCGTCTTTGAAATCGAGGAACTGATGCGACTCGGCGAAAAGTACGCGCTTCCTGTGCTGCTCTACTTGTTTCGTCGTATCGAACGTCTGATTCAACGCCAAGGCGGCAAGCCAAGTGCAATCTTTCTTGACGAAGCTTGGCTCATGCTTGGCCACCCGGTGTTCCGGCACAAAATCTATGAGTGGCTCAAAGTCCTGCGCAAACTGAACTGTTTCGTTTTCATGGCGACTCAATCGCTGAGCGATGCAAGCCGGTCGGGGATCCTTGACGTCATTGCAGAATCGACCGCCACCAAAATCTACCTGCCTAACCCTTACGCTAGAGAAGAAGCCTTTAGCGACCTTTACATCAATCTTGGACTTAACAGACGCCAGATCAATATCATCGCCGAAGCGACGCCAAAGAAAGAGTACTATATGGTAACAGCTAAAGGCCGCCGGCTCTACGAGCTGGATCTGGGACCTCTAGCGTTGGCCTTTTGCGCTGCAAACGACAAAGAGACAATTGTCGAAATTCAGCAACTCGAAGCCCGCTATCGCGAGGATTGGGTAACTCATTATCTCGCCCGAAAACATTTGTCTCTGAAGGACAATTGAGGGAGCCCCATGACGAGATCAACACCTGAAAAAGAAATCACTAACCCGTATGTCAACGGCCGACGCGGTTGGAATGGGGTATGGGAATATCAAGTGGCCAGCGAAAAGCGCTGGCGGCTAATCGCACTTCTTGAAGCACCCGTAGTGGCTATCGCTGTTGTGGGTCTGATCCAGTTGGGCAACGCACCAAAGACAATCCCATACGTCGTACAAGTCGACAAGCTGGGTGAGGTAGCTTACAGCGGCCGGCTATCCCCGGCCACAGCAGACAGCACTGTCGTGAAGGCCTGCATCGCAGCTTTTATTTCCAATCTGCGCCTGGTCACACCGGATTCCGCGCTGCAAGCCGAAGCGATCAACCGCGTCTATGCGTATCTCTCGAAAGGCGATCCCGCTCTCGGCAAGATTAACCAATGGTACGGAGCAACAAAGGAATCTAGCCCGTACGCTCGCGCGGTTGACGAGCTCGTCGGCGTCGACATCGATAGCGTGCTGCCTCAGACAGCTAATTCCTGGCAAGTGGATTGGACGGAGACCACTCGCGACCGCAAAGGGGAAAAGGCTTTGCAGATGAAAATGCGAGCCCTTCTCACCATCATCATAGTACCGCCTACGACCGCGACCTCAGAAAGCCAACTGCGGCGCAATCCGCTTGGCGTCTACGTTCAGGACATTAACTGGAGCCGCCTGCAATGAAATATTATCCGCTGCTTCTTCTGGCGTTAGTTGCCACCAGCGCTGCTGCCGAGCCTGTTTCTCCAGATCCGAGTCCATCGCCCTCAATCGTTGTAGCTGCTATCCCTTCGCCCTCGCCAACAACAAGTTTGAATCTCTGGAATCCGCCTCGGCCTACTCCCTCGCCTTCACCAGCGAACACCATACAAATTGTTTCGACAGATCCGGAGCCGACTCCGGCGCCAACGCCGAAACCGGATCTGCTGAATACACTGGCTGATCGCGAAGACCGGCCAACGATCTTATCCGATGATGAGGCGAGAGCCGTAGGCATGACTCAGGCCTGGCGTGAGCGCACCTCATATTACGAAAGCCAGAGTTCACTCGGCGCCGTGCAGTATACTTGGGGAGAGGAGCTTCCTTCGATTGTCTGTGCTGTGCTGCAAGTAACTGACGTATCGCTTGAGCCAGGCGAAAGTGTAACGAGTGTGTCGGTCGGCGACAATTTGAGATGGTCAGTTGAATCTGTGACCTCAGGCCAAGGAGCCGATGAACAGCCGCACCTGATCATCAAGCCATTTACGCGGGGCCTTGAAACAAGCGTCGTGGTGACCACGACCAAACGCACTTACCATCTGTCGCTACGGTCCACCGATGAAGCTTACGTGCATGAAGTCTCGTTCTGTTATCCGAGTGAACCGAAGACGGTGATCGCCTACACTCAGGCAACTCCGGCACCGACGCCGGCGCTGCCGAAACCTCCTTTGCGTCAGGAGAATGATGACCCGGATCTGCCAGCGTCACGGCATCGATCGGCGGCCGACCCTGAGCTCGTCACAGAGTCCGACACCTACCGGATTAGCGGATCTGCTCGTTGGAAACCGGCACGAGTAACCCACGACGGCCGCAAAACCTATATTTTCATGACGGAGGAGATGAAGCGCACTGAAGCGCCGGCACTCTTGGTTCTTCGGCGTAACAAATATCTCTTCGGGTACGACAAGGTGCTGGCCAATTACCGGCTCCAGCACAAAACCTATATCGTAGATACGATCTTCGATCGGGCAATTCTGGTCAGCGGCCAGGACAAAGTCACAATCGTTCGTATACCCGGTAGGACCCACACAATCACCCTTACAAAACAAGACAATGGCAGATCAAAATAATCCGGTTGCCGGCAGTGCACCGTACAGTGTGCGACGAGTCAACAACGTCCCTCTCCTTATCGGATTCGCTCTGGCCGTTGCGTTCATTCTGATCGTGTTCCTGGTGATCTTGCCTGCTCAAAACAGCGGGCAAAACAAGGCAACTGCCCATGTCGTCGATGCCAGCGACCAGGCCCGAGCTATCAATGCCGGAGACCCAGGCGGGTTCGTGCCAGCCCGGGATACTCCTACTCCTTTTCCGGCGCTGTCAACGCCAACGCCAGTACCGCCACCATTGACCGTAGCGACACCAACTCCAACGCCTGATGACCGGCTGGCGACCATTCAGAAGGCACTATCGTTTCAAACACGAGCCGTAAATGTTGAGCACCCGGCACCAACCGCGACGCCGGCTGGCGTACCCGCTGCCACGCCCATACCTGAAGACTACAATGGGCTCCTGACACGAGCGCGAGAAGCCAAAGGAGCCATCGAAGGCGCATCGCTCCACGGATCAATTCAGCAGCCCTCGCTGAACGATTACGACAGTCCAAATCCCGCTAGATGGCACTCACCCAATACTGTCGAAAATCCGGTCAAGTACCAGTTGCGCGCCGGCTTCGTTATTCCAGCGGTTCTTTTAAGCGGCGTTAACTCAGAAATTCCCGGCACTATCATCGCACAGGTTGCGCAGGATGTATTTGATAACGCCACGGGTACAGAACTGTTGATTCCTCAGGGTGCCAGGCTGATTGGCACTTATTCAGCTAACGTCCATTATGGGCAATCCCGGCTATTTGTGGTTTGGCAACGAATCGTCTATCCGGACGGACGGGCCTTGGACATCGGAGCAGAACCAGGAACCGATTCCGCAGGATTTGCCGGATTCAAGGACCAGGTAGACTCGCACTGGGTGCAGCTCTTTGGCTCGGCAATTATGCTCTCGGCCATTAGCGCTGGTGTCGCCTACTCACAAGATCGCTCAGAACCGGTAGGGACTTATTACGCCCCGACCTTCAGTCAGGAAATGAGCCAGGCAGTGGGACAACAATTCGGCACCGCGGCGGCACAATTGCTCGAAAAAAATCTATCGGTTTCGCCCACGCTTAAAATCCGCCCGGGCTACCGGTTCAGTGTGCTCCTAGTCAAAGATTTCGTTTTCCCTGGAGTTTACCAGGATTTCGCCTATCCGAAACCAGCCAGAAAATAACACCATGATAAAACGTATCTCGTTGCTCGTCCTGTGCTCAATCCTGGGCACACATTTCGCCTTCGGCACTTTACCAGTGTTCGATGCGGCGCTGAATGCGACGCAAACCGTGAATCTTACGCAATCGATCACCACTGCGACACAGAATGTCGCAGCTGTCCTCAAACAGGTCCAACAGTACGAAACACAGCTCCAGCAGTACGAGACACAGATTCAGCAATACCAGCGCCAAATGGTAGATGCCGCGCTCATGCCAGAACAGATCTGGCAGCAAGCACAAGGGACCATGAACCAGATGATGGGTCTGGTGAACGGCGTCCAGAATGGACCGATGCTGCAATACTTGCAGCAATACAGATCTTTTGGGACATGGAATTCCGGTGGTACAGGCTACCTGTACACTAATTCGATGCCGGCAGTTTCGGGCGCGTCATCGCTCCAACTGACGACCAATAATGCTGCCTTACAATTAGCTCTCCAGCAGCGCCAAGATCTGCTTAACGCTGCGAACCGGTTTAATACCTTGCAGCAAGCCGCACAGGGCGCAAACGGCGCCAATCAACTGTTGGGAGCCGCGAATCAGATCGCCGCTGCACAAACTCAGCAGCTCCTGCAATTGCGCCTCCTCTTCACCCAACTGTTACAAGGCCAGGCCACGGATTCCGCTGTGCAAGCGAATCGGCAAGCTATTATGGACGCCGCAACCCAGCAGGCTACCTCAACAACGACAGGAGGGTTTGAGGGAACCACGCCTCTGCCAATTAACTATTCAACACCATGAAATGGCTAGTTTTTGGCGTTCTGTTGCTGGCCGGCTGCAATAAGCAACAGGACTCGGCGGAAAAAGCCCGTCAGGATCAAGCGGAAATCGAAAAACAACTAGGTACAGGGCGTTTGCCGCTCGACTATTCGGCGCCAACTCCGTCGCCATCGTCACAACAATGAAACGTTTCCCCGCTGTCTGCCTCGCTCTCATGGTCTTCCTCTTTGTGGCCCCGCTGGCGCATGCCCAAGCGGGCGGCGGGGCTGGAATCATCGACAGTATCAGTCAGCAGTACAGGTCAAGCGCCCAGCAGTGGGTCAAGAGCATTCAGGGTCACGCAATTCCGTTGTTTTGGATCTTAGCCACAATCTCAGCGACCTGGTCGTTCATACAGCTCGCCATGCGCCAGGCTGATTTGGCAGAGGTGATCGGGACGGCCGTTCGGTTTCTGCTCACCACGTTGTTTTTTTATTGGATTCTTCAAAATGGCCCTACCTTCGCTTCAGACATTTTGCAGTCTACCCTGCAGTTAGCGAATAATGCCACCGGGATGAAAGGCCTGGATTACGCGGCTTTCGCGAACCTGGGCGTCCAGATCCTTGTCTCTGTCACTAGCAAGGTGTCTATCTGGAATCCCGTCGCAGGCACCGGTGCCGTTATAGTAGCGATCCTGATTCTCGTCGCTTTGGGGCTCATCACGGTCAATCTGATTCTCGTAAACTGCGAGACCTATATCATGATGGCGGCCGGGGTGATTTTACTTGCCTTTGGTGCAACGGAATGGACGCGAGACATGTCCATCTCGTACTACAGACATTTGCTCGCCGTCGGGCTGAAACAGTTCGTCACTTTGCTGTTAGCGGGGATTGCCCTCAACATCATGCAAAGCATAAACGGCTTTGGCGCGGGCTGGGGAACGAATCTACAACAGCTTGGTATAGCGTTAGTGAGCGTCGTCATTCTACTCGTGCTAATCGGCAAAGCGCCAGGCGCTGTAGCCGCTATGGTTGGTCCTGGCGGCGCCAGCATGGGAGCCGCGGCAATGCTTGGTTCAATGGCTACCGGTGTCGGTGGCGCTGCTATGACCGGTGCTAAAGCGGTTGGGGGCGCCCTCCGATCCGCAGTCCAAAAAGGACAATCGCTATCGCGCGGAAGCTAACAAAGGATTGTCTCCAGGAAGGAAAACCTTTACGTAGCGATGGCTCGAAGTGTTAGTCTTGGAAGAGGCGAGAGACCAGAAAATATGTGGAGCAATTTATTCACGCGATCCCTCTGGTTTGGGTTGTGCTGCGTCGGCTGCCTGTTTTGCTTTGTTTGGGGCGTCTTCTGGCTAGGATTTCTTATCGTTTTGTTCACGAGCCACCACTGAATCGGTAAAGGCGTGAATTGTATGAAACTCCAAAAATTGAACGTGCTTCTGGTTGGCTGTTTTGCTCTCCTGGCAAAGTCGGCCGCAGCTGTAGATTACTCTTCACCCTCTCTGACGGTCGATGTCTATGCTGGGGTTATCTCATCCAACGAGATCGCCAAAAAACAACTCTGGATGATGATACAGGGCCTCCAGACGGGCGCTCCGGCTACCCTGCTTCCTAACTTAATCCACATAGAACACTCGCTTAAGAGACCATTCGACCTGGCCGAAGGCGCCAAGAGCGCCGATGGCCAGAAGATCGATATAGCGGCTCATGTCGAAAGTGACCAGGCCAGCGGTAAGGTCAAGATAGCGTTCTCGAAACTGGGTTGGTCTCCGGGCTATGCGGGCGCTACTGAACTCTTGATTGGTCCGAACGAACATAGGGTCTTGCGTTTGCCAGTCGTTCAAGAAGGCGATGGTGAACAAAAGGAAACCATCGTCGCTATCAGCACTGCACCAGAAAAAACAGACAAAGATGGGCACTCGCGATTTGAAGTCGGAGGGATCTGATTCACGCGGAAATGGAATCAGATGGAGGAAATGGGAAGCAAAAAGAGCTGGCAGCTTGAGAAGCGGAGAAGACCTGAAAGCATGGCGCCTAAAGTGCGGATTGTATCTTGGGGAAGTTGGTGAACTGCTAGGACTGCATCAGGCCACGATTTCCGTAGCGGAACGATCGATCAGGCTAAGCCCTGGCGTTAAACGTGCCGTAATGCTGCTTCAAGAAGCGATCGAGGCGGGCGATGTCGATGTTCAGAGGATTGTTGCACATCGAAAGCCACGCGGCCGGCCGAGAAAATGAAATAGGAAATATGGTACCGCAAACTTGCATCAAAGTATTCTTTCAGAAAGCCTACCGGGCTCACACCGAAAAGGAGTTTCGCCTTTCATTAATTGGAGGACGCCAAAAGACCCTCGTCAATGAGGACGGCATTGGCGTCAGAGACTACGCTAAAGCACCCACTTTTTAGCTGACATAAAAGGGGTTATGTAGGGTAGTGTTAGGCGAGCCTAAATGTAGCCGTCACTTATTTGAGGTGAATCTTTCCGCCACGTTTGATATGCAGCTATGCACCTACCCGAAGGGCCTCTTCTGTAGAGCGGCGGCTAGCGGGACCTTGGACCAAATGAAGGCAATAGCGCTTTTCCTCGTCATGATCGTGATCCCGTCGCTGGCAGAATCGGACCCAGATCTCTCTCAAGGTGACATCGTAGCGGCAATCGACCAACGTCTTGCCCGCAGTGAAAAGAACTGGTCGGGGACCGAGAAATAGTTAATCGGTAGAATCATCTTCTTTGGGCCGGGCCAGTGTCGCTCCAGTGTCATCAAGTAGCGCCGGATGATTCTTGGAATGTCACCGATCGAAATGAAACCGGCCACGGATTATCGAAATAACCCAGCCAGTGAATTCTACGTAAGATGTTTCGAAGAGAGAGGCATTTTTCTTTCGAACAAGCCCGATAGCAGCAACTTACAGCGGGTTTGTTTGGAAGAAAAATGCCGACTTACGCAGATTGGAGTGGCTGGGTCATTTCGATAATAACTGGCCGGTTTGAAGCGATCGCTGACATTGGAACGCCTTAACGTACGTAAATTTCCCTTGAGGTGTCCCCTGGTAGGAACCGAGGCGTAGCCGAGGCAATTGACACCTGCGGCGATTGGATCGAATGGGTGTTCTTGTAGGGGGCTAGGCGAGGCGTCTCGCCGGTACTTGGTGTGCCACCTTTCGGTGGGTTGGTGTGTTCGGGTTGGGTTTGCGTTCAGGCGCAATCACTGCTATGCTCCGCGCCACTCGTCATTTCCTCCTCCATCCGACGCTTTACTCTTAAAAGCGTAGCTCGGTGTGGGTATTTAGCGATTCCAAGAGATCGGTTCTGTAGTGGTCTTTTGGACACGCACGGAGGTACGATAGATTTGGAAACATAGATTATGAATCCCGTTTTAGCTTTTTCTCTCATCCTCTGTGTCCTCGCTCCACGGTTAAGCTTCGGCGAGGATTTCTTGGTTCGAATGGACGGGAGCCAACTTACGCAAAAAGTCTACAACACCGTTCCTAAAAGCATCAAGGTCAAATGGTGGGAGATACATTACTACTGGCGTCGCAGGGACTGGGGAGCATCAACGAGTAAAACATATGATGGCCTGATGAAAACCGTAGAGATAAGTCAGCGCTTCGACCAAATATGGGCGAGCGCCATAAACGCCGATGTCGAGAGTTTTGAGAATCACATGCACCCGGGAACACCGACCGCGGTCGTTGCAAATGAGAGCAACACCAACATCGAATTAGCGAAAGACGCGGAAAAAATTTTGGCTCGGATCTCTTTTCTGCGGGAGGAATTCAAG
>WNFJ01460233.1_pt1 | contig 12091 bp, 10 predicted proteins | sample 5400461 | NCBI WGS metagenome assembly WNFJ01 (sample SAMN13153349, study PRJNA577476) | soil metagenome | isolation source: 115 cm saprolite on Douglas fir-dominated hillslope | place: USA:California | collected 2013-09-17
GCTCGACATCTCCGCCGCAACAATGGAGGAGATTCGTACGGGAATGATCGAAGTCGTCAACGGGTCTAACGGCACCGGACATGAAGCGCAGTTAGACGGTGTTGAAGTAGCGGGAAAAACTGGGACTGCGCAGTGGGGCCCGAAAAATAAGGAACGGACCGCCGCCTGGTTCGCCGGATTCCTACCCGCGGAGGAACCGAAGTACGCCTTCGCCGCGGTTTATGAAGGCGACGTCGGCAGCAAAGTTCACGGCGGCACGACCGCGGCCCCGATGATCGCGGACATCTTTCAGGAAATTTACAAAGGCTCGGCTTCGAATAAGCGCAGCACCCGCGAATCAACGCAACAGGTTCGCCGCGCCCAGCCTGTCGAAGAAGACGATTCGGATTAAGCCGCGGCCGTTTCTTTCGGCAGCTCCATCGTGCCCTTGAATTTCGGCGGTTCTTCTTCGACGCCGAAGTTTTCGGAATGGAGGTTGTCGATTTTCGCGAGCTCGTCTGCAGTCAGCGGCGGGCATTCGGGCGCTTTCGCGAATTCAATCAGCTGTTCTTCGTTGTAAATGTTCGGCAACGTCGAAGCCACACGATTATCGGCCAGCAACCAAAGCAACGCCGCCTGGCCCAACGTGCGTTCCGAATTTTCGAGGAAACGGAGTTTATCGATCTTCTTGATTCCGTTGAGCAGCCAACTTCGCGGACGATGGCTGCGGTGATCGGTCGGCGGAAAAACTGTGTCGGCGGTGTATTTGCCCTCGAGCATTCCGGACGAATGCGTCACGCGAATTAGAAACATCGTGTCCTCGCCCGCTTCGGTCGCGGTAGCGTGGAGCGCGTGACCGGGATGCTGCTCGAGCATGTTGTAAATATGCTGAACGCTGGTGATGTCGCGCTCGCGAATGCAATTGGCACCTTCACAAAGCCAGCCGATCGCCGGCCCGAGCGCGATGCCGTAGTAGCGAATCTTTCCGGACGATTGTAACTTCTCGAGCGTTTTCCAGAGCGCGTCATCGTAAACTTGTTCCATCCGGATGTTGTGCAGCTGGAGAAGATCGACATGATCGGTCTTCAACCGTTTCAACGCCGCGTCGGTCGCCCGCTCGACCGCTTCCGGCGAAAAATCCTGTGGGATCTCGCGCTGACCGCGGCCGCGCGCTTCGCCGTGATGGACGAAATCGTATCCGACCTTGGTCGCGATCGTGATTTCATCCCGTTGTTTCGGGAACGCCTTGGCGATCAACTCCTCGCTCAATCCGTTGCCATAAGTGTCCGCCGCATCGAACAAGGTGATGCCGAGATCGAACGCCTTGTGCATGAGCGCAATCGCTTCGCCTTCGGTGAAGTTTCCCCACCAGCCGGTCGAGATGGTCCACAGGCCGAAGCCAACTTCGCTTACGGAGAGGTCGGTATTTTTGTAAGTGCGGAACCGCATCGCCAAAAAACTAAACGCTCAACGCTCAACGCTCAACATCCAACGTTCAACGAGTTTGTCATTCCGAGTGGAGTCGCCTGCCGCGCCGTAGCTATGGCGAAGGCGGGAGGAATCTCTTACTTTTAACCGCGCGGATTACCCGCCACGTCCGCCATTCGGACGGATTCGTCGCGTGGCGAGGCGGGCAGGCTGCGGATTTCACGGATTGTCGCTTGTCAATTTTCCGAGACGGATCAGCAGCGCTTACTGGCTTTCAAATAGGGGCCAATTATTCTAGTACTCTTTCGCAAAGCAAACAGCCGCCACGCGGTGAAGCGGGACGGCTCATTGCAAGGTACTGTTGTTTGTATCGACCTTTTAGTGGTAAATATACCCTGTCATTGCTTCTTCATTAGCCGGCATCGTAAGTGACCCGTTCCCGTTAAGGTTCGCATAAGCACCTGTGCCACCTACAATCTCCCACCTCCCCTTACCTTGACCGGTTGGGTAGGGCGCGGGCATAGAAGTGGCAAATTGACATTCCTGATCAATTATAATCGTTCCACTATTATCTGATGGTATCAACGTAACCACGCAATGGGCTCTGATACCATTAACATTAGCGTCAACGTGCATTGTAGAAGCCCCCGAAATTGTAAGGGCCCCGCTTGTGGTAAAGGTTCCCGTTACATTGGGAAAATTCGAAAAATCATATGCAGCAGTGATGGTAACCGGTGTGGGTATGGGAGCCGAATAGGAGGGCACCGAGCCCATTGTGAAGAAGGCAATCATACACAGCGCGATTGCCGCAGAAAAAACTTTGTTGTGTCGCATAATTAGTATCCTTTTTTTTGGTGAATTGTTGGTTTGAGGTGATCTTTGCTTTCCCTTTACAAAGGGATTCCGGACGCCGTGCTGCACGAAATCGTAAGTTTTTCGCGGCTTGTGTTTTCCGAGCAATTTTGCTAGTCGGAGGGGGTGCAGCCGCTCTCGGAGACTGTCCCCGCCGGCTTGAGCGACCCTTTCGCTCCGACGCATTGGAGCGTAATTATCGCGGCCGGGGAAAGCCAGGCTGCTCCAGAAATCGCGCGGGCGGCGCTGGCTCAACTTTGCCAAACTTATTGGGCGCCGCTCTACGGTTTCGTGCGCAGCCGCGGCTATTCCGTGCACGATGCGCAGGACCTGACGCAGAGCTTTTTCGCTTATCTGATTGAACACAAGATCTACACGCGGGTAGATCGACAAAAGGGCAAGTTCCGATCGTTTCTACTCGCCTCGCTCAAGAATTTCCTCGCAGACGCTTCCGACCGCGAACGGACGCTCAAGCGCGGTGGCGGACGCGATTTTCTGCCTCTGCACGAAGAGCAGGCCGAAGAGACGGAGTCACTGTTTCAAACGCAGAGCAGCGCAACAAATGAAGACCGGGTTTTCGAGCGGACCTGGGCGGAGACACTCGTTAGGGACAGTCTCGAACAACTCTCGAGCTATTACAAAACTGAAGGTAAAGAGAGACTCTTTCAAGAATTGAGGATCTTCCTCACGGGTAGCGCCGATCCGCTGCCGTCTTATGTCGATCTTGCCCGCCGGCTGGGGACGCAAGCCTCCACCCTGCGCAGCCACATCACGAGATTGCGGGCGCGTTACCGGGAAGCGTTACGTGCCGAAGTTCGACGCACGGTGGAGACGGACGCGGAAGTCGAAGGCGAGTTGCGCGAACTGTTGCGAGTGCTGACAGCAAGTTGAGGAAGAGACGGATGGAAACACTAACAACATCCATCGCGATTTGTTCGATCTGCAACGAGTCATTGAACGTGAAAGGCGAATGCCTGGCCTGTCTGTTGCGCGGCGGATTAAATGGGTTGGTCGAAGAATCCGTGGCCGACCGCGACTCGTTAGTCTTCGGTGATTTCGAGATCGTGCGGCGCGAAGACGGCTCCTTCTGGGAGCTGGGCTGCGGAGCGATGGGCGTCACTTATCGTGCGACGGATAGAGTGCTGCATCGCACCGTGGCGCTGAAAGTAATCGAGACCCCGGCCGCGGCTGGTGACTCGAAGGCGGTACGGGAACGTTTCTTGCGCGAGGCACGAGCGGCGGCGGCATTGAAGCATCCGAATGTGGCCGGTATATTTCAGTTCGGCGCTTCGCCCGATGCCAATCGCTGCTACTACGCGATGGAGTTGGTCGAGGGCGAAACCTTGGAAGCCCTCGTTAGGGAGCAAGCCCTTGAAATCGCGATCCAGGTGACGCGGGCGCTGGTTGCGGCGGCGGCCCAAGGTTTGATCCATCGCGATTTGAAGCCGGGCAATATTATGATGACTCGGACCGATGTTGCGACCGCGGAGATGGAAGTCAAGGTCATCGATTTTGGCCTCGCCAAGGCCACGAACGCAGTGGCCGAAACGGATCTGACGCATGGAGGATTTGTCGGAACGCCTTCTTTCGCCAGCCCGGAACAATTGGGCAGCGGCCCCGCCGATGCGCGATCGGACATTTATTCGTTAGGCGTTACGCTTTGGTACGCGCTCACTGGTCAAGTCCCCTATCCAGGCAAAACGATTGAGGAAATTCGTGATCGTCAAAAACACACCGATTTGCCAATCGAACAATTGGTCGACAGAAAAATCCCCGCTTCTTTAATCGACATGCTGCGGCGCACCCTCGCGCTGGATCCGACTCAGCGGCCCGCATCGGCTCGGGAATTGATGGAAGCCTTGGAATCTTGCCGCGCGAAACTGGCTGACCACGGTAGTATTCGGTCCCTCCGCAAGCTGGCCGCGCTCATCGCGGTGGTAGCGATTGCCGCGGCGGCGCTCTTTGCCCTTCGACTGAATCGGCAAAAGATAACGTCCGCCGTTGCCAGCAACACCGGGGCACCAGCATCTACGCTCACGCGATTGCCCGAGAAATCGATTGCCGTTCTGCCCTTTGAAAATCTGAGCGCGGAAAAGAACGACGCGTTTTTCGCGGACGGCATTCAAGACGATCTGCTCACGAGCCTGGCAACGATCAAAGAGTTAAAAGTGATCAGCCACACAAGTGTCATGGCTTATCGTGATGCCGGCGCGCGCAATACCCGTGAGATCGGCCAGACGTTGGGTGTGGCTAATGTGCTCGAAGGCAGTGTGCGGCGCGTGGGAGATCGCGTACTGGTAAACGTGCAATTGATCGACACGCGGAACGACCGCCATCTTTGGGCAAAGCATTACGATCGAACGCTGACTGATTCTCTTGGTCTTCAGGGTGAGGTTGCCAACGAGATCGCAACTGTTCTCCAGGCCACACTTAGCCCGAACGAAAAAGCGCGCGTTGAATTAAGGCCGACAAATAGTGTTCCAGCTTATGAGGCCTACCTGCGTGGCATCGCTGCGGAGCAGCGCGGCCCGTGGCGGATCGTGGATTTGCAGGACTCCGCCCGGGCTTTTAACGAGGCTGTGCAAATCGACCCAGGATTTGCCATTGCCTGGGCGAAGCTCTCTATTATCCACAGTTCCATCTACTGGATGGGCCGGGATCGCACCGCGCAACGACTGGCCGAGGCGAGAAAGGCGCTCGACAAAGCTGGCGCGCTCGATCCGGATGCGGGCCAGTTCTATTTGGCGCGCGGATATTACCATTATTGGGGCGAGAAAAATTACGAGGTCGCCGTTCGTGATTTCGATGAGGCGATGAAGCGCTTGCCCAACAGTGCGGATGCGCTATTTGCGCTTAGCCTTATCGACCGCCGCCTTGGCCGATGGGAAGAGGCGCTCACGCACATGGCGCAGGCGGCGCGTCTCAATCCGCGCAGCAGCGTAATTCTCGGCAGCTGGGGAATAACTCTCCACTATCTCAGAAGATTTGCTGCTGGGATCGCGGGCTGGAAAGTGCCCCCAATGACGCCAGCTTGATTATTGCCAAAGCTTGGAGTTATCAGGAGGAGGGCGACCTCGAGACAGCCGCAAAGCTTTTACAACCGCTCCCACCGCAACCGCCCGACTCTGAATGGCAGCAAGTCCAGTACAACCAATTGTTGTACGAGCGTCATTTTCAGCAGTTAATCGAAATGGAGCAAACCGCCTTACACCAGGACGGTTTATCGGCTCGCGTCCGCGCTTTCAATCTGGCCGCATTAGGACGGGCGCAAAAGCTTGCCGGTGACGATCGGGCCGCCCATGCTTCATTTCTCGCGGCCCGAGATATTTTGGAACGAGAGCAGAGGCAAAACGCCCAGGACGACTTTGAGTTTGCCCTTATCAACCTCGCTTTTGTCCACGTTGGGCTGGGCGACAAAGAAGCGGCCTTGCGTGAGGCTGAACGCGCGGTGGCCGTCACTGCGAATGACGCATTGTACCTCCCGCAGTTCCAGGTGCTCGTCGCGCAAATTCACGCGCAATTTGGCGACGCCGATGCGGCGCTTCGCGATCTGGCGCGTTTGCTTCAGACGCCCGCGTCCGATATTACTTCTGCACGGCTTCGCCTTGACCCGATCTGGGATCCGATCCGGAACGATCCTCGCTTTCAGGAATTAGCCGCAGAGACGCCATCAGCATCCGCATTGACGCCGTTGCCGGAAAAATCGATTGCCGTTCTGCCCTTTGAGAATCTGAGCGCAGAAAAGAACGACGCGTTTTTCGCCGACGGCATCCAGGACGATGTGCTCACGAGTCTGGCAGCGATCAAAGAGTTAAAAGTGATCAGCCACACAAGTGTCATGGCTTATCGTGATGCCGGCGCGCGCAATACCCGTGAGATCGGCCAGGCGTTGGGTGTGGCTAATGTGCTCGAAGGCAGTGTGCGGCGCGTGGGAGATCGCGTAGCCGTCAATGTGCAATTGATCGACACGCGCACCGACCGCCATCTTTGGGCAAAGCATTACGACCGAACACTAACTGATTCTCTTGGTCTTCAGGGTGAACTTGCCAACGAGATCGCGATCGCACTTCGGGCAACACTTAGCCCGGAAGAAAAAGTGCGCATTGAAGGAAGGCCGACAAGCAGTGTTCCAGCCTACGATGCGTATCTGCGCGGTCGCGCATTTGCAGGCGGCTACCAGTGGGATCGCTCCAATGTGGACGGTGCCATTCGATCATATCAAGAGGCCGTAGAGTTGGACCCCAGTTTTGCGCTCGCTTGGGCATATCTCTCCTTTGCGCAGAGTCGGTATTACTGGCAAGGATTCGATCCGACCCCGGCGCGGCTGGCGGCGGCCAAAGATGCCGTCGATCATGCGCTCGCGCTCGACCCAACCCTGCCGGAAACGCATCTTGCTCTTGGTTATTACCGCTATTACGGGCAGCGCGATTTCACCGGGGCGTTGGCAGAATTCCAGCGAGCCGAGCAGGGTCTCCCGAATAACGCTGATGTCATCACGGCGATCGGCCTGATTCAACGACGAGTGGGGCGTTGGGACGAAGCGATCGCGAGCCTGCGCCACGCCGTCGAGCTCGATCCTCGCAACGTCGCTACCTCCCTCGATCTCGGGACAACGTATAGCGTCTTGCGCCGTTTTCCCGAAGCTCTAGCCACAGTTGACCGCGTACTTGCGTGGGAACCGTCGAATACAGGTGCTCTCGAGGCGAAAGTGGGTGTCCTGTGGGTTACAGGAGATATTAAGGCGGTAGAACCGCTACTCGCGAATCCAGCTATCGACCCGCTCTATCGCGGCATGCAGGCTCTGTTTGAGCGGCGTTACGCCGCGGCCGCAGAGATCCTCTCCAAAGCGCTGGCCGCCAAGCCGGACGAGGAAAGGAAATCGCTACTTTTCAGGCTTGGCTTAAGTCAACAGCGCGCCGGCAATGTTGCCGCGGCCCGCGCGACTTACCAACAAGTGGCACAGGATCTTCAGCGCGAGCTCAAGAAGGTAGCGTTGGATTCCTTTCAAGAGGCCGAGCTGCGTGCCGGTTTGGGTCGAGCCTATGCCGGTTTGGGTGAAGCGGCGTCTGCTATCGCCGAAGGACAAAAAGCCATGGCCATGCGGCCTACTTCCAAAGATCCATTCGAGGGACCCGTACAGGAGTATGCGATGGCGAATATCTACGCTCTCCTGGGGGATCCCGATCACGCAATTCCAATTCTCAAGCGGTTGCTGCTGATACCCACCGGCAAGGCGATTTCTCGCGGACTGCTGCGAATCGATCCGATGTGGGATGCGATCCGCAACGATCCTAGCTTTCAAGAGCTAGCCGAGGATAAGAAACCGTGAGCTCGGAAAATCTTCGCCGAAATCAAGGTATATGGCGTTAAAAGAATCGGTTCTCAGAAACCTGTTCGATTTTTTAGCAGTCAGGTCTGCCGGAAGTTTCTAGCCGCTTTGCAGGGCTTGAATTCCGTGTTGGACGTCCGGCGTTGGGCGTTCGACGTTTTCTGTCGTGAGATCGGACAGCGGACTTCTCATCGTCGGTCATGGCTCGACGGTGAATCCGGATTCGAGCGCGCCGACTCTGGCCCACGCGGCCGAGATTCGGCGTCGAAATATTTTTGCCGATGTGCAATGTGCGTTTTGGAAAGAAGAGCCGAGTCTGCGCGACGCGATCTTTTTGTTTGATCCGGACACAATCAAAAACGTCTGCGTCGTGCCAAATTTTATCAGCGAGGGTTATTTTACGCAGATCGTCATTCCGCGTGAACTGGGTTTGAACGGTAAGGTGACGAAATTCGGAAATGGGCAAGTCTGGAATTATTGTGAGCCGGTCGGGAATCATCCATTAATGACGGAATTGCTCGTGCAGCGTGCGCGCGAGATTGCGCCAGATGTCCCGGAAAACCAAACGAGCTTGTTGATTGTCGCGCACGGCACCGACCTGAACGAGAACAGCGCGATAGCTGCGAAACGAGAGGCGGAAAGAATTCGCCGTCTCGGTCGTTATGCGAACGTCCTCAATGTTTACATGGAGGAATTTCCCCTCGTTTCCGATTGGCGAGTGTTAACGAACACGCCAAACGTCGTGGTTGTTCCATTTTTTATCTCGGACGGTCTGCACAGCTACCAGGACATTCCAGTTATGCTCGGAATCATTGACGGTAGATCGACATCATCCGCGGAAGCCAAATGCGAGGAAGTCTTTCGGCGCGGGCCGTACAAGATCGACGATCGGTCGCTCTTTTATGCGAGCTCGATCGGCACGGACGCGCGGGTGGCGGATATTATCGTCGAACAAGCGGCGGCGGGTGAGACGAACGGGTCCCGGAATTGACTTAAGAAAAGTTGCACGCGCGTCCGGCCTCGCAATCTTTCCTGACCTAGCAACGTGACCTTATCCATCTATGCATGCTGAGACGCTGAAAAAACTCCAGGACATCGGGGGTTTTGTTCTCGCGAGCGGCTGCACCAAGAAGAGCCTGAAACAGGTCGCCGAAATGATTCGGGCGGCGCGCGATTATCGATTCATCGCGATTTACAAAATCGTAAATAAGGAATTTGTGATTCTCGCCGGCACCGGCAAAGAGCCTCCGGCGTATCCGCGTTTCCCGATAACCCAGGGATTATGTGGCGCGGCGCTGGAATCGGGAAAACCAATTGTGGTCGGCGACGTTCACAAGGATAAGCGCTATCTCCCGACATTTCACACCACGCGTTCTGAGATCATTGTTCCGATGAGGAATGAGCACCGGCACATCGTCGGCATGCTTGACGCCGAGAGCGATAAAGCGAACGCATTCGGAGACGAAGATAAACAATTTCTCGAACGTGCGGCCGGCTTGATTGCGCATTGTCTGGCCTGATGGCGCAATGCCCCTTGAAAAAACGCTCGCCGCGGCCCTGAGCGACAACAGCCGGTTCGGTCAAATTTTGATCCAATCAACGGGCTCGGGCGGCTTTGTTCTCTGTCACTGCGACGACGAAAACAGCCGTGGTTTAGAAATTTTTAAGAAACCGGAAGACGCGCTACGGATCGCGCGATCCGATGATGCCGGAAAGTATCGGCCACTGAAAACCGCGCCGAATTTGCGGCACGGTTGGCGGCTGGAGGTTGTCGATCTTGGCGAACTGCGACGCGCATTGGATTGCTTTTATCCGGGAAGACTGGCGATGCTCGCAGCCTGGACGGAGAATCGGCTGAGCACGACGCCGCTGCGCGAAACATTGGGTCGCCAATCGGGGATGTATCGGATCGCCGCGAAAATATCGGATAAGCAAATCGACGATGTCGTTGGAAATTTCTGTAAATCCGATGGCGGCTGTCTGCGGACGATTCTGTGGAAGCGCGATACGCACGGCGCGATTCCATCGACAAGCTTACCACCAAAGAAATTTGATCCGGGGCATGATCAAACCGGCCGTGGCCAGAATGCGATTCCGCTGCTTTGTCAGGAACCGTGCAACCTGCTTGTGGCTGAGTGCCGTAAAGTGGTCAAAGGCGAAATCGACGAATGATCATTCGCGCAGGCACGGTCGTGACAATGGACGGACCGCCGATCGAGAACGGCGCGGTCGCAGTTTCGGGAAGTCGGATTACGAATGTTGGCAAATTCTCTGAAATCTCGAAGCAACATTCGACCGAGGAAGTTGTCGATCTTGACGATCACGCGCTCCTGCCGGGCCTCATCAATTCGCATTGCCATCTGGATTACACGTGCATTCGCGGCAAAATTCCGCGGCAAGAGTCGTTCACCGATTGGATTCGGGCAATCAACGCCGAGAAAGCCAAACTTTCCCCGGAAGATTACGTTCGTTCAATCAATGAAGGTTTTGCCGAAGCAAAGCGGTTCGGAACGACGACAATCGCGAACCTGACCGCGTTTCCGGAACTCGTTTCGCGGATTCAAGCGCCGATTCGGACGTGGTGGTTTGCCGAATTGATTGATGTGCGTGACCCGAGTCGCGCGAATGAGATTGTTGATGCTGCGGTCGAGACATTGAAATCGGCAGAGCATTGGGGACTTGCTCCGCACGCGCCGTTCACGGCGTCGGCAAACTTATATCGGCGCTGTGAGGAAGTCGCGCGGTTGGAAAATGCTTTGCTGACCACGCATTTAGCGGAATCGCGCGAAGAGATGTCGATGTTTCGCGACGCGAGCGGACCGCTCTACGATTTCTTGAAAGAAATCGGTCGCGACATGGCTGACTGCGGTCGTAAAACTCCGCTGAGTCAATTAACAGAAATATTAAGAGATGTCTCGACTCCGCTCGACATGACAGAAAGCTGGATGCTCGTGCATTTGAATGAGCTAGCGAAAAATGATTTTGATTTATTCGCGAGATCCAGAAATCAATTTTCGATCGCTCATTGTCCCCGCAGCCACGCGTATTTCGAACACTCGCCGTTTCAGTTTGAGAGATTCTGCGAACTTGGATTCAACATCGGTCTCGGCACGGATAGCTTGGCGAGCAATGAAGATTTAAGCTTGTTCGCGGAGATGCGGTCGTTTCAAAAAGAGTTTCGGGATGTCTCGGCGGAAGAGATTTTGAAAATGGTAACGACGAAATCAGCGCGAGCATTGCGGCGGGAAAATTCGCTCGGCAGAATTCGCTCCGGATTCGTGGCTGATTTGATCGCGATCCCGATGGCAAGATCGACATCGGTGTTCGAGGAGATCGTCGCGTTCGACCGGGTGGTGAGTTGGTAGATCGTCGCGTTCGACCGGGTGGTGAGTTGGTTGATGATTAATGGTCAAGTCCAGAATCCGGGCTAACCAAGCAAATTCTCAAAACCGCTTTCTTTTTCTCAAAACTGAAATATTCTCCGCGCTGAGATTTTATGGCCAAGATCGTAGTAATCGACGACGAGCCCGCAATGGTGGAGGTCATCGTGACTCTCTGTCGCGAAAAAGGACATCAGGTTTTCCCATTCAATTCTGCGTCGAAGGCGGTCGAGCAGCTCGATAGCATTGCGCCGCAGGTCGTGATCGCCGACATCAAGATGGAAACGATGACCGGGTTCGACGTGCTGCGGCACGTGCGCGAGCATCACCGGCAGACGGCGGTGATTTTGATTACCGCTTACGGAACGGTCGAGACCGCGGTAGAAGCGATGAAAATGGGCGCGTACGATTACGTGACCAAACCGTTCAAGATCGACGAGCTGCAGCTAACGGTGCAGCGGGCTCTCGATTATCAGGCGGCGCTGCGGGAGAACGTTTATCTCCGCAAAGAACTCAAGAACCGCTACCGCTTTGAAAACATCATCGGCACGAGCGGGAAGATGCAGAGCGTTTACAACTTGATCAGCAAAGTCGCGGATACGGACAGCACTGTCTTAATCGTGGGCGAAAGCGGCACTGGCAAGGAGCTGGTCGCGCGCGGCCTCCATTTCAACAGCAACCGGCAGCATCACCCGTTTGTGGCGATCAATTGCAGCGCGCTCCCGGAAAATTTGCTCGAGTCGGAATTATTCGGTCACAAAAAGGGTTCGTTTACGGGAGCGATTGTGGACAAGCGCGGTCTCTTCGAAGAAGCGAACCTCGGCACCATTTTTTTGGACGAAGTGAATTCCATGGCGCCAGCGTTGCAAACAAAGCTTCTGCGCGTTTTGCAGGAACGGGAAGTTCGGCGCGTTGGCGACAACAAAAGTTCACCTGTGAACGTGCGTGTGGTCGGCGCGACCAACGAGGCGCTGCTGCCCAAGCTCAAAGACGGCACATTTCGAGAGGATTTGTATTACCGCCTGGCGGTGATTCCAATTGAGCTGCCGGCGCTGCGCGAGCGACTCGAAGATGTGCCGTTACTGGTGAATCATTTTCTGCAAAAACAAGCGAGCGCGACGGG